>Ga0247727_10002905_pt1 | contig 38604 bp, 31 predicted proteins | sample WisWelCaveWW1625_FD_202498 | JGI IMG/M metagenome (GOLD analysis project Ga0247727, IMG submission 202498) | Biofilm microbial communities from Wishing Well Cave, Virginia, United States - WW16-25 | ecosystem: Environmental > Aquatic > Deep subsurface > Groundwater > Cave microbial mat | place...
TATCGCGTCCTGCGGCCCGTGTTGGTCGTGCACGCGCCTGTCGGAGCACACGCCGCGCCTCGCAGGCCTCGGCCAACCCTACCGTTCCCGGAAACGTCCGGACGGTCTTTCACCTCGGGCTGCTAGCTCATTCAGCTGGGGCCCCAGACGCGGATGCGGCCGTCGCCGACGGCCGCCGCCAAGTGGTTCGACTCGCCGAAGAGCGCGAGTGCCACGAAGGTCTCGTCCGACGGGCCCCACAGCGTGGCCGAAAGCGACCGCGATTCGAGGTCCCAGAGCTGCACCGAGTTGTCCTGGCAAACGCTCGCGAGGTAGCCCCCCTCGGCGAGGAAGCAGACGGACGTGGCCGGCCGCTTGAGCGCCGCGAGCTGGCCGACCTGCTCGCGCGTCGCGAGATCGTAGAGCCGGATGATGCGGTCGTGGCTCGACACCGCGAGGTGCCGTCCGTCGGGTGACAGGACCAACTGGTTGACGAGCGCCTCCGGGCCGCGCAGCGTGGCGATCAGCCGGTTGCGGTGCGGGTCGGTCAGCCGCAGGATCTTCGACGAATGGCCGGTGAGGATCCACTCGCCCCCGCCGATCCAGGTGAGCGCGGTGACTCCCGTGGGCTGGCGGACCAACTCGCGCCGGGCCTCGCCCGCGAGCGCGGCGCCCACGTCGAACAGCCGCAGGTTCGCGTCGAGCGAGCCGGTGGCGAGCGTCGCCCCATCGGGCGAGAAGGCGAGCGCCCCGACCGACTCGTCGTGCCGCAGCCGGACCGGCACCTCGTTGCCCGTCGCCATGTCCCACAGGTGCACGACCCCGTCGACGTGCGCCGAGGCCAGCAGCGAGCCGTCGGGCGAGTAAGCGAGCGCGAGCGCGGCCGCGTCGTGGCCCGTGCGGCGGTGCAGGTCACTGCGCAGCAGGCTGACGCGATTGCGCGAGCGCAGCTCCCACAGCCGGATCGCCCCGTCCGCTCCCGCCACCGCGAAGAGATCGGCCACGGGCGAAAGTGCGGCTTCCTTGGTGGCGGGCGGCTCGCCGAAGGTTCCGAGCTCGCGGAACGCCCCCGCGCCGCGGGCCCGTAGCGTGGCCGTGTCGAGGGGCCCGGGCGGCACGGGCAGTCCCGGCACGGTCGCCGTGGAGGGCGCGGCCGGCGCCGGGGAGGCGATCGCCGTGCGCGTGGCGTCGGAGCCGGCTCCTTGGGCCGTTTCCGAGGGCGTGCGCCGGAGCGTGATCGCCGAGCCCAGGCGCTGCTCGATCACCTTGATCAGCGACACGATGCCGGTGCGCGCCGGGTCGAGCAACTGGGCGCGCCGCGCCGCCTCGAGCGCTCCCGACAGGTCCTCTTCGGCGAGCATCCGTCGCGCGTCCGCGAAGTTGGACTCGTAGGCGCGCTTCTTCACCACCGGGTCGAGCGGTAGCTCTGGCGGCGGCGTCGCGCCAATCGCCGCGAGCAGCGCCTTCGCCATCTCGTCGAGATCCGCGAAGCGCCGGTCAGGATCCTTGTCGAGGGCGCGCAGCGCCGCCGCCGCGAGGCCTTCGGGCAGTCGCAGCGACGCGTCGAGAGGGGGCGGCGGCGCGCTCACGATGCGCGTGATCAGGCTCGTGATCGTGGGGGCCTCGAAAGGCCGCCGGCCCGACACGATCTCGTAGAGGATCACGCCCACCGCCCACATGTCGGCGCGATGGTCGACCTTCGCGCCCTGCAGCAGCTCCGGCGACAGGTAGCTCGGCGTCCCGAGCACCATGCCCGCCTGGGTCAGGTTCGGATCGGTGAACTCCGCGCCGCGCTTCGCGATGCCGAAGTCGAGGATCTTGACCGTCCCGTCGCGGGTCAGCCGGATGTTGGCGGGCTTCACGTCGCGGTGCACGACGCCCATGCGGTGGGCGAAGTGCAACCCGCGGCACACGTCCACCACCATCCTCACCTTCTGCTCGAGCGTGTAGCGGTCGATGGCCGTCATCGCCTCGCCGAGGTCGATGCCCTCGACGAGCTCCATCGCGATGTAGTGCGTGCCCTCGACCTCGCCGCGCTCGTAGATGGTGACGATGTTCGGGTGCGTCAGGCGCGCCGCCGCGCGCGCCTCGCGCAGGAAGCGGGCGAGCGTGTCCTTGCCCGTGAGCAGCGCGGGAGCGACCGTCTTGAGCGCGACCGGGCGGTCCAGGATCGGGTCGTGGGCCCGATAGACCTTGCCCATCGCGCCCTGGCCGAGCTCGGCCAGAATCTCGAATTTTCCGAAGTTCAAGCGGCCCCTATGATACGGCGGCCAGCAGCTCCGCGCCGAAAGCGCGCGCTCGCCAGCGCCTCAAGCCTTCGATGGAAGCGAGCCCCGCCGCGTCTTCCGGGGCCGTTTCCGCCAGTCGGTCGATCAGCCGCTGGGGCAGCACCACCGATGCGTCGAGCGCGAGCTCCTGACCCTTGAGCGTCCGCCACGCCTTCAAGCGCTCCACGCGGCGCAGCACGGCATCGGGAACCACCGGGCGCGCCACGCGCGGCACCCTCTTGAGCTCGGCCTCCGGCAGCGCCAGCGCCCGCCGGACCGCATCGAGGATGGAGCCGGCCTGGCGCTGCAGGCGGGGCAGCACGCCGGGGACGGCGCGCAGCTCCGCCTCGCTCGTGGGCAGAAGCTCTGCGACCTTGAGCAGTCCCTCGTTGCCGAGGATCCGGAAGGCCGGGGTGTCGGTCTCTTCCGCCCGCCGCTCGCGCCAGGCATGAAGCTCGCGCAGCGCCGCGAGCGCCCGCGGCGCGAGGCGCTTCGCGCCCTTGACGGCGAGGTACGCGTCGGGGTCACGCCGGCGCGCAAGCGGCTCGAGCTCGGCCACCGCGTCGCACTCCTCGCGCAACCACTCCAGCCGAGAGGCCGCGACGAGCCGCGCCTCGAGCCGCCCGCGCAGCTCCACGAGGTGCGTGACGTCCGCGAGCGCGTAGGCCTCCTGCTGTGGCGTCAGCGGCCGCCGCGACCAATCGTCCTTCTGGTTGGTCTTCGTGAGCGTGAGCCCGAGCTCGTCGCGCGCGACGGCGACGAGGCCGAGCTCGCTCTGTCCGAGGAGGCGCGCCGCGATCATCGTGTCGAAGAGCGCCGCGAAGGAGAAGGCGAAATCGCGCTTCAGCGTCGTCACGTCGTAGTCGGCCCCGTGCAGCACCTTGACGAGCCGCGGGTCCGCCATCGCGCGGCCCAGCGGGCGCAGGTCCACGGCCAGGCTGTCCACGAGAAACGCCTCCCCGCGGTCGTTCGCGATCTGGACGAGGCACACCTTGTCCCGGTGGTGGTACAGGCTGTCGGACTCGGTGTCGAGGCCGATCGCCCGGCAGCTCTCGAGCGAGCGCGCCAGCTCCTCGAGCGCCGGCTGGGTGCGGATCCAGGTCATGAAGCGGCAGTATATGCCCGTCGGGTCGAACCTGGAAGTGACTGCCATAAAATGGGTTACGGGGGTTCACCGAACGTGACACCTCGCCGCCCGGCTTTGGTCTAAGCTGGTGATGCGGACCTCGGGGCGACCGCCCCAGCGGGTCCCATGCCCCCAGGAGGACGAGACCTTGAACAAGGACGTGGTGGTTCTCACGAACGACAACTGGAAGCGGGAAGTGACCGAGGCCGAGGGTCCGGTGCTGGTGGACTTCTGGGCCGAGTGGTGCCCGCCCTGCCGCATGATCGGCCCCGCGATCGACGCGCTGGCCACGGCCTACACCGGACGCGCGAAGGTCGGCAAGCTGAACATCGACGAGAACCCCGAGCTTCCCCACGCCTTCGGTGTGCGCTCGATCCCAACGCTGCTCGTCTTCCGGGGCGGCAAGGTCGTCGACACGCAGATCGGCGCGGTGCCGCAGACCTTCATTGCCCGCATGCTCGAGAAGCAGCTGGAGCCGGTCGCCGCGAACGCCCCCGGCGCGTGAGCGCGCCCCATCTCGAGACGCTCGAGCTCGAGCCGCGCGCGCCGGCCGACGCCGCGGTCGTGTGGATGCACGGGCTGGGCGCCGACGGCCACGACTTCGAATCGCTGGTGCCCGAGCTGCGGCTCCCGGCATCGCCGTCCGTGCGCTTCGTGTTCCCGCACGCGCCCGTGCGCCCGGTGACGATCAACGGCGGCCACCGGATGCGCGCCTGGTACGACATCGCCGGCTTCGATCGCCGCACGCCCCAGGACGTGGCCGGCATCCGCGAGTCGGCCGAGGCGATCGGCGCGCTCCTCCGCCGCGAACGTGAGCGCGGGATCGCGGCGGAGCGCATCCTGATCGCGGGCTTCTCCCAGGGCGGCGCGATGGCGCTCTACACCGCGCTGCGCTGGCCCGAGCGCCTCGGTGGCGTGATCGCGCTCTCGACCTATCTGCCGCTCGCCGACACGCTCGCCGCGGAGGCGCATCCCGCGAACACCTCGCTGTCCGTGTTCCTGGCCCACGGCCGTTTCGACCCTGTCGTGCCCGCGGCGCTCGGCGAGGCCTCGCGCGAGACGCTGCGCTCGCTGGGCTACCCCGTCGACTGGCACAGCTACGCGATGCCGCACAGCCTCTGCGCGGAGGAGATCGCCGACCTGCGCGAGTGGCTGCTCGCGGCGCTGCCCTCGAGGCGCTAACGTAGAATGGCGGAGCGGTCGGGTTCCCGATGCAGGACGAGGGCGGCCACGGAGAAGCCGGGCAGGGACTGGCGGAGAGCGAAGAGCGCTACCGCCTGATCTCGGAGGTCATCTCCGACTACACGTTCTCCACCCGGCTCGACGCGCGAGGCGAGCTGGACCACCACTGGGTGGCGGGAGCCTTCGAGCGGATCACCGGCTACACCTACGAGGAGTACGTCGCCCGCGGCGGCTGGCGGGCGGCGCTTCACCCCGACGACGCGGCGCAGGACGAGCGCGACATGGAGGCGCTACGGGCGAACCGGGCGGTGGTCACGGAGTTGCGCACCTTCAAGAAGGGCGGCGCGCTGCTCTGGGTGCGCGTCTACGGCCATCCCGTGTGGGACCCGGCCAAGAACCAGCTCGTCGGGATCTACGGCGCGGTCCAGGACATCACCGAGCGCAAGCAGGCGGAGGCCGAGCGCGAGGCGCTGATCCGCGAGCTGGAGGCGAAGAACGCCGAGCTCGAGCGCTTCGCCTACACCGTGTCGCACGACCTCAAGAGCCCGCTGATCACGATCCGCGGCTTCCTCTCGTTCGTCGAGCAGGACGCCGTCGCCGGCAACCTCGAGCGGGTGCGCTCCGACCTCGCGCGGATCCAAGATGCCGTCGACAAGATGCAGCGGCTGCTGAACGAGCTGCTGGAGCTCTCGCGCGTCGGGCGAGTCGTCAGCCCTCCCCAGGTCATCCCGTTCGGGCCCCTGGCGCACGAGGCGCTGGCGCTCGTGGCCGGGCGGCTTCGCGCGCGTGGTGTGGCCGTGAAGATCGCGGAAGGACTTCCCGCGGCGTGGGGCGACCGCGCCCGCCTACTGGAAGTGCTGCAGAACCTGGTCGACAACGCCGCCAAGTTCATGGGCGACCAGAAGCAGCCGCAGGTCGAGATCGGCATGCGGGAGGCCGCCGGCGAAAGGATCTTCTTCGTGAGCGACAACGGCCAGGGCATCGACTCGCGCTTCCGCGACCGGGTGTTCGGGCTCTTCGAGAAGCTCGATCCCGACAGCGAAGGCACCGGCGTGGGGCTGGCCCTCGTCAAGCGCATCGTCGACCTGCACCACGGCCGGGTGTGGGTCGAATCCGAGGGCATCGGCCGCGGCACCACGGTGTGCTTCACGCTGGCGGAGGCGCCCGCGCCCGCCGCGCCACCGCCGGCGGGCCGCTAGGCCGTTTCCCAGCGGCGGGCGAGCCACCGCGCGACGACCAGGAAGACGGCGCCCAGCAGGGCCAGCGCCAGCACCTGGGGCCACAGCTCGACGAGCCTGGCGTTGCGCCAGAAGACCTTGATGTAGCCGTCGAGCGCCCAGCCGTTGAATGTCAAGAGCCCGAGCCGCTGCACCTTTTCGCTCATCAGGAAGCGCGGGAACATGCTGCCGCCGAGCGCCGACATCATCAGGATCACGATGGTCGAGATACCGCCGAGCTGCGCGCGCGAGCGGCAGGCGGTGGCGAGCACGAGACCGAACGCCGCGGCCGCCGCCGCGGTGACCAGCGTCATCAGCACGAAGCCGGGCAGGTGAGAGGCGAGGTCGAGGCCGAAGACGAGCGCGCCCCAAACGAACATCAGCGTGACCTGCAGCGCCCCCATCAGCGTGACGAAGAGCCACTTGCCCGCCAGCAGGCGCCCCATCCCGAGCGGGGAGGTGAGCAGGCGCTCGAGCGTGCCCGACTCGACCTCCTCGAGCAGCGACCCGCTCGCGGCCGAGCAGCTGAAGAGCAGGAACATGACGCCGATGCCGGCGGCATAGAACGCGATCAGGGACTGATCCGGGCCGCCGCCGCCCACGACGTCCTTGACGTCGACCGCGAGCAGGCCCAAGGCGACGCCGCCCTCGCCTCCCGTGTGACTCGAGTGGGGACGCGCCAGCCACTGGTCGACGACGCTGCGCTGCTGTGGCGTCATCGCCCCCGCGTGTTTCTCGAACATCTCGAGGCCGCGGCGCGTGAACGCGTCCGGCTGCGCGGTGGCCGCGGCCTTCTGCAGCAGGCCTTGGAGCAGCGGGCCCGCGATCGGGTCCGAGGGGTCCGCCAGGACGTCCGCGCGGGCCGGCGGGTCGAAGCTCCCGAGAGCCTCGCCAAACCCCGCGGGCAGCACCAGGGCTACCGGCGCGTGGCCGTCGCGCACCAGCGCCTCGGCACGCGAGCGATCGAGCGGCACGGCAGGCGCGCTGCGGGTTGCCCCCTGAGGCCGCGCGTTCGCGACCACCCGCAACGCCGTCTCTTTCTCCAGCGCTCGCACGAAACCCCGGCTCGCGTCGCTGCCGTCCTCGTCCACGACCGCCACGCGCACCGGGTTTGCATCGCGCCGCGGCGGCTGCCCGAAGGCGAGCGCGAAGATCGAGAAGAACGCCACCGGCAGCAGGAACGTCATCGCCTGCGCGACGCGGTCGCGGCTGAGGTTGATCCAGGCGATGCGGAGCACCGTGGCGATCACTCGCGCAGCTCCCTTCCGGTGAGGTGGATGAAGACCGCGTGCAGGCTCGGGCCGCGCACGGCCACGTCGCGCACCTCGAGGCCTGCCGACGCCGCCTTTTGCAAGAGCGCCGGCAGCTCGGCCGCGACGTCCTTCACGTGCGCGCTGAGCGTCGTGCCGGCGGCGTCCGGCTCGAGCCCCAAGAGCGCCTGCGCCGGCATGCGGTCGACAGACAGCGACACCCGCCGGCCTTCGCCGACGGTGTCCGCGATCAGCTCCGCGAGCCGGCCGGCGGCGATCACGCGGCCGTGGTCGATCACCACGATGCGGTCGCAAAGCCCCTCGGCCTCGTCGAGCTGATGCGTCGTGAGCAGCAGCGACGTGCCGCCCTTGCGCAGCGCGGCGAGCATCTCGTAGATGCGCTCCCGGCTCTGGGGATCGACGCCGACGGTGGGCTCGTCGAGCAGCAGCACGCGCGGCTCGTGGAGGACCCCGCAGGCGATGTTCAGCCGGCGCCGCATCCCGCCCGAGAAGCGCTTTACGGGCTCGCGGGCGCGACCGTCGAGGCCCGTCCAGTCGAGGGCCCACGCCACACGCGCCGCGAGAGCCTTGCCCGCAAGGCCGTGGAGCCGGCCAAAGGCCTCCAGGTTCTCGTGTGCCGTCAGCAGCGGGTAGACGGCGATCTCCTGCGGCACGACACCCAGCTCGGGCCGGGTGCTGCCCGGCGCGAGTGGCTGGCCCAGCATCTCGACCTCGCCCGCGTCGAGCCGCACACGCCCCGCGATCGCCCGCACCAGCGTCGTCTTGCCTGCGCCGTTCGGTCCGAGCAGGCCCAACAGCTCTCCCGCGCGCAGCTCCAGCGAGGCCCCGTCGAGGGCGCCGACCGTGCCAAAGGCCTTCCGAGCGTTCCGGACCGCGAGCAGGCTCATGAGCTTCTCGCGAGCATTCTACGCATGCGGCGCCGAGCGGTTCCCGTGCCGTCCGGACGAATCGGCGAATGGGGGTTGTTCGACGGTGAGCGACGGGGCGATCCGGTGGAAGGGCGTGCTTTCCGGCCGCAAATGCCGACGCTACGCGGGGCCGCCGCGTTCTGCCCGCTTCGCCTCGTCCCACAAGCGGTCCATCTCCGCGAGCGTGGAGTCGGCGGGCTTGCGTCCCTCGGCGCGCAGCCGCTCTTCGATGTGGCGGAAGCGCCGGCGGAACTTGCGGTTCGCCGCCTTGAGCGCGCTCTCGGGATCGACGCCGGTGAGGCGAGCGACGTTCACGGCGACGAACAGGAGGTCGCCGACCTCCTCGGCGATCGCTCGGGCATCGGCCCCGTGCTTGACCGCCTCGCGCAGTTCGAGCGCCTCCTCGTCGAGCTTGACGAGCGCCGCGTCGGCGTCCGGCCAGTCGAAACCGACGCGCGAGACCTTGGTCGTGAGCTGGAACGCCTCCATCACGGCGGGCAGGCCCTTGTGGACGCTGTCGAGCATCGACGTGTCGTCCTTGCCCTTTGCCGCGCGCTCTTGCGCCTTGATCGCCTCCCAGCTGCGGAGCACCTCGCCGGCCGTCGAGGCGCCGTCGTCGCCGAACACGTGGGGGTGCCGGCGGACCATCTTCTCCGAGACCCGCTCGAGGATCTCGCGCAGGCGGAACGCGCCCCGCTCCTCGGCGATGTTCGCGTGGAACACGACCTGCAGCAGCAGGTCGCCGAGCTCGCCTGCGAGCTCGGCGTCGTCCTTCTCGTCGATCGCGTGGGCGACCTCGTAGGCTTCCTCGATCGTCATCGGCTTGACCGACTCGTGGGTCTGCTCGCGGTCCCACGGGCACCCTCCCGGAGCGCGCAGCCGCGCGATCAGCTCGACGAAGCGCGCGAAGAGCGCGCCGGCTTCGGCGGCGGCGGGGGAGGGAGCGATCTCGGACATGCGACGGCTACCGCAGGCCCGCGATCCGCACCCGCAGGGCCTCGAGCTCTTTTCGGCGGCTCGCGAGCTCGTGCGACTGCCCGCGCAGCCGCTCCGCCTCGGAGCGCACGAAGCGGGAGAACGGCGCTACCCCTTCCTGGACGCGCTTCTGGCTCGTGTCGAGCTCGCGCTCGTAGCTGCCGCGCAGCGCCGCGGACAGCCGCTCGCGCAGGGTCGTGACGGCCTTGCCGAACCGGCCCTTCTCCCCGCGCAGCAGCAAAGGCAGCCGGACGACACCCGCGAGGGCGATCGCCGCGGTCACCAGTACACCCAGGAGCGCGCCGGTCGCGGTCTCGGCGCGGGCCACGGCGACGGCGGCCACGACGATCGCGGCGCCCGGAAGTAGCAGCGTCCACCAGGCGGCGCGGCGGGCCGCGCTGGCGACGCGCGCGGCCTCCTCGCGCGGAGAATAGCTCTCGAGCGCGCGCTGAACGTCGCGGCCGAGCGCCTGCCCCAGGCGGGTCCTGTCGGACGGCGGCGCCTCGAGGGCTCCGGGCACACGCGGCCCGTGCAGCGCGCGCCGCCGGTTCACTCGCTCGACGACCGCCGTCCACACGCGCGTCTCGCCGGCCACGAGCGCATCCGCGACGCCGTCGACGCGCTTGTCGACCCCGGCCTGGAGTCCGCCGATCACCTCCTGCCGGAAGCCCGCGGCGGTGCGCTCCCGGTCGAGGAGCGCGAGCAGTCCGCCGATGCGGAGCCTGCCCTCGAGGAACTCCTGCCCGCGCTTCTCGAGCTCGACGAGTGGCCTCTCGGCCTCGGACAGCCGCAGGCGGAGATCGCGCGTGAGCTCCTGCAGATGCTGCACGAGGTGTGTGTCGATCTCCTTGAGCGCCGCCTCGTCCTCGGCGACCGCGGCCAGCCGGGCCTTCGATGCGTCGGTCGTGCCCTCGATCACGCGCTCCGCGACGCCCACAGGGCTCTGCAGCTTGATGCGCACGCGCTCGGCGTCGTCCAGTGTCCGGATCAGGTACGCCTCGAGCGCGCCGAAGCCGGTCGCCAGCGCTTCGGTCTCGCCGCCGGTCGTCCTGGCCTTCCACGCCTGGCGCGCAGACACCCCGAATACCTCGGGCTTCAGGCCCAGCAGCTCGCGCAGCTTGTCCTGGACGAACTCGACCACCTTCCGCACGTCCTCGGGCTTCTCCAGGATGTCGGTCTTGTTGACCGCGACCACCAGCTTCTTGCCCCAGTCGCGGATCGACTCCAGAAAGATGCGCTCGGTCTCGGTGAAGGGCCGGTCCGCGGAGGTCACGAACAGCACCAGGTCGGCGCGGGGCACGAACTCACGCGTGAGCGCCTCGTGCCCGCGCACGACTGCGTTTGTCCCCGGGGTGTCGACCACGCTCATCTCGCGCAGGAGCGCGACCGGCAGCGTGATTTCTTCGTAGTCCCCTCCGGCGGGCGAGTGCCTGCGCACAGGGCCGTGCTTGAGCAGCTGGATGCGGGAGGTGGTCGGCGTGACCCCCTCCTCGAGGACGCGCTGCCCGAGGAGTACGTTGATCACCGCGCTCTTGCCGGCGTTGAATTCGCCCACGACCACGAGCAGGAGCAGCTCGTCGAGCTGGCTGATTGCGCGCCCGAGCGCCTTCTGGTGCTCCTCCGTCGCCTCGGCGCGGACGAGCGCGACACGCAGCTCTCCGAGCTGCCGGTGCAGTTCAGAGAGCAGGGTCTTGCGCGAGTCGTCGAGGATCCGGTTCAGCATGAGTTCAGCCGCCGCGTGGCGCCGGGCCGCGAGCGGATTCTAGACGCAGGGGGGCGCCGCCACAATCCGACGGGAATCGGACCGCCGTGCGCGGCGTTTCTCCGAAGGTGAGCCGCGTGCACCCGTGGCCGCTCCTGATGGCCCTGGCTGCGCCGGCATCCGCGCAGGCACCGCCGCCGCCGGACGTCCGCCTCTTCTTCCAGGCGGCCACGCGCGACAGCCGCCAGGCCGAGCAGGCGCTGCGGTCGATCGGCGCGTCCTGGCAGGACGGCTACTCCGGGCTCCTGATCGACCTGGCGCGCTTCTTCCCGAGCTCGCGCCCGCGAACCACCGCCACGGAAGAGGTGCCCGAGACGGAGGGCGGCGACGACCCGCTCGGCGCCCGCTTCCCCGGGTCGCCCGGGCGTGGAGGGCCGCCGTCGCCAGGCTCACCCGGGGCGCTCGTGCGCGCCCGGCTCATCGGCTTCCTGGAGAAAAAGACCGGACAGCGCTTCGGCGACGATCTCGGTCGCTGGCGGCGCTGGCTCTGGAGCCGTCCGGACGCGCCGCACCCCGACTACGCCGCCTTCAAAGCCGCGCTCTACGGGCAGATCGATCCGCGAATGGCGGAGTTCTTCCGGCCGCCTGGCCGGTCCCTGATCAGGCTCGACGAGGTGGACTGGGGGGGTGTGCCGGTCAACGGCATCCCGCCGCTCGACCACGCGCCCACGGAGCCCGCGGCGCAGGCGCGCTGGCTGAAGGACGACCACGTGGTCTTCGGCCTCGCGCTCGGCGGCGAAGCGCGCGCCTATCCGAAGCGCATCCTGGCCTGGCACGAGCTCGCGCGCGACCGCATCGGCGGCGTGGAGCTCGCGATCGTCTACTGCACGCTGTGCGGCACGGTGATCCCGTACGGGGCCCACGCCTCTGGCGTGGAGCGCACTTTCGGCACGAGCGGCCTGCTCTACCGCTCGAACAAGCTGATGTTCGACGAGCAGTCGATGAGCCTGTGGTCGACGAGCGAGGGAAGGCCGGTGATCGGGCCGCTCGCGGGCTCCGACCTGGAGCTCACGGCGTATCCGGTGGTGACGACGACCTGGGGCGAATGGCGCCTCTTGCACCCGCAGACGACGGTGCTCTCGCTCCGCACCGGGCACGAGCGCGACTACTCCGAGGGTGCCGCCTATCGCGACTACTTCGCGACCGACCGCGTCATGTTCTCCGTGCCGGCCACGGACTCGCGGCTCAAGAACAAGGACGAGGTCCTGGCGCTGTTGCTGCGGCCCGCTGACGCTCCTGAGGCCCCGCGGCAGGCGCTCGCGATCAGCCGGCGTTTCCTCGAGAAGAACCGTCTCCATGCCCTGAGCTTCGCAGGCCACGAGCTCCTGGTCGTCACGAGCCTCGAGGGCGCGAGCCGCGTGTATGCGTCGGCCGGGCGCCGCTTCGTCCGCGAGGGGCCGGCGGGGCGCCTCGCCGACAGCGAGGGCCGCTCGTGGCGGCTCACCGAGGATGCGCTCGTGCCCGAGGACGCCGTGGCGGGCATGGCCCCGCTGGCACGCGTCCCGGCCCGGCTCGCCTTCTGGTTCGGATGGTACGCGCAGTTCCCCGAGACGGAACTGGTGCGTTAGTTGCCGCGCAGCGGGATCCGCCGCGACTGGCCCGAGCCCACGTCCTCGAGGTCGACCGACTCCAGGCCGATGCGCGCGATCCGGTAGCGGTTGGCGACCGTCTCGCCGGCCTGTCCGGTGAGGACCTCGCGCCGGTCGGTGAGCAGCACGGCCACCTTGACCCCCGCGCGGTTCTCGACGGAGCCGAGATACTTGAGGTTGAGCGGGGGCAGGCCCGCCGAGGCCAGCCCTGAAGCGCCGTCAACCGGAAGGATCGGCGGTGGCGTGGGCAGCGGCACGGTGACGATGGGGATCTCGTCCTCGCCGTCCTCGGGCCGCGAGGCGGAGCCGAAACGGAACAGGTCGCGCTCGCCCGCAGCGCTGTCGGGGCGCTCGGCCGAAAGCCGGGCCAGATCGATGCGCGGGACGGGCGGGGGCAGCGGCTCCGCGCGCGCGCGGGCCGCGGGCGTGCCCGCGGGGTTGTTGAGCCGCAGGGCGAGCAGGGCCAGGGCTCCCATGGCCACGAGCGCCAGGAGTCCCTTCTCGCGCCGGCTGAGCGTCCTCACTCTCGCGAGGTTAGCATGACTCGTCGTAGGCTATGCCGGACGCCCGGAAGGAGGGCGCAAGGATGAGATCGAGGCGGCAGGCGTCAACTTCATCGACGTCTACCACCGCAGCGGTCTCTATCCGAACCCGCTGCCTCTGGTTCCCGGGATGGAGGGCGCCGGCGTGGTCACCGCGCTGGGACCGGACGTCGGGCTCTTCCGCAGGGGGGGACCGCGTGGCGTGGACCAGCGCGCTCGGCAAGCTGCTGCTGATCCCGTGACGGCCGCGACCGAGAGCGAGAAGCTCCGAGCGGTTACCAGCTCGCGGAGAGGCCGAGCCCCACGCCCTGGCCGTGTGGGTCGGTCGCGGGGCCCACGCTCACGAAGCGCGGCTTCGCCGGGCGCTCAGCGTCGAGCCGCGTCACCGTGCGTCCCACGATGAAGCCGAGCGTCGCACCCGCCAGCACGTCGCTCAGGTGGTGGCGGTCCTGCTCGATGCGGGAAAGCCCGATGCCGGCGGCGAGCGCGTACATGGGAACGCCGATCTTCCAGCCGTAGTGGTGGCGGGCCACGCCGGCCAGGCTGAAGGCGCTGGAGGTGTGGCCCGACGGGAACGAGAGCGAATCGCTGCCGTCCGGCCGCCCGCGTGTCACGGTGTGCTTGACGAGGCCCGTATAGGCTCCGTTCACGATCATCGCCTGCGCGAAGTCGTAGCTCGCGGCCCGGAAGCGTCCCTGCGGCGCGAAGCGGCCGGCCACGAAGAGTGCGCCCACCACCGGCACGACGGCGCTGCCGCCCAGTGTGGCGCCGGTCTTGCCGCAGGACGGGCAGGCCCCCTGCAGCACGTCCTTGGTCCGGTAGTCGAAGGCCGAGGCCAGGGTACTGGCCCCCGCCCCGATCACGAGCGGCACCAGGTTCCGTCCGGAGAACACGCCGACGACGTTGCGGCCGAGGTTCTTCGGGAAGGCCGAGAGGGTCCGGCGGTCCTCACGCGGGGTGTCGAAGAGGCCCTGCGTGTCGAAGGCTCTCGCCGGCTGAGGCTCGCGCGGCAGATCCAGGCTCTGGGCGCGGCAGGGGACGGGACTACAGGCCAACACCAGGGCCAGCGTCGCACCTGCGGCCGCCTGGATCTTCTTCAACTGCCCCTCCTGGCCGCCCCGGGTGCGCGACGGTCGCCGGGAGTATCGCATGACGCCCCGGCGACGATTCGCCAGCATGCGCCAAGGACCGTCAAGACTTGTCAATGCGTGATCTGGCCCACACCGGGCCGGTGGTCCCGCGACCAGTCAACCCTCACGGCGTTGGCGGCGTCTCACCGGCATGACCGAGGTGCGACTGGCCCTGCGAGCGCTGTCGAGAGCCCCGGTCTTTACCGCCGTGGTCGTGGTCTCTCTTGCGCTCGGCATCGGCGCCAACAGCGCGATGTTCACCCTGGCCGACCAGGTCCTGCTGCGGCTTCTCCCGGTACAAGACCCCCGCGAGCTCGTGCAGCTGCGGCTCGACGGCGGCCGCTTCGGCTCAAACTCGGGGGACGGCACGCACACGTTCTCGCACCCGCTCTACCTCGCCCTGCGCGATCGGAACACCGTCCTCTCGGGCCTCACGGGCCAGATCGTCCAGCCCGCGAGCCTGGTCGGCGAAGACCGCAACGAAGCGATCAGCGTCGGGCTCGTGGCCGACAACTTCTTCGACGTCCTCGGCGTGCGTCCCCACCTTGGCCGCGTCCTGCACCCGGAGGACGACAGGGTTCGCAACGGCCATCCCGTTGCGGTCTTGCAGTACCACTTCTGGAGGAACCGATTCGCCGGCGACACACAGACGGTCGGCTCGACCATCCGCCTGAACGGGACCCCGTTCACCGTGGTCGGCATCGCCGACCCGCGCTTCGAGGGGACCGACAGCGGGATTCCGACGAACCTGTGGGTGCCGGTGATGATGAAGACCGCCATCACGCCCAGCTGGGACGATCTCGACAACGAGCGCTACGCCTGGTTCTACCTGTTCGGCCGCCTCAAGCCGGGAGTCTCGCAGGAGCAGGCCCAGGCCTCGATGCGCGTGCTCTACCGCCAGCGCCAGGACGAGGAGCTGAAGGGACCTTTCTTCCAGCAGTTTCCCGACGTGAAGCAGCGTTTCCTGAAGCAGACCTTCCTGCTCGTCCCGGCGTCACGCGGGATGTCCAACCTGCGGCTCCGCTTCGAGCAGCCGCTCGTCGTCCTGCAATGGCTAGTCGGCCTCGTGCTCCTGATCGCGTGCGCCAACGTGGCCGGTCTCCTGCTCGCGCGCGGCGCTGCCCGCCAGCGAGAGCTGGCCATCCGCACGGCTCTCGGCGCCCCCCGCGGGCGGATCCTGCGGCAGCTCCTGCTGGAGAGCCTGATTCTCGCCGCCGCAGGCGGGGCCGCCGGCCTCGTCGTCAGCTCCTGGCTCGGCCGGACCCTGGTGCGCTTCCTGCCGTACGACCCCGCGAACCTGTCGCTCTCAACCACGCCCGATCTGCGGGTGCTGCTCTTCGCGGCGGCCATCACGCTTGGGGCGGTGCTCGTCTTCGGCCTCGTCCCCGCGCTGCAGGGCTCGCGCGTCTCGCCGGGCGCCACGCTCAAGCAAGAGACGGGGGCGGTGGCCGGCGGTCACGTCCGGCTGCGAAAGGCGCTCGTCGGCGTGCAGGTCGGGCTCGCGACCGTGCTCCTGGTCGGCGCGGGCCTCTTCGTCCGCACCTTGCAGAACCTGCGGAGCGTCGACCTCGGCTTCGAGGCGGACGGCGTCGTGACCTTCGCCGCGGGGCCGGCCACGGTGTACGACGAAGTACGCAGGCGGCAGGTGTTCCGTGCCTTGATCGAGGGGCTGACGAGCGTCCCCGGCGTCCTTGCGGTGGGGGCGAACCGGGCGCGCCTGCTCACGGGTGGGCGGTGGGACAGCGAGATCACCCTCCCCGGCGCCTCACGCCCGAACGGAGAGAACCCGTGGAGCTTCTTCAACGCCGTGACGCCGGGATATTTCGAGGCCCTCGGGATGCAGGTCCGGTCGGGCCGTGACTTCACCTGGAGCGATTGGGGCAGCGCCCAGGAGCGCTGCCTGGTCAACCAGACCCTGGTGAGCGAGTACCTGCACGGCGCCAACCCCATCGGACGCCTCCTGGGGCAGGGTCGCGCCGCGCCGGCGGACACGGAGATCATCGGGGTTCTCGCCGACGCCCGCTACGAGAGCGTGCGTGGCCAGATCCCCCGCCAGACCTTCGTGTCGCTCGGCGGCCGCCGGCTGCGCACCACGAATGCCATCAACGTCTATGCCCGGACCGACCGCGACCCGCGACAGCTGATGCCGCTGCTGCGGCAGGAGGTCCGGCGAGTCGACGCCAACCTCGTGGTGTCCGGCATGCGCACGTTGCAGGATCAGGTCGACATGCGGCTGAGCAGCGAGCGCCTGCTGTTCTTCCTCTCCGCCGCGTTCGCGCTGCTCGCCACGCTGCTCGCGGTCGTCGGCCTCTACGGCGTCCTCGACTTCATCGTGGCTCGGCGCACGCGGGAGATCGGCGTCCGCATGGCCCTGGGCGCCGAGCGAGGCCGCGTGATGCGCCTGGTGCTGCGCGAGGCGTTGCTGCTCTTCCTCCTCGGCATCGCCGCTGGCGTGGCATTGGGCCTGGCCGGCGGCCGCTTCGTCGAGAGCCAGCTGTTCGGGGTCGACGCCCGCGACCCGGCGGTCTTCGTCGCCAGTGCCGCGCTGTTGCTCAGCGCCTGCCTGACCGCCGCCGCCATCCCCGCCTGGCGAGCCGCGCGCATCGACCCCGTCCACGCGCTACGCCACGAGTGAGCTCCGCCGGCGCCGTTTTGCTATCGTGGCGCAATGCGCCCTCAAGCGACGGCCAACCGCACGGGCCTGTCGACAGCGTTGTCCGCCGCCGCGACGCGGACGCGGCCCGTTCGCGTCGGCCGCGGCCACCCGCGGCACCTGCTGGCGCCTGCCCAGGTCATCGCCAGCCCGGAGACGGGCCTCGAGTACCGCATCGATCGCCTGCTGGGCGAGGGCGGCTTCGGCCAGGTCTATCTTGCCCGGCGGCTCGGGCGCTCCTCGGTCGTGCCGGCCCGCCTCTGCATCAAAGTCAGCGGGCGGATCGACGCATGGCTCCGCGAGGCGTACTTCGGGCAGTTGCTCGACGGGCATCCCCGGGCGATCGGCGTCTTCGACGTGTTCCCGCTCGTGCGCTCGGATGGCCGGCTGCTCTACTGCCTCGCCCTCGAGTACGCGCGCCACGGCGACCTCAGGGCGTTCCTGCACCGCACCGGCAAAGGATGGCCCGAGCGCACCGCGCGGCGTGAGATCGCGGGCATCCTCCAGGTGCTCGGGAAGCTGCACCGAGGTCAGGTGCTCCACCGCGACCTCACGCCGATGAACGTGTTCGTGTGCGACGGCCGGAGCTTGAAGCTCGGGGATTTCGGGCTCGTGCGCCAGCAGAGCGACCGGCGCGGAACGGTCGCGGACGCGCTCAATCCGCTGATGGCGCCGAGCGACATCGTCGCGGGCGCGGTCCCGAAGTGGCAGGCGCGCGACGACGTGTACCAGGTGGGGCAGCTGCTCGGGATGCTGGTGAGGGGCGACGCGCGGGCGCGGATCCGCACCCACGAGATCCGCCTGCTCCCGTGCAGTGACCACCTGAAGGAGATCGTCTACCGCTGCGTCGGCGAGCGGCGGAAGCGCTACGAAACCGCCGACGAGCTGATCGAGGCCCTGCGCACTCCGCCCGCTTCACTGAAGGCGGGGAGGATCGGGGTGCTGAAGGGCGTCCACCTCGCCTTCACGGGCATCCTGAGCCGGCCCCGACGCGAAGCCGCAGCGGCCGCCCGGCGGGTCGGTGCCACGGTCCACGGTGGGCCCTCGGTGCGTACGGGTGTCGTCGTCCGCGGACGGCCCAAGCCCCGCCAGGCCGCCGGCCGGGACGCGGGCTTGAAGCTGATGGAGATCAAGCGCCTGCGCGCGAAGGGGCAGAGGATCACGCTGCTCGACGACAAGCAGTTCTGGCGCCTCGTCGGCCGGCGGGGGTGACGCGGAGGTGCTACCCACCACAGTTCACCAGGATCCGGCCGAGCGCCCGCCGCTCGATCAGGAGTGACGCCGTCTCGACGACGGCAGCCAGGGGAACCTCCCGCGACACGATCCCGCCGAGCCGCGGGGGCTTCAGGTCGGCGCCCAGGCGCGTCCAGACCTCGGCGCGCAGCGGCATCGGGCAATTACCCGAGCTGACACCCAGCAGGCTCACGCCGCGCAGGATCAGGGGGAAGACCGTGCCGCTGAGCTCCGGGGACGCGGCCATGCCGATGCACGCGACCTGGCCCCAAAGTCCGACGTGGCGGACGAGCCCGGCCAGGAGCTCGCCCCCGACGTTGTCGATCGCTCCCCCGAAGCGTGCCGCTTCGAGCGGCCGCGAGCCGAGCTGCAGCTCTTCCGGCGCCATGACCTCGGCCGCGCCCAGGCCTCGCAGGTAATCGTGGTGCTCGGGGCGGCCCGACACGGCCAGCACCGAGTAGCCGCGCGAGGCCAGGATGGAGACGGCCACCGAGCCGACTCCACCGGTCGCTCCCGTGACGACGATCGGGCCCATCTCCGGCCGCTGGCCGAGGAGCTCCATGCGCACGATGGCGAGCGCGGCGGTGAAGCCGGCGGTGCCGAGGATCATCGACTCGCGCAGCGTGAGCCCGGCAGGGAGTGGGACGACCCAGTCTACGGGCACGCGCAGCAGCTCCGCGAAGCCGCCGTCGTGGCTCTCGCCGAGGCCCATGCCGTTGGCGAGCACCGCATCCCCGTCCTTGAAGCGCGCGTCTTTCGAGGACTCGACGATCCCGGCCGCGTCGATCCCGGCGTTGAGCGGGAAACGCTTCAGGATCCTCCCGCGCCCCGTGACCGCGAGCGCGTCCTTGTAGTTGATGCCCGACCATTGGACGCGCACGACCACGTCGCCTTCCGACAGCTCGCCCCTCTCCATCGGGACGAGCCGCGGTGCGACGCGGCCGTCTACCTCGAACACGCGGCAGGCCTGGAAGCTCTGCTTGGAGGGGCTCATTCTAGCGGGGGCGCGGGGGGCGCTTAGCCCTCCGTTCGCTCATTCCACAGCGTCCTGCCATTCTTCGTTCGTTCCATTTGGACGTTCGTTCCGTTTCGACGTTCGTTCCGCTTCCTCGTTCGTTGCCCTTCGCGAGCCTTCCCCTTAGCGTGCGGGAGTCACGACGATGTTGCGGAAGCGGATCTTGCCGTGGTCACCTTGCAGCATCAGCGGCCCGGGCTCGCCCTCGAACGGGTCGAGCGCGCCTCCCGTGATGCCGTCCGCGATCGTGCTCAGGATCTCCTGGCCGTTCAGGACGACGCTGAGCTGGCGGCCCACGAAGCTGATGTCGTAGCTCTGCCATTCGCCGGCCGGCTTGGTCGCGTCGAGCTTCGGGGCCACGCGGCTGTAGAGGCCGCCGCAGCCGTGGGAGTCGAGCGTCATCTTCGCGTCGGGGTTGTCGAGGATCTGGATCTCGTAGCGGCCGCGCAGGTAGACGCCGCTGTTGCTCTTGGCATCCACGTTGAATTCGATGTGGAGCTTCATGTCCTGGAAGACCTGCTCGCTCACGAGGTCGGCGTTATCCTTCGTCTCGACGACGGCCAGCTCGCCGTTCACCGCCGCCCAGCCGTTCTTCTTCTTCGTGTCGCGCAGCTTCCAGCCCGTAAGCGTCTTGCCGTCGAAGAGCGTGACCGGCTCGCCCCAGACGGGCGCGCGCTTGTCGAGCAGCAGCGGGGCCTTCCTCCCCTCGAAGTGGTGGACGTTGCCGTCCGCGTAGGTCACCTGGCCCTTCAGCAGCTCGCCCTCGAGGCGCGCTTCGAACAGGTCGAGCCGGCCGGGTCTTTCCTCGCGGACGATGTGGAGCACGCCGTCCTTGACGGCAACCGACTTGGCGGGGAGGTAGCTGCCCCAGCGCCACACGACACCGGCCGTCAGCCCGTCCCTCGATGTGATCTGGAACCCGCCGCTCACGAATGTGTCGGTGGCGTCGGTGATCAACAGGTTCCAGCGGCCGGCGTAGGCGTCCGCGCCCGGCGGCGCCGCGGGGGCCTGGACGGCGATGGCGGCGGCGAGGATCAGGCTGGAGGGCATTTGGGAACGCTAGCCCCGCCATCAGGACGTGTCAATCGTCGGCCAGGAGCGTGAAGCGTCGCAGGCATCTCCGGCCCCGCAGTTGCGTGGCAAGATGTCCGGTATCCCGAGGAGGACGCCATGGCCTTCAGCCGGACCGAGCTCGACCACTTCGCCGCCAAGGAGCGCGACCGCTTCGAGGACATGCTGAAGGACTTCGTCGAAGTCCCGAGCGTCTCGGCGGACCCCGCGCACAAGGGAGACATCGAACGCTCTGCCGAGCTCGGAGCCGCCACGCTGCGGGCCCTCGGGGGCCGCGCCGAGCTTCACCGCGTGGCCGGCGGCAGCCCGGTCGTGCTGGGCGCGTTCGACGCCGGGCCGGGACGGCCCACGATCACTGTCTACAACCACCTCGACGTCCAGCCAGCCTCGAAGGAGACCGAGCCGTGGCGGACGGAGCCCTTCCGCTTCACGAAACAGGGCGACACCTACTTCGGCCGCGGCACCACCGACGACAAGGGGCCGGCGCTCACGGCCCTTCTCGGAGCGCGCGCGGCAATCGCGGCGCGCGTCCCGCTGAACATCAAGTTCCTGTGGGAGACCGAGGAAGAGGTCGGCTCGCCGAACTTCGCCGCGACGCTGAAGGCGATCGGTCCCGCCGCGAAGACCGACGCCGTGGTCGTCTCCGACACGGTCTGGGTCTCGCGCGGCCGGCCGTCGCTCTCGGCGGGGCTGCGCGGCCTGCAGCGGATCATCTTCCACCTCGAGACCGCCGAGACCGACCAGCACTCGGGCACGACCGGAGGCGCCGCCCGCAACCCGGTGGCCGAGCTCGCCAGCTCGCCTCCGAGATCTTCGACGCGAAGACGGGCCGCGTGAAGGTCCCGGGTTTCTACGACGAGGTCGAGAAGCTGACCGCCCAGCAGATCAAGGACTTCAAGGCCGCCGGCTTCAGCGTCAAGGGCTTCATCGAGGACCACGGCTTCAAGTCGATCCGCACCAGGGACCCGCTCGAGGTGATGAAGCGGATCTGGGCGATGCCGACGTTCGAGGTGCACGGCCTGGTGGGCGGCTACAGCGGCCCGGGCGTGAAGACGATCGTGCCACCGCGCGCCGAGCTCAAGTGCTCGGTCCGGCTCGTCCCGAACATGAAGGGCGAGAGGGTCGTGAAGCTGATCAAGGCGTTCGTGAAGAAGCGCCACCCCGACGTGCGGGTCGAGGCCGGCTCGAGCGCGCCGGCCTACAAGGGGATCACCAGCGGGCCGTACGTGGAGGCCGCGAAGCGATCGATCCAGTTCGCCTTCGGCAAGACCCCCGTCTTCGTGCGCGAGGGCGGCACGATCGGGGCCGTGCTCTCGATGGAGCAGATCCTGAAGTGCCCGATCGTGTTCATGGGCCTGTCGCTGCCGCACCACGGCTACCACGCCCCGAACGAGAACTACGACTGGGGCCAGGCCGGCGGCGGCATCGTGGCCTTCGCGAAGTTCTTCGAGGAAGTCGCGGGGATCGGGGTCAGGTCTTGAACTAACGGCATTCCGTGCGGACGGGGAGGGTTGGCGAAACAGCCGAAGGCCGGGACGGTCGCGGCGGAGCCCGAGGCGCTACGGGGTGATGACGACCTCGTTGCCCTGGATACGCGCGGGGAACTGGAACAGCGCTCGGTTGGCGGGGCCGTTCACCACCTGGCCGGTGGTCCGGAAGCGCGAGCCGTGACAGGGGCAGTCGAGCGTGCCGCCGGCGCTCGTCGGGAGGTTGACCGTACATTGCATGTGGGTGCAGATGCGCGACACGGCCACCACCTCGGTTTGCGACACACGCGTCACGGCGAGCGGCGTTTGCAGCCCGCCCACGAGGTTGGCCGAGGCCTCGACGCTCTGGCCGACCCCCATCAGCGGGACCTTGATCTCGCCTGTGATCGGCGGCGGCGTGGGCGGGTTCGAAGGCGAGGTGGGCGAGCCGCCCCCACAGCCGGTGAGTGTGCCGGCCACCGTGGCGCCGGTCGTCACGACGAACGTCCGGCGCGTGGTCTTCATGGAGCGATCCCGAAGCGGTAGACGATTCCGCCCGAGGCGCGGAAACCGGTCGACTTCCCTTCGCCGACGTCGTTCCAGAGGTAGTCGCCCTGGAGCCGGACGGCGAGCTTCTTCGCCACCCTGAAGTCCACGCCGCCCCCGCCCAGCACCCCGAAGCGCTTGCTCGTCTCCGAGATGTCGACGTCGAGAACGCCGATCGTCGCCTTGTCCTGCACCAGCCCCGCGAGGGCACGCACGAAAAAGACCGTTCCGCCGCGCTTGCCGAAACGGAGGCCGGGCCCCGCCATGAGCGTCAGGTCGTCGAGGTTCACGCCCGACTGCTTGCCCCGGTGGAAGCTCGCGTCGACGAAGCCGGAGAGCGGGCCGATGAGGTCGAACCCGAGAGCCAGGTTGGCTCCGTGCCGGTTGGTCTCGTCGATCTTCGCGAACGAGTAGCCCGCGAAGAGGTCGGTGCCTTGAGGCTCGCCCGCTGCGACGGGGCCGGCCGCGAAAGCGAGCCCCAGGAGCGAGAGAAGCAGCAGCGGCGCAGTCGGGTGCTGGCGATTCACGATGGGGTCCTTTCTGTGAGGTCCGGTCTCAGACGACGCCGACTCCCGCTCCCGGCGTGTAGCCCGGGAAGAGCGACGCCCCGATCCCGAACTGGGCCCGCGCCACTTCCTGGAACACGTCGCGGAAGTCGGTCGTGGCGGCGAGGTCGCGGTTCTGGTAGAGCTGGCTGCGGCTGAGGCCCGGCCATTGTCCGAGGACTCGCCCGCCGCGCACCCGCCCGCCGAGCACCAGCATCGCGTAGCCGGTGCCGTGGTCGGTGCCTGCGGCCCCGTTCACGGCGGCGGTGCGCCCGAACTCGGTCGTGACCATCAGCACCACGTCGTCGAGCATCCCGCCGAGGTCGGTCGCGAACGCCGCGAGCGCCAACCCGAGCGGCCGATAGTCGTTGATGTTGCCCTGGAGCTGGTTCGAGTGGGTGTCGAACGCGCCCCCGACGTTCACGTAGATGCAGCGCGTGCCGACGCCGGTCTTGATCAGCCCGGCCGCCTGGCGCAGTGCGTTGCCGGTGTTGCCGGCGGGGTAGATAGCACCGTTCGCGGGCAAAGGCGCCGGCGCGCGCAGCAGCGTGTTGATCGCCTCGAACGTCTCGAGCCCGGTCGTCCCGACCTGGGTGGAATCCGACTGGTACATTTCGGTGAGCCGTCCTTCGGCCTCCGCACGCCAGTTCGGCGCGCGCAGATCGAACGACGTGAGCGTCTGCGCCACGAGCACCGGCTCGGGGCCCAGGAACGAGCGCACCAACTGCGCCGAGAACGAGACCGCCTGGGTCACCTCGCGGCCCGGGATCTGGCCGATCGCGCGGTCGAGCCAGCCGGTGGCCGTCTGCTTGTCTCCCGGCGTGCCGGACTCCATGTAGTCCTGCGCGTCGAAGTGCGAGCGTGTGAGGCCGGGGTTCCCGACGGCGTGGATGAACGCGAGGCGGCCGTCCTGGAAGTAGGGCGCGAGCGGCGCGAACTGCGGGTGCATGCCGAAGTAGCCGTCGAGGTTGACGACGCCCCCGGCCTGGCCTGGGCGCGGCAGCCCGATGCCTTGGCGCAAGTTGTAGTACTCGGAGTCGCCATAGGGCACGCAGAAGTTGAGCCCGTCGGCGCCGCCGCGCAGAAAGACCTTGACGAGCACCTTCGGGCCCGCGCCGGCGGCTTGCGCCGTGCGCACCAGCAGCGACGAGGGCGCCATGCCGACGCCCACGGCGGCGAGGCCGGCCCCGCGGAGGAACACGCGACGCGACACATCCCAGGTCATGACCTCACCTCACCTGCATCTCGGGGCCGGCGAGCAGCAACCCCGCCACCCGGGCCTGGACCGAAACGCTGCCCGAGGTCGTCACGCGCGCCGCCGCGGCGAGAGACGCGGCCGAGAGCGTGCGCCCGAACACGACCTTGTTGATCGCTGCCGCGGCCGAGCTCGGGTTGCCCGGGTCGCCACCGCCGCTTCGGATCAGGCCGCCAACATCGGCCGTCACGCCGGCGACCCTTCCCGCGGCCAGGTCGAGGGCGAAGTTCATCCGGTAGAGCTGCGCCGACGGGTTCATCCAGTCGGCGCCCCGGTTGCTGAATCCGGTCGGCGGGTTGCAGGCATAGAGCGGCATGCCCGAGTCCTGGATGGCCGTGCGCGCCGTGCGGGGGATCTGCACGTTTGCGCCCACGGCCCGGAGCGTACTGATCACGAACTCGAGCCCCGTCTTGGGCTTGCCGGCCCCGAAAGCCTCGGCCCAGAACTCGGCGCTCCCGAAGAGGGCCTTCGTCACCTCGCGCAGGTCGCCGTTCGTGCGCAGGAACACGTCGGCGAGACGCGACACGAGCGCCTCGGACGGGTCGTCCGCCACGAAGCGCTGCGCGAGCCGCTTCGAGATGTAGCGCGCCGTGGCCGGATGCACGGCGAGGTAGTCGAGCAGCTTCTGGACGTCGCTCTCGCCGCCCCCGCCCGGGACCGCGAGGCCGAACACCTGCTTGGCGTTGTTGTCGTGGTTGGCCGAGCGGTACAGGTAGTTGCCGGTCTGCCCGATGTTGTCGATCCCGTGCCCGGTGAGGCAGCGCGAGGCCTCGACGACGTCGGTCTGGGTGTAGCCCGCGTCGACCCCGACGGTGTGCAACTCCAGCAACTCGCGCCCGTGGTTCTCGTTGATCCCGCCGAGCGTGCGGCCGCTCACGACCCGCGGCACCGTGTTCAGGTAGTTGTCGAGGTAGTACAGCATCGCCGGGTGCAGCGTGGCGGCGCCCAGCAGCTCGCGGAAGCTCGAAAACACGTTCGGGCGGATCGCGTCGCGCTCGTAGGACGAGATCGAGTAGCGGTCGAACCCGTCGTTGACGAACACGTTGAAGTGGTTGAACCAGAAGTCGACGAGCACTTCCTGGAGCTGGTTCCTGCCGTGCACCGACCGGACGACCTTCGCGTTCAGGAACTCGTCCAGGATCACGCCGACCGTGCGGTTGTCGGCGTTGTAGAGGGCGAGCACCTGCGAGGTCGGGTACCCGAGGGTCGTGTAGCCGGCCAGGCGGGTGTCGAGCTCCGGGTCGGAGCCGGGATCGAGCTGCTCCTCGATCCATTTCGTGGGGCCGGTGTCGAGGAGGCTCTCGAGATCACCCGGGCGCGGGCCGTAGCCCGCCCGGTTGAGGAGGTGCAGGGCGACGCGGGGTCCTAGCGTTTCGGGCACTGGCACGGGGCTACCTCATTTTCCGTGGTTTTTTCGATGGGTTCACATGGACGGTCTGAACCGCTTTGACCGTAAGCATGCCCACAGAGTTGAATCAAAGCAAGAGTGAAAAGCATCCTCCTCGGCCAGGGGGCCCCCTGGCGCCCAGCGACCGAAACCCGATCAGAAGGGAGTCATGATTCGTATAGATATGATACTCAAAACGACTGCTTTCGAACCGGACGCGGTAGTCGCGGAGGACCCAGGACCAAGCGCAGGCCCTCATCGACTTGCCCCATGGTTCTCGGGGGCAGGGCGCGAATACGCTCCGTCAGTAGGCTGCGATCCACGGTCAAGACCTGGGAGACGTTGACCACTGACTCGCGCCGCAAGCCAGCCTCGCGTCGCCCGATCAGCACATTGCCAGGGGCTTCGGCGAGCAGGGTGTTGGAGGTCACCGCGGCCACGACCACGGTCTGGATGTCGCTGCGGTTGAACCGATCGCTCTGCACGACGAGCACGGGCCGGCGGCCGCCGGGGCCTGACCCTACCGGCGGAGGCAGGGTACCCCACCAAAGCTCGCCTCGCTGCATTACCAGTCTTCCCTGGACAACGAACGAAACTGCATCGCCTGCAGCACGGGGTCCACGCGCGCCTCGAAGGGCACGGGCCTTCGTGGCGTTCGGCTACTTCCTGCTCCGATGGAACATGCTCGACTGGGCGCTGAGCTTCTAGAACTCGAGCCGGGCGCCCACCTGGATCTGCCGGGGCGGGAAGCTGGTGGCCACGGTCGTCGGCTCGCCGAAGGTGGGCGACAGCTTGTTCCCCACGAAGCCGGCCCGGCTGGGATGGTTGAACAGGTTGAACGCCCACCCCGTTGCGGCGGCCGAGGGCGTGCGAGGACAGGAGCAGGTCTCGTCCGCGTTCTCGAGGGCGACCTGGATGATCGCCCGCCGGCGCGGGTTGAGGTTCGAGTGCTCTTTCGCTACGCGTGCGGAGTCACGCGCTCGGCCCTTTCGGTTTGGGCACCGAGGTAATCCATGTCCACATCGAAACCGATCCCCGGCGCCTCGGGAACCGCGATCGCGCCGTTCGGCCGCAGCTCCACCTCGGGCACGATGAGGTCGCGGTCGTAGTAACGCCGGCTCGCGGAGATGTCGCCCGGGAGCGTGAAGCCCACGAGGCTGGCGAGCGCGATGTTGTGGGCGCGGCCGATACCCGACTCCAACATCCCGCCGCACCACAGCGGGACGCCGCGGGCGCGGCAGAGGTCGTGGATGGCGAGGGCCTGGGAGTAGCCCCCCACCCGGCCCGTCTTCATGTTGACGATGCGGCAGGCGCCTGCGGCGAGCGCCTGCTCGGCGCGTCGCAAACCCGTGATGCTCTCATCGAGGCACAGCGGCGTCTTGAGCTTTTTCTGGAGCGCGGCATGGTCGAGCAGGTCGTCGTGCTGCAGCGGTTGCTCGATCATGAGGAGGTCGAACTCGTCGAGCTTTAGGAGGTGCGCGCCATCCTCCAACGTGTAGGCCGCGTTGGCGTCCACGGAGAGGAGGATCCCCGGATGGCGGCGCCGGACGGCCGCCACGGGGTCCACGTCCCATCCCGGCTTGATCTTGAGCTTGATCCGGCGGTATCCCAGCTCGAGGTGACGCTCGACCCGGAGCAGAAGGGCGTCGACCGTGGCCTGAATGCCCAGGCTGACACCGACCGGGACTTCGGTCCGCACGCCGCCGAGGACGTGGGAGAGGGACTCGCCGCGCAGCCGCGCGGCCAGGTCCGCGTAGGCCGTTTCGATCCCGGCCCGGGCCATCGGGTGGCCGCGGAATCGGGCGAGTCGGGCGGCAAGCTCCGCCAGGCTCGCGACGCGGCCGCCGAGCAGGGCCGGAGCGAAATGGTCGCGCAGAGCGTGCCACGCCGTCTCCACGGTCTCGTAGCTGTAGAGCGGCTCGTCTCCGGCCACGACCTCGCCCCAACCGAAGGCGCCCTCCGCCTCCAGCCGCACCAGGAGCACGCGGCGCGAGGAAACCCGGCCGAAGCTCGTCTCGAACGGCTCGATCAGGTCCATGCGAACGAGGCGAAGCTCGAGAGCGTCTAGCCGGATGGGCGTCGGCGTCTTCACGTCCTCGACGGTGGCCGCCCCGCCCGCCGCGGTAGCCTGGACGCGTCGGGTCAACAGAGATCCTCTTCGGCCGTGGTGATCAGAGGTCCAGTCGGAACCCTAGTTGCAGGCGGCGCTTGGGAAAGGCCGTGGTCGGCTTTCCGAAGAGTGCCGACGTGAGATCGCCGATGAAGCCGGAGTGGTTGGTGGTGTTCGTCAGGTTGAACCCCTCGACGAACACCGTCGCGGACCGGCGGCCACCGAGCTTGACGATCTTGGCCAGGCGCGCGTCGAGCGAGAAGAAGCTATCCCCGCGCCGGTCGTTGCGGGGCTCCGGCCGGTCGGGGAAGGGGTCCGGATCGAGCTGCAGGGGGGTCGTCGCGCTGTAGGGCAGCGCGCTGCGGTAGTAGAGGATCGCCGAGAGCTGGATGTCCAGGGGGAGTGTGGTCAGGCCGTTCAGGCTCAGAGTATGGCGGACGTCGCTTGCCGTCGGTCCTCGGTCCTCTTCGAGGTCGAAGGTGTTCGTGACGAAGCCGCCGGTGAGGAACTGGAGCAGCGTGTTGCTCTCGTTCCTGGCCCAGGTGTAAGCGAGCTTGGCCAGGTGCCGGGCATTCGGCGTATAGGTGGCCTGGACCTGCAGGGCCCGGTAGTCGAATTCCCCCCCGTTGGTGGCAGTGCCGATGGCCGAGTAGTTCCTGTTGGGTCTCACGATCCTGTTTTCGTTCAGGGCGGCGTTTCGATCGATGTTGAAGTCTCGGTAGACCAACTGGTCGAACCCGTGGGCGTAGACGAAGTCGGCCGAGGCGCTCAGCCCGCCCTGGAAGTCATGAGCGACGCCGAGGGTGGCTTGCGCCGTGCCCGGTATCTCGAGCCCCGGGTCGACGTCGTTGGTGTTTCCGACGAAGCCGGGTATCGACGAGGCGTCGGGGATGGTGTTGCGCGCCAGGGCCTCGGCCAGGAACGCGCGCGCCCGGTTCACGTCGGGCCAGAAGGGGTTCAAGCCCGGATTGAACGCGTTCATCGCCAAGGTCCGCTCCACCAGGATGTTGTTCAAGAGCAGGATGCCGGCGAGGTTGTTGTGGTTCTGGTCGTAATAGAGCCCGCCCCCGCCTCGTATGAGCGTCCTTTTTTCGTTGGCAAAGGGCGTCCAGGCAAACCCCACCCGGGGGGAGACGTTGTTGGTGTCCTTGTTCAGGGTGTGGAGGCCCTTATCCACGCGAACCAGGGGGTTGAGGGCCGGGAAGGATCCGTCCAGGTCGTAGCGCACGCCGAGGTTGAGCGTGAAGTCCGTGCCGAGCCGCCAGCTATCCTGGAGGAACCCCCCGTACGTCCAGCTGGGCACGTCGAAGGCCGTGGGGCCTTGGAAGATCTGGAAGATGAAGGGATAGCTCGCGGGGTTGGCCGGGTTGAAGAGGAGGTCCGAGGGGAAGACATAGATCCCATCGCGGAAGTTGCGGAAGTCGCCGAAGAGCCGTGTCCGGATGGCCTGGATCCCCGCCTTGACCTCGTGCCGCCCTCGAGTCCAGGAGAGGTTGTCGATGAACTGGAACTGGTCCTCGGAGAACTGTCCGAAGTTGACCGGACAGCCGAAGATCCCGCCGGGGTACTGCCGCGCGAACCACGTCCCCGCAGGGTTGCGCTCGGCGAAGTGGCACCCGCCCTGCGAGTCGCCTTTGTTGTAGGCGGCGCGCGCCTCGTTGAAGAGGCGAGGGGAAATGATCCGGGTCCAGCTCGCCAGCACGTCGTAGGCATCGATCTTCGAGGTGCGGCCGAACTCTTCGGTGATGATGCCGCCGATCCCAGCGCCACGCGTATCGGTCCTCTGCGCGTTGTACCGCAGGCGGAGCGTGTTCGAGGCGTTCGGCTGGTAGTCGAGCTTGGCGAGGAACAGCTTCTCCTCGTTCTCGAAGGGAAACGCGCCGTTGGCCGACGGGAAGGCCGACGTGACGATGTTGCTCGACTCGTTCCTCAACCACTCGAACCCGCCGAAGAAGAAGAGCTTGTCCTTGACGAGCGGCCCCCCCAGCGTTCCCCCAAGCCGTTTCTGGTCCAGGGGAGGCTTGGACGTGGCGAAGGCCGGTGTCGCGTCCCACTTCTCGTTGCGGAAGAACCCGTAGACCCGCCCACCCCACTGGTTGGAGCCCGAGCGGGTGATGGCGTTGAGGATGCCCCCCGAGGCCTGTCCGAACTCCGCGGCGTATTGATTGGTCAGGACCTGGAACTCCTGGATCCAATCCTGTGAGTAGGTGATCCGCTGGCTCCCGATGACGTGAGTCTCCGAGGAAAGGCCGTCCACGTTGTAGGCGTTCTGGAAGTCCCGGCTGCCGCTGATGTCCACTCCCCCGAAGACCCCGGTGTTGGTCACGCCCGGGGCCAGGACCGCGAGGTCGTTGAAGTTGCGGTTGACGACCGGCAACGTGTCGATCTCGGACTTCTGGACCAGCCGGGAGAGCGTGTTCTTGGTGGTCTCCAGGACCGGGGTTTCCGCCACGACCTCGACGATCTCGGCGACGGCCGCCGGCTTCAACGTGAAGTCGAGGCTGATCGTCGTTCCCACGTGGAAGGTCTGGTTCTTCCGGACCTCCGTGGCGAAGCCGTTCAGCTCCGCCTTGACGTCGTAGGTCCCTGCCGTGAAGGGAGGCAGGCGGTAAAACCCGGCGCTGTCCGAAGCGGCTGACCGCGCGAAGCCGGTGTTGATGTTGGTGGCCGTCACGGTCGCGCCCGTCACGATGCCGCCGCCCGCATCCCTCAGTACGCCTTTCAAGGTGACGTCCAAACTCTGGGCTGCGGCCGTCGCGGTGCCCAGAACCAGGGTCCATACGCAGAGGGCTTTTCGCATGGCGGATCCTCAATCAGAAAGGGGCCGGAGACTGCCGGCCGGCACGCGCAATAGACGTTGCAATATCTGTAGGGCTATGGCCGTATGTCAAGCCCATTTTCGAAGGGAACCGCGGAAAGCGGCGTGGGCGCGATCTAATAGAGGCGTTGCCGAGTTTGACAGCCCTGCAACGGGCCGTGCATAGTGGCTGCGTTTTGGGGCTCTTCTCCGTCCTGCTTGCGTCGGCGGCCTTCGAGGGCGGCTACGAAGCGCTGTTCGAGCGGCTCGCCAACCAGGATGCCAGCTCGCGGTCCACGACTTCTTCTAGTTCCGGCCGGTATCCTAGGGCCCACGGAGGTACGCCATGACTTTCGCCTCGCGACCGATCCTCGCTCTCGCCCTGGCCGCGGCGGCTGCGGAAGCCGCCCCGCCGGTCAAGGTCTACATCTCCGCGGACATGGAAGGCGTAGGCGGCGTGGTGACGCCATTCCAGACGGACCGCTCCAAGGAGGAGTGGGGCCGCTTTCGCAAGTTCATGACGCAAGAGGTGGTCGCGGCGATCGAGGGCGCGCGGGAGGCTGGAGCTACCGAGTTCCTGGTTTCCGACTCGCATGGCAGCATGGAGAACATCGTCATCGAGGACCTGCCCGAAGGGACGCGTCTCATCCGCGCTCGGCCCCGGCCCCTGGGAATGATGGAGGGGATCGACGCGAGCTTCGCGGCGGTGGTCTTCGTCGGCTATCACGCCGGGGCCAACGCCGAGGACGGTGTGCTCGCCCACACCTATCGCGGCGCGGGCGGCATCCGCGACGTGCGGATCAACGGGGTCTCGGTCCCCGAGGGGGGCCTGAGCGCCGCCATCGCCGGCCACTTCGGCGTCCCGGTGGTGGCGATCAGCGGCGACCAGATCGCCTGCCAGCAAGTGGCGTCGCTGGTGGGCCCGATCGAGACGGCCGTGGTCAAGCAAGGACTGGGCATCTACAGCGCCGTGGTCATGCCGCCGGCGGAGAGCCAGCGCCTGATCCGCCAGAAGGTGAAGGCGGCGGTGACCCGACTCGGCGGGTTCAGGCCGTGGATCGTCCAGAAGCCGGTCGCCTTCGAGATCGACCTGGGGAAGACGGCAGACGCCGAGATCTGGTCCTGGTTGCCCGGCTTCACGCGCCAACGGAACACGATCCGCTTCACGGCCAAGGACATGGTCGAAGCGGCGCGCATCTTCGGCGTGATCGTCAATGCGAACGGCTATGACGCCTACTGACCCGGCCCGATAATCCGACCTCATTTACCTCAGCGAGCCACGCCATGCGAATCCTCGAGATATTGCTCCTTGCCGCGCTGCTGCCCGGCGTCACCCTCCTGTTCCTGACCACGCGCCGGCGGCCGCGGTGGCGTCTATACCTTCCGGGACTCGGCGTCGTCCTGATCGTGTTGCACCTGCTGATCGAAGGCTACCGCTGGCAGATGGTCCCGGCCTATGCGCTCACGGGAATCTCCCTGCTGGCCTCTTTACGCGCGCTGACGCACCGCGTCCCCCCTCCGCCCCCGCCTTCGCGCTGGCGCAGGGCTCTTGCGATCGCGGGCGCGGTTGGGGCGCTGATCGTCTTCGGACTAACGGCTCTCGTCCCGGTATTGCTGCCGGTATTCGAACTACCGAAGCCTTCCGGCGATCTTCGCGTCGGCACGACGCGATTCTCACTGATGGACTCGTCCCGCCCCGAGACCTTCACGGCCGATCCATCCGACACGAGGGAATTGTTGATCCAGGCCTGGTATCCGGCGGAGCCGTCCGCGGATTCGGTGCCCGAGGGTTTCTGGGGCCAGCCCAAGGAGATCGCGCGCCTGATGACCCGCGGTCTGCGGTTGCCACCCTTTCTTTTCGATCACTTCACCTTGATCAAGACCTATTCGCATCGGGACGCTGTGCTTGCCCGCGTCAAGCCTTCATACCCGGTGCTGGTGTTCTCCCACGGTTACAACCAGGGCATCCCGCCACAGAACACGGTGCAGATGGAAGAGCTGGCGAGCCACGGCTACGTCGTCTTCAGCATCGGCCATTCCTACGAATCGCTGGCGCTCGTTCACCCGGACGGCAGGACGGTGGCGGTCAGCGAGGAGCAGATGCAGCGAGTCCGTGACCAGTCACGTGGCGCCGGTCCGCTGATCCGGAAACTGATCGCCAGCCAGGACGCCGCGGAACGGGCAGACCTGCTGCGGCAGGTTGCCGAAGCCGGCTCGGTATTCAACGAGAGTGTGGCCATCTGGGTGGAGGACACACGTTTCGTTCTGGACGAGCTGGCCCGGCTCGACGGCCGAAAGGAGCCGCGCGGTTTCGCCGGCCGGCTGGACCTGACACGCGTCGGGGTCTTTGGCATGTCGTTCGGCGGCACCGTCGCCACCGATGTGTGCCTGACCGATTCGCGCTGCCGGGCCGGCATCAATCTGGATGGCCTGCAGTACGGCTTGGCGGCCTCGCCGGCGGCCGCTCTCGAGGCGCCCTTCATGTTCATGACCAACGAGTCCGCCGGCCTGATGAACGAGCCGGTGTTCCGGCGCGCGCAGGGCGATGCCTGGTATGTGACCGTCAAGGGCAGCACGCATTTCAACTACACGGATTTCTCCCTGATCTCGCCGCTCTTCAGCAAGCTCGGGATGCTGGGGCCGATCGAAGGGCGGCGCATGGAGCAGATCCTGAACGCCTATGTCCGGGCCTTTTTCGATCAGCACCTCGCCGGCCAGGATTCCGTCTTGTTGAAAGGCGCGTCGAGCGACTACCCCGAAGTGACGCTGCAATCGCGAGTGGGCACGGCCCATGATGAAACCCCTTCGCTCGGTTCGCCGTCCGTAATCCAAACGAGGCGCTGAGCCATGAACGCGTTTTTCAAGCGATATCTGCTGCCGGGCTTTGTTTTCCAGGCGGCGGTGATCGGTGGGGGTTATGCGACCGGGCGCGAGCTGGTGGAGTTTTTTCTGCCGGCCGGACCGCTGGGCGGCCTCCTGGGAATGGCGGTGAGCATGCTCGTGTGGAGCGCGGTCCTGGCGGTCAGCCTGGAGCTGGCCCGGCGCGCGCGTGCCTACGACTACCGTTCTTTCTTCAGGCTGCTGCTCGGGCGCGGCTGGTTTTTGTTCGAGATCGCCTACTTCCTGTTGACTGTCGTCGTGCTCGCGGTGATGGGGGCGGCGGCGGGGGAAATCGTCCATAGCCTGTTCGGCGTTCCGAAGCTGGCCGGCTCGCTGGCCATGATCGCGAGCGTAGGCCTGATTCTGTTTTACAGCAGCGCGGCCATCGAGAAGTTTCTGTCCCTGTCGGTGGGCTATCTCTATCTCGTCTACGTCGTTTTCGTGGCCTGGAGCATGCTGACGTTCGGCGACCGCATCGCGGCCAGCTTTGCCGCCGAACCTGTCGGGCATCGCTGGTTCATGGCCGGGGTCAGCTACGCGGGCTACAACGTGGCGACCATCCCCGCCGTCCTGTTCTGCATCCGTCATCTGAGCCAAAGGCGCGAGGCCGTGGTGGCGGGACTGCTGGCCGGCCCGCTCGGCATGCTGCCGGGCGTGATGTTCTACATCGCGATGATGGGCTACTACGACGAGATCGGCGCCGTGGCCCTGCCCTCGGCCTTCCTGCTGGCCAAGCTGCAAGCGCCGTGGTTCGAATGGGCGTTCCAGATCGCGGTTCTTCTGACGCTGGTGGACACCGGCGTGGCCATGCTGCATGCGATCAACGAACGGGTGGCGAAAGGCTACGAGGAGCGGCAGCGGCCCATGCCTCGAACCCTGCGCCCCGCGCTCGCGGTGGGGGTCATGGTCGTGTCCGTGTACGCCGCGTCCGCCGTCGGGCTGGTCGCGCTGATTGCGAAGGGTTATGGCCTACTCACCTACGCCTTCATCGCGTTGTTGATCCTGCCGGTGCTGACGGTCGGCATCTGGACGATCCGGAAGCTCGGCCCGGAGGCACGAGTCCGCTGATCACGCCCACCGGGACCAGAATCCCGGTGGACACGGCCAGCGTGGCGCGAATCGCCTGGCGATCCAGTACTTCGGCGACGCAATGCCCCGGATCCTGAAGAAGGCGAAGGAGTAGGTAGCCCGGGCATCTCCAGGCTATTTCCCGCCGAGGATCCGGCGGAGCGTGGCAGTGTCCAAATTGCCGCCGCTCATCACGCAGACGACGGTCTTTCCGCGAAGCCCGGCCGCGAGCTTGCGAGCCGCGGCGAGAGGCGAAGCACCGGCCCCTTCCGCGAGATTGTGCGTGGCCGACAGCGCCAGCCTGACGCCGTCGGCCAGCTCCTCCTCGGTCAGCGTGACCACATCGTCCAGGCCTCGCTTCAGGATGCCGAACGTCAAATCGAAGGTGACACGTGTGGCCATCCCCTCGGCGAAGGTCCCGGCGCTCGCCCCGACGACCCGCTCGCTGCCGCGCCATGACCGGGCGAACGCGTCGGCGCGCTCCGCCTGCACGCCGACGATCTTCGTCGCGAGGCCGAGCGCGTCGCGCACGATGGTCAGCCCTGCTGCGCCGCTGCCACCTCCGACCGGCACGAAGACGACGTCGACCCGCGGCAGCTCCTCGAAGATTTCCAGCGCGTAGGTCGCGACGCCGGCGATGAGCAGCGGCTCGTTCGCCGAGTGAACGTAGCGCCGGCCCTCCGCGGCGGCGATGCGCCCGACCTCCTCGCGCGCCTCGTCGAAGTCGCGACCGTGCTCGACGACCTCGGCGCCGAAGGCGCGCATCGCGGCATTCTTCTCCGGGTTGTTCCCGTGCGGGACGTAGACCGCGCAGCGGATCCGCTCGCGCTGGCAGGCGAACGCGATCGACTGGCCGTGGTTGCCGGTGCTCGCGGTGATCACGCCGCGGCGCCGCTCCTCCTCGGGCAGCGTGCCGACGAGGTTGAGCCCGCCACGGACCTTGAATGCGCCGGTGGGGTTGTGGTTCTCGTGCTTGACGTGGACGTCGCAGCCGAGCGCTTCGGCGAGCAGCGGATGGCCGAGGAGCGGCGTTCGCCGGAGGACCGGCGCGAGCCGCTCGCGCGCGGCATAGACGTCAGCGAGCGTGGGCGGCGGCTGCACCACTTGAGCCATTAGACCCTCTGGAACCATCCCGAAATGGTGTCACCTTTGGCCTCCTCGCGGTGGCGAAAGCACCTGGCTCCTGCAGCGAATGGTGCAAGAACGTGGGCGATGCTGGTTCCCTGCGTCAAGCGGGTACAGGGTAGGCAGAGGTTGGTACAACGTTGCTGCTGGGGAGAGCCTCTCGGGTCAAAGGGCCGAACCAGAGAGTTTGACCCGCCTGCATCACTCGATGCACACTGCGCAACCGCTGCCCGTTGGCGATGCTGGAGACGGATCGACCCACGGGGTATCGTCCTTGGTTGGAGGAGAACGAAATGAGGTTCGCAGGGCGGTCGTCGGTGTCGCTCGTCGCGGTCTTCGTGGTCGCGGCCCTTCTGGCCCCGGTGCAGCTCGTGGCACAGGCGCCGACCACGGCCGCGGGGCACTGGGAGGGTGCGGTCAACTTGCCCGGTCAGGAGCTGCGGATCGTCGTGGACCTTGCCAGCGCCGAGGGCGGGGCCTGGAACGGCGCGATCGATATCCCGGCCCAGGGGGCCCAGGACCTGCCCCTCGGCGAGATCGTGGTCGAAGCGACCTCGGTCTCGTTCGTGATCCCTGGCGTCCCGGGCAGCCCGCGCTTCAAGGGCACGCTCTCGCCGGACGGCCACGCGATCTCCGGCGATTTCACACAGGCCGGCCAGAGTCTCCCGTTCAAGCTGGAGCGGAAGGCGGATCCCAGCCAGGCCGCGGCGCAGGCGCTCGCGGGGTTGGGCGACTTCGTCGAGGCGGCCAGGAAGGACTGGAAGGTTCCCGGGCTGGCCGTGGCCGTGGTCAAGGACGACGCCGTGGTGTTCGCCGAGGGGTACGGCTTGCGCGACGTGAAGCAGAACCTCCCGGTCACGAAGCACACGCTCTTCGCGATCGGCTCCTCTTCGAAGGCCTTTACCGCGATGACGCTGGCCCTGCTCGTCGAGGACGGAAAGCTCTCCTGGGACACTCCCGTCAGGAGCTACCTACCGACCTTCAAGCTGAAGGACGAGGTGGCGCGGGAGCACATCACCCCCCGCGACCTGGTGAGCCACCGCTCCGGCCTGCCCCGCCACGACTTCCTCTGGTACAACTCGCCGCAGAGCCGCAAAGAGATGGTGAGCGGCCTCGAGCACCTCGAGTCCAACGCCGACTTCCGGGCCAAGTGGCAGTACCAGAACCTGATGTTCATGACCGCCGGGTATCTGGCGGGCGAGGTGGCCGGCACGACCTGGGAGGACGTCGTGCGGCAGCGGATCTTCGGGCCCCTGGGCATGAAGAACAGCAACTTCTCGGTGGAGGATTCGAAGCAGGCGGAAGACCACGCCTTGCCCTATCAGGAGAAGGACAAGCTGGTCCAGGAAATCCCGTTCCGCAACATCACAGCCGTCGGGCCAGCGGGCTCGATCAACTCCAGCATCGCGGAGATGGCGCAGTGGCTGCGCCTCCAGATCGGCAAGGGCAAGGTCGAAAAGACGCGCCTCGTCTCGGCGAGCGGGATCGCGGAGATGCACAGCCCCCAGGTGGTCGTCCCGGCGGGCGCGACCTTAGATCCGGAGATCACGAGCCTGAGCTACGGCCTGGGCTGGTTCGTCGAGACGTATCGCGGTCGGACCCGGGTCCACCACGGCGGCGCGATCGACGGCTTCCGGTGCCAGGTCGCGTTCGTCCCGGATGCGGGAGTCGGCGTCGTGGTCCTCGGGAACCTGAACGGGACGCAGCTCACCGAGGTCGTGGCCAACACCGTCATCGACCGGCTGCTCGGCCTGCCGGCCCTCGACTGGAGCGCTCGCTGGCTCGAGCGCCGGAACGCCGCGCGGACGGCGGCGGACAAGGCCAAGGGAAAGGCCGACGTCGACCGCAAGACGGGGACCCGCCCCGCTCATCCCCTCGACGACTACGCGGCCGAGTACGAGCATCCCGCCTACGGCACGGTAAAGGTCGCCCGGGACGGTGCTATCGGCCTCAAGGCCACGTTTCACGACATTCCCATGAAGCTCGAGCATTGGCACTACGAGACGTTCCGGGCGCGGCCGGAGGACCCGGCTCTCTCGGAACTGAAGCTCTTCGCGCTCTTTGGCACGAACGCCAAGGGCGACGTGGATCGCCTCTCGCTGCCGCTCGAGCCCCAGGCCTCCGAGATCGTGTTCGCGCGCAAGCCCCCGGCCCGGCTCTCCGACCCCGCGTTCCTGAAGACGCTCGCAGGGGCTTTCGTCATGGCCGACAACGCCACGATCACCGTCAATTTCGAGTTGAAGGGCGTGAAGCTCACGGCCACCGTGGCCGCACAGGCGCCGCGCACGCTTGCGCCCTATCTGGGTACGGAGTTCAAGCTCGAGGGGCTCACGGGCTACAGCGTGCGCTTCGTCCTGGACGCCAAGGGGGGGTTCAGCGAGGCGCTGCTGATCCAGCCCGACGGTGCTTATCTCTTGAAGAAGAAGACGTAGGGCCATGAGCGGCCGACTCAGGGCTCCGGCCCTCGTCCTTCTGGCGCTTGCGTCGCTCGGCGCCGCGGCTCCCGAGCGCTTCGACGTGCTGATCCGGGGCGGGACCGTTTACGACGGAACCGGCCGACCGCCCGTGACCGCCGACATCGGCCTGAGCGGCGACAGGATCGTGGCGATCGGAGACCTCGGAAAGGCCGAGGCGGAGACGGTGGTGGACGCCTCTGGCCTGGCCGTGGCCCCCGGTTTCATCAACATGCTCTCCTGGTCGACCGAATCGCTGATCGTCGACGGCCGCTCGCAAGGAGAGGTCCGCCAGGGGGTGACGACGCAGATCTTCGGCGAGGGCCTCTCCATGGGGCCGCTCAACGACGCGCTAAAGCAGTACCTCAAGAGCCAGCAGGTCGACGTTCGCTACGAGATCCCTTGGACGACGCTTGCCGAGTACCTCGCCTTCCTCGAGCGCAAGGGTATCGCCCAGAACGTGGCGTCCTACGTCGGCGCCACCACGATCCGGGTTCACGTGCTCGGCTTCGAGGACCGCAAGCCGACACCCGAGGAGTTGGACCGGATGCGAGAGCTGGTCCGGCGCGAGATGGAGGCGGGCGCGCTCGGGATCGGCTCCTCGCTGATCTACGCCCCGGCGTCGTACTCCACGACCGAGGAGCTGATCGAGCTCAGCAAGGTCGCCGCGAAGTACAAGGGCAAGTACATCTCGCACATGAGGAGCGAGGGAGACCTCCTGCTCGAGGCCGTGGACGAGCTGATCCGCATCAGCCGCGAGGCCGGGCTCCCCGCGGAGATCTATCACTTGAAGGCCGCGGGCGAAGCCAACTGGCCGAAGCTGGACCAGGTGATCGCCAAGGTCGAAGCAGCGCGCCGGAGCGGGCTCGAGATCACGGCCGACATGTACACCTATCCGGCGGGAGCCACCAGCCTGTCGGCGTGTATTGTAGAGAGCACATCATCTGTCCGCTCGAATTGACAAGTGAACGGTCCGCTTTTTCGGGTTGGGCGTTGGGGCGGGTAGAAGGCGCCATGGGAGGCGCCAATGCTCATTCCGCGCTCGGCCGTGG
>Ga0247727_10002906_pt1 | contig 38596 bp, 36 predicted proteins | sample WisWelCaveWW1625_FD_202498 | JGI IMG/M metagenome (GOLD analysis project Ga0247727, IMG submission 202498) | Biofilm microbial communities from Wishing Well Cave, Virginia, United States - WW16-25 | ecosystem: Environmental > Aquatic > Deep subsurface > Groundwater > Cave microbial mat | place...
GACAGGATTAACAGGATTAACAGGATTGAAACGTAATCCTGTTAATCTTGTTAATCCTGTCGAAAAGGCTTGTTTGCAAGTAAACTGCGTAACATGAGATGGTAACTCACGTTACGCAGTGAAAAACCTTCTCGACAGGATTAACAGGATTATTTTTTAATCCTGTTAATCCTGTCAAAAGCACTTGTTTGTAAGGAAACTGCGTAACATGAGATGGTAATTTTGGATGGACTTGCAAAACCCAGACGCGCCACACACGACGCGTCTGGGTTCATTTTCACCGTAAGCAGCGACATTTCACCAAAGCGTCTCTACATCATCCGTTCACCCCCTCACCCCTTCACTCCCTCTCTCCTCTCTCCCTCTCCCCACTACTCCGCCGCGACCGCCAGCCCCGTCAACCGTCCCAAGCCGTACTCGCTTTCCAACTCTTTTCTAAATTGGCGCGTGTACAATTCGTAATAGTGTCCGTGCTTGCGTAACAATTCCGCGTGCGTGCCCATTTCCGAAATGCCGCCGTTCTCGATGACCAAGATGCGGCTCGCGCGTTTGATTGTCGAGAGACGATGCGCGATGACGAAACTGGTGCGTCCGTGCATCAAGCGTTCCATGCCGCGCTGAATCAACGCTTCCGTGAGCGTGTCCACCGAACTCGTCGCTTCGTCCATGATCAGAATGTCGGGATTCGCCAAGACGGCGCGCGCGAGTGAGATCAATTGTTTCTGTCCTGTTGAAAGCAAGTTACCGCCTTCGCCAACTTGCGCGTCGTAACTCTTTTCGAGCGTGATGATGAAATCGTGCGCGCCCGCCACTTTCGCCGCTTGCTCCACTTGTTCATCATTCGCTTCCAATTTTCCATAGCGCATGTTTTCGCGGATCGTGCCGCTGAAGAGATGCGGTGTTTGCAAGACGACGCCGATGCGCGATTGAATCGCGTGCAGCGTAATGTCCATGTAATCGCGTCCGCCGATTTTGATCATGCCGCGTTTCGGTTCATAGAAACGACAGACGAGATTCACAATTGTTGATTTGCCGCCGCCCGTTGGACCCACGAGCGCAATCGTTTCGCCCGCTTTCACGTTCAAATTGAAATCGTGCAGCACGGGTTTGTTGTCTTTGTAATAGAACTCGACATTTTCAAAATCAATGTCGCCGCGCAATGTGCCAGGATCCATCGCGTTCGGACGATCCACAATGTCAGCGGGCGTGTCCAAAAGCGAAAAGGTGCGTTCCGCCGACGCGACGGCGTGCTGCATCGAAGCGTACACACGAGCTAAATCCTGCACGGGCCACAACATGAACGTAATGTAGCCGATGAACGCGGTCAACGTTCCCACGGTCATTGTCCCCCAACCGATTTGCGCGCCACCGTACCACGCGATAATGCTCAATGCCAGCGCGCTGATGAATTGCACGACAGGCAAGAACAACGCCGACATGCGCGCCGCACGAAACGACGCGTGGTACATCTGTCCCGTCAACACGCTGAACTCGTCGAGATTTTTTTCTTCGCGGTTCAATGCTTTGCTCACGCGCACGCCTTGAATGTTTTCGTTGTACGAACCCGTGATGCGCGAATTGGTTTTTCGCACGATGCGATATTCGGTAATGATGCGTTTTTGAAACCACGACGCGACGATCACCAGAACGGGAATGATCGTCAAGACCACGAGCGCGAGCTGCCAATTCAGCAGCAGCATGAAAATCCCCGCCGTGATGATGGACATGACCGCCCACGTCACATCCACCGCGCCCCACGTAATCAAGTCCGCAATGTGTCCCGTGTCACTTGTCACGCGCGACATGATCCAGCCGACGGGCGTGCGATCAAAGTACGAGAACGAAAGCGTTTGCAGATGATTGAACAATTTTTTGCGTAAATCATACTGCACACGTTCGCCCAAAATCCCCGCGAGATAAATGAACCCGAAAACACCCGCTGCCTGTGTGAGCGCAATGAGCGCGTAAATGATCAACGCGTTCGTCAGCGCCGCTGTGTCCTGTTTGACGATGCCCTCGTCAATGATCAACTTTTTCAGATAGTTGAACACGCCATCTTGCGCGGCGACAATCGCGATGAGTGTGACAAAACCGATCAGCCACCATTTGTGCGGCAGTGTCAGCGTGAACATGCGCTTGATCGTTTTGCCCGAAAGTTGTGCCTGAAAATCTTCTTCTTCAAATTCGTAATTCATGGGAGGAGGGGATGATGCGATTCAAAATTTTATGCAATAAAATTTTGAATCGCATCGCTGTTTAATTCAAAACCACTGCCCGTTCGCGTAGCGTTTGATGTTCGTGCGCGCTTTCCGCCACTTCGCGTTCGACTTCGGTTTCGATTTTCGCTTGCAATTCATAAATTTTGCGATACAGCCCGTCTTGATTCACCAACTCGCGATGCGTGCCGCGCTGTGTGATGCGTCCGTTTTCGAGAACGAGAATTTGGTCGGCGTTCATTACGCTTTGGATGCGGTGCGCGATGATGAACGTGGTTCTATCGTGCATCAATTCTTCCAGCGCGTCGCGAATCTGTTCTTCCGTTTCCGTGTCCACCGCCGAGGTGGAATCATCGAGAATCAAGATGCGCGGATTTTTTAGGATCGTGCGCGCAATCGTGACGCGCTGTTTTTGACCACCCGACAGCGTGATGCCTTTTTCGCCGACGAGCGTGTTGTATCCTTCAGGAAAACTCGTAATGACATCGTGAATCGCCGCCGCTTTTGCCGCCGCGAACACTTCTTCATCCGCCACCGTGCGCCCGACGCCATACGTAATGTTTTCCCGCAGCGTGCGCGAAAACAAAAACGGTTCCTGTTCCACGATGCCGATGCTGCGCCGCAAATAATCGCGTGGATATTCTTTTAATTCCACGCCGTCGAGTCGAATGTTGCCCGTTTTATATTCATAAAAACGTGGCAGCAAATTCACGAGCGATGTTTTGCCCGAACCTGTCGGACCCATCAACGCGATCACTTGTCCCGATTCCGCGTGAAACGAAATGTCGTGCAGTACGCGATTTTCCTTCACGTACTCGAATCCCACGTTTTGAAATTCAATATCACCGCGCAAGCGATAATTCGCGGGCGGTGTGAACGCGCCATATTCAATCGGTTCGCGTTCCGTGCCGATAATTTCCGCCAGCCGCCCGAACGAGACCATGCCCGTTGACGCTTGCACGATTTGGCGTCCGAGTTCGCGCATGGGCCAGATCAAGAGAATGACAAGACCCATATACGTCACGTAATCGCCGAGCGTGAGCGTGTTGTTCATTGTCATTAACGCGCCGATGGCGAAACCTGCGATCATTTGCGCGCCGCACAAAATATCGGCGGTGGGCCAAAAGAGCGAGTGCATGATGAGCAACTTTTTGCCGCGCACGAATTTTTCGAAATTGTCCTTTTCAAATTTGCTCATCTCGTACTCTTGGCGCGCGAACGCTTTGACCACGCGCACGCCCGTAAGATTTTCTTGAAGCGTCGTCGAAACCACCGCGTCTTGATTTTGATAATGCTCGTATGCTTTGGACACGCGGCGGAAAAAGAAAAACGACATGACGACAATGAGCGGCACGACGACGACGGAATACAACGCGAGCGACACATTGAGCGACAACAGCGCGATAAAGTTCACCAGAAACAAAAGCGAGATGCGCCCCACGCCCAACGCTTGCTCCTGATAAAATCTTCGCACTGCTTCCACATCCGACGACGCGCGTTGAATCAGATCGCCCGTCGGCATTTTGTCGTGAAATGCGAACGTCATGCGTTGAATGTGATCGTACAAATAGTTGCGAATTTTCAACGCGATGCCTTCCGCCGTCAGCGCGGCAAAGCGTCCGCTCAAAAACGAGAACGTCCCTTCCGTCAGCGCGAGCGCGATGAACCCCACCGCGACCAGCGGCAGAATTTGGAACAAGTCCGCGCGTTTGAGAACCTGATCCACGAGATAGCCGATGAGAAAAAATGTTCCCGTCCGCGCAGCAGTAGAAATCGCCAGCGAGCCAATCGCGCCCGCATAGCGCAATCGAAACCCGCGCAAAAGTCCCCACAAACCGACGAGGGGATTTTGGGAAACGATGTGTTGAAAATCAGAGGTGTTTGTTTTTGCCATTTGTTTGTGTGACGTTGAAACACTAGAATTTTTCTTTGGGACACAGATGCCACAGATTTTTTTGAACCCATCTGTGTAATCAGCGAAATCTGTGTCCGAAAAGGTTTTGTGTTCCACCATCATCTGTCGTTCAAACGGATGAAAATAGCGTGCAGGGCGCGCGCGATGCCGATAGGAAATAAAAAACGGTCACAGCGCAGGGGTGCGACTGTGACCGTCGTCAAACGACAGCGAAACGGGGCGTTCCTCTGGAACGCATTATCCGTCAACAGGCGCACTCGCACAAGGCGCGAACACATCACCGCCCATTACGGTGGTGTGAACACGCGGAAGCAAGAAAAAGATGATGCTCATTAACTCTTATGTACTCGTTCCGACAACATCAGAAGCCAATTTGTTCCTATCATTGTCAAAACTTGTAATGCCTGCCAGTAAAGCAAGGGAGAGTTTATCATGGGAATTGGAATTGTCAAGAGGGAATTTGGAAAATTGGCGATATAGTTTTGAAAAGCTGCCGCGCACTCAAGTGCGTGGCAGCTTTTCAAACGCTATTTTTCTGGTGATTACCCACAACGCGTAGAAGGCGTTCTCTAACGCCGAGTCTGTCGCGTTATCAAGTGGACTGCACTTGCGAACGCTCCCTACGCGAGATGTTGGTAATCACCAGTTTTTTGGATTGCGGGACGCGTGAGGAAGGTTTATAATCAGCGTGGAGGTACAAACGATGATAACTCAAGAACGTTACATTGTGGACGCGGCAGGACATCGCGTCGCGGTGGTGTTGGACACGGCAGAGTACGAACGATTGCTGGAGGAGTTGGAAGAATTGCGCGAGCGCGAGGAAATGCGGAATGAAGCTCCTGCCGATGATCCTGATGAGGGGTTGACATTGCGCGCAGATTTTCGCGCGGAACTGCTGCAACAAGAAGCGGACTACAAGGCAGGAAAATTGAAAGGAAAATCGCTCGAACAAGTCGCCGCGGAACTTGGACTGGATGACGATGTATAAGGTTATCTTGTTGCCCCAGGCGGAGCGTGAGCTGGCACGTCTCTACAAACCCATGCAGAAGCGAATTCGTGAGCGTCTCAAATGGGTTGGAGAACATTTTGACGAGATCAAACCGAAAGCTCTCAAGGGGGAATTTGCCGCGTATTACAAAATTCGCATCGGTGATTACCGCGCGCTATATCAGTTTGACCGCATACAGCGCATTGTTAGAGTGTTCAGAATCCGTCATCGCCGCGAGGTGTACGATTGACGGGATGATTTTTGAAACCCTGTGGAATTGTGCATGACCAACGCAATTAACGCCTATCGTCAAATCATCGAACAAGTTCTAACCGAATACGCGCGTGTTCCGTACGCGCACGGCGAGATTGAAACGGAAACGGTTTTTGACCGCGTGAACGATCACTATCTTCTCGTGAGCGTGGGCTGGATGCAAGACCGCCGCATTCATGGCGATGTCGTTCACGTTGACATTATCGGCGGCAAGGTGTGGGTGCAATACGACGGCACGGAAGATGGCATTGCGAATGAACTTGTAGACGCGGGGGTTCCGCGAAATAAAATCGTTCTTGGTTTTCAACAACCCGAAGTACGGCAATATTCAGAGTTTGCGGTGGCGTGAGCGTTTGCGCGTGACGGCGTGGTAGAGTTGACGATTTTTCGACTTTGGATTTCGGGACGCGAGAGGAACGTTTATAATCAGTGCGGAGGAACAAACTATGAAACAAGAAAAAATTTGGCGCGAGTTCACAACTCTATCGCCCGAACTGCAACAACAGGTGATTGACTTTATCGCGTTCTTGCGGACGCGCTACAAGAGCGAAGCAGTGAACAAGCCCACCAAGCGCACCAAACTCTCGGATGAGCCATTTATCGGCATGTGGCGTAATCGGCAAGACATGCGCGATAGCGCCGCGTGGGTAAGAGAAATGCGGCAGAAAGAATGGATGAATGAGAATGGCTGAACTGCCGTATCCGCAATCCTTTGGGAGTGTCAGCGAGACAGACACGGAATAAACAATTATGATCAGAGCGCGGAGGAGCAAACGATGATAACTCAAGAACGTTACATTGTGGACGCGGAAGGACATCGTGTCGCGGTGGTGTTGGACACGGCAGAGTACGAACGACTGTTGGAAGAATTGGAAGAGCTGCGCGAACGCGATGAGATGCGAAATCCCAACGCCAATGATCCTGATGAAGGGTTAACAGTGCGCGCAGATGTGCGGGATGAACTTTTGAAACTGTCCGCTGATTATGAAGCGGGACGCATTCAAGGCATTCCGTGGGATCAAGTGAAACGCGAGTTAGGATTGGACAAAGATGTATGAGATCACCTTTTTGCCTGACGCGCGCCGCGATTTGACGCGTCTTGACGCGCCCATCCGCCAACGCATCAGCAAACGTCTCGACTGGGTGGCAGAACACTTTGAGGAAATATCTCCCGCACGCCTCAAGGGTGATTTGTCCGCCTTTTACAAAATTGTGATCGGAGATTATCGTGCGCTCTATCAGTTTGACGGAGCGAAACGCACGCTGACGATTGTCAAAATTCAGCACCGCCGCGAGGTGTACGATTGACGGAATGATTTGCCTACACCACATCTACTGAGGAGATCAACATGGAAAACACTTACACAACAAAATCAGAACAAAATTCATTCCTTGCCTTTTTGTCACTGTATCTGACAATGGACAAGGTTGGATATCTGGGCGCGATTCTGGTTACTGATCGCCTTGGAGTCCCCGTTGAATTTCGATGTACTCATCCCGTCAAGCCAAATACAATTCAAAAATCGCTTTATGGTGAAACACTCACACCACACATTGGCGCTAATTTGTGTGGGGTTCCGCTTCTCAAGGCGATCCAAAATAAGCCGTCGCTGGTCATTGTCAACACCGATTACATGCTCAACACCAGAATGGGCAGCGTGTATCCAATTGTGTATATCCGAAGGGCAGGAGAAACTATCGAAGTGAAATCGGCGGACGGAAAAGACGCGCAAAAGAAAGATCGGTTGGATAATGCTACAGGTAAGTTTCAACCTATCATCATCGAGTCGCATCGAGATTACGACGATGTGCCGATCGGACGCGAAATTATCGCAGAACTGTTTAATGACCTCGATCCGCTTGAACCGTTTCAGAGAATGTCCCAAGCCATTGATGTTTTGACGCAACAAGACAAGAAATTTCAGTGACCTTGAATCGTAATGGCTAACAATCCACTTCAGAGCATCACATTCAAGTTCGCAAATCGAACACGCCCAATAGCGCCCCCAGAGATTTTTATCTTGGATGCTGCTGAACTTGCGGCGCATAAAGGTACGCTTGGTCAGCTGAGCGTACCTTTCCTTGCGCCTGTAATCGAAACATTGGAATTAGATGTTTTAGGAATTGTATTTAATCAGGTGATGCAGTTCGATCAGTCACTGCTTCCAACGCCTGACTTGACGTTTGATCTTGTGCCAAGTGTTCCCCCATCCACTGAAAACCTTGCGCTTGAGCCATTTGAAATAACAACTCCTCTTTGGGAAAAGTTGAATTTCCAAGACCCAGTTAAAGCGGTCTTGAATCTTTCTTTTTTGTTTGGCGCGCTGAATACTTTTGTTGCTACGATTGAATCTATCGAGATACGCTCTTTTGATGACCCATTTGTTGAACCCGTTGAGTTGTCCACTCTTGAAGCCCCTTCTGTTGGGCAGAACGAATTATTATTTTTCGATGCCGCCACCGTCGAACAGTTTGGGATGGAGTTGCGGGCTATCGCCATTGAAGATTTAACTTCTTGGCTCTTTAGTCAAATCTCGCAACCCGTTATTGAATCCATCCCCTTGTTAGGAAATCCACGTCGCGAGGGAAAATCTTATGGCGCAATTTTGCCGAGTATGGAATCGCCCTCTACACGCGAAGCGCGTGAAGAATGTGTGCATGGGTTAAAGAAACAATCCTGCGCAATTTGCCAACAACGCGAAAAGGAAACCAGAGAAAAAACACCGCGCCCGCTTGATCTTTTTGATTTGATTTTTCCTATTTTACAACCACCACTCGGTGAAGATTTTGACAATTGGTTGGTCCTCCCTCCAAATGCAGAATTATACGATTTTCAGCGCGTTGGAGTACGTTTTCTTGCTGACCGTGACCATGCCTTGCTAGCTGATGAAATGGGATTGGGTAAATCCATTCAAACAATCATGGCGATTCGGATCTTGTTCCAGCAAGGTAAAATCTTCAAAGTGTTACTCGTTTGTCCCAAAGCAGTGCTTGGAGATTGGGACAAGAAACTCGAAGATTGGGCACCAGAATTGCGGGTACTCAAAGTTCGGGGCACAAAAGAACAAAGAGAACAATATTGGAAAAGTCCCACGCACATTTATTTGACCACGTATGACATTGTGCGCGAGGACTTGCAGTATGTTTCCCTCGCAGCCCAATTGTCCGTGACTACCGAAAATACAGCGCGAAATTTTTCGAGACGACAATTTGATCTAATCGTGTTGGACGAAATCCAGCGCATCAAAAATCCGAGCGCGCAGATCACGCAAGCGGTTCGCTCTGTGAATGCGCGCATGCGGTGGGGGCTATCAGGCACACCTCTCGAAAACAAGGTAGAGGATTTGATTTCGATTTTTGCGTACCTTAAACCAGGGCTCTTGCATGAACAAGATCCGTGGAATGTTGGAAAAATAAAAAAGGATATTGATCCATACTTTTTGCGCCGTCGAAAACAAGAATTATTAGCCACCTTGAATCTCCCTGAAAAATTCCATGAGGAAACTTGGCTTGAGCTCTATCCTAGCCAAAGAGACATTTATGACCGTGTAGAACGAGATGGCATTGCAGAGCTAAATGCAAAAGGGGAAGCAATCACACGCCCACACATTTTTGCCTTGATCACAAAACTAAAACAGATTTGCAATCTTGATCCGAGATCAGGAGATAGTTGCAAAGCGGATTACTTGATTGAAGAGTTAGCGGAGTTAACTGCCCAAGATTTCAAAGCATTGGTTTTTTCACAATATCCCGAAAAGACATTACGCGTCTTGAAACCGCGCTTTGAGCAATTTGGTCCTGTAATTTATGACGGCTCGCTCTCAGACTCGCAAAGAGATGATATCGTGCAAAAATTTCAGAGTGGCCATGACCATCATGTGCTTCTCATGTCTGTCAAGTCTGGGGGAGTAGGATTGACGCTTCATCGCGCAAACTATGTTTATCACTCATGTTACGCAGTAAATGTCATTTCGAGCGGGTTTTGCGAGAAATCTCGATTGGCAAAAACCGAGATTTCGCATTGCATTCGAAATGACATGCGTAACGTGAGTTTATCATTTTGATCTGTGGTGGAATCCATCGGTTGCCGCGCAAGCCGAAGATCGGGCGCATCGAATTGGACAGCGGAACCCAGTCTTTGTTTATACACTCTTTACACGCGGAACAATCGAAGAAAGAATCAAGACAATCCTCGACAAGAAACGCCAACTCTTTGCAGAGGTGATTGATGATTTGAGTGATACAGCGTTGGAGGGAATCCTATCCGATGATGAGCTATTTGGCTTGTTCGGATTGCAAAAACCTACCCGCACCGTTGCCACCCAAAGCGCACCGCAATCTGGTTCTTTCACCCCCAACGATCTTTCCAAACTCTCGCCTCAACAATTCGAGCAACTCATTGGACAGCTTTACGAAAGGATGGGATATGTCGTAAAGGTCACTGCCTTAACTCGGGATCACGGGGTTGATGTAGAAGCGAGACGAGTATCTGCTGGCAAGTATGAGCTCTTGGCAATCCAGTGCAAGCATTACCCTAACAGATCGGTTGGCGAAGAACACATCAGAGAGTTATTTGGGGTTGTTCAGAATGATCCGCAGATCACCAGAGGGGTTTTGATCACAAGCGGAGAAATATCCACACCCGCCCAGCGATACGCGTATGGAAAACCGCTAGAGCTAATCAATGGCTCAAATTTGCGGGGGCTACTCATCAAATTTCGTGTACGAATATAAAAACATCACGCGGAAGTGCTATGATGCAAGAAGTAACTGGAAATGCAGAGCTTGTAACAATGAACATGAAAACATCCCGACGCGCCATCGCGCGTATAAAAACCGTAAAGCCACTTGATGGTTTCAATGTGCGCTTGACATTCGCGGATGGGATTGAAAAAACCGTGAATCTTGAGCCATTGCTGCACGGTCCGATTTTTGAGCCGATGCGGGAGGACATGAATTTTTTTCGGCAAGTGTATGTAGATGGACTGAGTGAAACACTCACTTGGTCAAACGGCGCGGACATTGACCCCGATGTGCTGCGCTATGATTTGACGCCCGCGTGGATGGAAGAAGAGGGTGTCGCGGTACGCTAATCTTGTACGGAACGTTCGCCGTAACGTTCCCCCCCCGCAGCGTTCCCCTTCCCCGCGCGCATCGGAATGAAACAGCGTTCGTTCCCTACCCCATCCTCTCCCTCCCCTCCCCCGTCACCCCCACCGTCCCCACCAATTCTTTCACCCGCGCGACTAACGGCGCGACATAGCGCGGAAATTTTTCCGCGTACTCTTCCAATCGCGCCCCATTGATTTCGCGCAAATCTAACTCGTCAATATCAAGCGTCGTCTTGCCGCGACTCACCAAATACAATTCATCCAGCAGCGCCTTTTCAGGCGAGGCGATGTAGATTCCATTTTCCATCCCATAGCCAAAAAACAAATCGCGTTTCATACGGCGATATTCAACCTGCACATTTCCCAACACCATTTTTTTCGACGGGCGCGTTGTGGCGAAGGTCAACGTGTATGGAATCTGCGAGAGGATACCGTGTTTTGACAACGCGCTCTCGAACGAGAGATACGAAGGAAAGTACAACTCACTCGCCGCCTTTTCGCTTTCTGTCGGCGCGATGGCGAGCTTGTACACATTTTTGCGGAGGCGCGCGAGAACGCCCGCTTGCACGAGCCGCGTCAAGGTCACGTACAAACTCGCGCGCGGCAGCCCCAAAATTTTTTCAAGGTCTGTCGCGGTAAAATACGGTTTCGGCAAACTTAGCAATCGCGAAATCAGCGCCGAATCTTTGGGGCGGATGCGAGCCATGCGTCAACGATTCTCCAATACGAACGCGGCAGCAAGCGATGCAGTTCTGCTTTTGCCAATTCGATGTCGAATCCTGTCAAATCCACTTGAACTTCTTGTTTGAGCAATTGATGAATGAACCAATAATCAAACACATCCCGCGCCGCGCGCCGATTTTTCAACGCATCTTTTTTTTCGCGCACGATCATTTCCAACGTTGCGACGCGCGCGAGAACGGTCAAAGGCGCGTGCTGACTCGTGATGACGCGTTCCGTAAAATCTTGCCCTCGAACAAGGTTGCTCTTGCGTTTGGAAATTTCGATTTTGATTTGAAACGCGCGCGGCAGAAAATTTTCTTTGATTTTCGCGCTGGCAAACAGCGTATAAAATTTCGCGCGGCTTTCGATGCCCACAATCGCGGGGTATCGCTTTGCCATCTTTTCCAAGGACGCGGCAAATTTTTCCGCGTCTAGTTCCTCAATCGCGCTAAAATCCAAGTCCTCCGAAAAGCGCGGCGAGCCATACGCTAACCGCAGCGCAGTCCCGCCTTTGAATACGAGTTGCGCGCCAAATTCGCTCTCGCACAATTCTTTTAGCAAAAGCAATTCGTACTCCTCGCGCACAATCGAGTCAATGCTAATTTGCTGTTGAGCAGCCAATGCTCTGGCAACAGATTCGTCCATAATGGGTTACACCTTAACAATCTTGTTAAGTTTCATAAATCTATTTTACTCAAGCTAAAGAATTTCGTCAATTACTTAATCAACCTGTGAGTTTCGTAAATCTATTTCAGTTCGGGCAGTTGTGTCTTGTTCATTCTGCATTTGGCATTGTGCATTACCTTTGTGCATTTGGCATTTTTCATTGTGCATTTATAATCCTCCCTCGTCACATTCATGTTCGTCTCCAACTCTCGGCGCGCTGGCACGGACGGGGTCCTTCTTTCGCGGTTTTCTCCTCATTTCGCGGTTTTCGTGTTGCGTGTTTGGCTCGTCCTCCTTCTCCTCGTCGCTTGGGGTCTGCGGCTCTATCATCTCGACGCCATGAGTATTTGGTGGGATGAATCGCTCTCGTGGGATCGAGCGACAAGCGACATTCCCACCATCTTCGCCAACACCATCCAAATTCAAACGCTGGCGACGCGTGATCTGCATCCGCCGCTCTATTTTCTACTGCTCCATTTCGCCGTGATGTTCGCGGGCGCGACGGAATTTGCGCTGCGTTTTTTGTCAGTAAGTTCGAATATGTTGACGTTGGCGATGTTGTATCCGTTGGCGCGCGTGTTGTTTGGAACGCGCGGGCGCGGCATCGGCTTGCTCACAATTTTGTTTGGCGCGCTTTCGCCGTTATATGTGTGGTACGCGCAAGAAGCGCGCCCGTACGCGCTCGTGTTGCTGTGGAGCGTCATCGCGTTGTACGCGCTGCTGCGCTGGTTGAAAACGAAACCCGCGTCATGGCGCGATCTATTTTCGCGTTGGGCGATTGTGTTTGGCGTGATGCTCGTAGCAAGTTTGGTGACACTGTATTTAGCTTTCACCCTGCTGCCCTTTTTTGCGCTCACGCTTTTTTTGTTTAATGAAAACGCGGCGTCGTGGCGCGCGCGCGTAAAAACATTGCCAACGTTCGTGTCCGCGCTCTTGCTCCTCGCGTTCGCGGCGATTGTAATTCTCTTGCCGCGCGGCGACGCGTTGGCTTCGTGGGATCAAGTCGGTCCGCGTTCCGTGCCAATGTTCATCATGCTGCGCGATGTTTGGAACTCGTACGTCGTCGGCGTCACGGCAAATTTGGATCAAGTGGGACTGCTCGATTTATTTTTGTTGGCGTTGTGGCTCATTGGAATTTTTTCGACGATACGCGTGAAATCACGCGACGCGCGCCTCGCCATTTTTTTACTCGCGTACATTCTCGTCCCCGCGTTCGCGCTGCAACTCGGCTCTTATCTCCGTCCCCTCTATCTCAATTCGCGCCATCTCATCACCACCAGCCCCGCGTTTTATTTCGGCATCGCGCTCGGTATAGATGCAATCGCGCGCCGACTCACCACTGACCACCGATCACTGATTACTGATTATCGCGTCGTCACACTCCTCGCCGCGTTACCACTCCTGATCGGCGCGTTGTATTCGCTAAACAACCTCTATTTCGATCCCACCTTCGCCAAAGACAATCACAAGGCGTGGTCAACTTTTTTGCGCGAGCGCTTGCGCCCTGATGATTATTTGCTGCTGGTCGCGCCGCAAGCGGAAAAAATTGTAGAGTATTATGCGCCTGCGGGTTTGCAGTGGGAGTCGCTGCCGCATTTGGGACAGACACAGGACTGGCAAGAATTTTTGGATCGCGAAGCAGTGTTGAACGCGTATCGCAAACATGGGCGCGTCTGGTTTCTCGAAATTCATCAGCCCGTCGGCGATCCGAAATTTGCGATCAATCAATTGATGCACCGCTACGGCGAACCGACGGACATTGTGTACTTTTCCGCGATAGCTTCACGCATCATCTTGCAGCAATTTGTTTATCGCGGCGTCGAACAAAAACCCGACGTCAAAATTTCCAATCCAACGCAAATCACCTACGACAATAATCTGTCTTTGCTCGGATATGACGCACTGCGTCAAATTGAGGCGGGCGCGCGCGACGCGGTACAATTGTATTGGCAGCTCGATGAAAAAACGCCGAACGCTATTTCCGCGTCCTTGCGCGTTGTGGACGAACAAGGGCATGTGTGGGGACAATGGGACGCGCCGCCGATTGGCAATCTGTTTCCGTTGTCGAAATGGAAGGCGCAAACGATTTATCTCGACGCGCACGATCTTGTTGTGGACGCGGGCGCGCCGCCTGGAAATTATTTTATCGAATTGAATGTCTATCGCGCGGTGGGACATGAAATTCTTAAAGCGCAACATGCCGACGGAACCGAAACTGAATCCCTCCGCCTCGCCCAAATCGAGGTGACGCGCCCGAATCCGCCGCGTGATCCGCGCACGCTGATCATTGACCAACATTTCGACGCGCCGTTTGGCGATATGCTGCGTTTTGTCGGTTATGATATAGAAGAGCGCAACGCGAATCCTGGAGGCACAATTCCGTTGACGTTATATTTTCAAGTGACACAAACAAACGCCTCGCAGGTGAATGGACAGATCGAACTCACCGCGCCGTGGTGGCAATTTTGGAATCGCGCGCGCGCGACGACACCATTCACGCTTGAGCTCACGAATCGCCAAACGGGCGATATTGTGCAAGCGCGTGTGAAGGCGCGCGTCTCTGGCGATGCAAATGCGGGCATGTATGATCTGCGACTTGTATCGGATCAATCTACCTTGACGTTAGCCGATATACGCGTAGATGAAATCGCGCGTTCGACGGATTTGCCCGCGATTGCGAAACCGTTGCGTGCGCGTTTGGGTGACAGCCTCGAATTTCTTGGATACGAAGTTGACGCGGCATCCCCGCTCAAAGTCAACGATCCGATCCGCTTGAAATTGTATTGGCGCGCGTTGAAACCGATGGACATTTCGTACAAAGTCTTTACACATCTACTCGGCGCGGACAATAAAGTGCGCGGACAGCAAGACAAATTTCCGCTCGACGGCGCGCGTCCGACGACGAGCTGGGCGGCAGGCGAAATTTTTACCGACGCGTACGAATTTAGGGTTGACGAAAATACGCCGAACGGAACATACCAAATCGAGATCGGCATGTACAATCCGTCTGATCTCACGCGCCTGCCCACCTTTGACGCGAACGACAATGCGCTCGGTGATCGCATTTTGTTTGGGGAGCTGCGCGTGCAATGAATGAAAAAATCAGAATGGGTAGAGACGTTTCGGTGAAACGTCTCTCTGGGGAACGTCCTGCGCGCGAATCCGTTGCGAGTATGGCGATGCTGCCGCGCGAGTATCGCGTGATGTTTGAAATCGAACACGAGTATTGGTGGTATCGCGGGCTGCGCGTGTTGGTGGAGGAATTGTTAAAGCGCTATGCAGCTCGCGAGGGTTCGACAAAAATTTTGGACGCGGGCTGCGGCACGGGCAAAAATCTTCAGATGTTTTTGGAACGCGGCGACGCGTGGGGCGTGGACATTGCGCGCGAGGCGATTGAATTTTGTCGAATGCGCGGGATTCCAAAAGAACGCGCGCTAGTGGCTTCGCTGCTCGAATTGCCGTTTCCCGATCAATTCTTTGAGCTCGCCTTTTCGTTCGATGTGATTTGCAACATTCAAGACGACGTTGCCGCGTTCGCCGAAATTCGCCGCGCGTTGAAACCGAATGGTTTGCTGATCGCGCAACTGCCCGCGTATCAATGGCTGTGGAGCACGCACGATGTCGCGGTGGGGCACAAGTACAGGTATGCGGCGAACGATTTGCGCGAAAAAATTTCGCGCGCGGGATTCCGCGTGGAAACGCTCACGTATTTGAATACCGCGTTGTTTCCATTTATCGCACTGCTACGTTTTGCGCGTCGCCCTGCCGCCGTGAACGGACACGCGCACTCGGATTTGACACCGCTGCCGCGTGTGGTCAATGAAAGTTTGGCGCGTGTGTTTAGCGCGGAGATGCGCGGCGCGCTGAAGCGCAACATGCCCTACGGCATTTCGCTGCTGGCGATTGCGCGGCGGGTGGGGTAGGGGCGGGGTCATCCCGCCCGATCCCGCGCGCGGGATTTGGAACAGGGCGGGGTTATCCCGCCCGATCCCGCGCGTGGGATTTGGAACAGGGCCGGGTCATCCCGCCCGATCCCGCGCGCGGGATTTGGAACAGGGCCGGGTCATCCCGCCCGATCCCGCGCGCGGGATTTGGAACAGGGCCGGGTCATCCCGCCCGATCCCGCGCGCGGGATTTGGAACAGGGCGGGATAACCCCGCCCGATCCCGCGCGCGGAATTTGGAACAGGGCGGGATAACCCCGCCCGATCCCGCGCGCGGAATTTGGAACAGGGCCGGGTTATCCCGCCCGATACCGCGCGTGGGATTTGGAACAGGGCGGGATAACCCCGCCCGATCCCGCGCGTGGGATTTGGAACAGGGCGGGATAACCCCGCCCCTACAATGATGCGTTTTTCAAAATCGTACGTGGTCTTGTTATTGATCATCCTGCTCGCGTTCGTGCTGCGCGTGTACCAGCTCGATTTTTTTTCGCTGCGCGGGGATGAATCGTTCACGGTGTTGTTTGTGCAAAAACCGTTGGCGCAGATGTGGGAGGAGACGTTGACGATTGAGCCGAATCCGCCGCTGTTGTATTTTTTGCTGCGCGGGTGGATTGCGGTGGCGGAGGCGAGCGAATTTGCGACGCGGTTTTTTTCGGTGTGGTTTGGGGTGTTGTGTGTGGCTTTGGTCTATCGTCTCGCGCGTGAAATTTCACGTGGTTCGTTTGGCAACCGCGAATCTACGCGACATTTTTTGTCGCACGAATCCTACGCGAATGGGATCATAGCAAATGGAAATTCGACTGCGTTGATTGCGGCTTTTTTGATGGCGCTCAATCCGTATCAGATTTGGCATTCGCAGGATGTGCGAAATTATACGTTGTGGCCCGCGTTGAGCTTGTTGGTGTTGGTGTTTTTTTGGAGATGGTATGCGTCGAACGTGCCACGCACTTTCGGAAGTGCGTGGCACGTTCGACGCAGTGCGTGGCATCTCTCGGCGTTTGTCGTCGCAGAACTCGCCGCGTTGTACGCGCATTATTACGAGGCGTTCATTTTGTTGGCGTTGAATGTGTTTGTGTTTGTGACGCTGTGGCGAGAATGGAAAAAACTCGCGCAGTGGATCGGCGCGCAAATCGTGTTGGCAATTTTGTATCTGCCCTATCCCTTGATTTTGTCGAATCGCGTTTCAGCATACGGCGAAGGGAGCGGGCGACAGGACGTCGCGTTGTGGGATGTTGCGCGTGAAACCTTTAGCGCGTTTGTGTTAAGCGATACGTTGGAAGAAAATTTGCGCGCGTGGTTGTGGATTCCGTTCGCGTTGGTCGCGCTCGCGGGTTTGATCATTCTTTGCACACGCGATTGGAAACGCGGGTTGTTTTTTGTTTTGTACGCGAGCATGCCGACGCTCGCGGTGTTTGCGATAAATACCATTCGTCCGTTGTATCTTGAACGTTATTTGAATGGGATTGCGCCCGCGTATTATTTGTTGCTGGCGTATGGGATTGTCCAGTTGTCGAATATGTTTCACGTTTCACGTTTCACGTTTCTCGCCTCTCGCTCTGTTATCTTGCTCGCCATTTCTCTTGCCGCGTTTTTCGCGCTCTCCAACTATTGGACAAATCCCGCGTATGCGAAAGCGCCCGATTGGCGCGGACTCGCAAACATCATCAATGCAAACGCGCAGCGCGGGGATTTGATTGTGCAAAATTTTCCGGAGACTTCGCTGCTGTATTACGACAAGAGTAAATTGCCTCTCGTTGTGTATCCTGAAACTTTTTTGCCTGACACAAAAACGACGCAGCAGTTGAACGCGCTGAACGCGAATTATCAACGCGTGTGGTTTATTCCCGCTGCGCCTGATTTTTGGGACCCCGATCAGTTTGTGGAATCGTGGCTGGATCATCGCGACGATTTATTGAAAGATTGGCGCGTGGAAAATCTTCGATTGCACTTGTACGCGACGCCGTCACAGTATTTGAATGGCATGACACCGACGAATCTTGTGCTGGGCGATATGTTTGCGCTGCGCGGATATCGCACGGAACGGATTGGGGATTCGCTGCGCGTGGTGTTGTATTGGCGCGCGCTCCAAACGCCGCAGAATAGCTACGCGTTCAAACTTCAAGCGTTGGATGACAAGGGCGCGGACTTGCAAGAACTAGGCTCGATCCCTGTGCGGGGCGCGTATCCGACGAATGAATGGCGCAAGAATGAATCGGTGGTGGATCAATACGATTTTGCAAACGCGGCGAACATTCAAGCATTTCGCGTGTTGGTGTGTGATGGCGATTTGTGCGAGGGGGCGCCCGATGCGCTGGCGGTGACAAAATGAACGCGGAGGAAAAATTTTCGCGCCGCGATGTGGCTGTTTTGATTCTGCTCGCGTTTTTGGTCGCGCTTTTTTTCTGGCGCATCCTCACGCCAAATCCGTCAGACCGCGCGCAATTCCCCGTGGGCGATTTTACCGATCAGTTTTACGCGTTTCGATTATACGAGGCGCGCGCCTTTTCGGAAGGGCGGATTCCGTTGTGGTCGGAAAATTTTAATAGCGGGCATCCGTTTTTAGCGGACATTCAGAGCGCGGTTTTTTATCCGATTGCGCTCGTGAATACGTTGGCAAATGTTTGGTCATTCAATTCGTTTTCGTTGGTTGCGTTGGAAGTGGAAGCGTTGTTTCATTTTTGGTTAGCAGGCGCGTTCACGTATCTTTTCGCGCGGCGAGCACTGCGGCGAACGCTGCGGCGAGCGTTCGGTACATCGGCGCGGGTGGGCGCGTTCACGAGCGCGATTGTTTTTATGTTTGGGGGCTATTTAATTTCGTATCCGTCGCTGCAATTGGCAATTTTGGAGACGGCGGTGTGGCTGCCGTTGGCGCTTTTTTTCCTCACCCCCCCGCCCCCCTCTCCTGAACGCAAAGGCGGCGTTCAGAAGAGGGGGGGGATTGTTGCGGCGGGGATGGTGTTGGGCGTGGCGGCGTTGGCGGGGCATCCGCAGACATTTTTGTTTGTCGTTGCAGTGTGCGTGATTTATTTTGTGTGGCGCGCGTGGCAAATGAAACCGATTGCGATACGCGATATACGATTCGCGATTCGCGTCCTTGTCCCCCTCGCGCTCCTCCTCCTCCTCGCGTTCGGCATCGCCGCGATTCAATTGATTCCCGCGATTGAATATCAACAACTTTCAACGCGGGAAGCGTTGTCGTTTGCGGACGCGGCAAAGGGATTTCCGACGCTGGATGTGTTGCAATTTATTTTGCCGGGGTACGCGAGCGCGTTTGCTTCACCGTTGTATGTGGGAATTTTGCCATTGTGGTTGGCGATGTTTGCGCTGCTGCGAAAACGGAAGGAAACCGTTTTTTGGGGATTGCTTGCGCTTGGCGCATTGATCTTGTCGTTTGGGTTTTATGTGTTCGCATACGTAATTTTTTATTTGTTTGTGCCGGGGGCGTCGTTGTTTCGACAGCAAGAACGTTTGGCATTCGTCGTGAGTTTTGCACTGGCGATGTTGGCGGGATACGGGATGACAGAATTGTTGGGCGCGTCTGATTGGAAACGGGCGCGAAAATTGTATGCCCTGCTGCCCGTCGGCGCGGCGTTAATGCTCGCGTTGGTCATTGCATTTTTTGTGGCGGGCGCGCAAAATCCCGAAGGACGTTTATCGTTTCTTGGTGATCGCGCGGGGTTGATGCTTGTACAATTCGCGTTGGCGAGTTTGTTGCTTGGTTTATTTTTGCGAAAAGTTATTTCGGTAAAATGGTTTGCGCCGTTGGCGCTGGTTTTGATTTTGTTTGACTTGTGGAGTGTGGGGGAGACGACGAACAAGGGGCGCGTTCAAGATCGCTTTGCGGATATTCCGTTTGCGGAAATTTTGAAAAAGGATGCGGAGATTTTTCGCGTGGCGGCAGATGAAAAGTTGCTGCCCGGACATTTTGGGATCGCGACGCGATTAGAAGAGATTGGCGGAATTTCGCCGCTGCGTTTGGCGCGGTATGACGCGTTGCTGAAATTGCCGCACGCAGTTCATTTGCCACTGTTGAATATAAAATATGTTGTAACGCGTGACGAGAAAAATTTTGATGCGGATTTGATGGAACAGGACAATGATTTGCGATTATTGACATTACGGTCGTCTCAACCCCGCGCTTGGCTTGTGGGCAACGCGGCGCTAGAGCCAAATGATTTACAAGCGGCGAACGTCTTGGCGAATCATTTTGATATGACGCAAAATGCAGTGGTCGCGTCACCCCTGCCCTTTGCGCTGGACGCACGCGCGGCAAATGGAAACGTAGAAATCGTCGCGCGCGGCGCGGAACGGATGACGCTTGACGTGAACACGCCCGCCGATGGTTTGCTCATCCTCAGCGAAAATTTTTATCCGGGCTGGCGCGCGACGGTTGATGGTGCAACTGTCGAAATTTTGCGCGCGAACCTGACCCTGCGCGCGATTCCCGTGCGCGCGGGACAACATCGGATTGAAATGTGGTACGATCCGCTTTCATTCAAAATTGGCGCGGTGATTTCGGGGATTACATTGCTTGTCTGTATTGGCTCATTGCTTTTTTTGCGATCCACGAATAATCGAATCGAATACGATTCGCCAAATAACACGAATTGAGAACTCAACTTGGGCAGAATTGTCATCCCTAAATTCTTCGGGACGGGTTTTCAAGCCGCAGTTGCCGCGATGTAATCATCGCCGAAATCTCCAGCTGTGCCAAGCGAGATTTCTCGTTCCTCTCGAAATGACATTTGCGATTTGCGATTCGCGATACGCGATTTGCCATCCGCCATCCGCCATCCGCCCTTATGCCATCCCGATTTACTGACCGACTGATTACTAACAACACTCTTACACTGATTCTCGCGCTCGTGATCGGCTGCGCGCTTGCGCTGCTGCTCGCGGCTGCGGTTGCGTTCACTTCGCCCGTCATTGTCATTGCGGGCATTTTCGCGTTGGCGGTGGGCATAGTGATCATGACCAAAATCGAGTACGGGTTGTACGCGGTGTTGGGTGTGGCGATCCTTTTGCCGTTCGCTTCGATTCCCGTCAATCTCGGTTTCAATCCAACATTTCTTGATCTCGCGCTGCTGGCGTTGTTTGCCATGTGGTTCGCGCGGGCAATGACGCGGCAGGATGAGGAGGCGGAAAATAAATTTCAATTCACCTTTCTCGGCGCGCCGATTCTCGCGTTCATGGTGTTGGCAATTTTTTCGTTTGTGATCGGTATGTCGTATGCGGGTTTGCAGGTGCAGATTGTGCGGCGTTTTGCCGAAGTGTTGTTGGCGATTGCGACATTTTTTTTGATTGTGAACGTGGTGAATACGCGTGAACGATTGGAACGGGTGATGCGCGCGATCATCATCGCGGGAACTGTGTCAGCTGTGTTGGGGATTGTGTTTTATTTTATCCCGCGTGACATTACCATCCGCGTCTTGTCATTATTGCGCTATGTGAAATATCCTGATGGTCCCGGCGTTTTGCGTTTTATCAACGATGATGTGGAAGGCACGATGCGCGCGGTTTCGACATCGGTGGATCCGAATGTGTTGGGCGGTTTGATGATTTTGATGGCGGCATTGACCGCGCCGCAAGTATTTGCGGCAAAACCCTTATTGCCGCGTTGGATCACTTACGGAAGCGTTGCCGCGATGTTTTTGTGTTTGGTGTTGACCTTTTCGCGCGGCGCGTTTTTGGGATTTGGCATATCGCTTGTGGTGATCGCGTTTTTCAAATATCGCAGATTGCTGCCCATCCTTGCGGTTGGCGCGTTGATTTTTTGGTTCGCGCCGTTCACACAAGATTACATTTCGCATCTGATTGACGCGTTTCTCGGCGCGGATCGCGCGACGCAGATGCGTTTGGGTGAATACAAGGACGCGTTTGAATTGATTTCGCGCTATCCGATTTTTGGCGTGGGCTTTCTCGGCTCGCCCGATCTCGATACCTATATCGGTGTGTCGTCGGTGTATTTGCTGATGGCGGAACAGATGGGACTTGTCGGCGTCGCGGTCTTTTTACTCACGATGGGGATTTTCTTTTATCGCGCGCTGCTGGCTTGGCTTGATGGTTTGCAAAATGACGCGACGCTTTCACCGATTTTGCTCGGCGTGTGCGCGGCATTGATCGGCGCAATGACGGCGGGCGTGGTGGATCATTATTTTTTCAATTTGGATTTTCCACACTCGGTCACGTTGTTCTGGATGTTTGTGGGGTTGGGGGTGACGACGATGGGGATGAGGAAGGAGGAACGGGGTGAACAGTAATCAGTATGCAGTGGACAGTGGGCAGTGGGCAGTGTGATGCAATATCGCGTTACTCGGCACATTCACGTGCGATGTTCGCTAATTCGACGCGTGAGTGAATCTGGAGTTTGCTAAAGATGTATTTGAAATAGGTGTCAACGGTCTTGGGGCTAAGGGTGAGTTCGTCAGCAATAGCGCGTGTGCGTTTGCCTTGCGCGGAGAGGAGCGCAAGTTGTTCTCCACTCTGAAAAACCATCCATTCCTTTTTGCTTCAACCAAAGCGAGGCGCAGCATGTTCAAGAATGTGAATCAACAACTAAACACCGCGTATTTGGGCGTGTGTGCCGCGCTCGTTTGCGCCCTCTTTCTTTTGTTGGGGATTGTCGTCGCGTTCATGTCTCCGCCAATCTCTGCCTTCGCGCGAACGGACTGTGGAACATGGCAAGAAGTGCCGCATCCCTTTGGAAATACGTCGTTGAGCATTCTTGCTATTTCGAGCACAGAAGCCTATGCGCTGGGCAATACGTGGAACGATCCACCGACTCCAAATGTAATCACCGTGGGACGCTGGGATGGCTCGACATGGAGCGTCCTTTCTACTTTTACTGTAACCCATGATTACAATTATTTGGAAACGCCCGTGGACATAGTTGCCTTTGCACAAGACAATATCTGGCTGGTGGGAACGACCCATTCCGGTCCCTTCACATCGAGTTGGGCGCGGCATTGGGACGGCGCTACTTGGATGAAATCTTCATTGCCCAGTCGCGGTTTCTTTACAGTCGGGGCTCTATCCGCCTCTTCACCAACAGATATGTGGGTTGTTGGCTACGACTATGCGGGTCCGTACTCGAATGTTAGGGTGGATCATTGGAATGGGGTGCAGTGGAACATTGTTGCAAAAAAAATCTTTACGGACAGCATGTCTCTCATTGATATCAAGGCACTTGGACCCAAGAACATTTGGATTGTAGGCAGTCAAAATAAAGGCAGCTCTTATGGCACTCTGACGATTCACCGAGGGCAAAGCGGATGGGAGATCATCCCAAGTCCAAATCCAAAGCCGCTTGATCATGCGAGCTTACGTAACCTATCTGCAATTTCTCCCAAGAATATTTGGGCGGTTGGGGATCAGGGAGTCTGGCCGAATTATAGTTCTTTTATTGAGCGCTGGAACGGAAAAAAGTGGAAGCTGATGCCACAACCCGCCTCTGCTTATGTGAGCAATACCGTCGCCATTTCCTCAACGAGTGTGTGGGCAAATACCAATCTTGGCGTAGCGTATTGGGACGGTTCAAGTTGGCATATAACAGATGCAATTGGAATCAATGTCAATGCAGCCCTCGCTAATGGTGACGCGTGGGCTACAGGATTTGACCAAGTAAACCAAGCGACCCAGATTTTTCATTATACGGGTGGCTTGCCGCCTTGTTATCTCCCATAGCCCACGCGGAGAGTTTGGGTTGATTGTGATCTCTGTTGTTCGGAGAGGTTCACAAAGACTCAGCGATAAGGCGCTACGACAGAGAAATTGTTGCCGAATGGACTTGGCGTGGGTGTGCCAGTACATACTTGGTTGAGTGCGGTCAATTCTCCACCTTTGTCTCCCGGGTGACATTCTGGATGCCCAGTGTACGGATCACCATAACGGTCAGCGTACCACGCCCAGCGATTAACGATGGCTTGATTGCCTAATGCATCCTGTACTGCGCCGATGAAATTTCGCACCGCATATGTCGTGCCGCCGCATTGAGTATTATCTCTTTGTGCATCCAGAGTTCGACCGATACCCCCATTGTTCGGTGTAGGGCAGCTCCATACCCAAGTTCCTAATTCTTTGATCCAGATCTCAGGGTTGCTAACCCCACTTGTGAGCGCCCAATCTCGCAGGTCTTTTGCATAGTCCAACACATGCTGTGGATTGAGATTTTCTGAATCCGAGTAATTATTCACATCCACATTCGGTGGATAAAAGTTCCCTGTAAAACCACTTGGATATAAGGCGGCATCAGGATGCCGACTCAGTATAGTATTCCAAAACACCGCAATCCACGATTCCCCTAGATGCTGACAGTGCCACGTTGCTTGACGATCTGCTGTGTAACGCCATGGATCTGGGTCATTCGGCTGATTTGATCCGCCTGAACACCAGTTTGCGGAATTACCGTTACCATATTTGCCCGTCCCTGGTGGCGCGTGATATTGAGTTCCTACCGTCAAAACTAGCTTTGGGGCGGGGAGATTTTTTGTTACACCATTACACGATGCAGCGCCAGTATATGCATCCGTAATATTTTTCATCGTCGAATAAAGACTATCTGCCCATGTTGCATCCGTCGGTGAACGATACGTTGCAGGTATGAATGACGTTGGCATATCCTCCTCATTCATCAGGATCCAATAACCAGGGGCAGTTTTGTTTGTTGGCACAGTGTTAAGCAGGTTGATGGTGTCACAGACAGATACGATCCCGCCGAGACCATAGTGGTGCGGGACGTAACCATCCCAATCTGCTGCGGTAATCGGTGTTTTTTCATAATACCACTGTGCATTGATATCCCCAGGTGACATAGTTCCATGAGCCAATGACGCGCCACGGAGCGCCATCTTTTGACCCTCTGCGATCACAAAATAGTCAAACCCGATGCTTGTACTCGAACTGCCTGAATTCTTGGTGCCATCAGGTTTCACACAAATTGTGTGTGTACTCGTTGACAAGGATTCATTCACCCACAGGACTTTCGCTTGTCATTTCGAGCGGAGCGAGAAATCTCGTTTTGCCCAGCGAGATTTCTCGCAAAACCGCTCGAAATGACAACTAAGCGAAAGCCCTGACCCATTTGAAAACATGAAACGTGGTGGTGAGATCGCCACTGTAGCTATAGGAGCTATAGTTATCAAATGGACTCCCGTTGACCTGAACGTTATCAAGCAAGATCTGCATCTTGCCTTGATCCGATCCAGTGATGAATCCGACACCTACGCGCGTTCCGCCGCCAAACGTGAGACATGCCGTGTTGCTGGAATTGGACGCCGCGTGATATGACCCTCCACTCGCGCGACTATTAGAGACACTTTGCCAGCCCGTCCCCGAATACGTTACTGCCGATTCACTATCCTCATGCAATCCCGCAATGTTAATGATCCCTCGATTGAGCCGGCGGGAAGTCTCTTTGATATAAACTTTTTTTACGCAACCTAAAGTGTTGCATGCATGACCATAATCGGGTATGACCGTAATTCGATGCTGGCGATTCTTTTTGACGTTGAAGGATGTTCTGCCATTACTTGAGGTTGTTCCTGTAAACACAGTTGCGTTGGTCCAATCAGCGCACGGATTTTGGGTCGTCGGGCATTTTTCGACTTGGACGGTGATGCCTGCGCCTGCCCAGCTCTCCGAACTCGCCTTCTCACCATCATTGTTTTCGTCATTAAAGAGTCGTACGATAATCTTTGGGCGTGTGACATTCTGGGTATCCAACCATGCCGTATCTGTTTCATTTGTCGTGTATCCTTCACTACTCTGCGCGGAAGGTGGCGCATCATTCAAATCTTGGTTTTCGTCTCCCAAATCATCGGGTGAGTAATCTATCACACTCGCGTTATCTACACTCTCTACGGAAGAGGCAGTACAGCTGACCTGAAGCTGGAAGTAGGTAGCATGGACTGGCGCGATCTCGTTCACAGTATAGGTATGCCACTGATTGTCATTGACGTTGACCGTTACAGTTGGCTCGGCATAGGTTGAGCCACTGCTGAGCGTCCAAACAGGTTGTAGGGTAATGCTGTCATTCGCATTCTGCATCTTGACGTCGATGGAGAAAAGATAGACATGCCCCGGGGTTGCCGCATACGGTTGGGTTTTGAGTGGTTGCGGTGGGATCGAGCCACTACCGCATGAGGCAAAGTGATTGCCACCACTCCTATTCAAAGACCACCCTATAGGTGTACTCCAACCGTTAAAGTTGTCTGATTCGAAACTTGGATTGACCAGCACCAGATTGCCACTCACTGCCTCTATAACGCGTGGGGCAACAAGCACAGTCAAAAGAATCGCGAGGACGGTTAGCACGCGAATAACATAAGACTTTTTCATTTTTTCTCCTGTTAGCATCCTTTTGGATACGGGAATCGCTTTGCGATTCCCTGAATCAAAGCGCGCAGGAGAAAAAAAGTGTTATACTTTTTCCACCCTGTGCGCTTGCTGCTTCAAGCGATCAGGTTAGGACGGAAGAGATGCTCGTAACATCTCTTTCGTCTGTTTATTTTGTATCGTTACATGTATGCCTCCTTGAGTGAGAGAATCCAGCCAACCGATGCAAGAACAGAGTAGCACACTTGTTCTTGCACGTAACCCCCAAAATTGGGTAATTTCATGTCTCACAACCTCGTCCCCAAAATCATTTTCGAAGACACGCAGCTCACAACTCCGTAACAAAAACACACACGCGTAGACGATAGATCAAAAAAAAGGAAACCCATGTCCGATTTTTATTTCCCCCCCCTCGCTCTCGAAACATGGCAACTCACATACGACACACTGCATCATTACACGCGCGCGCTCGGCGCGCTGCGACGCGCCGCGACGCCGCGTCAAAAACATTGGTCGCATGTGAGTTTGCGCGTGAACGCGACGGGCTTGACGACGACGGCGATGCCCTGTCGCGGGACGGCTTTTGAAGTCGCGCTTGATTTAGCAACGCATCGCGTCGTACTCTCGACAAGTTACGGCGCGTCCGCGCAATGGCGCTTGCAAGGGCACCCACTTTCTCAATTTTGGCAAGAGCTGAATGGCGCGTTCGCCGCGGCAAGCATCGAGGTGAACGCGACACAGCCCGATTATCCCGACGCCGCGCCAATTTACAATCCCGCGCACGCGGAAAATTACTGGCGCGCCTTATCGCAAGTGGATTTGCTGCTCAAACAATTTCAAGGCGAGTTGCGTCAAGAGACGAGTCACGTTCAGTTTTGGTCGCATCATTTCGATTTAGCGATGCTGTGGCTTTCGGGACGTTTGGTGCCGGGCCAAGATCCGAACGATGAAGAAAACGCGGACGAGCAAATGAATTTTGGTTTCAGCGTCGGCGATGAGGGAATTAAAGAACCGTATTTTTATATCACCGCGTATCCCTTGCCGAATGGCTTGGTTGGTTCGCCGTTGCCCAGCGGCGCGTATTGGCATACGGAAGGATGGAACGGCGCGGTGTTGTTGTATAAACAACTTGTTGACGCGGCGGAATCCGATGCGCGGTTGCTGGACTTTTGGCGGACGGTGCGAAAACGGGGCGCGGAATTGATGAAATGAAAAAAAGACCTGACAGGTTTTCGGAAACCTGTCAGGTCTTTTCTTCAATGACACTCGCCGCGCCCACTATCGTTAAACAACAACGGCGCAATCGAAACAAATTCCCAATCGTAACTCGTCGCGTGCAGCGTGAGTTTCAAGACACCGAACGGACCCGTGATGCGTCGTTCGCTGTTGGCTTTGCTTTCGCCAAACGTGTACGGTGACGCGCCGCCCGTGCCGACGACGAATTGACGAATCCCGCGCGCGTCGTCGCGCGCCCCTTGGGGATCCTGCGGCGCAAAGCGTTCGTAATCATGATCGTGACCATTCAAGATTACGTCCGCGTTGTTTTCGTACAACACATTCCACAAGGCGCGCGTTTTGTCGCCACCGCCATCGCGCCCGTGCGGACCCGAACTGAACAGCGGTTTATGCCACATGGCAACGACACAGCGCGCGGGATGCGCCGCCAAATCGTCGCGTAACCATTGCGCTTGCGCGGAATTTTCGCCCGTATCCACTTCGCTGTTCAAAACAATAATGTGCCATGCGCCGAGATCGTACGAATAATAGCCGCGCGTCGGATCGCCCGCGTTCGCGCCAAAGTATTCAAAATAGCCGCGCGCGCCTGTCGTTGCGTAATCGTGATTGCCGGGGACAGGACGCGTGCGTGCTTTGTGTCTGCCCCATGACGGTTCGTAGCAGGTTTGAAATTCTTGCAGCGTCCCGTTCAGATACACATTGTCGCCAAGCGTAAAAACCGTGCCCTCGATGTCGTCCAAAATTTCGGCGGTAGCTTCATCGCCGCGCGCGTTGCACACGGCAATATCGCCCGCGCCGACAAGAACGGGGGCGGATGGTCGAGGTAGAGACGTTTCGGTGAAACGTCTCGTCGGTTGGTCGGATGGTCGGATGCTCGTTGTGACGGATGGTCGAGGTAGAGACGTTTCGGTGAAACGTCTCGTCGGTGTGACGGGTGGTTGGGTGTTTGGTTTTGAGGTTGCGGTGAGCGTTTTGGTCGGCAATGGCAACGTGGGAAATAGAGTGGATGTTTTAGTTAGAGTTGGTATAGGTGTGGGTGAACTTGTGCAACTCATTAAACTCAACAGCGCGACAAGAAAGAGTAATCGTTTCATGTAACGATTATAGGATATTCGCTTTGAGACCCCAAAGGTTTTCCTTCCGCGCCTATCTTGTGCTAACATGGTTCACCCGTGAAACGTTTCTTGAAATTTTCTCCGTACCTCATTTTGCTCGGCGGTTTCGCGCTGCGGTTGTATCGTCTCGGCGCGAATAGTTTGTGGTACGACGAGACGGTAAGTTTGCTCCTCGCGCAAAGTGAGCTCGCGGAATTGATTCGCCACACGGCAGGCGACATTCACCCCCCCCTCTATTATTTGCTTTTGCATTTCTGGGGACGCGTCGCGGGTTGGTCGGAATTTGCGATGGCGTTTGTGTCGCTGTGGTTTGGGGTGTTGCTGATCGCGCTCGTGTGCCGCATCGCGCGCGAATGGTTTACGATAAAGTCCGTCGGCATCGTCGCCGCGTTATTTGTCACCCTTTCCCCGTACAACGTTTGGTATTCGCAAGAGGTGCGGATGTACACGCTCGGCGCGGTGTTGGGTTTGTTGTCGGTTTATTTTTTGCGCCGCATGTTGGCACAACCAAAAATTTTCTCGCGCGCTTTTTTCGCGTATGTGATTTTCACCGTGCTGGGATTTTATACGCTCTACTATTTTATCTTTTTGATGGTATTTCAATGGGTGTGGGCAGTGTATCGCCTATCGCGTCTGGCGAATCGCTCCACGCTCCACACTTCACTCTCTTCGCTTCTCGTTCCCCTCGCCGCCTTTCTGGCTTCGCAACTCGCGCTCATCCTGCTCTATCTCCCCTGGCTCTTGATCGCGTTGCGTCAAGCGATCTCTCCGCCCGTGCCGCCGTGGCGCGAATTTATCGCACTGCCGCGCGTCATCTTGGAAACTTTCAGCGCGCTCGCGTTCGGGCAAGCGGTGGATCCGAATGTTTTTGGTTTTATCGCGCTGTTGTTTTTTATTCCCGTTTGCGCGTCGTTGTGGCGTGAATGGAGAACGGCGCGCGCCGTGACTCCATCGGCGTTAGAGAACACCTCCTACGCAGACGACGATTTGCGATCCGCGATGCGAAATCCGCGCGTTGCGGCGTTAGAGAACGCCTCCTACGCGAGTCAAAACCTCTCTACGCTCCCCGCTTCTCGCTCCACCGTATCAATCTGGTTCCTGCTCGGCTATTTTCTCATCCCCCTCGCGGCGATCTATGTACTCTCCTTCTGGAAACCGTTGTACCACGTTCGATATATTTTCACGTACTCCCCCGCGTTTTATATTCTCGCCGCGTATGTGGTGATAAAGTTGGGAAATGAATTGGCGCGCGCGCAACAGACAAATTCCGCGCGCCGCGTTCAAGGGCTTCGCGCGTTGGCGGCAATGGTGAGCATTGGATATTTGATTGTGACGGGATATTCGCTGTACAATTTTTGGCACAATGAACAATATGCGGAAGACGATTTGCGCGGCGCGGTAAATTTCATTGCGGAACGTTGGCGTCCGGGCGATGTGATTCTCGTCAACGCGGGGTATGCGTATCCCGCGTTCGCGTACTATTATCCCGATCCGATTGCGCGGCGCGTGCGCCTGCCGTTTTATACACCGCTTTCCGGCGGCGTGAGCGCGCTTGCGACGGCTTCCAAGCGCCCGCTTCTTTTGATGACGGGTTCGATTGGCGGCGCGAAAAATTTGGGGTGGGGGGACGCGCGTTCGGATTTTTTTGCGGCGACAGCAGAGGAAACGCGTCTCGCCCTCGATGGCGTGTTGGAAGCACATCAACGCGTCTGGATGCTGCGGCTTTATGACACCGTCGTTGATCCGGACGGGGTAACGCGCAGCTATCTGGAAGAACACGCGCATCTTTTCGAGGATCAAGGTTTCACCGGTGAATCCCAGCTGCGTGTGCAGGGGTTTATCACAGAGTCGAACCCTTCTCTGCCCGTTACTGCCAATTTCGCGCTAAAGATGATCGGCGAGCAAGTGCAATTAGTCGGCTATGAGACGGGTGCGCGGAATCTACGCGCGGGAGACGTGTTTGACACTGTTCTGTATTGGCGTTTGCTGCAAAGCGTCAATCACAATTATCGTCTTTCGCTGCAATTTCTCGACGCGCATGGGCAGAACGTGGCGCAGACCGATGAACTGCCGTTGAGTGAAATGTTGCCCATGACGCGCTGGCGCGTAGGGGAACTGTATCGTGAACCGCTGCGCGTAAAAATTCCGCCGCAGATTGCGCCGGGCGAATACCGCGCGATTGTGAAATTGTACGAGCCGCGTTCGGGCGTGGTGTTGGGCGAGGTGATCGAGCTGGGCAAGATTCAAGTGCGTTGAATTTTTCAAAAAATCAAAGTACGCTATAATGTTTCCCGCTTGAAAAAACATCGGGGCGTAGCGCAGCCCGGTAGCGCGCTTCGTTTGGGACGAAGAAGCCGGAGGTCCGAATCCTCTCGCCCCGACTCTGATCCTTCACATGCGTTCAGGACAAGTTTTAGATTTCAGATTTTTGATTTTAGATTTGAAACGCGGGAGTAATTCAGTGGTAGAATGTAGCCCTTCCAAGGCTAACGCGCCGGTTCGAACCCGGTCTCCCGCTCTCGTTCTGTGCTGAGGTACGAGTATTGAGGAAAGAGTTTTTTACTCGAACCTCAGTCCTTGTACCTCAATGCTTTTTTTTCGGGCCTGTAGCTCAATGGTTGAGCAGCATGCTCATAACGTGTTGGTTGCTGGTTCGAACCCAGCCGGGCCCATCAACATGAGACCTCGAAGGTTTCGGTGATGTAATCATCGCGAAAAACCTTCGAGGTCTTTTTGTTCACCCTGTATTCCTCAACCCCGTCGCAAGCCCATTGATCGTCACCGCGAACAACCTGCCAACGGATAATGAAAACGGATGAGCGGATAAACGGATACGCGCTTCCCATTCGCTTTTCTATCTGCTGGCAATCGCTCTCTTTACGTTTGACATCCCTCCTCGTCCGCGTACACTCAACGCGCAAAGAGAAATCGAATTATGGTAGAAATGAAAATCCAAGTGCCAGAACCGCTTGCCGAACGTCTCAAACAAGAGCGCGCAAGATTGCCCGAAGTTTTAGCGCTGGGCTGCAAGAACTTTCGCCATTGCCATCGCAAGTGTACCGCTATGTTGCGACGCAACGACAATTGAAAATTTGGCGTATGCTTGTTTTCAATGCAACCGTTACAAAGGCACAGACCTTACCTCGATTGACCCGCAAACAAATTCGATTACACCTCTATATCATCCCCGCACGCAGCAACCTGCCAACGGATTATGAAAGCGGATAAACGGATGCGCGCACATCCATCTCATACCATGTTCGCCCTCTGCCAGACTTGACAAATCAGTTGCTCACTGTGATACTTGTGACAAGTTTGCAACTATACAGTTTGTGCAATCCGCAGAAACAGGAGGGCGTTACAAATGGAAAAGACGATTGGCGCATTTGAAGCGCGGCGCATGTTTGGACAGTTGATTGAGGAGGCGTTCTACAAAAAAGACGCGTTTATTATCGAACGCTCCGGGCGTCCTATGGCGGTTCTCGTTTCGATTGACGACTATCAACGATGGCAACAACTTGGCAAAGAGCAGTTCTTGACGCTGCTCCACGCCGCGCAAAAACGCAATGCCAAAGCGCCCGCTGCGGACCTCGAGCGTGATATTGAACGAGGACTAAAACAATTACGTCAAGAAAACCGCGCGCTGGCAAAAGCAAAGGGCTAGGCGGTTCCGATGCTGCGAGCTGTTTTAGATGTTGGTCAGTACGTGAGCGCAACCGTGCGTGGGAATGGGCATCCTACCCAAATTCTGGCGCGCTGGAGTGAAGGCGAATTTGAGTTGCATGTCTCCATTCCTATTTTGAATGACTTGCAGCGTGTGCTCGGATATCCGCATCTTCGGAAACGGCACCAGTGGAACGACGATGAAATTGACCTCCTTGTTGTTTCTCTGGCGCGGGCAGCCCAGCTCACAAAAGGGGAGCTTGAAGTCAACGCCGTCAAAGATGACCCAACCGATAACAAAATTCTTGCGTGCGCCAAAGAAGGCCAAGTGAACTATATCGTCTCAAGCGACGAGCATTTAACCACGATGGAAAATTTTGAAGGCATCCCAATAGTCAAACCGCGTCGCTTTCTCGAAATTTTGAATCAACAGAAAAGCTGATAATCACGCAAAATAAAAAAGGGAGACGTTTCACCGAAACGTCTCTACATCCCCCTTCCTTCTGCATTGTGCATTTCGCATTGTGCATTCTCTTTCATCCCTTATCCTTCATCCTTCATCCTTTATCCCGTATTCCTCAACCCCGCCGCAATTCCATTGATCGTCACCACCATCGCGTCCATCAATTCCGCGTGCGCTTCATCCGCGTACGGAACGCTCGCCGCAGCGTTCCCTTCCCCCGCAGCGTTCCCTTCCCCCGCAGCGTTCCCTTCCCCCGCAGCGTTGCCTTCCCCCGCAGCGTTCCCTTCCAACGCGCGCAAACGTTTCAGCAGTTCAATTTGAATAAAATTTAACGGGTCAACATACGGATTGCGTAAATGAATTGCGCGCTGCAAAATGGGTTCATTGTCGAGAATATCGTGCAGCGCGGTCAAGCGCAAAATCCAATCACGCGTGCGTTCAAATTCCGCGCGGATATTTCCAAACAATTCGTCGCGCAAATTTTCATCCTCCACTAACTGCGCGTATTGTGCAGCTATGCCCATGTCCGCTTTGCCGAGCGCGTTCTGGACGTTTTGCAGCATCGTTTTGAAAAATTGCCATTCGCGCGTCATTGCACGCAGCATTTCAATTTTTGTGTCATCGGTGGCAACGGCATCGAACGCGCTGCCCAAACCGTACCAGCCGGGTAAATTGAAACGCGATTGCATCCAACTGAACACCCATGGAATCGCGCGCAGTGTTTGCACCGATGGGGTGGCGTTGCGGCGCGCGGGACGTGAACCCATGCGAAGTTGTTCGATTTCGTGAATCGGCGTCGCCTGTTCCCAAAATTCAATAAAGCGCGGCTGCTCGTACACGAACGCGCGATACGCGCGCAAACCCGCATCGGATAATGCTTGCATCATCGCGCGCCATTCCTCGCGTAACGGCGTTTCTTCCATCATGCTCGCGCGCAAAACCGCGTACACAATTTGTTCGAGATGCCGATGCGCGAGATGCGAATTGCCGTAACGCGCCGATAAGACTTCGCCCTGTTCCGTCATGCGAAAACGTCCATCGAGCGTGCCGGGCGGCTGTGCCAGAATCGCGCTTGAAGGAGGACCGCCACCGCGCGCGACACTGCCGCCGCGTCCGTGAAACAACGTGAGCGTGACGCCGCGCGCGCGGCAAATTTGCGCGAGCGCGGTTTGCGCTTGATACAAGGCCCAATTCGCCGCGACGAGACCACTTTCTTTGTTGCTGTCCGAATAGCCCACCATTACTTGTTGATTCATACCGCGCGCGTTGAGATGCGCCGCGTACGCGGGATTTTCAAACAGCGCGCGCAAAATCGGCGCTGCATTCGTTAGCGCGGCTTGTTGTTCAAACAATGGCACAATGTCGAGTTTGTCCGCAATGCCCGCCCAATGCGCGAGGAGCAGCACGGCGAGAACATCACTCGTAGATTGCGCCATCGAGATAATGAACGCGCCGAGCAGCTCCGCGCCATACGCATCAAACGCGCGTTTTAATAATTGAAATAACGCAATCGTTTCATTCGTCTCGTCGCTGTAGCCCCCGCCCTCGCGCAAGACGCGCGGCGGCTGTTGAATCAAGTACGTGAGCAAGTCTGCTTGATCGGCGCGCGTCATTTTTGCAAAATGCGGGTTGATGCGATGCGCGTACAACAACGCGTCCACGTCGGAAATCAAACGCGAGGATTCTTGGCGAATGTCCAAACGCGCGGTGTGCAAGCCGAAAACATTCACCTGCTCTTGCAGCGTCCGTAAATCATCCTCCGCGATCAACGTGCCGCGATCCGCGTGCAAACTGCGCGACATCATCGCCAGCGCGTCAGACAATTGCGCCGCGTCGTTCAATTCTGGCAGCGGCGCGTCTGTCGCGCCGAGCAAACGTTCTTTGACGGGATCATTCGTCGTTTCGATCAATTGTTCCGCGAGCGCGGCGAGTTTCAAACGATACGGTTCGTTGGGATAGCGTTTTTTCAAACGCGCAAAGCGTTGACTCGGTGCCGCAAAATCGCGATCTAACGACGCGCGCAATTCTTGCGTGATGGGGCTGTGATATTCCGAAATCGAGAGTTCGCGTTCGAGCGCGCGAATGGCGACGCGATATTTTTCGACGGCGAGTCCGCGCATCAGCCGCAAGGTTTCAGCCGTCACATCCGTCGTGACGAATGGGTTGCCGTCGCGGTCACCGCCAATCCACGAACCAAATTGGATCAAACGGCGAGGGGGAGAAACGTCGGGATACGTTGCGGCTAACGCATCTTGAAAGTCATCGTAGAGACGCGGCACTATGTCCCACAAAATCGTGTCAAGGAAAAAAAGCCCCGTGCGTACTTCGTCGGTCACTTCGGGGCGCGTCGTGCGCGAGCGTTCGGTGAGCCAATGCGAATGAATTTCCGCGCGCAAATGTTGGAGCCATTTTTCGCGTTCACGCGGCAAGAGGTCGGGGCGATCCAATTCATACAACACCACTGCCATTCGCGCGAGTTTGGATAAAAGCGTGCGCCGCCGCGATTCGGTGGGATGCGCGGTGAAAACGAGTTCGACGCGTAAACGTTTCATTAACGCGGCGACGCGTTCCGATGAAATGTTTTGCGCGCGAAATTCTTGGAACGCTTGCGCGATAGATTCGGGGCGCGGCTGGGGGTGCGTGGCGCGTTCGCGTTCGCGCAAGACGCGGACGCGATGCTGTTCTTCCGCGAGATTGACGAGATCAAAATACGCGGTGAACGCGAGCGCGATGAGATTGAGCGTGGGCGCGTCGAATTTACCTATTTGGGTTGACAACGCCGCGCTCGCGTTTGCTTCACCATTGCGCCGCGCCTTTGCCAATGCGCGCACCGTTTCTTCAGATTGAAACAACGCGTCGCCCTCTTGCGCGCGAAATGTTTCGCCGAGCAAATCGCCGAGCAGGTGAATGTCGCGCGAGAGAGGCGAGGGTTCGGACTCTATTGTGATAGGATTCAATGCAAGCCTCCATTCCATTCTCAAAATCAAAATTTTGGTAAAATTTTGATTTTGAGAATGGAACACTACCGCTATGCGCCGCGCGCGAGTTATTGTATCATTACATTCGTGCCACGACGACGACGACAACAACGCGCAGCCGCGCCAAAAGCCAACGCGCCGAATCGGTTATCGCGTATTGTAATCGGTTTGGTGGCGATGTCGTTGCTTTTGGGCGCGCTCGGTTTTTATTTTGAAGCGCAAACGCAAGAATTGGCGCAAAATGTTTTTGGCGCGCAAGCGACTTTAGAAATTCCCACTTCCGTTCCGCCCACACCGCGCAGCGCGTTTATCCCGCCCGAAGAATCGGAAGATGTAGCGATTCTCAAGCAGCCCACGCTTCCCGCGCAACCCGCCCCCTCACCCTTTCCCACTTCATCTGGCAAATTAGATAAAACGTTGAATGTGCTTTTGCTCGGCAGTGATCGGCGTCCGAATGAACCTGTGTGGCGGACGGACGTGATGATGATTGCGTTTTTGGACGCGGCGAATGGACGGGCGGCGGTGTTGAGTTTGCCGCGCGATTTGTATTTCAACATTCCGACGCGCGGCTGGGACCGTTTGAACATTACGGACTTTTGGGGCGAGTACACGAAATATGAAGGCGGCGGACCTGGGTTGATGAAACGCATCGTCGCGGAAAATTTTGGGATTCGGATTGATAAATATGCGCGCGTGGATTTTGATGGATTCAAAAAAATCATTGACACGCTCGGCGGGATTGAGGTGAATGTGCCATGCGCGTTGGAAGATGATTTTGTTGATGCGACGTCGCCGACGGGCTTTCGCCATTTCAAAGTGGACGCGGGGCTGCAGCAGATGAACGGTGAAACGGCGTTGATGTTTGTGCGTCAGCGTCACGGCAGCGGTGATGTTTCGCGCGCACAGAGGCAGCAGCGCGTCGTGTACGCACTGCGCGAAAAAGTTTTGTCGCCAAACATTCTTCCCAAAATTCCCGCGCTGTACCAACAACTGCAAGACGCGGCACAAACGGATTTTGGCGCGCTCGACGTGCCGGGGCTCGTCCAAATTGGAACGAGCATCAAACCCCGCAATCTGCGCGGGCGTGTGATTGACGAGACGATGTGGAATTTTTGGATGACGCCCGACGGCAAATCGGTGTTGGTGTTTGATAAAGATAAAGTGCGCGCGGCGGTGGATGATCTGTTTAACGCGCCGACGATTGCGGAAGGGAAGGTGGTGTGTTAGGGAGGGGAGAGTGGGCAGTGGTCAGTAATCAGTGGGCAGTGAGGGCTGGCACAAAGTCAATTTCTAATGAAGAGTCAGCACGCCTACGTGCGGCAGTTGTTACACGAGTCAGAAAATGCGATTTGTGGTAGAATTCCCGCGCGATGGAAACAAAAAATTTCGTCATCATCGCTCCTTTACCCGATTCGTTTGTGAGTGAAACGGAGGCGGGCGCATTTTGGGATTCGCATAGCACGATGGATTATTTAGAGTACTTGAACCTGTCAATGACGTGATCAAAATTCACGCGCGCGATTTTCAGGTTGAGGTTGCGGCGGATGTGTACGAACGACTCCAACAACAAGCGAAAGTGATGCGAGAGTCAGTCCCGCAGTTGGTAGATCAGATTCTGCGAAAGAGTCTGGCAAACATTGGATAAAAAATGGCGGGCAATGCCCGCCATTTTTTTTATTTCTCGTGAACAAAGTTCACATCACGAATTGCATCCCCAACAACACGATCATCCCCACCGCAATCGTCACCCACACATTTTTGGTGCGCCACGCGACGAGGACGGCGGCGATGCCCGCGAGCAAGCGCGGATTGAAGGGCGAAACATTCAGCGCGTTGTCTTGAATTAAAATTTCGGGAAGCGTGATTGCAGAGAGGACCGCGACGGGAACGAACGTCAAGGCGCGTGTGAACCATGCGGGCATCGTGATGCGTCCATGCAGCGCGATGAATGAGAGACGAATCAAGAATGTGACAATGCCACACGCAATGATCGTGAGCCAGAGCGTTATTGACTCTTCCATAAAGTCTCCAATGTGAAACCGATCGCGATGGCAACAATCGCCGCGACGATATAGCCCAACTTGTAGGGCAATCCAAACGCGATCACTCCTCCCAACGCGGCAACCACCGCGGCAATGACATACGCGCGATTTTTCAACATCGGCACGACGATGGCAATGAATGTGAGGGGCAACGCAAAGTCAAGTGACCATTCTTGCGGAACTTGCGCGCCGATGAAAATGCCAAGCGCGGTGCTGAGTTGCCAATTCGTCCACAGCGTCAAACCCGCGCCAAAGAGAAACCAATGGCGTTGCACTTGCGCCCCTTCCTTTTGAAAATGCGCGATGGCGACGGCGTACGCTTCATCCGTCAAGAGGTACGCCAGAATGATTTTCCACCGCGCGGATACTTTTTCGAGATACGGCGCGATGGACGCGCTGTACAACGCGTGCCGCAAATTCACGACGAACACGGTGAGAATCAAAATCAGCGCGGGCGTTTGCGCGACGATGAGGGGCGCGGCGATGAATTGTGACGAGCCGCCAAAAATGACCGACGACATCGCTTGTGCGATGGACGCGGGGACGCCGAGTTGAATCGCGAGCGCGCCATAGATAAATCCGAACGGAATGACGCCAACCATGAGAGGCAGTTCCGCGCGGACGCCGGCAAAAAATTCGGTGCGTGGTGAGGACATGGGAAAGAAAACGCGAATCTGCGCGAATAAAGAAATAAATTCGCGTGGATTCGCGTTGATTCGCGGGGGAAACTATTGAGGAATTCTATGGATGAAAGGATACTGGGCAGAATCAGAAAATCGAAGACTGAGGCAAATCATTGCATTATTAACTCACGTTACGCAGAGCGAACCCGAAGTGACAGAATTGACGGTTCAGATTATGTGGCGAGACGGACGGGGTTGAGGGTGCCCAATGTGGCATACGCGACTTGCAAGGCTCCCACGTAAAGTTTG
>Ga0247727_10002907_pt1 | contig 38577 bp, 37 predicted proteins | sample WisWelCaveWW1625_FD_202498 | JGI IMG/M metagenome (GOLD analysis project Ga0247727, IMG submission 202498) | Biofilm microbial communities from Wishing Well Cave, Virginia, United States - WW16-25 | ecosystem: Environmental > Aquatic > Deep subsurface > Groundwater > Cave microbial mat | place...
CATCGTAAGGGGATCGTATGGCCAAGACATCGAAGATTGAAAAGTGGAAGCGCACGCCGAAATTTTCCGTCCGGTTTCATAACCGGTGCCGTCGGTGTGGGCGTCCGAGGGGGTATATCCGGTTGTTTCAGTTGTGCCGGATTTGCTTCCGCGAACTGGCGCATCGGGGTGAGATCCCGGGCGTGGTGAAAGCGAGCTGGTGAGCCGATGAGTGTGACAGATCCGATTGCTGATATGTTGACGATGGTGCGCAATGGTGTCGCGGCGCGCCACGAGAAGGTGGACGTTCGGTTGTCGAAGATGAATCACGCGATCGCCGACGTATTGAAGCAGGAAGGGTTCATCCGGAATGTCCGACAGATGCCCAATGGCCTGCGGATTTATCTTCGGTATGACCCGCAAGGGCGATCGTTCCTTAGGGGCGTACAGCGGGTGTCGAGGCCCGGGTTGCGCGTCTATGCGCCGCGCAAGGAGTTGCGGGCGATCCTGCGCGGTCTCGGTGTCGCGATCGTCTCGACGCCCAAGGGGATTATGACTGATCGGCAGGCGCGCCAGGCCAATATCGGCGGCGAAGTGCTCTGCAAGGTCTGGTAGCCACGGGTTAAGGTTGATAACAGGGAGCTAGGAGCGATGTCTCGGATAGGGCAGCAGTCAATTACGTTGCCGTCGGGCGTGACGGTGCAGACAAGCGGCGCCAATCTAACGGTGCAGGGGCCGAAAGGCAAGCTGTCGCGTCAGTTGGTACCGTTGGTCTCGGTGGCTATCAAAGGGCAGCAGTTGACTGTGACGCGGGTGGATGAGGCGCAACAAACAAGGGCGCTGCATGGTCTGATGCGCACCTTGGTTGCCAACATGGTCCTCGGCGTTGCCGAGGGGTTCAGCAAGGAGCTGGAGATCGAGGGAGTTGGGTTCCGCGCTCAAGCTCAGGGTCGCAAGCTGAGTCTGTTTCTCGGTTTCTCCCATGAGATCGTCTATCCGGTGCCTGAGGGGATTACGGTGGAGACGCCCAAGCCGACGGTGATCATCGTCAAGGGGGCGGACAAGGAGTTGGTGGGGGCTGTGGCGGCCCGCATCCGGATGTTCTACAAGCCGGAGCCATACAAGGGGAAGGGTATTCGGTATGCCGGCGAGAAGATTCGCCGGAAGGCCGGAAAGTCGGTGGTGAAGTAACATGTTAGCGCGAGAGCTGGGGCGCTTGCGGCGCCATCGTCGAGTCAGGAAGCGGGTAGCGGGGACGCAGGATCGGTTGCGGTTCGTGGTCTATCGGAGCTGTAAGCATATCTATGCGCAGTTGGTCAACGACTTGTCAGGAATGACGTTGGTATCAGTATCAACGTTGGACAAGGAGATCCGCTCGAAGGTCAAGGTGGGTGGAACGGTAGGCGCGGCGCAGGCCGTGGGGAAGCGGATCGCCGAATTGGCGTTGGCCAAGGGAGTGAAGCAGGTGACGTTTGACCGCGGCGGATACCAGTATCATGGACGAGTGAAGGCGATTGCCGATGCTGCCCGCGAGGGAGGATTGGACTTTTAGCGATGGCACAGACACAGTTTAGGACAAGAGGTAGAGATTCGGGCCGTCCGTCACAATCGCAAGAGCCGGAGCTGATCGAGAAAGTGATCAGTATCAACCGCGTGGCCAAGGTCGTCAAGGGTGGTAAGCGCTTGTCGTTTGGGGCGTTGGTGGTGCTGGGGGACGGCAAAGGGCGCGTCGGCTATTCTTTAGGCAAGGCGAATGAGGTGGCTGAGGCCATCAAGAAGGGCATGACACACGCCAAGAGGCATATGTTGTCGGTGCCGATGCGCGGCTCGACGATTACGCATGAAGTGGTAGGGCATCATGGGGCCGCGATGGTGCTGTTGAAACCGGCTGCGCCAGGCACGGGGATTATCGCCGGTGGTTCGGTGCGGGCGCTCTGCGAGGCGACGGGTATCAAGGATATCTTGAGCAAATCGCTCGGTTCCAACAACGCGATCAACGTGATTAAGGCAACGCTCGATGGTTTCGAGCAGCTGCGGTATCCGGAAGAGGCATTGCAAGCGCGCCGGGCGATCGATCCGGTCGAGCAGGGGGTGGGTTGATATGGCGCTGACGCTGGGGGATTTGTCGCGTCCTGCCGGAGCTGCACATCGTCCCAAGCGTGTCGGGCGCGGCAGCAGTTCTGGACATGGGAAGACCAGTGGCCGCGGCAGCAAGGGGCAGAAGTCGCGGTCCGGGGAGCGGAAGAACCCCGGTTTTGAGGGGGGGCAGACGCCGCTGTACCGCCGTTTGCCGAAGCGCGGTTTTACCAATAAGTTTCGCCACACTTTCCAGGTGGTGAATCTTGATCGGCTCAACCGGTTTTCCGACGGCGCGGTCGTGACATCGCAGCAGCTGAAGGAAGCGGGGCTGGTGAGGAATGCTGGCGCGCCAGTCAAGGTGCTCGGCGATGGGGAGCTGACGCGTCGCCTGACGGTTCGGGCGCATCGCTTCAGCCAGCGGGCCAGCCAGGAGATTGTGCGCCTCGGCGGCCAGGCGGAGCTTGTCGGTCAATGATCTTCGGGCCGTTGGCGAACGCCTTCAAGATCCCCGACCTGAAGCGGCGTTTGCTCTTTACGCTGGCGATGATCGCGATCTACCGCGTCGGGGCGTTTATACCGACGCCGGGGATCAACAGTCAGCGGTTGGCGCAGTTCTTTGCATCCCTTGCGGGCACGCAGGGCGGCACGATCTTTGGCATCATGAATCTCTTCAGCGGTGGGGCGGTGGAGCGGCTGACGATCTTCGCCCTTGGGATCATGCCGTACATCACGGCATCGATCATCATGCAGCTGCTGATCCCGGTCATTCCATCGTGGGAAAAGATGGTGAAGGAAGGCGGCGAGCAGGCGCGTCGGGTGATCACGCAGTACACGCGGTACGCGACGATTGCCCTGAGTTTGATTCAGTCGTTCTTCATCGCGCTCTGGTTGGAGAATCCAACGCTCTTCGGCGGGTTGCAGATCGTGGATACGCCGGGGTGGGGATTCCGATTGCTGACGGTGCTGACGCTGACGAGTGGATCGGCGTTCATCATGTATCTCGGCGAGCAGGTGACTGAGCGCGGGATTGGCAACGGGGCGTCGATCCTGATCACCGCCGGCATCATCTCGCGTCTGCCGACGGCCGTGTACCAGTTGTTTGTGCTGGCATCGCCGTTCTCCCAGGCGCGCCGGCAGATCGATCCGTTGCGACTGTTGTTGCTCTGCGTCATGATGATCGGTGTGATCGTTGCCGTCGTGCAGTTGATTCAGGGACAGCGGAAGATTCCGGTGCAGTACGCCCGTCGGATGGTGGGGCGGCGGATGTACGGTGGGCAAACGACGTACATTCCGTTGCGGGTGAATCAGGCGGGCGTGATCCCGATCATCTTCTCGCAGTCGTTGCTGGTGTTCCCGGCAACGATCGCGGGGCTGGTGCCGAATCCGATGTTGCAACAGGTGGCGTCATCGCTGATGCACGGGCAGGTGCTGTATACGGTGCTCTATATATTGTTGATCGTGTTCTTCTCGTTCTTTTACACGGCGCTGACGTTTAACCCGATCGATATCGCCGACAACATCAAGAAGTACGGTGGCTTCCTGCCGGGGATTCGTCCGGGGAATCCGACGGCGGAGTACCTCGATTTCATCATGGTGCGAGTGACGCTCGCCGGTGCCGTGTTTCTGGCGGCGATTGCGATTCTGCCGGATATGGTCGGCTTGTGGATGAAGATTCCGCAGTCGGTGACCGGTTTCTTCGGCGGCACTTCAATGTTGATCGTGGTGGGTGTGATGCTTGATACGATCCGCCAGATCGAGTCGCATCTGTTGTTGCGTCACTATGACGGGTTCATGCGGACGGGGCGGATTCGGGGGCGTCGGTAATGGTGTCGCCGAAGCCAGAGGCGGATACAGCGTCAGCTGGTGCTTCGGCGAATCGATTGCGGTTGGTGTTGTTGGGGCCGCCGGGGGCCGGCAAGGGAACGTTGGCGGAAGTATTGGCGCGTCGGTTGCGGGTGGAACATTGGGCAACCGGCGATCTGTTGCGATTGGCCGTGCGCAACGGCGGCGTGCTAGGTGCCGAGCTGAAGCGGTATATCGATTCCGGTGAGCTGGTGCCGGACGAGTTGGTCATCCGGCTGTTGCTTGATCGGATGAGTGACGGTGGTGCCTGGCAGACGGGATTCATTCTGGATGGATTTCCGCGGACGGTGGAGCAGGCCAGGCAGTTTGATATGGCGCTGCAGCGGCAGCGGTTGCGGTTGGATCTGGTGTTTCATTTTGCAACGTCGACGCCGGTGATTATCAATCGTCTCAGCGGTCGTCGGGTCTGCCCACGGTGCCAGAAGAGTTATCATGTCCGGAATATTCCGCCCAAGAAGCCGGGCGTGTGTGATCAGTGCGGTGAGTCGTTGGTGCAGCGTGAGGATGATCGGGAAGCGACGGTCAGGCACCGACTGGAGATCTATGGTGCGGAATCAGCGCTGCTGCTGCAGTACTATCAGGAGCGCGGTCTGTTGGCCGAGGTCAACGGCGATTGGGACATTGAGCTGTTGTACCGGACGTTAATTTCGATCTTTGATCGGCGGGCATTGGTCACATCTGCGGAGCGGGACAGTCTCCTCGCGGCCACATCGTGATCGAGCTGAAGTCGGATGCTCAGTTGGCGTCGATGCGTCAGGCGGCGCGGATTGTCGCGCAGGTGCTGGAGGAGTTGCAGCGGCTGGTGCGTCCCGGCGTCACCACGCGACAGCTTGACCGGCACGCGGAGGCGTTGATCGCCAAGCTGGGTGGGGGTACGGCGTTCAAGGGGTACCGCGGTTATCCGGCGACCATCTGCACGTCAGTGAATGAGGTGGTTGTCCACGGCATCCCGGGTGAACGCGTCTTGCGTGAGGGTGATGTGATTGGTTTGGATGTCGGCGCTCAGGTGAACGGGTATTACGGCGATGCGGCCGTGACGGTGCCGGTGGGGCGGGTCGCTCCGGAGGTGGAGCGGTTGCTGCGTATCACCGAGGAGTCGTTGCATCGCGGGATCGAGCAGGCGCAAGCCGGCAATCGGATTTCGGATATCTCCTGGGCTGTGCAGCAGCATGCGGAGGCGCACGGTTATTCCGTCGTGCGGGAGTTCACGGGGCATGGGATCGGGGTACAGCTGCACGAGGAGCCGCATATCCCAAACTATGGACCACCGCATCGCGGACCATTGATCAAGGTGGGCATGGTGCTGGCGATTGAGCCGATGATCAACATGGGTGGTCCCGAAGTGGAGATTTTGGAAGACGGTTGGACGGCGGTGACGCGAGATCGTTGCTGGTCGGCACACTTCGAGCATACGATCTGTGTGACCCCGGATGGTCCGCAGATTCTGACGACGTTGGCGTGAGGAGAGTAGGGTAGTCGATGCCAAAGGAAGAGGCAGTGACAGTTGATGGTGCAATTACCGAGGCATTGCCGAACGCGATGTTCCGGGTGGAGTTGGAGAACGGTCATAAGGTGCTGGCGCATGTCTCCGGCAAGATGCGCATGCATTTCATTCGTATCCTGCCGGGGGATAAAGTGACGGTAGAGTTGTCGCCGTACGATCTCACGCGGGGACGGATTACGTTTCGGCATAAATAAAGCATGTACGTGACAAGTGGCAGGTGGCAGGTGACAAGTGAAAGGTGTTGGGACATACAATGAAGGTTCGTCCATCGGTTCGGCGCATTTGTGATCGGTGCAAGTTGATTCGGCGTAAGGGTGTGGTACGTGTGATTTGTACGAATCCAAAGCACAAACAACGGCAGGGGTAAACGAGTATGGCACGTGTGGTCGGGGTGGATTTACCCAAGAACAAGCGGATGGATATCGCGTTGACATATGTCAACGGCATCGGCCGGACGCTGGCGAAGAAGGTGCTGGGGCAGACCGGGATTGATCCGGCGCTCCGGGCGAAGGATTTGACGGAGGAGCAGGCGTCAAAGCTGACGACCGCGATCCAGCGGGATTACAAGGTGGAGGGCGATCTCCGTCGAGAAATCACGCTCAACGTCAAACGGTTGATGGACATCGGGTGCTACCGCGGCTTGCGGCACAAGAAGGGATTGCCGGTGCGCGGGCAGCGGTCGCATACCAACGCGAGGACTCGTAAGGGGCCGCGTCGGGCGGTCGGCGGGGTTCGGAAGAAGGAAGCAAAGAAATAGTGGCGGCATGAGCACGCTGAGAAGAGTGGCGATAGGCAGTTTGATCGGGCAGGTCTCAGCTGCAGGGCGCGCGGCCGTGATCTCGGAAGAGATCCCGGCACTCCGCTGCGTCCCCGACGTCCTTGCTGCGCACGTGATCGTGGAGTCCGCCAATCTGACGGGCAGCGTGCGCAACGAAGCTTCGGCGGAGTGGTGGCGTTCCGCTAATGTAAGCCGCGTCGTAGTCGGTGACCTGTTTTATCAAATTGAGGAGTAGGAATGGCGAAGAAGAAGGTGACCAAGCATGTGACGCAGGGTGTGGCGCATATTCAAGCGTCGTTCAACAACACCATCGTCACCATTACGGACAAGCAGGGCAATGCGTTGACGTGGGCGAGCGCCGGATCGGTCGGGTTCAGCGGGTCGAAGAAGTCGACGCCGTTTGCGGCACAGGTCGCGGCGGAGAATGCCGCCAAGAAGGCGAAAGATTATGGTCTCAAGGAGGTTGAGGTGTATGTGAATGGGCCGGGGTCTGGGCGGGAGTCGGCGATCCGGGCATTGCAGGCGGCCGGACTCTCGGTGACGGCGATCCGTGATGTGACGCCGATGCCGCACAATGGGTGCCGTCCGCCCAAGCGGCGGAGGGTGTAACGACATGGCGCGCTACACGGGTTCGGTCTGTCGGTTGTGCCGTCGCGAGGGGATGAAGCTCTTTCTGAAGGGTGCCAAATGTTACACCGAGAAGTGTCCGGTGAGCAAGCGAACGTACGCGCCTGGGCAGCACGGGCAGGGACGGATGAAGAAGCTGTCCAACTACGGGCTGCAGCTACGGGAGAAGCAGAAGGTCAAGCGGACGTACGGAGTGCTTGAGCGGCAGTTCAAGCGGTATTTTCATATCGCCGAGCGTGCCAAGGGAGTCACTGGGGAGAAGCTGTTGCAGCAGTTGGAGCATCGCCTGGACAACGTGATGCATCGCTTGGGCTTCGCGTCGTCACGCGCGCAGGGACGTCAGCTGGTGCGCCATTGTTTTGTCGCGGTGAACGGGCGTCGCGTGACGATTCCGTCGTACTCCGTGCGCGCCGGTGATGTTGTGCAGGTTATTGGCTCTGAGAGCGGATTGAAGATGGTGCGTCAGGTGTTGGAGCAGATGAAAGACCGCAGCGTGCCGTCATGGTTGGAGTTGAATGCGGATGATCTGAGAGGCAAGGTGCTGCGACCGGCGCAGCGCGCTGATATTCAAATGCCGGTGCAAGAGCAGTTGATCGTTGAGTTGTATTCGAAATAGTTAATCGCGGGACGCCTAAGCGGTCGAGTGATGAAGGAGGGGGTTCGCATGGGGATTCGGTGGACGGATTTTGAAATGCCCAAGAAGCTCGTCTGCGATGAAGGCGCGCTGACGCCAACGTATGGACGTTTTATCGCAGAGCCGTTCGAGCGGGGATATGGCATGACCGTTGGGAACGCGTTGCGGCGCGTTCTGTTGTCGTCGATCGAGGGGAGTGCGGTCACATCGGTGAAGTTCGATAGCGTATTGCACGAGTTCTCGACGATCCCCGGCGTGGTCGAGGATGTGACGGAGATCGTGTTAAACATCAAGAAGCTGGTGCTCCGCAGCCACAGCCGGTCACCCAAGACCATTGTGCTCTCGACGGAGCGCAAGGGAGAAGTGACGGCACGCGAAATTCAGACTGATGAGACGATCGAAGTGATCAATCCCGATCTGCATATCGCGACGCTGACGAAGAGCGCCCGGTTTCACATGGAGATGGAGATTGGGCGGGGGCGCGGCTACGTGCCGGCGGAGGAGAACAAGAAGGAAGAGCGTGCGATCGGGGTGATTCCGATCGACTCCATTTTCACGCCGGTGACCAAAGTGAACTTCAAGGTGGAGGAGACGCGCGTCGGACAGATTACCGACTACGATCGTTTGGTCATGGATATATGGACCAACGGAAGTTTGTCGCCCAAAGACGCGCTGGTCTATGCTGCCAACATTCTGCAGCGTCATCTCGATATCTTCGTGAACTTCGGCCGGTTGCCGGAGGAGGAAGAAGAGGAGGCGACGCAGGTTGATACCGAGCTGTATGAGAAATTGAAGGTACCGGTGGCTGAGTTGGAGTTGTCGGTACGCAGCGCCAACTGTTTGCGCGAGGCCAATATCAAGACGATCGGTGATCTCGTGCAGAAGAGTGAGGCTGAGATGTTGAAGTACCGGAACTTCGGCAGGAAGTCATTGGCGGAGATTCATGGGATTTTGACCGGGATGGGCTTGCAGTTAGGTATGATGGTCGATGCGAATCAGATGAAACAGGCGACGGAGCAGCTACAGTCATGAGACATCAGAAAGCTGGCCGGAAGCTGGGCCGTCAAAGCAGCCATCGTAAGGCGATGCTGCGCAATCTGGTGGTAAGCCTGTTGGTGCACGAGCGGGTGACGACCACGCTGACCAATGCCAAAGAGGCAAAGCGGTTGGCGGATCGTCTGATCACCTGGGGGAAAGCCAATACTGTTCCCGCACGTCGTCTGGCGTTTGCCGTGGTGGCGGACCGGACGGTGGTGCGCCGGCTGTTCACGGAGATTGCGCCGCGGATGAACGGTCATCAGGGTGGCTACACGCGGATCTTGCGGTTGCGGCGACGGATGGGCGATAACGCGGAGCTGGCGCTGTTGGAATTGACGCGTCTGGCGCCGGTCGCGCCGAAGAAACAGGTCGGCAAGCCATCGGTCGAAGCAGCTGCTCCTGTGAAGGGTGAGCCATCGAAGGCGGTTGCTAAGCGCCCGAGTCGCTCGTCCAAGTCGCCGGCTGGTGCTGAGGAAGAGGTGCCGCGCGAGCGGAAGAAGCCGCGCAAGTCATCGGCAGACATTCCGTCAGCTGAATCATCGGGCGAGGCAGCTCCAGCAGTGCCGCCAACGCCTGCCCAGGAGCCTGAGGGCGGTAAGGGGTCGGAGTCGACGACCGATCCGTCTTCGAAGAAAGGCTTCATGGATGGGTTGCGCAAGTTCTTCAAGAAATAGCCGGACCCGCAGTCTGGCCTTGCCGCGATGAGTGTCGCCTCTCGTGTTCGACAGGTGGCGCCGTCACCGACGCTGGCGTTGGCGGCGCGCACGAAGGCGCTGGTGAAATCCGGCGTGTTCATCGCCGACTTCACGGCCGGCGAGCCGGATTTTGACACGCCGGCACACATCAAGGCGGTTGCGCAGGCGGCGATTCAGGAAGGGTTTACCAAGTACACCGCCAGTTCCGGAACTCCGGAGTTGCGTCAGGCGATCGTTGAGAAACTCCGTCGAGACAATGGATTGACCTACCAGCCGTCGCAGGTGGTGGTATCCTGCGGCGCCAAGCACTCCCTCTACAACATCTTCCAGGTTTTGTGCGAGCGCGGCGACGAGGTGGTGATTCCTTCGCCGTACTGGGTCAGCTATGCTGAGATGGTGCGGTTGGCCGAAGCGACCCCCGTGCTGGTGCAGACATCGGCGGATCGGGATTTCAAGATGACGCCGCAAGAGCTGGATGCGGCGATCACACCGCGCACCAAAGCGTTGGTGCTGAACAGTCCCTCGAATCCGGTCGGCAGTGTCTATAACCGTCAAGAGCTGCGCGGCCTGTCGGATGTGCTGGTGAAGCGTCGGATCTGGGTGATCAGCGATGAAATCTACGAAAAGATCACGTACGATGGCGTCGAGGCGGTATCGATTGCGACCGTGGAGTCGTCGTTGTTGGATCGCGCCTTGATCGTGAATGGCGTTTCCAAGACGTATGCGATGACAGGATGGCGGATCGGGTACGCTGCCGGTCCGGCCGAGATCATGTCAGCCATCGATACGTTGCAGAGCCATGCAACATCCAATCCGACCTCGATCAGCCAGCGGGCGGCGCTTGCGGCAATCACCGGGGACCAGCAATGTGTGACGGAGATGGTGGCAGCATTCCGGCAGCGCCGCGATCTGATGGTGCAGCGGCTTCAACAGATAGGTTTGCGCGTGATTCGTCCCTCCGGAGCGTTCTACGTGTTCTGTTGCATCAAGAATGTGAAGTCGACAGCCGCTGAGGTGGCGCAGTGGTGGTTGGAAGAGGCCAAGGTGGCTGTGGTGCCTGGCGAGGGGTTTGGCAATGCGGATTACGTGCGCTTCAGCTTTGCCTGTGGCGAGGCGACGATCCGTGACGGGATGGATCGGATCGAACGGTTGCTGCGATCATCCGGGTCGGCGCGGTAACGGTGTGGCAAGGGAGCAGCGGTGAATCGAGTTGCGCTAGTCGTCACGGGGGTGCCCGGTCTTCTCGATGAAGCAGGTGCAGCCGGCAATTCGTGGTGTCTTGCTGAGGATGCGAAGATGCCAGCGCTGCGGGCGATTGGTGAGCGCGGTTATGTGATCAGCGCTGATCTGGTGCCTGCGCCAGGCGGGGTGCTGGAGTTGTTTGGCGTCTTGCATCAGCCGGGACTGGCATCGACGCTGCTATCAGCGATTGCTCATGGCGTGTCGCTCGAGGGAGCTGAGTTGCTCTTTCGTTGTGATCTGGTGACAACGGTCGACGGTCGCGTGGTGGATCGACTGGAAGGCAAGGTGGCCGATCAGGAAGGGCGTCTGCTGATTGCCGCGCTGGACGAGCGTTTCGGGAACGACGTCGTGCGGTTTCATCCCGGTAGCCAGCATCATCACTATCTGGTGATGAAGGACAGTCGATCGATCGGGGCGACCGCCGATGATTTATCATCAATGCCGCTATCGGTGATCGGTCGCGCCGTGCCTCGTGGACATCGGAAGCAGGCGCAGCATCCGTTGGCGCGGTATCTGGCGGAACTCGCCGCTCAAGCATCGGAGGTGTTGGTGGCGCATGAAGCCAATCAGGTGCGGCTTGATTTGCGGGAGAATCCTGCCAACGATCTCTCGATCTGGGGTGGGATGCAGCCGTCGGCCGTGAAGCTCTCGGCGCCAGTCAGTTTTGATGCGATGGTCACGACAGCCGATTATCTGGTTGGTCTGGCGCGGATGCTGGATATCCGGGTGGTGGTAGGACACCGGCACGCCGAGATGACGGAGGCATTGAGCGCCGATATATTGACTCTGCAGCGGTTGTTGCATTCGAGCGATTGCGTGCTGCTACATGTTGATATCAGCGGATGGTCATCATCGCCGAGCAGCCGGCGTCCGCGTTGTCTGGAGCAGGTTGACCGCTTGCTGGTAGGGCCGTTACAGGAGCGTGTTCAACGCGGCGACATCCGTCTCGCGGTGGTGTTGCTCGGGGATGCGGTCAAACGGGGCGCCGGTCGCGGGCAGGAGCGGTCCCGTTGCCAGGCGGTGCTCTTCGATGGCGATGTGGCAACAAATCGTCCGAAGAATGGTCGCCTGACCGAGGTGTTGCCATGGTTGTGTCGATGAAGCGCCAACGGTTGGTTGTGCAAAAGTACGGCGGTAGTTCGGTCGCCGATACGCAGCGGATTCAACGGGTTGCCGGGCGGGTCGTGCGGTACAAGCGGCACGGCGATGACGTGGTCGTGGTGGTCTCCGCGCTCGGCGATACGACCGATGAGTTGATCCGTCTGGCCTACGAGATCACCGATCTGCCACCGGAGCGCGAGCTCGACATGTTGATGGCGACCGGCGAGCAGGTATCAGTGGCGCTCCTGGCCATGGCGATCCATCAGCAGGGGTATGAGGCGATTTCGTTCACCGGCGCGCAGGTGGGCATTGTGACGGACGGCGTGCATACCAAAGCTCGGATCGTCGATATCAACGCGAAACGGATCGTCGAGGAATTGCGTCGGGGGAAGGTTGTGATTGTCGCCGGCTTTCAGGGCGTGAATCTGCAGCAAGATATCACAACGCTGGGGCGCGGTGGGTCGGATCTGACGGCGGTGGCACTGGCCAAGACGTTGCGCGCCGATGTCTGCGAGATCTACACTGATGTGGACGGCATCTATACCGCTGATCCACGTATCGTGCCGAACGCCCGCAAGTTGCCGTCGGTCTCTTACGAAGAGATGCTGGAGATGGCGTCGCTCGGCTCCCAGGTGATGCAGGCTCGCAGCATCGAGGTGGCGAAGAAGTTCGACATTCCCATTCATGTCCGTTCCAGCTTCACTCATACGGAGGGCACCATGATCGGCAAGGAAGTCAAAGCGATGGAAGCGATGCAGGTCAGTGGCGTCAGTGTCAACAAGCAGGAAGCGAAGGTGACGATTCTGAACGTACCGGATCGTCCCGGCGTCGCGGCGCAGATCTTCAATCGGATCGGGCTTGAGGAGATCAACGTCGATATGATCATCCAGAACGTCAGCCACACGGGACGGACGGATCTTTCCTTCACCGTCGTCAAGGATGATCTGAAGCGGACGCTGCGGGTGGTCGAACAGATCGTCCAGGAAGTCGGTGCCGGCGGCGTGATGCACGACGAGGATATCGCCAAGGTGTCGGTCGTGGGCGTTGGCATGCGGAGTCACTCGGGGGTGGCCGCGCGGATGTTCCAGGCGTTGGCGAAGGAGAATATCAACATCGAGATGATTTCCACTTCGGAGATCAAGATTTCGTGCGTTATCCGTCGAGCGCAGGCCGATCGGGCGGCGCGGGCGATCCACGATGCGTTCCGGTTGGGTGTCAAGCGGGCGCGCACTACGACTGTGAAGGCATGAGCCGATCGATCATCTTGTACGACACGACGCTTCGGGATGGAGCGCAGACGGAAGGCATCTCGTTCTCTGTGGATGACAAGCTGCGGGTGACCGCGCGGATCGACCAGCTGGGCGTACACGTGATCGAGGGAGGATGGCCCAGCGCCAGCCCGAAGGAATTGGAGTTTTTTCAGCGCGTGCGGAAGCTGAAGCTGCGCCATGCGGTAATGGCGGCGTTTGGGAGTACGCGCCGTCCCGGCATTGCCGCATCAGACGATGCGAATTTGAACGCGTTGATCCGGGCGAAGACGCCGATCGTCACGATCTTCGGAAAGACATGGGATCTGCATGTGCGGGAGGCGTTGCGGGTATCGCTGGACGAAAACCTGAAGATGATCGCTGACTCGGTGGCATATCTGAAGCGCAAGGGGCGTGAGGTCGTCTACGACGCGGAGCATTTCTTCGATGGCTACCGATCGAATCCGGAGTACGCGCTGAAGACGCTCGAGGCGGCGGCGGAGAGTGGGTGTTCGACGATCGCGCTGTGCGATACCAACGGCGGGACGCTGACCTCGGAGCTGGCGCGCGTGATCACCGAGGTACGCCGGAGCATGAGGTTGCCGCTCGGCATCCATGTGCACAACGATGCCGGGTTGGCCGTGGCCAACTCGCTGGCGGCGATGGAGGCGGGGTGCGTGCAGGTGCAGGGAACGATCAACGGGTACGGCGAGCGATGCGGGAACGCTGACTTGGTGACGATCATCCCGAATCTGAAGTTGAAGATGGGTGTGTCGTGTGTGAGCGACCGTCAGCTGGCGGATCTTGCGCAGATTTCCCGGTTCGTCGCGGACGTGGCGAATATGCGCGTGTCGGAAACGCATCCATACATCGGTAGTAGCGCGTTCGCGCACAAGGGCGGGATTCATATCAATGCCGTGATGAAGAATCCGAAGACCTACGAGCATGTGTCGCCGGAACGGGTGGGGAACGAGCGGCGTCTGCTGCTCTCCGAGCTCTCGGGTAAATCGAGCATCATGCATCGGGCGTCGCGGATGCGTCTGCATTTGACGAAGGAGACGCCGGAGACGAAGGCGTTGCACCAGCAGCTGCAGCAGCTGGAGCATCAGGGGTATCACTTTGAGGCGGCGGAGGCGTCATTTGAGCTGGTGATGCATCGGATGCTGAAGCAGCATCGGCGCTTCTTCGATCTCGAGGGATTCCGCGTCATCATTGAGAAGCGCAGCGGCAAGTTGGTGTCTGAAGCGACAATCAAGGTCAGCGTGGATGGAGTGTCCGAGCACACGGCGGCGGAGGGGGATGGGCCGGTGAACGCGCTCGACAATGCGCTGCGCAAGGCGCTGGAGCCGTTTTATCCGTCGATCCGTCAGGTGCATCTCTCGGATTTCAAAGTGCGCGTGTTGAACGAGCGGGCGGGAACGGCGGCGCGCGTGCGTGTGTTGATCGAGTGTCGCGATGCGGTGGATGCCTGGACGACTGTTGGAGTGTCGGAGAATGTGATCGAGGCCAGCTGGCAGGCGCTGGTCGATAGCGTCGAGTATAAGTTGTTGAAGGATCAACGTCGCCGCGGTCGCCGTTCCCGCGCCTAGCGGGTCGGGCGCCAGCGCTGCATTCGCGAAGGAGCATGGAGCCCATGCAGTCTGATCCGACCGCGCAATCGCCATCACCCGCAACTGACGCCGGGCAAACTTCCCTGCCTGCGCAGTATCAGCCGCAGCAGATCGAATCCGTCCGATATCGCGAGTGGCTGGCGACTCGTCAATTTCACGTCGAGCCGGACAGCCATCGCAAGCCGTACTGCATCGTCATGCCACCTCCCAATGTCACCGGCATTCTCCACATGGGGCATGCCCTCAACAATACCATCCAGGATCTGCTCGTTCGTTGGCGCCGCATGCAGGGGTATGGGGCGTTGTGGGTGCCGGGGACAGATCACGCCGGGATCGCGACGCAGAATGTGGTCGAGCGGCGGTTGCGGGCGGAGGGGAAGGATCCGAAGGCGATGCCGCGCGAGGAGCTGTTGAAGGCGATCTGGGAGTGGAAGGAGCATCACGGCAACACGATTGTTGAACAGCTCAAACGGTTGGGAGCGTCGTGCGACTGGGAGCGGCTGCACTTTACGATGGATGCGTCGTGCTCGCTGGCCGTCCGCACGGCGTTTGTCGAGCTGTACCGCCGCGGCTTGATCTACCGTGGGGACTATATCGTCAACTGGTGCCCGCGGTGCCAGACGGCGTTGAGCGATGAGGAGGTGGTGCATCGCGAGCAGGATGGCCGTTTGTACGTCATTCGATATCCGCTGGAAGGACAATCGGACCAGTGGGTGACTGTGGCGACGACGAGACCGGAGACGATGCTGGGTGATACGGCGGTGGCGGTGCATCCGTCCGACGCACGGTACCGGTCGATGGTGGGCATGCGATTGACGCTACCATTGCGTGGCATCTCGATTCCCGTGGTGGCCGATCAGGCCGTCGATAAGAGTTTCGGTACGGGGGCCGTGAAGGTGACGCCGGCGCACGATCGGAACGATTTCCTGATCGGCCAGCGGCACGGTCTCGTGGCGCCGATTATTATGGATGCCTGCGGGGTGATCGTGCCGGGCTACGAGCCATATAGCGGTTTGGATCGAGACGTTGCGCGACAGCGGGTGCTTGAAGATTTGCAGCGGCAGGGGTTGTTGGAGAAGGAGGTGGCGCATCGCCACGCCGTCGGGCATTGCTATCGTTGCGATACGGTGTCCGAGACGATTCTTTCCAAGCAGTGGTTCGTCAAGATGGAGCCGTTGGCGAAACCGGCGATTGCCGCAGCCAAACAGCGTCTCGTGCGCTTTCATCCAGCTCGCTGGACCAAAGTCTATATCAACTGGTTGTCTGGTATTCGGGACTGGTGCATCAGCCGTCAGATCATCTGGGGGCATCGGATTCCGGTCTGGACATGTCGGTCGTGTCAGACCGTGACGGTGGATGCGCACCCGGACGCCGACCTGCGGGATTGTCCGGCTTGCGGCCGTCACGAGGCGGCGCAGGATCCAGATGTGCTCGACACATGGTTCTCCTCGTGGCTGTGGCCGCTCGAGACACTCGGTTGGCCCGATCGATCGGCCAAGGATCTGGCGTACTTCTATCCGACCCACACGCTGGTGTCAGCGCCGGAGATCATTTTCTTCTGGATTGCGCGGATGATCATGGCGGGGCTGACGTTTGTCGACCAAGTGCCATTCCGCGACATCTACATCCACGGGACGGTCAGAGATTTGAGCGGTCGCAAGATGTCGAAGTCGTTGGGGAACATCATCGATCCGCTGCAGATCATCGATCAGTACGGTGCCGACGCCTTGCGGTACAACTTGATTGCCACGACGGCGCAGGGCTCTGATCTCTTCATCGCCGAGGAGAAGTTTCAAATCGGCCGCAACTTTGCCAACAAGCTGTGGAATGCGACGCGGTTCATGCTCATGAGCGCCGATCCGGCGGTTGGCGTTGTGTCGGATCTGAAGGCGCTGAGTCTGGCCGATCGATGGATTCTCAGCCGATACAGCGCGACCGTTGAGTCGGTGACGGGGGCGCTGAATCGGTTTCGTCTGAACGCGGCCGCCCAATCTGCCCAAACATTCTTCTGGCACGAGTTCTGCGACTGGTATCTGGAGTTGGCCAAGCCGGCGCTGGCGGATCCGGCAACGCGGCCCGCTACGAGCGCGGTGCTGTACACGGTGATGGAAGGGATGTTGCTGCTGCTGCACCCGGTCATGCCGTTTGTCACGGAGGAGATTTGGCAACGGTGTCGCGCCACCGTGGGGGGTGTTGAGAAGGAGCAGGAGGGTGGGTTGTTTCGGGCGGAGAGCATTGTGCGCGGGCCATGGCCGAAGGTGGCGCGACGGTGGCGTCACTTGGAGTCCGAGGCGCAGATGCGGATGCTGCAGGAGTTGATCGTTGGCTTGCGCACGGTGCGTGCCGAGCTGAATCTGCCGCCAACGTTGCGGCCCTCCATCGTGGTGTGTGCGCCGTCCAGCCGACTCGGAGAGTTGTTGAGTGAGTGTAGCGGCGCTGTGACGCAGCTGGCCGGTGTGGCTCAGGTCAGCGTGCAAAAGGGGCATCGGCCTCCGGCGCGTTCTGCCGTGACGGTGATTGGGAAGGTTCAGGTGGCGATGCTGCTGGAAGGGCTGGTGGATATTGCCGATCAGGTGCGGCGACTGGAGGGGAAGCTGCAGGAAACGGATGCGATGTGGCGGCAAACCTCGTCCCGGTTGCGGGATCGCGCGTTCCGCGCTAAGGCGCCGAACGATGTGGTGGAGAAGATGCGCCTGCGGGCGGAAGAGCTGCGCGCCAGCCGCATGCGTTTGGCGACGTTGGTGCGTCATTTGAAGCGCGAGTAATGCCTGGGACGTTGACGTATCGACAATCTCTCCCGATCCTTCGCGCGGCGCTGCAGGAAGATCGAGCGGGGCGCGATATCACGTCGCGCCTGCTGTATTCGGTATCAGCCCGGTTGATGGCTCGACTGGTCGCCAGAGATGCTGGCGTGGTGTGTGGCGCTGATGTGGCCCGATGGACATTTCAGCTGGTGGATCGGCGCACGCATGTGCGGGCGCTGCAATCGGATGGAGCATCGGTCAGCCGCGGCGCGGTGATCGCTGTGGTGAGCGGTCTGGCGCGCTCCGTATTGTCCGCAGAACGGACGGCGGTGAATCTTGTCAGCCGCCTCTCGGGTGTGGCGACGCTAACGCGACATTACGTTGAGGCGGTGCGCGGGACCGGTGTTCGCATCTTCGACACGCGCAAGACGACACCCGGCCTGCGGGTGTTGGAGCGGTATGCCGTGCGTTGTGGGGGTGGCATCAACCATCGGTTTGATCTCCAGTCACAAATTTTGATTAAGAGCAACCACTTGCGTGGGCTATCGGCCGTGACAACTGCTGGTGAATTGACGCGATTGCTGAACGAGACGAGAAGACAGGCCCCCCGCGGGTGCCGGATCGAAGTGGAGGTGTGGGAGGAGCGATTGGTGCCGGCTGCCGTGGCTGGCGGTCCGGACATCATCATGTTGGATAACCTTCCGCTGGCTGCGGTGAAGCGGGTGATGCGGAGTCTGCATCGGGCATCCCAACGGCCATCGATCGAAGTATCGGGTGGCGTGACGTTGCGTAATGTTCGGGCGTTCGCTGAGACCGGGGCGGATCGTATTGCCGTCGGTGCGCTGACGCGTTCGGCGCGGTGGTTAGACATCGCGTTGGAGGTGGAGCGTCCGTTCCGTCGGGGCGCTGCGTAAATCGTCCACCGTCCACAGAAAGTATCTGCCTCCCTATAGCTGTGGACGGGTTCTTCTGAGGAGCGTCGTGGATCGCTTTGAGTTGGTCACGGATATGGTGCCGCGCGGCGACCAGCCGCAGGCGATCGAACAGCTGCTGCGCGGTGTACAGGAGCAGCGTCCGGCACAGGTGTTGCTCGGCGTCACCGGATCCGGCAAGACCTTCACCATCGCGCACCTCATCGCCCGGATCAACCGTCCGACGCTCATCATTTCCCACAACAAGACGCTGGCCGCGCAGCTCTACAGTGAGTTCAAAGAGCTCTTTCCCCACAACGCCGTGGAGTATTTCGTCAGCTATTACGATTATTATCAGCCGGAGGCGTACATCCCACAGACGGACACCTACATCGAGAAAGACTCGTCGATCAACGATGAGCTGGATCGTCTGCGTCTCTCGGCCACTAGCTCGTTGCTCTCCCGGCGCGACGTCATCATTGTGGCGAGCGTTTCCTGTATCTACAATCTCGGTTCGCCATCGGACTACGCCGAGCTGCTGGTGTTTCTGGAGCAGGGGCAGCGGATTACGCGTGAGGAGATCTTGAAGCGGTTGGTGGCGATCCAGTATGAGCGGAACGATATCGAGTTCCAGCGCGGGCGGTTTCGCGTGCGCGGCGATGTGGTGGAGATCTTTCCGGCGTATCGGCAGACGGCGTTTCGCGTGGAGCTGTTCGGCGATGAGATCGAGCAGCTGTCGGAGATTCATCCGTTGACCGGTGAGGTGATCGGCCGCTCGAGCCGCTTGGCCGTCTATCCGGCGAAGCATTTCGTCACCACCTCGGAGCATGTGGCGAGGGCGAAGGTGACGATTGCGCAGGAGCTGGAGGAGCGCGTGGAGGAGTTGAAGCGGCAGGAGAAGCTGCTGGAAGCGCAGCGGTTGCTGATGCGCACGCGCTACGACATGGAGATGCTTCGGGAGATCGGCTATTGTCACGGGGTCGAGAACTACGCGCGGCACCTGAGCGGTCGCCCGCCGGGCAGTCGACCATACTGCCTACTCGATTATTTCCCGGAAGATTTCCTGACGGTGATCGATGAGTCGCATGTGACGGTGCCGCAGCTGCGGGGAATGTACAATGGCGATCGTGCGCGGAAGGAGACGCTGGTCGGCTATGGGTTCCGGCTGCCGTCCTGTCTCGACAACCGACCGCTCCGGTTTGAGGAGCTGGGGGTCTTGATCCGGCAAGCGATCTATGTGTCGGCGACGCCCGATGCGTACGAGTTGGAGCGGGCGGGCGGCGTGGCGGTGGAACAGATTATTCGGCCGACCGGTTTGCTGGATCCGGAGGTGATGCTGAAGCCGACGCAAGGACAGGTCGATGACTTGATCGGGGAGATTCGCATATGTGCCAAGCGGCATGAACGGGTGTTGGTGACGACGTTGACGAAGCGGATGGCGGAAGATCTGGCGGCATACCTGCAAGAGGTGGAGATCAAGGTCAAGTACCTGCACTCGGAGATTGATACGATCGAGCGGGTACGGATTCTGCGGGATCTGCGGCTGCAGAAGTTTGATTGTGTCGTGGGGGTTAATCTGCTGCGAGAGGGATTGGATTTGCCGGAAGTGTCGCTCGTCGCGGTGCTGGATGCTGATAAAGAAGGGTTTCTGCGGTCGCAGACGTCGCTGATCCAGGTGGCGGGACGCGCGGCGCGGAACATTAATGGCCGTGTCATCCTGTATGCTGATACGGTCACCGGCTCGATGCGTCGGATGATGGACGAAACGACTCGTCGACGGCATATTCAGCAGGCGTATAACCAGGCGCATGGGATCACGCCGACGGGCGTGGCCAAGGCGGTGCGGGAGGGGATCGAAGCGCTGCGGCAGGCTGAGGAGTTGGTGGTGGCTGCAACCGGACAGCGGGTGGAACGACATGAGATCGAGGCGGTGATCGCTGAGATGGAGCATGAGATGCAGGTGGCGGCACGTAATCTGCAGTTTGAGCGGGCAGCCATGGTGCGGGATCAGATCAAGCGGTTGCGGGAGCAGGTGCCGTCATCGGGACAGCGTGCGTCATGAGCATCGGTCGGGATGAGGCGATCCTCGAGCTGTTGCGTGAGACGAACGGTTTTGTCAGCACGCAAGATTTGTCTCAGCGGTTAGGAGTGCCGCCGACCCTTGTGCCGGATGAGATCGAGGCGTTGCGTCAGCAGGGGTACGGCATTCTCCTACGCCCGGAGTCTGGCTACCGGTTGACGATGGTGCCGGATCGGTTGTTGCCGTTTGAGCTTCGCTACCGGCTTGAGACTTCGATCATTGGTCGTCGGATCGTCGTCTATGAGCAGACGACCTCAACGATGGATGTGGCGCATCAGCTGGCGCAGGCGGGGGAGCCGCAGGGGACGTGCGTGCTGGCGGAGTCGCAGACGGGAGGCCGTGGCCGTCTCGGTCGTCGCTGGTCATCGCCGGTGGGCGATGGGATCTATCTGTCGCTGATCTTGAGGCCGCCGCTGTCGTCGTGCGCAGCGCCTCAGGTGACGTTGCTGGCGGCGGTGTCGGTAGCGCTCTCGATTCGGGCGATTACCGAGATACCGGTGCAGGTGAAGTGGCCGAATGATATTGTGGTGCAGGGGAAGAAGGTATGCGGCATCTTGACTGAGATGCGTCTCGACGACACCCAAGGGCGGTATCTGGTGGTAGGGATCGGTGTCAACGTCAACACGTCACGGGATCGATTGTTGGACGGAGCCACATCATTGAGAGTCGAGTGCGGAGAAATCGTGAGTCGGATCGATTTGTGTCGTCGGTTGCTGCAGCAGTTTGATGAGCAGTATGCGGTGTTGATTGACCGCAGTTTCCGGCCGATCGCCGAGTTGTGGGAAACGTTTTCTTCGATCTCGGGCGGGCATGTGCGGGTTGATTTGCAAGATCGCGTGTTGGAAGGTCAGGCGGTCGGGATTGATCAAGATGGAGCGTTGTTAGTGCGGTGCGATCATGGTGTGGTAGAGCGTGTGGTGGCTGGTGATGTCGTCCGCGTCCGCTGAGCGTTGTCTGGTGGTGGATATCGGGAATACCAACTCGACGTGCGGGATTTTCCGCGGATCGCGGCTCGTGGCACATAGCGACGTACCCACGCAAGATCTGTTGCGGCAGGCGGTGGCGGTTCGACAGCTGGCTCGAGGCTGGGTCGTCCATCGTGTCGAACGGGTGCTGGTGGCAAGTGTGGTGCCGAGGGCGACTCGGTTGCTGGAGCAGGTGTTGCAGCGGTCTCAGCTGCCGCGACCGCTTCTGTTGGGGCGCGAGATTATCGCGCCGGTGGCCAATAAGTATCGATTTCCTCAACAGGTGGGGCAGGATCGGCTGGCTAATGCCGTCGGCGCGATGGACCGGTACGGCACTCCGGTGATCATCATTGATTGCGGAACGGCCATTACGCTCGACGTCGTGGATCGGCGCCGTTGCTATCTTGGCGGATTGATCATGCCAGGGCTGGACGTTTCTCTCTGGGCGTTGGCGACTCGGACTGCGCTCTTGCCGATGCTCAAAGCGTCGGCGCCCAAGTCGCTTATCGGCCGGGAGACGACTAGCAGTATGTTGAGCGGTGTTGTGTACGGTGCGGCCGCAGCGTGTAACGGATTGGTTCCCCGATTGGCCAAACGGTTTGCTCAACGTCCAACAGTGGTTGTCACCGGAGGATCTGCTCGTTTGCTGCGTCGGCACTTTGCATTCTCCAACCGGTACGAACCGTTTCTCTCGCTGTTCGGTATTATGAAATCATACGATCATTCGAGATAGATGCAGCAATACTTGGTTCAGGGCGATATGCCGCGCTCATGATGGGTTGATGTTCCAGAAACAAATCCGCTAATCGTTGAAAATATCTCTTGAATAGAACGGTGTGTGTCTGTATGATCCGAATTAGATGAAAATTGGCACTCTAACAAGAAGACTGCTAAAGGAGGAGTGTAGATGGCTATTAAACCGTTGGGAGACAGGGTTTTAATAAGACTTCTTCAAGCTGAGGAGAAGACGAAAGGTGGCATTGTGCTACCTGACACGGCAAAGGAGAAGCCGCAGGAGGGTGAGGTGGTGGCGGTGGGCAGCGGTCGGCTGTTGGACAGCGGGACTATCAAGCCGCTTGAGGTCAAGGTTGGCGACCGTGTGTTGTTTGGTAAATATTCCGGCACCGAAGTAGCGCCCCGCAGTGGGAAGATCGATGACGATCTGATGATTCTGCGGGAGGACGATATTCTGGCTGTTCTCAAGTAGTCCGCGGTCGCTGGGAAGGATTGTGGTTGGCAACGCAGCCAACTGTGAATCGCATGGTTTCGAATACTCAAGGAGGGATGTCACGTGGCTAAGATGTTACTGTTCAGTGAAGATGCGCGGCGCGCGATGCTGCGCGGCGTGTCGCAGCTGGCGCAGGCTGTTGGCGTCACGCTGGGCCCTAAGGGGCGCAATGTGGTGATCGACAAAAAGTTTGGATCTCCGACCATTACCAAGGATGGTGTAACGGTGGCCAAGGAAGTGGATCTGGAGGATCCGTTTGAGAATATGGGGGCGCAGCTCGTGAAGGAGGTGGCGGAGAAGACCTCTGATGTCGCCGGTGATGGAACGACGACGGCGACGGTGTTGGCGGAGGCGATTTTCCGCGAGGGGTTGAAGAACGTCACGGCCGGCGCGAATCCTGCCGCGTTGAAGCGTGGGATTGAGAAGTCGGTGGAGCGTGTGACTGAAGAGCTGCAGAAGAAGCTCTCCAAGCCGATCAAGGACAAGAAGGAGATCGCGCAGGTGGCGACGATTGCCGCCAATGGCGACACCTTCATCGGTGAGAAGATTGCCGAGGCGATGGAGAAGGTTGGCAAGGACGGCGTCATCACGGTGGAAGAAGCGAAGAGTATGGACACCACGCTGGACGTCGTCGAGGGGATGCAGTTTGATCAGGGATACCTCTCTCCCTACTTCGTGACGAATGCGGAGCGGATGCAGGTGGCGTTGGAGAGCCCGTTCATCCTCATTCATGAGAAGAAGGTCTCGGTGATGAAGGATATGCTGCCGCTCTTGGAGAAGATCGCCAAGACAGGCAAGCCGTTGTTGATCCTCGCCGAGGATGTCGAGGGTGAGGCGCTGGCAACGCTGGTCGTGAACAAGATCCGCGGGACGCTGGCTTGCTGTGCGGTGAAGGCGCCGGGGTATGGTGATCGGCGGAAGGCGATGCTTGAGGATATCGCTGTCCTGACCGGCGGTCGGGCCATCACCGAGGATCTCGGCATCAAGTTGGAGAACATCACGCTGGAGGATCTCGGTCGCGCCAAGCGAGTGACGATCGACAAGGATAACACGACGATCGTCGAGGGTGCCGGCAAGACGTCGGAGATCAACGGGCGGATCGCGCAGATCAAGCGTCAGATCGAGGAGACGGATTCTGACTACGATCGCGAGAAGCTGCAGGAGCGTCTGGCGAAACTGGCCGGCGGCGTGGCGGTGATCAACGTCGGGGCAGCCACCGAGACGGAGATGAAGGAGAAGAAGGCGCGCGTTGAGGATGCGTTGCATGCGACCCGCGCGGCAGTGGAGGAAGGGATTGTGCCGGGCGGTGGCGTGGCGTTCCTGCGTTGCTTGTCGGCTGTCCAGGATCTGAAGTTGAAGGGTGACGAGGCGATCGGGCGCGATATCGTGCTTCGGGCGCTCGAGGAGCCGTGCCGTCGCATCGCTGAGAACGCTGGGCAGGAGGGTTCCGTGGTGGTCCAGCGTCTTCGGAGCGAGAAGACGTTTGTCGGCTACGATGCCGAGAAGGATGAGTACGCCGACATGCTGTCAGCCGGTGTCGTTGATCCGACCAAGGTGACGCGGACGGCGCTGCAGAATGCGGCGAGTGTTGCGGCGTTGCTCTTGACGACGGAGGCGTTGGTGACCGAGAAGCCGGAGAAGGAGAAGTCTCCGGCCGCCGCAGGCCATGGTGGTCATGGCGGTGGATATGGCGGCGGAGAGATGTATTAATCCTGTCGGTCGCACTGATTGTGGTTGGTTGTCGGCAAACCCCTCGCGGTCTTACAAGCCGCGGGGGGTTTGCGTTCTTGACACCTCGATGCTTGGTGCGTAGGATACAGCGCACATGAGCACGTTGTTCCAGCAGCAGATTGATGCGCTGATCGAGAATATCGAGAAGGTGATCATCGGCAAGCGCGACGTTGTCGAGTTGCTGCTGGTGGGGCTGATCGCTCGTGGGCATGTGCTGCTGGAAGATGTTCCCGGCGTTGGCAAGACGATGCTGGCGCGTAGTCTTGCTAGGTCGCTCCGTGCCACGTTCGGCCGTGTGCAATGCACGCCGGACCTGCTGCCATCCGATATCGTCGGCGCTTCCGTGTACAACCAGAAAACCGCTGCGTTTGAGTTCCGGCCGGGACCGATCTTCGCCAATATCTTTCTTGTGGATGAGATCAACCGCACCACACCGCGCACCCAGTCTGGATTGCTCGAGTGTATGCAGGAGTTTAACGTGACGGTCGATGGCATCACGCACCCGCTGCCCGGCCCGTTCTTCGTACTAGCGACCGAAAATCCGATTGAGTTTCGTGGAACCTACCCGTTGCCTGAGGCGCAGCTGGATCGGTTTCTGCTGAAGCTGGAGATGGGCTATCCATCCAAGTTGGGCGAGGAAGGGATCATGATGCGCTATCTGAAGCAGGCGCCGATCGAGTCGTTGGAGCCGGTGACGGATGTGCCGTCGGTGCTGGCCTGGCAGGAGGGCGTTGCCAACGTGCATGTCGAGAAGGAAATCATGACGTACATTATGAATGTGATATCGGCTACGCGCGAGCATCAGGATATTCAGTTAGGGGCCAGCCCGCGTGGCACGCTGGCGCTCATGCAGGCGGCGCGCGCGCTGGCGTTGATTGAGGGGCGGGATTACGTGATTCCGATGGATGTCAAGCGGCTGGCGCCCTCGGTGTTGCGGCATCGGCTGGCGATGCGTCCTCGCGCCGCAGCTCGCGGCGTGACGGCCAAGAGTGTCTTGGAACAATTGCTCAGTACCCTCTCCACGTAAATGCCTCGCCTGACCGCCAGAGGTCGTCTCGTCACCTGGCTCGCCATCGGATACAGCGTGAGCGCCTGGGTTACCGGCGCATCGATCTTGCTGGTGGTTGGGGCGATTGGAACAGGGCTGCTCGTTTCTTGCTACGGGTACAGTCTGCTCATGACGCGCGGCATCAGCGGCACTCGTCGGTTCGTCACTCCTGCGTATGAAGGGGAGTCGTTGCGGGTGGAACACATCATCCGGAACGACTCATCGCTCACCAAGGGGCACTTTCATCTTGTGGATGGGTTTTGGACGGCGCGGACGCGCACGCCGAGTCCGGTGTGTGTGGGGATCGATGCGTTGCGGCCGGGACAGCCGGCAACACTCGAACATACAGTGCGTTGCTTCAAGCGCGGGGAATATCGAATCCAGCCGGCGGCGGCGATGGTGGAGGATCCGCTGGGGTTGTGGTGTCATCGATGTCCCTTGCAGCCGACAGATGATCTGCTGCTTGTGTATCCGGAGCTGTTGGATATCACTGATTTTCCGGTGTTGGCCAGCGGCGCAGATTTCTCGTTGGGCCTGGAGACGTCTCGCGTCAGCGGTGATCATCAGGAGTTCTTCGGTGTGCGCGAATACCGGCCCGGCGACAGCCCGCGGCGCATCCATTGGCTGTCAACAGTACGTCAGCAGCGGTTGATCACGAAAGAGTTCGAGCGTGGCGTATCCAGCCATGTGACCATTCTGCTCGATCTGCATCGGGAGCACGATCTGGGGCGTGGTCGACACAGTACGCTCGAGTACAGTGTGGTGATCGCGGCGACGCTGGGGCGATATCTGTTGGATCGCGGGGAGGGTGTGCAGCTGATCGGGTATGGTGACCGGGCGGTGCATATTCCGCTCAGCCGAGGGGCGACGCAATGGTATCGCGTGCTGGAGCAGCTGGCATTGGTGCGGGCCAACGGAGACGTCAGCTTGACCGATGCGATCGGAGAGTATGAGACGGCGATCGCGTCGGATTCGGTTGTGGTCACGTTTCTGTTGGATCGTGAGGAACGCGATGCCGTGGCGCTGACGAATCTTTGTGCCAAGGGCGCCCGTCTCTTTGTGTTTGTGTTCCGATCGTCGAGTTTTTTGCCGTTGGAGCCGCCGTCGCGATGGGCGACGCGTATGGTGCAGGCGGAGGCGGTGTTGGAGAGTATGGGTGCGCACGTCATTCCGGTGGAGTGCCGCACACCGTTGCAGCAGTTGTTACAGGAGAGCTTGCGAAACGTATGACAGCGAATCCTTCGCCGACCCGGCGGGTCATGTGGATTATCTCATACATCTGTCTGATCGGTTTCGGATGGTGCGCCATCTGGACGACGCGCGAAGCGGTGTCTCCCTGGCTATGGTGGATGATGGCGGTGCTCGTGGTAGCCGGCAGCGGCGTCAGCTGGCTGCAGCGCGTCGGTCGCTTGCCATCGCCTCCGGGTTCTGTGATGGTCTCGGGTATGGTGTTGTCGGTGGCCGTTCCGGCGATGCTGGTGATATTGCTTTCGATGATGCTGCAGGCTGGCATTTTGCTGGCGATGGTCGGCGTGCTGGTAGTACGATCATGGTCGTTGTGCACAGGACAGGATGAGATCGAGTGGCAAACTGTGGCGGCCGTTCTGCTCGTGTATGGGAGTCTTGTGTCAGCCGACGTGTTGTTGGAAGCGCAGGTTGTTCTCGTGTCAGGCGTGTTGATGTGGTTGGGTTATGCGGCGTCCGCTTCGGCGGTGGCGTGGTTTGATCGATCCACGACGATCGTGTCGTTAAACGATGAGATCGATGATGTGGGGCCGTCGGTCGCCCGTCTTGCAATATTGCTGGGGGTATCAGTCGCGCTATCGGTTGCGGTCGGCGCATCGATGGCGCAGTGGCGACAAGCGGTGCCTATGATGTGGCCGTCGAAGATCTGGCGTGCCGTGGAGAAGAACCTCGCCGATTACTACTCGCATTTCTCGCCGGTGGGGTTGCGGGAACACGATCAGGTGGAGCGGATAACGGACGAAGAAGCTCGGTTGAACGAGGAGTTGCGCGCTTTGGAAGAAGCGACCGCCAAGCCGGGGCAGGAAGGTGATCAAGGTGTCGCGCAGATGGTTCCGCAGCGGCTGGCGGAGCGGACAGCATGGATTGGTCCGGTGACGCCGCGGGAACCAACGCCGATGCCGGCCCAGGATACGGATATTCCGGATGTTGACAGTGTGTCATCAGTGCAGCAGGAAGAGGATGAGCTACAGTCGGCGGCTGCCGGGGGACTGGATGATGCGCTGGATGCGGGGGAGGAACAGCTCGAGGCGTTGGATCCGGATACCGGGACTCGACAGGCGGCAGCGGCATCGGTGTGGTGGGTCTGGTTGGCGATTGTGGGGGCGACGCTGCTACTGCCGCTGGGTGTGTGGTGGATCTGGAGCGTTCGTCAGCGGGGGATGGCGCGCGCGGATGCTCGGCAGCATGTCGTCTCGTTGTATCAGGAGTTGCTGCGCTGTGCCGCGTGGTGCAACGATCCGAAGCCACCGCCGGCGACTCCAACCGAATTCGCAGCCGCCGTGTGTCAGCGATGGTCGGAAGTGGCTGTTGCTATGGCGTCGATGACGGAACTCTTTCACGAGGCCAAATACAGTGCTCATCCGATCACAGATCAGCATGTGGAACGCGCCACGGCGGCCTATCTTCAGCTGAAGCCATGGTGGTTGTCTCATGCGACGTGGTGGCGGCGGTGGATGACGGTATTGGTGATCGGTTGATTGACAGGCGGTAAGCGTCCGCTTAAGATAAGACCCATTGCTTGCACTGTGGTGGTTGGCGGGGCGATCGGTTTCAGCCCTTCAGGGTCATATCCGGCATCGTTTCTCGACATAACCTCGTGGTTCTTGCTGGGGCAACCCGCGCAAGGTTCTCTAGTTTCCGGAGAGGGGTTGTGTGGGTGGGGTGGTATCACGCTCTCCTAGTTGACATGGCATGCACGGTGTATCGCATCGTGTGATCAAGAAGAGGATTGGTTAACGCTATGGGTGAATGGATTGGACGTGGACGTAAGGCCCGTCGGTGTTATGGGTTTGATGAAGTCGCGTTGAGCCCCGGTACGATCACGATCAACCCGAACGAAGTGGATACGGGGTGGAGTATCGGGGGGCATGCGTTCCGCGTGCCGATGGTGGCTTCGGCAATGGATGGCGTGGTCGATGTGCCGTTTGCCATCGCGATGAGCAAGTTGGGCGGTTTGGCGGTGTTGAACCTCGAGGGGATTCAGACGCGGTACGATGATCCGGCCAAGGTGTTGGATCGCATCGCCAATGCCTCGCCGGAGGAGGCGACCAAGCTGGTGCAAGAGCTGTATCTGGAGCCGATCAAGGAGTCGTTGATCGCCGAGCGGATCCGGCAAATCAAGAAGGGCGGCGGTGTGGCGGTCGTCAGCTCGATCCCCCAGAAGGCGGTGCGGTTCGGCCCGATTGCGCAGGAGGCGGGCGTCGACATCTTCGTGGTACAGTCGACGGTGTTGACGGTGCGTCATACCTCATCGGAGTACAAGAGTTTGGACCTTGCCGAGTTTTGCCGGAAGACGATGCGGGTGCCGGTGATCATCGGCAACTGCGTGACGTATGAGACAACATTGGAGTTGATGGAGACAGGAGCGCAGGGGATTCTGGTCGGTATCGGCCCGGGGGCGGCTTGCACGACGCGCGGGGTCTTGGGGTTGGGGGTCCCGCAGGTGACAGCGACATGTGATGCGGCGGCGGCGCGTGACTTCTACTACAAGCGAACCGGGCGGTACGTGCCGATCATCACGGATGGCGGGATGCGGATCGGCGGCGATATCTGCAAAGCATTTGCCTGCGGATCGGACGCGGTGATGGTCGGCTCGGCGTTTGCACGGGCCAAGGAAGCGCCCGGGCGCGGATATCACTGGGGCATGGCGACGCCGCATGCGAACCTGCCGCGCGGGACGCGCATTCACGTGGGAACGACCGGGACGCTCGAGCAGATTCTCTTCGGTCCGGCGGCGTTGGATGATGGATCGCAGAATCTGATGGGAGCGCTGCAGACGTCGATGGGCAGTCTCGGTGCGCGGACCGTTCGTGAGATGCAGTTGGTGGATATCATCATCGCTCCCTCGATTCAGACCGAGGGGAAGATCTTCCAACGCGTGCAGCGCGTTGGGATGGGGAAGTGAGTTCGTTAGCGGTTCCTGATCGTACAGAGGTTGGCTCGGTGGTCGAACATACAGCGTCTGGCGCCAAGACGCATGATACGATTCTGGTGCTCGACTTCGGCTCGCAATACAGCCAGCTGATCGCCCGGCGCGTGCGAGAGGCCCACGTCTACTGCCGCATCGTTCCGTACACCACCCCTCTTGCCGAACTTGCCCGTTTATCGCCCAAAGGTGTCATTCTCTCCGGCGGACCCGCCAGCGTGTATGATGCTGGCGCTCCGCAGGTCAGCGCCGAGTTGTTTCAGCTGGGCATGCCCATGCTCGGCATTTGCTATGGGATGCAGCTGATGGCGCAGCGGCTCGGTGGCCGCGTGGCTCCCGCGACGCGGCGCGAGTACGGTCGGGCATCGCTTCACGTGCGGCAGCCAGCCGGTTTGTTTGACGATTTGGAAAGCGAGCTGGTGTGCTGGATGAGTCACGGTGATCAGGTGGCAACCCTGCCGCCCAACTTTCTGCTGTCGGCCACTAGTGGCGATGGTATCGCTGCAGCCATGGTTGATCCGCAGCGGCGGTTGTACGGTATCCAGTTCCATCCGGAGGTGGCCCATACGCCGAAGGGCGCCGAGATGCTTAGGAATTTCCTGCTCAAGGTCTGCGGGTGCCGTGGCGACTGGACCATGCGGTCGTTCGCGGAGGAGTCGATCGAGCAGGTGCGGCAGCGTGTCGGGTCGCACCGGGTGGTGTTGGGGTTGAGCGGCGGCGTCGATTCCACCGTGGCGGCAGCGCTGATCGGCCGCGCCATCGGCAAGCAACTTAGCTGTATCTTCGTGGATAACGGCCTCTTGCGCGAGGGGGAGCGCGAGCGGATTGAATCACTCTTTGCCGGGCGCCTGGCTGTCGACCTGCATGTGGTGGATGCCAGAGCGCGCTTCCTCGATCGGTTGCGTGACGTGATCGATCCGGAGGTCAAGCGCAAGCGTATCGGTGTGACGTTCATCGAGGTATTTGAAGAGGAGGCGCGTCGCATCGGCGATGTGAAGTTTCTGGCACAAGGCACGCTGTATCCGGATGTGATCGAGTCGGTATCGCCGCATGGCGGGCCCTCGGCGGTGATCAAGAGCCATCACAATGTCGGTGGGTTGCCGGAGCGGATGCATCTGGAGTTGGTGGAGCCGCTGCGGGAATTATTCAAGGACGAGGTGCGGTTGCTGGGGGAGGAGCTGGGGCTGCCGGAGGATTTATTGTGGCGCCATCCGTTTCCCGGCCCTGGGCTGGCGGTGCGCGTGCTGGGTGAGGTGACGGAGGAGCGGCTGGCGATTTTGCGGCAGGCCGATGTGCGGGTGGATGAAGAGATTCGTCGGGCCGGGCTCTATCGGTCGCTATGGCAGGCGTTTGCCGTGCTGCTGCCGGTCAAGACGGTCGGTGTCATGGGGGACGAGCGGACGTACGAGCATGTGGCGGCAATCCGCTGCGTGCATTCCAGCGATGGGATGACGGCTGATTGGGCGCAGATTCCGTACGATGTGTTGGGTCGGATCTCCAGCCGCATCATCAACGAGGTGCGCGGCATCAACCGCGTGGTGTACGATATCAGCTCCAAGCCGCCCGCGACGATCGAGTGGGAGTAACTGCCGTGAAGCGCTGTGCGTTGTTCGTGAAACGTATTGGGTTTTGGTCTCGCGCTTCACGCACAACGCTTCACGCACAACGTACGTTGCGATTTTCCGAACGCCATGCACGCTGATTTCGTTCATCTGCATCAGCACACGCAGTACAGCTTGCTCGATGGCGCGTGCTTCATCGACGATCTTGTCAAGCGCGCCGCCGAGTACAAGATGCCGGCGCTGGCGGCGACCGACCATGGCAATCTCTTCGGCGCCATCGAGTTCTACACGGCGTGTATGTCGGCCGGCGTCAAGCCGATCATCGGGTGTGAGATGTACATTGCGCCCGGCAGCCGGCTCGACAAAACCTCCAAAGGCATTCACGAGGCCTCCTACCATCTCGTCCTGCTGGCGAAAGACGAGACCGGCTATCACAACCTCATCAAGCTTGTGACGGCCGGGTACCTTGAGGGATTCTACTACCGTCCGCGGATCGACAAGGAGATCCTCAGCCAGCATGCGCAAGGATTGATCGGGCTCTCGAGCTGCCTCAAGGGAGAGGTCCCGTACCAGATCCTGGCCGGTCAGATTCAGCATGCCGAGAAAGCGGCGGATGAGTTCCGGCAGATTTTTGCGCCCGGTGATTTCTATCTGGAGCTGCAGGATCATCGGGTGGACGAGCAGGCTCGGGCCAACGATGGTTTGCTGGCTGTGTCTAAGCGGCTCGGTATTCCCGTGGTGGCGACCAACGATGTCCACTATCTCGACCGGTCGCAGTCCCAGGCGCACGATGCGTTGATGTGCATTCAGATGCAGACGACGCTCGATGACCCGAATCGTCGTCGCTACTCCACCGATGAGCTCTACTTCAAGACGGCGGAGGAGATGAAACAGGCGTTCAGCCATGTGCCGGAGGCGATCAGGAATACCGTGGAGATCGCCGAAAAATGCAACCTCGAGCTGGAGTTTGGCAAGTTTCATCTGCCTCGCTACACGCCGCCGCCGGGCGAAACGCGCGAGTCGTTCCTGCAGAAGCTGTGCCAGGAAGGATTGACGCGCCGGTACGGCGGCGCGCCTGCCCAGGAGGTGCTGGCACGTCTGGAACATGAGATGCGGATCGTCCGCGAGATGGGGTTCACTAGCTACTTCCTCATCGTCTGGGATTTCATCCATTATGCGAAGGAGCATGGAGTGCCCGTGGGGCCGGGGCGCGGATCGGCGGCGGGCAGTCTCATCAGCTACTTGGTGGGCATTACGGATATCGATCCGTTGCGCTATGACTTGCTGTTTGAGCGCTTCCTAAATCCGGAGCGTATCAGCATGCCGGATATCGATATCGACTTCTGTTATGAGCGGCGCGGCGAGGTGATCGAGTATGTCGTGAAGAAATATGGTACGACCAATGTGGCGCAGATCATCACGTTTGGAACGATGATGGCGAAGGCGGTGTTACGCGATGTCGGCCGGGTGATGAATCTCCCGTACGCCGAGGTCGACCGGATCGCGAAGCTTGTGCCGAATGAACTCAATATCACGTTGACGCAGGCGTTGGAGCAGGAGCCGGAGTTGAAGCGGCTCCATCAGTCCGACCCTACGGTGCGGCAATTGATTGAGACGGCCATGTCGTTGGAAGGGTTGTCGCGCCATGCGTCGACGCACGCCGCCGGCGTGGTGATCAGCCATGAGCCGCTCATCAACCATGTGCCACTTTGCCGGTTGGGCGAGAGTCAGATCACGACCGGGTACTCCATGGGTGCGTTGGAGAAGATCGGTTTGCTCAAGATCGACTTTCTCGGATTGCGGACGCTGACGGTCATTCAGGAAACGCTCGATCTGATCGTACAGACGCGGGGGGAGCGGATCGATATTGACCGGATTCCGCTTGACGATGCAACGACCTACGCGCTGCTGGCGCGTGCCGATACGATCGGCGTGTTCCAGCTGGAAAGCAGCGGGATGCGCGACCTGCTCAAAAAGCTGAAGCCGACGGTCTTCGAAGACTTGGTGGCGCTTCTGGCGCTCTTTCGCCCGGGACCGATCGGTAGCGGCATGCTCGATGATTTCATGAAGCGCAAGCACGGCCTCGTGGCGATTCGTTACGATCATCCGTCTCTCGAGCCGGTGTTGAAAGAGACGTACGGGATCATGGTCTATCAGGAGCAGGTGATGCGGATCGCCAGCGAGATGGCTGGATTCAGTCTGGCGCAAGCCGATCTTCTCCGACGAGCGATGAGCAAGAAGACGCCGGAGGTGATGGACCAGCAGCGCAAAGCGTTTATCGACGGATGCCGGCGCCACAACATCAGCGAGAAGGTGGCGGAGAAGGTGTTCAGCTTGATCGAGTATTTCTCCGGGTACGGCTTCAACAAGTCGCACAGCACCGCCTACGCCATGATTTCGTATCGCACCGCCTACTTGAAGGCCAACTATCCGGTGGAGTTTATGACGGCGTTGCTGACGAGTGAGCGTGACAACACCGACAAGGTGGTGCAGTACATTGACGAAGCGGAGCGGATGGGATTGGAGGTGCGTCCGCCGGACATCAACGAGAGTTTTGCCAAGTTTACCGTGGGTGGACCGAAGATGATCCGCTTCGGCATGAGTGCCGTCAAGAATGTGGGGCAGGCGGCGATTGACGCCTTGGTGGCGGCGCGGCAACAGCAGGGGGTTTTTCATACGCTGGCGGAGCTGGCGAACGCCGTGGACAGTCATCTGGTGAACCGGAAGGTTTTCGAGAGCTTGATCAAGTGCGGCGCGATGGATGGTTTCGGGAAGGGTCGGGCGCAGCTGATGGCGTTGTTGGAGCGCGTGATGGACATGGCCGGGGTGTTGCACAAGGATCGCCAGCGGGGGCAGCTGTCGTTCTTCGATGGAGCGCTTTCCGGGGATGCGTCATTTACCGATGTGGCGGATGATGTGCAGCAGGTGGAGGAGTGGTCGGAAACACAACGGCTGGCTTATGAGAAGGAGCTGCTCGGTTTTTACGTGACGGGACACCCCCTGGCGAAACATGCCGATCTGCTGGAGGCGTTTGCGACCTGTTCGATTAGCCAGCTTGGTGCGCAGCGAGATCAGGATGCTGTCTTGGTGGGGGGGATTATCACTAAGTGTAAGTTGACGGTGACCAAGAAGAGTAATGAGCGAATGGCAATTATCGAGTTGGAGGATCGTGAAGGGAGTGTTGAAGCGCTGGTCTTTCCCGAAGCATTCAAAAAGTCGGGCCAGCTCTGTCGAGTAGGGCAGGTGATCTTCGCCAGTGGCCGTGTGACGTTGCGGGAGGATAAGCCGAAAATCTTGATCGACGAGTTGATTCCGATCGAGCAGGTGCGGCCTCGGTTTACCAGGGCGATCCAGATCGATCTACGCAACCGATTGATTGATGAACAGTTTCGTCAAACGCTGCAGAATCGTCTGTCCAACTCTGCTGGTGCTGTACCGGTGTATCTACAGTTCACACCGCCAGATCAGAAGAGCGTCACGATCTTGCTGGGGAGGGAGTTTCATGTGACGCCGACCGATGAGCTGATCGATCAGCTGGTATCCTTGTGCGGTACAGGCGTTATCCGGACGCTTGGTCAGGCCAATAGTATGGTGGTGTAACGTCATAAAGATTTGTCTTGACAGATATTTATGAAGCATGATACCGTCCAGCATGTTGTTGCCTCCGCATAAGGTGTGGTGGAGTGGTGGGTATCGTTCTCCAACAGGTAGGATGGGCTGATGACGAAGAAAGACATCGTGCTGAAAATCTCCCAAGAGATTGGGGCAAAACAAGTTGATGTCAAGCGAGTCGTCCAGCGGACCCTTGATTGCGTCGTGGAAAGCTTGAGTCAGGGCGAGAAGGTAGAATTACGCAATTTTGGCGTCTTCAAGGTGAAGGCGCGTCGCGGAAGAACTGGTCGGAATCCACGGACCGGTCAGACGGTTCCGGTTCCTCCCAAACGAGTTGCGGTATTCAAGCCCGGCTTGATCATGAAGCAGAAGATCGGTTAGTTGCCGGTTGTGAGATAGGGCGCTACCCGATTTCTTCAGAAGACGTCGCCTAGAAGCCGGAAGATCGGTTTCGAGGATGGGTGCTATCAGGGCTGGGTAGTTGGTGAAGATCTGGACAAATCCATGTAGGAACGGCATTCGTCACGGCCGACTTTGGGGTTACCCCGAGTCGGCCGTTTTCATTTCAGAACACGTGCTTCGTCGTTCGTGAAGCGTCCAAACCCCGTGAAGCGTGGTGCGCATCTCGTGAAGCGTCACACCTGAAAGCAGCTTTCCACGAAGCAACTTCCTACACGAAATACGCTTCACGAGGTGTGCTTTACGGATTTTGCACTTCACGCTTCACGGGATACGAACGACGAGCTACGGGGTTGGTTGATTGACGGGTGTGGGCGACGATGGTAGGATGACAGACCATGATCGTGAAAGCATTGCGAGGAACGCGCGATCTCCTGCCTCCGGAAACGGTGTTGTGGCAGCGGGTGGAAGAGATCGGACGTCGGTGGTTCGGACGCTTTGGGTATGAAGAGGTGCGGCCTCCTCTCTTGGAGGAGGCGAAGCTCTTTCAGCTGAGCGTTGGCGAGCACTCTGATATCGTTGAGAAACAGATGTATACGTTCACCGATCGCGGCGAGCGAGTGGTATGTCTGAGGCCTGAAGCGACGGCATCGGTGGCAAGGGCGTATCTCGAAGCCGGGATTGATCGCCAGGGTGGTGCCGCGAAGTGGTATTACATCGGGCCGATGTTCCGCAGTGAGCGGCCGCAAGCGGGGCGTCAGCGCCAGTTTCATCAGATGGGCGTTGAGTCGTTTGGCTCGACGAGTCCGTTCACTGATGCGGAGGTGCTGCTACTGCTGATGCGGTTGTTGGAGGCGGCCGGAGCATCGGGGTCCCACCTGCGGCTCAACAGCATCGGCTGCGCTAACGATCGTCCGGTGGTCAGTCAGCGATTGCGGGAACGGTTGGAGCCACAGGCGTCGGCGCTCTGTGAGGATTGTCAGCGGCGCTTGACACGAAATGTCTTTCGTATCTTCGATTGCAAGGAGCCGGGGTGTCAGAGGATTAGCCGTCAGACCGGTGGCGTTGTCGAGTGGGTGTGCCAGGAGTGCACCGATCATTTATCACTGGTGCGTCAGGCGTTGGAGCGTTCGGGCATCGCATACGAGTTGGATCCTTACCTCGTGCGGGGGCTTGATTACTATACGCGAACAACGTTTGAGGTGCAGCATCCGGCGCTGGGCGCGCAGGATGCAGTGGCGGCCGGTGGTCGCTACGATGGGTTGATCCAGCAGCTTGGCGGTCAGCCGACCGGCGCAGTCGGTTTTGCGATCGGGGTGGAGCGGTTGCTGATGGTGTTAGGCGATCAGTCTGCGGTTGCGTCAGGCAGGATGCCATCAGTCTTCGTTGCATGCGTCAGCGAGAGCGCGCGGTGGACCGTGTTTGAGCTGGGCGATCGGTTGCGGCGAGCCGGAGTGACGGCATTGGTCGATTGCGATGGTCGTTCACTGAAGGCGCAGCTGCGCCGGGCCGATCGACTAGGGTGTCGCTACACCGCACTGGTGGGCGATGAAGAGTTGTCGTCACAATCCGTGACCTTGCGCGATATGGAGACGGGAGAGCAGCGTGCTATCCCGATGCCGCGGGTTCCGGAGGAATTGGCAGCGTTACTAACCACACATGTTGAAACGAACACACACTTGCGGTGAGCTTCGCGATAGTCATATCGGTCAGCGCGTCACGCTCTGCGGTTGGGTGCAGGCGCGCCGCGACCATGGCAAGCTGATCTTCCTGGATCTGCGGGATCGCTCAGGGATGATGCAGATCGTGTGCAATCCAGGGCGTCAACCAGCGGCACATCAGGTGGCTGTCGGGGTGCGCAGCGAGTACGCCCTGTCGATCGCCGGCACCGTGGGGCGACGCCCCAAGGGCACGGAGAATCCGGATATTCCGACCGGTCAGGTAGAGATTGCCGCTGAAGAGATCGGGGTGCTCAATCCATCCAAGGCGCTGCCGTTTGAGATCCAAGATGCGATTGACACGTCGGAAGAGGTGCGTCTGGCGCATCGCTATCTTGATCTCCGGCGACCCATGATGTTCGAACGACTACGTCTGCGGCATCGATTGATCCTCGAAGCAAGAAAGTTCCTGGATCAGGAAGGCTTCTTGGAGATTGAAACGCCGATGCTGACCAAATCAACGCCGGAGGGCGCGCGCGATTATCTGGTGCCGAGCCGTCTCAATCCAGGGATGTTTTTCGCTCTTCCGCAGTCGCCGCAGCTGTTTAAGCAGGTGCTGATGGTGTCCGGTATGGAGCGATATTTCCAGGTAGCCCGGTGCTTTCGGGACGAGGACTTACGCGCTGATCGGCAGCCGGAATTCACGCAGCTCGATCTCGAGATGTCGTTTATCGACGAGGACGACATCATGGAGTTGATCGAGCGCTTGCTGGCGTCGGTCTTCGAGTCGGTGCTCAAGCAGCCGCTGTCGATTCCGTTTCCCCGCATGTCCTACCGCGAGGCGCAGGAGCGTTACCGGAGCGACAAGCCGGATATTCGATCGGAGCAGACGGGTCCGTACGCGTTCCTCTGGGTGACCGAGTTTCCGCTCGTCAACTATAACGAAGCCGAGCGCCGGTGGGACGCGGAGCATCATCCGTTTACATCGCCGCATTCTGAGGACATGGCGTATCTGGAGAGTGATCCAAAGCGGGTGCGGGCGCGGGCGTATGATCTGGTGTTGAACGGTGTGGAGCTGGGCAGCGGTAGCATCCGTATCCATCAGCGCGAGGCGCAGGAGGCGGTCTTTCGTCTGATCGGGATGGATGCGGCGACGGCCCAGGAGCGGTTTGGATTTTTGCTGGAGGCGTTTGAGTATGGGGCGCCGCCGCACGGGGGGATTGCGCTTGGGTTGGATCGGTTGACGGCGATGGTTACCGGATCGGAGAGTATTCGGGATGTGGTGGCGTTTCCGAAGACGCAGAGGGCAGCGTGTCCGTTGAGTGGGGCACCATCGCTGGTGCGGCCGGAGCAGTTGGTGGAGTTGGGATTGTCGGTGGTGGCGCGGGAGGAAGGCGCACAGCGTCAAGCGGGAGAAAGGAGCACAGCCGGATGAGGGGGTCGGTGGCGCGCTGGGGATGGGTGGTCGTGGCGTTGGGTCTGTCAGGGTGTGTGACGGTATCGTATGAGGAATTGGAACGGGTCGATCAAGCGACTGCCGGCAATCGCGGGTATCTCGTTGGGGAGGCGCCGGAGATCGATGAGGCGGCTCGTCCAACGACGCGCACGGTGACGCGCATGGATGTGGAGCTGATGGCGCCGAAGGAGGCGTGGCAGCGGTGGCGGGGGCAGTCTGCCGCGACGGCAGCGCCCGGTACATCCGGTACATCCGGTACATCCGGTGAGACGGCTGAGAGCGCCAGCCAGAGCCGCTAGCTCGGCATGGACGTCACGGTCAAGCTGCGCGGCGATGATGAGGCGAGCATTCTGTTTGGGAGTCACGACGCACACCTCAAGCTGATCGAGTCGGAATTCGGCGTCAGGACGGTTGCTCGCGGCGAAGACTTGGTCATCAGCGGTCCGGAGTCCTCCGTGGGTCTGGCTTCGGCGTTGTGCGAGCAGCTCCTTGTCGTGGTGCGCAAAGGCGGCACGTTGCATGCCGATGATGTGAGCCGCGCCATCCGCTCGTTCCAGCAGGGACAGACGGCCGACGTCTCCGACATCTATCTGGATCGGATTGATGTCTTCTCCA
>Ga0247727_10002908_pt1 | contig 38572 bp, 33 predicted proteins | sample WisWelCaveWW1625_FD_202498 | JGI IMG/M metagenome (GOLD analysis project Ga0247727, IMG submission 202498) | Biofilm microbial communities from Wishing Well Cave, Virginia, United States - WW16-25 | ecosystem: Environmental > Aquatic > Deep subsurface > Groundwater > Cave microbial mat | place...
GTTAGACGTCGTGCGGCTCTTCGCGAGCGGCGCGCCGGCCGACCGGCGGCCCTACGCGGCGCTCCGGATGCCGGAGGCGCTCGAGAGCGCGCGCGCCGAGACCGTCGCGCGCCTGCCGAGCGCGCCGGGCGCGCGCGCCATCGCCGAACGCCTCGCCGTCGCGGCCGCGGAGGCGTCGCCCGTCGCGGCCTTCGCGCGGCTTCTGGGCGATCTGCTCGGCCCATCGGGTCTCGTCGTCGCCGACCCGTCCGACGCCGCGCTGAAGGCGCTCCTGGCGCCCGTCTTCCGGCGCGAGTCCGCCGACCCGCTCGCGACGACGACCGCCGCGCTCGCCGCCGCCGCGCGCCTAGACGCGATCGGACTCGGCGCGCAAGTCCGTCCGGAACCGGGCCACCCCGCGTTCTTCGTCCTCGACGGAGGGCGCCGCGCGCGTCCGGATCCGAGCGCGGCCGCACGGCTCGCCGACAACCCGGAGCGACTGGTCCCGAACGTCCTCTTGCGTCCCGTCTGCCAAGACTATCTGTTTCCGACCGTCGCCGCGGTCGCCGGGCCCTCGGAGATCGCGTACCTCGCTCAGACGGGCGAGATCTACTCTCGCCACGGCGTTCCCCGGCCGGCGGTCGTGCCGCGTCTCTCCGCGCTCCTCGTCGAACCCGACGTCGCCCGATTCCTCGATCGCCACGCCGTCGACCTCGGCGTCCTCCGCCGATCGCCGTCCGCGCTCGCGGCGCCGAGCGCCGTGCCGCCCGAGCTCTCCGCTCTCGAGGGCCCCGCGGCCGACTTCGACGCCGCGCTCGAGCGGCTCGAACGGCGCCTCCAGCTCGAGTCGCCTCCGCTCGCCGCGATGGTCGGCGGTTCTCGCCGGAAGATCGCGCACGAGACGGACCGCGTCCTCGAGCGCGGACGGAAGGAGCTCGACCGGGAGGCCGAGGATTTCCGCAAACGCGCCGCGCGCGCGAGAGAGCGCCTCTTCCCAGACGGCCGGCTCCAGGAGCGCGTCTTGTCGCCACTCCCGTTCCTCGCGCGCTGGGAGACGCTTCCGGACCGCCTCGCCGACCTGTACGATCCGTTCGACGCGCGCCCGATTCTCGTGCGCCTCCCGGGAGGCGGCGCGGGCGGCGCACCGGACGCGCCTCGCTCATCGGAGGAACGGTCGTGAAGATCGGCATCACGTGCTATCCGACGATCGGAGGGAGCGGCATCGTCGCGACGGAGCTCGGATGCGAGCTCGCGCGCCGCGGCCATGACATCCACTTCGTCGCGAACCAGATGCCGTACCGCTTGACGGCCGGCGGCCGCGTCACCTTCCACGAGGTCCGGGTGAAGGAGTACCCGGTGTTCCGGTCGCCGCCGTACACGCTCGCGCTGGCCGCCAAGCTTGCGGAGGTCGCGAGCCTCTACGCGCTCGACCTGTTCCACGTCCACTACGCGATCCCTCACGCGGCGAGCGCGTTCCTCGCGCGCGAGATGGTCGACTACCAGCGCGTGCGGCTGATCACGACGCTCCACGGGACCGACATCACGCTCGTCGGCGTCGACCCGTCGTTCTTCCGGATGACGAAGTTTTCGATCGAGCGATCCGACGGCGTGACGGCCGTGTCGTCGTACCTGAGGAAGGAGACGGAGGAGCGGTTCGGCATCACGCGCCCGATCGAGGTGATTCCGAACTTTGTCGACACGACGCGTTTCACGCCCGACCGGCGGAAGGAGCTCAAAGAGCTGCTCGGGATCGGGATGGGTCCGCTCCTGATGCACGCGTCGAACTTCCGCCGCGTGAAAAACGTCCGCGACGTCATCAAGGTCTTCGCGCGCGTTGCGGAGAAGTCTCCCGCGCGGCTGGCGCTCGTGGGCGAGGGGCCGGAGCGAGCGGCGTGCGAAATCCTCGCCGAGGAGTACGGGATCGCCGACCGCGTCTTCTTCCTCGGGAACCGGCGAGAGATCGAATCGATCCTCCCTGCGGCCGACGTGTTCCTCCTGCCGTCGTCGCAAGAGAGCTTCGGCCTCGCAGCGCTCGAAGCGATGTCGTGCGGGGTGTGCGTGATCGCGTGCCGCTCGGGGGGGCTCCCGGAGCTCGTCGTCGACGGAGAAACGGGGTACTTGTTCGAGGTCGGAGACGTCGACGGCATGTCCGAGGCGGCGCTGGCTCTGTTGTCGAACGAGGCGGAGCGAGAGCGGATGGGGGCCCAGGCGCGGGAGCGCGCCCGCGACGAGTATCCGACCGACCGGATCGTCGCGCAGTACGAATCCTTCTACGAAAAGACGCTCGCGTGACCGATATGGAGAGTGATGACCTCGACCCGGTCGAGCGGCTGGCCGCGGCCGACGGACGCTACCGGCGGGAGGCGTATCTGTTCGTGTTGGCCGCGGTCGAGTTCGTCGTCGGCCGGCTGACCGAGAGGCGGCACGTTTCGGGGAGAGAGCTGCTCGACGGGATCCGCGAGCTGGGGCTCGCGCAGTTCGGCCTGATGACGAAGACGGTGTTCGAGCACTGGGGAATCGGACGGACGGACGACTTCGGCGAGATCGTCTTTCGGCTCGTCGGCGCGGAACTCCTCTCGAAGACGGACCAGGACTCGATCCGCGACTTCGAAGGCGTCTACGACTTCGACGAGGTCTTCGTCGAGAAGTTCCCGTGGGAGAGGACGGAGTGGGAGGTCTAGATATTTCTGGCGCGCGCTCGAGGCGCCGCGTAAGGTCGCGCACAAGCATGGCGGTCCGATTGAAATCGCGGGGGAGACGGGGATGATCGGGAGCCGGGGGCGACTTCTCGAGATGATCGAACGCCGGTCGGTCCGCGCGGCGACGCGCGAGCCGATCCCGTTCGTCAGCATCCTTAAGGAACCGAAGAAGATCCTCGTCGTGCCTTCGCGCGGCGCGAAGGGGTTTCCGTTCGCGATCCCATCGCTCTCGCTGTTGCGCGAGCGCTTCCACCGAACGAGCCTCCACGTCCTCGCCGACGCCGACTCCGCCGACATCTTCCGCCGCGACCCAAACGTCGACGTCGTCCACGTGCTCGGGGGCGGCGGATCGTTGTTCCGGATCCGCGACCTCGTCGCATCGGGGAAGACGCTCGCGAGGGAGGACTTCGACATCGCGCTCTGGCTCGACGACGAGGTCGATCCGGAGCGGAGGCTCGCGGTCTTGATGGCATCGGGCAAGGCGCGCATCGGCCGGTGCGAAGACAAGGGACTATTCAACTGCGAGTTTCGGTACGACGGCGCGGACGGTTACGCGCCGCTCGCGCAGCTCGCTCTGACGCGGCGCGTCGTTCGGACGGCGACCGCCGGGTCGCCCCGTTGGCGCCCCGACGAGAAACTCCGCGAGCGCGCGCGGCAGCTCGCGCACTACTGGAAGCCGGGGCGCAAGGACTACCTCTTCGTCGTCGATCCGGGGAGCGGCTTGGCCGGCGGCCGGCCCGGCATCGACGCGCTCCGCTCGCTCGTCGAGCTGCTCAAGAACACGTACCCGTGCAAGGTGCTGATCGCGTCCGAACCCGGATGCGCCGATTCGGTCCGCGAGCTCGCGCGCGAGACCGCGCGCTGGGAACCGATCCTGATCCCGCAAACGACGCTCGCGGAGACGGGCGCCCTCCTCTCGCACGCGGACCTCGTCGTCTCGGGGAACACGTCGCTCTTCCACTTCGCGTGGGTCCTCGGCGTTCCGTCGCTCGGCCTGTTCGGGAAACTCGACCCGGATCGACACGTCCCTCCGGGCGGCCCCTCCGTCGTGATACGATCGACCGAAGGGCTCGAGCCGGCGGGGTTCCTCGAGAGGGTCGACATCCTCTTGACGAAGTTTCCCCGCGCGCTCCCCGTCACACCTTAGCGCGCCCCCCGCGCGCGTTCGGATTCGATCCCTATGAGAGATTTCTTCCGAGTGTTGGCCTACGTCCGCCGCTATCGGCGTCGCCTCGTGCTGGGCCTCCTCTTCTCGCTCCTGTTCGCGATCTTCTCCGGCGCGTCGATCGCGATGATCCTCCCGTTCGCGAACGTCCTGTTCGAACGGGACGGGGCGCCCGCCCCGGTCGTCGAGGGCGCCTCCGGGATCGCGCCGTCGGACCCTGAGTCGCCGCTCTCCAGCCTCACGGCGCTGCGCGATCAGTCGAAGGCGCGGCTGATGGCGTTCTTCTGGCGCGGCGACCGGAAGGGGGCGCTGACCCGCGTCTGTCTCTTCCTCGCGCTGGTCTTCTTCCTCAAGGGGATCGTGAACTACTACCAGGCCCAGATCATGGCCACCCTCGAGCAGCGGATCATCAAGGACCTGCGGGACGACGTGTACGAACACATGCACTCTCTCTCCCTGTCGTTTTTTCACTCGACGCGGACGGGGCTGCTCGTCTCGCGGATCACGCACGACGTGAACCTCGTCCGGGACGCGATCTCGTCCACATTCACGAACGTCACGAGGAACGCGCTCCTGATCCTCGTGTTCGCCGGGCTCGTCTTCTGGGCGTCGTGGCGGCTGGCGCTCGTGTCGTTCGTCGTCCTCCCCGCGCTCGTTCTCCTCACGAATGAAGTCTCGAAGCGGCTGCGGAAGCACAGCCTCGAGATTCAGGGGAAAATGGCGGACATGTCGTCGGTCCTGCAGGAGACGATCGCCGGGATCCGGATCGTGAAGGCGTTCGGGATGGAGGCGTTCGAGAACCTGCGATTCCGCGCCGAGACGGAGGGCTACCTCCGGTCGTACCTCCGCTTCAAGAAGGTCTCGTACATCGCGAGCCCGCTGACGGAGTTTATCGGCGTCGTCGGCGCCCTGTTCGTGTTCTGGTACGGCGGGCACCAGGTGCTCGAAGGGCGGCTTCTCTCGCCCGATTGGTTCATGATTTTCCTCACGTCGATGCTCGCGCTCATTCAGCCGATCAAAGCGATGGGCCACGCGAACGACTCCTTCCAGCAGGGGATCGCGGCCTCGAAGCGAATCTTCGAGCTGCTCGACATGAAAGGAGTCGTGGCGGACCGGGCGGACGCGCAGCCGGCCGGCGGATTCCGCGACGTGATCCGGTTCGAGCGCGTCTCGTTCGCGTACGGTGACGAGCCGATCTTGCGCGGCATCGACCTGACGATTCGACGCGGCGAGATGGTCGCGATCGTCGGGCCTTCGGGCGCCGGGAAATCGACGCTGGCCGACCTGATCCCGCGCTTCTACGATCCCGTCGAGGGGAAGATCACGCTCGACGGCGTGGACCTGCGCGACCTGTCGGTCGCGTCGCTGCGGGGGCTCCTCGGAATCGTGTCGCAGGAGACGTTCCTCTGGAGCGGGACGATCGAATCGAACATCGCGTACGGGCAACGGGGCGTCCCGCGCGACGAAGTCGTCCGCGCCGCTCGGGCCGCGAACGCCGATCGGTTCGTCGGCGCGCTGCCGAACGGTTACGAGACGGAGATCGGGGAGCGCGGCGTGCGGCTCTCCGGCGGCGAGCGGCAGCGATTGGCGATCGCTCGCGCGATCCTCAAAGACCCGCCGATCCTGATCCTCGACGAAGCGACGTCGTCGCTCGATTCGGATTCGGAGGCGGAGGTGCAGCTCGCCGTCGGAAACTTGGTCGCCGGCCGCACGGTGATCGTCATCGCGCATCGGCTTTCGACGGTGCTGAAGGCGGACCGGATCGTGGTGATGGAGAAGGGGCGGATCGTCCAGGAGGGTCGCCACGAGTCGCTCCTCGCGAGCGAAGGGATCTACCGCCGATTCTTCGAGCGTCAGTTCGCGCCCGCCGCCGCCGGCGCGCGGCGCGCCGCCCCAGAGGAGGCCGTGTGAGCGGACGGGTCGCGTCGAGGCCGCGCGTCCTGGTGATCCGGTTCGGGTCGCTCGGCGATGTCGTCCTCGCGACGGCCGTCCTCGAGGCGCTCGCGGCGGAGACTCCCGCGGCCGAAGTCGACTTCGTGACGAAGGAAGCGCACGCGGCGCTGTTCGACGGCGACCCGCGCGTCGCGCGCGTGATCCGGTTTCGAAGGCGGCTCGCGCCGGTCTTGTCCGCGATCGTGCGGACACGCTACGACCGCGTCTACGATCTGCACGCGACGGCGCGGAGCCGTCTCGCGGCGCTCGTCGCTCGCGCGCCCGAGAAGCGGACGGTCGACAAGAGGTCGCGCGAACGGCGGGCGCTCCTGCGGGGCGCCGACCCCTCCCCGCGGCTCGACGGAGGCGTCGTCGGCTGGTACGGCGAGCTCCTCGGGCGCGCGCTGCCGCGGCCCCGGCTCGACGCGGCGCGGCGCGGCGGCGCGGCGCGCGCGCTGCTCGCGGAGCGCGGCGTCGCGCGCGGGTCGGTCGCCGTCGCGCCCGGCGCCCGCCGCGCGACGAAGGCGTGGCCGCCGCGGCTCGTTGCGGATTTCGTGCGCGCCGCCGCCGCGTCGGATCGCGATCGGCCGCTTCATCTCGTCGGCGGTCCGGAGGAGGCTGGGCTCGTCGCGGAACTGTCCGCCGCGACCGGCGCGCCGTTCGTCGTGCCGCCGCTCGATCTCCTCCCCGGTGTTCTCGCCGAGACGCCCGTCCTCGTCACGGGCGATTCCGCGCCGCTCCACGTCGCCGAGGCCGTCGGGACGCCGGTCATCGCGCTGTTCGGACCGACCGTCGCCGCGTTCGGTTTCGCGCCGCGCGACCCGCGCTCGACGCGGATCGAGGTCGACCTCTCGTGCCGTCCCTGCTCGCTCCACGGCGAACCGTCGTGTCCCCTCGGCCATCACCTGTGCCTCGCGGCGATCGAGCCGTCGCGGGTCGTCGACGCGCTTCGCGAGGCGCTCGCGCTCGTGCGAGAGCCGGCGTTCGGGGTTTCCGGTGGGGCGCTCTAGATTCGAGCGAGCCGCGAAAGCCGGCGCTCACGCGGTGCTCGCGCGACTTCTCGCCCCCTCGCCCGGCGTTTCGGTCTCGTCGCGCGTCGAGAGAATCCTCGTCACGAAGCAGCACAACCAGATGGGCGACTTCATCGTCGCGAGCCCGCTGATCGCGAACCTCGCGCGCCTGTTCCCGCGAGCCGCGATCGACGTTCTCGCGAGCCCGATCCAAGCGGAAGTCGCCGGCCTCGTTCCCGAAGTGCGCCGCGTGTGGCTCGTCGAGACGAATGGGATCACGAAACACGCGGCGCGACTCGCCGGCGTCGTCCGCGCCCTGCGGCGCGAGCGGTACGACCTGGCGATCGCGGTCGTCACGTTTTCCTACTCGACGACGACTGCCGTTCTCCTGGCGCTGTCCGGCGCCCGGTTCCGGATCGCGGGACGAATCTCGCAGAGCCCGCGGGGCCGAAGCTTCTTCCACCGCGAGGTCGTGCTCCCGGAGGGCGGCCACGAAACGGATCGCGCTCTCGCTCACCTGGCCGCGATCGGGGCCGAGCCGTCCACGAGGACGCCGCGACTGGCGGCGACGCGGGAGGAGATCGAGACGGCGCGCGTTCAGCTCGCCGCGCGCGGCTGGGGCCCGAGCGACGCCGTCGTCGCGATTCATCCCGGAGCGGGGAAGCGGCTGAACCGCTGGCCCGCCCCGTTGTTCGGCGAGGTCGCGCGGCGCTTGCTCGCGCGCGACGACACGCGTCTCATTCTCCTGGCGGGACCGGGAGAAGAACCGCTTCTCGAAGCGATGGGAGTTCCGCCGGGGCCCCGCGTCGCGTGGATGAGCGGATATCCGATCCGGCAGGTCGCCGCGTTCCTTCACAACGCCGCGTTGTTTCTCGGGAACGACACGGGGAAGCTCCACCTCGCAGCCGCGGTCGGCGTTCCGACACTCGGGCTCTTCGGGCCGACCGACCCGGCCGTCTGGGCGCCCGTCTCGGCCGCCGGCCGATCCCTCCGCGCCGCCGGCGGAGATCTCGCGCGCCTCTCCGCCGACCTCGTGGACAAAGAACTCGAGACCATGTTAGTAAGGCTCTATTCAGAAAGGCACTAGATGACGGGGCATGAGGGCGGATCGCTGGTTCTCCCGCCAGCTTGGATCGGCGATGCCGTGCTCGCCCTCCCGTCGATTCGCTCCCTCGCCGCGTTAGGGCCCGTCGCCATCCTCGCGCACCCGCGCGTCGCTCCGCTATTCGACCTCGCCGGCGGCTTCGCGCGCGTGGAGCGATTTGCCGGCCCCGCGGCTTCGATCGCGGGGCTCCGTCAGGCGCGCTCGCTCGGACTGCGCGGCAACGCGCGCGCCGTCGTGCTCCCTCGCTCCCTCTCGTCGGCGATTCGCGCCCGCGCGTCCGGCGTCCGCGAGCGGATCGGCATCGACGACGAGGGACGCCGATTGTTGCTGACGAAGCCGGTGCGGATTCCGTGGCCCGCCCGAACGCGCCACATCGTCGAGGAATTCGCGCTGGTCGCGGAGGCGGCGGGCGCAGAGCGGCCGCAGGCCGTCCCGCGCGTCGCTCTGAGCGAGGCTTGCGCGGAGCGTGGGCGCGCGCTCCTCGCCGCCGCAGGAGTCGATCGCGCGCGGCCGCTCGTCACGCTCGCTCCGGGCGCCGCGTTCGGCCCGGCGAAGAGGTGGGCGCCTCATCGGTACGCGCTCGTCGCGCAGCGCGCCGCGGCGGCGGGATGCGTCGTCCTCCTCGTCGGCGGCGACGCCGACCGCGCCGTGACCGCGGCGGTCGCGCGCGCCGCGGCCGACCCGCGTGGCGTCGTCGACCTCGCGGGAAAGACGGACCTCGCCGCGCTCGCCGCGATTCTCGCTGCGTCGCGCGTCTCGCTCGTGAACGACTCGGGGCCGATGCACCTCGCCGCGGCGGTCGGAACGCCGGTCGTTGCCCTGTTCGGCTCGACGAACCCCGCGTGGACCGCCCCGATCGGCGACGGCCACGCGGTCCTTCGCTATCCGGTCCCCTGCTCGCCGTGCTACCGGCGGACATGCCCGATCGGAGCGGTCTGCTTTGCCGGGATCTCGGTGGACGCAGCGTGGGCGGAGGTCGCCCGGCGGATCGCGTGAGCCGAAGAAGGGCCCCGATGATCGATGCTATACTGGCGACCCGTGACGGTCTCGCCCGACAACCGGCGCCGCGCCGTGTTCCTCGACCGCGACGGAACGCTTTCCCATGAGGTCGGCTACGTCAACCATCCGGATCGCTTCCGCCTCTTCGCGTTCGCGCCGCGCGCCGTGCGCCTGCTCAACGCGCTCGGGTTGCGCGTCGTCGTGATCACGAACCAGTCGGGCGTGGCCCGCGGGTATTTCACGGAGGATCTGCTCGGCGAAGTGCATCGCCGCATGGAAGAAGGGCTCGCGCGGGGCGGCGCCTCGATCGACGCGATCTATTACTGCCCGCACCTGCCGGCGGGGGACGGCGTGTGCGAATGCCGGAAGCCCTCCGCCGGGATGCTGCGGCGCGCCGAGCAAGAGCTCGGGGTCGATCTCTCGCGATCGTGGGTCGTGGGCGACATGATCACCGATATCGAAATGGGCCGCGCCGTCGGCGCGCGCACGATCCTGTTGCGGACCGGATACGGTCTCGGGCAGATCACGTACCAGCGGGATCGGTGGCGCGTCGAGCCGGACGTCGTCTGCGACAATCTCCTCGCCGCCGCCCAGCTGATCGCGGGCGAGGCCGCCGGAGACGCGCGTTGACGTCGACTCCGCTGGCCGCGCTCCTCGAAGCGCTCGCGACGCGGACCGTTCTCGTCGCCGGGGATTTCGTCGTCGATCATTACATTCTCGGCCGGCCGTCGCGTCTCTCGCGCGAGGCGCCCGTGATCATTCTCGAGCACGACGGCGAGGAGTGGACGCCCGGCGGCGCGGGAAACGCGGCGCGCAACGTCGCCGCGCTCGGAGGGCGGGCGCTCGCGCTGGGCGTCGTCGGCGCCGACGCCGAGGGCGCGCGGCTGCGCGATGCGCTGACCGGCGCCGGCGTGAGCGCCGACGGGATCGCGACCGACCCGTCGCGGCCGACGGTCGCGAAGACGCGGGTTCTCGCCGGGGGCGTCCATTCGGCGAAGCAACAAGTCCTCCGGATCGATCGCGGCGAGCGGGGCGTCGTGAGCGGCCCGATCCGCGCCGCGCTCCTCGATCTCGCGGACGCGCTCTTGCCGATGGCCGACGCGGTCCTTCTGTCCGACTACGGTTACGGGTCGCTCTTCCCGGAGCTTCGGGCGCGACTCCTCGACGGCGCGCGCGCGCGGGGAATCCCGTCGTGCGCGGACTCGCGCTTCGACCTGCTCTCGTTCCGCGGAGTCGACATCGCGACGCCGAACGAGTCGGAGGTCGCCGCGATGGTCGGCGTCTCGGCGGGCACGGACGAGGAGATCGACGCGGCGGGCCCGGCTCTTCTCGCGAAGCTCGGGTCGCGCGCGCTCCTCGTGACGCGCGGAAGCCGGGGGATGCGCCTGTATCGCGCCGACGGATCGCGGGACACGATTCCCGTCATCGGTCCCGACGAGGTCGCCGACGTGACGGGCGCGGGAGACACGGTGGCGAGCGCGCTCGTGCTGGCGGTCGCGGCCGGGGCGGAATACGGCGACGCGGCGCGTCTCGCGAATGCGGCGGCGAGCGTCGTCGTGATGAAGCGGGGCGCGGCGACCGCGTCGCCCGCCGAGGTCCGCCGCGCGCTCTCCGCCGGCGGCGCCGAGGCCGCCGCCGATGCGCGGCCGACTCCGCGGGAGGAGCGGGCTCGTGCGCCTCGCTGACGCGGCGCGCGTCCTCGCGCAGCTCCGCGCGGGGAAGCGCGTCGTTCTGGCGAACGGCTGCTTCGACCTCCTCCACGTCGGACACGTCCGCTACCTCGAAGCCGCGCGCCGCGAGGGAGAACTCCTCGTCGTCGCCGTGAACGACGACGCGTCGGTCCGCCGCCTCAAGGGCCCGGGGCGGCCGATCCAGTCGGCAGCGGATCGGCTTCGAATCGTCTCGTCGCTCGCGGCCGTCGACCTCGCGTTCGTCTTCGAGGGAGAAGACGTCCGCGCGGTGATCGAAGCGCTCCGTCCCGACGTCCACGCGAAGGGGACCGACTACACCGAGGAGACGGTCCCGGAGCGCGAGGCGGCGCGGGCGCTCGGCGCGGCGATTCGCATCGTCGGCGACCCGAAGTCGCACGCGTCGCGCGACGTGATCTCGCGAATCCGGTCCGGGTGAGCGCGCCCGACGTCACGGTGATCGTTCCGACGCGCAACGCGGCGCGCTCGATCGGCGAGTGTCTCGCCAGCGTCAGCGGGTTCGGCGAAGCGATCGTCATCGACGCCGAGAGCGAAGACGACACCGGGCGGATCGCGGCGGCGCACGGCGCGCGGGTCGTCGCGTCGTCGGAGAGATCGCCCGCGCGACAGCGGAACGAAGGGATCGCCCTCGCGCGCGGCGCCTGGGTCCTCTGCGTGGACGCCGACGAGCGGGTTCCGGAGGCGCTCCGAGAGGAGATCCGGTCGCGTATCGCGGATCCCGGCCGACACGTCGGGTTTTTCATCCCGCGCGTGACGTGGTACCTCGGCCGGAGGATCCGGCATTCGGGCTGGCAGTCGGACCGCGTCCTGCGGCTCTTCCGGCGCGATCGCGGCGCGTGGCGCGACGAGGCGCTGCACGAGCGAGTCGCGCTCGACGGGAGCGCCGGCCTCCTCGCGAACGCCCTCGAGCATCGCAGCTACGAGACGCTCGCCGACGTCCTAGAGAAGCTCGACCGGTACACGACGTGGGGCGCGCGGGAGATCCTCCGCTCGGGGCGCCGCGCGGGGCCGTGGCAGATCGTCGTCCATCCGCCCGTGCGATTCATCAAGACGTACCTCCTCAAGGGGGGATTCCGGGACGGAGCGCACGGAGCGGCGATCGCCGCATTTTCCGCCTATTATGTCCTCCTACGGTACGCGAAGGCTTGGGAGATGCGGCTTGCGGCAAGCGGCGCGACGCGCCGGGAGATCGAAGCGTGAAGCGAGAGACGGGGCCTGACGCGACGGACCGGATGCGATTGCTCGAGGTGAACCCGACCCGCGGTTGGAGAGGCGGCGAGTCGCAGACGTTGCTTTTGTGCGAGCGGCTGGCCGAGCGGGGGCACGAGGTCTTGCTCGCGGCCGCGCCCGGCGACGCGCTCCACGCGCGGGCGTCTGCTGCGGGGATCGCCGTGCGCGGGCTCCGCGTCCGCGGCGACGGCGATCTGTTCGGCGCGATGGCGCTCGCGCGGATTGCCTCCGCGTTCCGGCCCGACCTCATCCACTTGCACACGTCGCGCGCGCACGCCGCCGGCTGGACCGCCTCCCTCGTCTTGCCGCCCACCCCGCTGATCGTTTCGCGCCGGGTCGATTTCTTCCCGGGGCGAGATCCGTTCACTCGCCTCAAGTACACGAACAGAGTCGATCGATTCCTGGCCGTGTCCGACCGCGTCGCCCGACACCTCCTCGACGCCGGCGTCTCGGCGGATCGGATCCGCACGGTTTACGACGGCGTGCCGCCGAGGACGGCGCCCGGAACTGCACGCCTCGCCGCGCTCCGCGCCGAGCTGGGGATCCCCGCGGGGGCGGTCGTCGTCGGAAGCGTCGGGGCGCTCGCTCCCGACAAGGACCCGCTCACGTTCGTCCGCGCCGCGGCGCTCGTGCTCCGGAAGAGTCCCGAGACGCGGTTTCTGATCGTGGGTGACGGCTCGCTCCGATCGAAGGTCGCCGACGAGCTGAGTCGGCTGGCTCTCCGCGAGCGGACGGCGTTTCCCGGGTTTCGGTCCGATCCGATCGACTGCCTCGCGCTTATCGACGTGGTCGTCGTCGCGTCGCGGTTCGAAGGATTGAACTCGACGGTACTCGACGCGATGTCCCTCGGGCGGCCGATCGTCGCGACGTGGGCCGGTGGGATTCCGGAGATTATCCGAGACGGCGAGAACGGTCTTCTCGCAGAGCCCGGCGACGAACGATCGCTCGCGCGCGTGATCGATTCTCTCGTGCGGGACCGCGCGCTCGCGGAGCGTCTCAGCGATCGCGCGCGCGCGCGCGCCGCGGAGTTGACGGACGAGCGAATGGCGCTCGAAACGGAGGCCGTTTATCGGGAGGTCGTGGCGGAACGCGCCGCGGACGGGCGGCCCGTGGCGCCGGCCGGCGCGTCCGCAACCAGGAGCCGAGCGCATGCCTGAGACGATCCGATTCGCGGGCGGGGCTGTCCGCCACATGCCGTGGTTTCACAGTCGGCGATCCGGCGCCGCCGCGGCCGGCGATCTCTCCGCGGCGTCCGGAGACGTCGAGTTCGCCGGCGAGTCGGATGACATCGCCTCGGTCGCGCGGCAGGCGATCGCGCTGGCGAACGCGGAGCCGCTCCCGACCCATCCCGTTGGCGCCCGGGCGCTCCTGCTCGATCCGCAGTTCCACGCCGCGCGTCTCCTCCTTCGGGGCGGCTGGAGGGACGGATTTCGCGGTTTCCTGTTCGCGCATTTGCACGGGCTTTTTCGGCTGATCGTTCTGGCTCGCGCGTGGCTTGCGGCCGGCGCCGCACCCGATCGGGACGCGTCGTGATGCGGCGGGCCGTCGCGCGCGCGGCGCGGCTCCTCCTCGTTTCGTCGTTCGCCGTTCTGTCCGGCACGCCGCATCCGGTCGCCGTCATCGCCGCGGAACCGCCAGCGGCGACCGCGGCGCTCCGGCGACCGCTTCCCGCAATAGAACGGCTCGTCTACTCGATCGAGTACGGGATCATCAAGGCGGGCACCGCGACGCTCGAGATCCGGCCGAGCGGTCCATCGGCCGCGCTTTCCGCGTTGGCGTGCGAGACGATCGAGTTGTCGTCGCGGGCGCGCTCGAGATCGTTCTTCGATCGATTCTATCCGGTCGACGACGAGGTGCGATCGCTCGTCGATGCGACGACGCTTCTGCCGCTCCGGTTCGAGAAGCGGCTCTCCGAGGGGAGCTATCGAGCCCGCGAATCGATCGTTTTCGACCGCGCGGCGAACCAGGCGCGCTACGCGAACGGCGACACAATCTCCATCCCGCCCGACGCGCGCGACGTCCTCTCCGCCTTCTACGAGGTGCGCCGCATGCGAGTCGTCCCGGGCGACACGCTCCATTTCGTGAACCACGCCGGACGGAAGACGATGCAGATCGAAGTTCGGGTCCTCAAGCGGGAGATGGTCGAGACCCGGGTTGGGCGGTTCCGGTGCCTCAAGACTCAGCCGGTCATCGTGAGCGGCGGACTGTTCAAGAACCAGGGACAACTCTGGGTCTGGTTCACGGACGACGCGCGGATGATCCCGGCTCGGATGGAGAGCAAGCTGACGTTCGGGTCGATCGTCGCGGAGTTGGAGCGAGTCGACAGGCCGGACCTGACGCTCGAAGCGAAGAAGGGAGGAGCGAGGCCGCGATGAGGCAGGGAGACGGGAAGCGGCGGATCGCGCGCGAGTCGGTGCGCACGGTGCCGCGGGCTGAGCGGGCGTGGAAAGTGCGGCGGGAGCATCTCGGACGCGCGGTCCCCGCGGGATCGACGGTATCGGAGCTCGTCGACTCGCTCCCGCGGATCTTAGCGGCCGACGGCCTGCGCGCGGCCGCGGAGGCGATCGCGCGCGCTCGCCGCGAAGGCGGCTCGGTGATCGCGCTCGTCGGCGCGCACGTCGTGAAGTGCGGGCTCACGCCGCTCATGTGCGACTTGATCCGCCGGCGCGTCGTGACCGCGGTCGCGATGAACGGCGCCGGTGCGATTCACGACTACGAGCTCGCCCGGTGGGGCGAGACGTCGGAGGACGTCGACGCGACGCTCGTCGAGGGGACGTTCGGCCTCGTCGAGGAGACGGGGCGGGAGATGAACGCGGCGTTCGAGCGCGCGACGAACCCGGACGCCGGGATGGGGGAGACGCTGGGGGACGCGCTGATCGCCGCGCGCGCCCCGTTTCTCGCCGACAGCCTTCTGGCCGCGGGGCGCGAGGCGCGGATCCCGGTGACGGTGCACGTCGCCCTCGGCACGGACGTGATCCATCAACATCCGACCGCCCGCGGGGACCTGATCGGGCGCCTGAGCATGGAGGACTTCCGGATTCTGGGAGACGCCGTTGCCGACCTCGACGAGCGGGGGGTGGTCGTAAACCTCGGCTCGGCGGTCATTCTCCCGGAAGTCTTTCTCAAATGCGTTTCGACGGCGCGAAACCTCGGGCACGCGGTGTCCGGGTTCACGGCGATCAACATCGACATGATCCAGCATTATCGCCCGCTCGAAAACGTCCTACGTCGGCCGACGCTGTCGGGCGGCCGCGCGATCGCGCTGACCGGCCATCACGAGATCGTAATCCCCCTCCTCGCCGCGATCGTGACCGACATCCTCGCATCGGGTTGAGGGTTGTTGTCGATTGACCGGGGTAAACCCGTGTGATACGCTCCGTCCACGTTTTGCGGCGCCCCGCTGGGATTGCCGGACCGAAGGAGGTGAGTCGTCAAGGACCGTTGCTAAGGACCGAATCGTCATCCTGAACGCGCGCCGGGCCGACCAACCCCCGTGCCGGGAAGATCCCGACGGCCTGCGCGTCAGAGTTTCGGGACATTGAGGCTCGTAAGCTCGATCGGCACACGAAAAGACATCAAGCGGAGTTCCTCGGCGACGGTCAAAGCAGGGTTCCTTATGTGATTCCCTGAGCTCGCGCGCGCGTTCCGCGGAACGCGCGGCCTCGTCCCTCCGCTCGATGATCTCGTGGTTGACGGGTCCGAAAGCGACGGCTCATGCTGAAGACTTCGACACTGGCGCCCCAAGCACCAGCTCCCTCCTCACACGAGGACGCCGCGCCCGTGAGCGCATCCGCGCCTCTCTACGTCGCCGCCAAGCGCGGGTTCGACATCCTGCTCGCCGGCTCCGGGCTCCTGCTCCTCGCCCCGCTTCTCGCCGCCATCCCGATCCTGGTTCTACTCGATTCGAGAGGACCCGCGATATTCCGCCAAACCCGTATCGGGAAAAACGGTAGGCCCTTCAACTTTTACAAGTTTCGGTCGATGTTCCTTGGGGCGGACCTCCTGAAACCGACCCTTTTGGCCTTGAACGAAGCGGATTATCCGTTGTTCAAGATTCGAAAGGATCCGCGAATTACGCGGGTCGGCCGGGTCTTGAGAAAGACGAGCTTCGACGAGCTGCCGCAGCTCTGGAACGTCTTGAAGGGGGACATGACGCTGATCGGGCCGCGCCCGCATCTCCCCGAGGAGGTCGAGCACTACACGGAACGGCAGCGCGCGCGCCTCAGCGTCACGCCGGGGATCACCTGTCTCTGGCAAGTGAGCCGTCGCGTCGGCGAAAACTTCGAAGAGTGGATTGAAATGGACCTGGAGTATATCCGGAGGCGAACTTGGAAGACCGATCTGTTCATACTTTGGAAGACGTTTCTCGTCGTCTTCAATCTCGAGCGAGCGTACTAGCCCTCATCGGGCTTCTCGTGCTCGGAGCCCTCGCGGTCGGCTGCGGGGGACGGAAGACGCTTGCCGGCGAGGTCGAGAAGACGACCTCGGCGCAGGGAGCGGAGGCCGCGCTCGCCGAAGAGGAGAGCGGTGCGCTCCCCGAGGAAGCCCAGTCCGAGGAGGAGCGCGCGACGCTCCGGCAGATCCGGGAGTTCACCGGAGATCTCGGGGCCGACTACAAGATCGGCTTCGGAGATCTGCTCGAGATCCTCTTCTACGGGGACCCGAGCCTCAACCACGAGGTCACCGTTCGGCCCGACGGAAAGATCTCGTTCCCGAGAGTCGGCGACATTCCGGCAGCCGGCCTGACGCCGGCCGAGCTCTCGTCCGCGATCACGGAGCTGTACGCCGAGTTTCTCAAGAACCCGGAGGCGACCGTCCTCGTCAAAGTCGCAGGAAGCCAGTTCGTGTACGTCCTCGGGCAAGTCGTCACTCCGAATTCGATTCCTATCCACGGCCGAATCAGCGTGACTCAAGCGATCAGCGAGGCCGGCGGCTGGACGACGACGGCGCAGCTCACGAGTGTCATGGTCGTCCGGCGCGGCCAGTGGGAGAAACCGCGCGCGCTCCGCGTCGATCTCACGCGCGCGATCTCGGGCGAGCAGTTGATCTACGACGTTCCTCTTCAGGCATTCGACATCGTCTACGTCCCGCAGACTTTCATCGGAGACGCGGGCGATTTCGCCGATAACCTCTTCACGAAGTTCATCGTGCCGCCGCTCAACGCTTTCGTGAGGGGGTACGACGCGTTCTACCCGAGGCAAGTGACGTCGAGGACCCGGTAGGTCTCGGGGTTAGGAGGGAACGGTGAGCAAAATTTTCGAGGCGTTGAGCAAGGCCCAGCGGGATCGGGTCCCGGACGAGCCGCCTGAGAACGCGATCGTGCCGATGCCCGACGTGACCGAAGCCCCCCTCGACGATCCGGAGAAGGAGGTCGGACGCGAGTTCGAAATCCTCCGGAGCGGGATCGAGGGGAACCTCGGGACGCTCGTCGACAAGGCTCTCGCGTTCATGAGCTCGGTTCCCGGCGAAGGCTCGAGCACGATCGCGGCGCGATTCGCGCTCTCGCTCCACACGATGCGATGGGTCCGGCCGGTTCTGATCGACATGAATCTTCGGAATCCGTCCGTCCGGGCGATCTTCGACCTCCCGCCGGCGGACGGCATGGTCGAGCTCTTGTCGGGGAAGACGTCGGTCGACAAGGCGGCGGTCCGCGTCGCGGATGGCTCGCTGGCGGTGATCGGCGAGGGACGCGGCGTCGCGAGCCCGCAGGCTCTCTTCACGCCGAAAAACTTCGCGCGATTCATGGGCGAGATCCGAGCGGCGTACAACTGCGTGATCGTCGACTCGCCGTCTGTCCTCGGGCACGCGGAGACGAAGGTGATCGGCGGGCTGATGGACGGCGTCGTGCTCGTGATCGAAACCGCGAGAACGAAGCGCGAGGTGGCGTTGCGGAGCAAGGAAGCGCTCGCCGCCGCGCACGCGAACCTGATCGGCACGGTGCTGAACAAGCGGAAGTACGTCATCCCGTCTCTCCTCTACAAGAGGATCTAGCGGCCCGACGGATGGATGGGGCCGCGGAGCCGGGTCTCCGCCTCGACTTTCGGATGGCGGGGCGCGAGCGCGACGACGTCTGGCTTCGCGACGAAGCGGGGCGCGTCCTGGGCGATCTTGTCAACGCGCTCGGCAGAGACCGACTGCGCGCCGTCGTCGTCGCGGGGAGTGTGGCCCGCGGCGAGGGCGGAGTTCTTTGGAAACAGGAGAAGGTGGCGCGGGTCATCTCCGACCTCGACGTGTACGTCGTCGCCGCGCGCGACGACGAAGGGGGACTGCGCGATGCGCGAAGCCGGATGAGCGAGAGGCTCTCGCCGTCGCCGCTCACCGCGGAAATCGGGATCACGACGGCCGAGACCCTGGCGAACCTTCCGGAAACGATCGCGAACCATTCGCTCGTGACGGAGGCCCGAGTCGTTTGGGGCGATCCGGACGTCCTCAGGGGCGCGCGGGCGTTCGAGGCGCGGTCCATCCCGCGCGAGGACGCGCTCAACCTCGTGCTCAACCGCGCGGCGGAGGAGATGATCGCGCGAGCCGCGTCGCGGCGCGGGGCGCCGGCGGAGGACGCCGCGCTCGGAATCTTCGTCCGCGGGATCAAGACGGTCGCGGACCTCGGGCTCGCCGTTCTCATGGCGCGGGGAAACTACGCGACGGGTTATCGCGGGCGCGGCGCGCGGGTCGCCGCGGCGATGACGGAGGAACCGCGGCTCGGCGCGAGCCTTCCGGGCCGGTTCGACGCATCCGTCGAGAGCGCGTGCGGCTGGAAGCTCGCTCCCGAGTGGGGCGGGCTCGCGGGACAAATCCCGGGAACGGACGGATATCCGGAGGCGGCGCGGCGTTGGCGCGTTGAGCGAATCGCGGCGACGCGCGGGTTCCTCCGCTGGTACATCGGGGAGAGCGGCGATCTGCTGGGCGCGCTCGGCCGGAGCGAGCCGCTCGCGCGGGCCGCGCGGGCGTGGGCTCGCTCGGCGCGCGGTTCGTTCGCCGCGGCGGGCCGGGCGGTTTCGCGAATCGTGAGCGGACGCGTCAGGCCGTCGCCGCGGCTCGCCGCGCAGCTCGCCGCGCTCGCCCTGTTCCTCGCGTCCGATGACGCGGCGGAGGGCGCGACGGATCGAGAGTTCGAAGACGCGGTCCTCGAGGAGTGGGGCCGCGAGATCATGGGTTGGGGGAAAGCGTGAGGCGCGTCGTCCTCGCTTTCCTCATCGACGCTCTGGGATGGGACAACGTCTCGGAGCGCCCGTTCCTTGACGCCATCATCCGCACGCGATGCCCGCTCCGGACCGTGTTGGGGTTCTCGAGCGGCGCTGAGCCCTCGATCTTGACGGGGACCGCGCCGTCGCGACATGGGCGCTGGACGATGTACGTCCGCGCGTCCGGCAGGAGCCCGTTCCGGATCGCGCGCTGGATCGCGCGCTGGCCCGCGGGAGCCCCCGGCTCCGGCCGGTTGCGACGATTCCTAGCGTGGTGGGTCCGAGAGAGGGAGGGCGTCGAGGGCTACTTCGACCTGTACGAAGTTCCCCTCCGGTTTCTTCCTCACTTCGACTTGCCCGAACGGACCGACCTGTTCGACGTCGGGGGAGTGCCCGGAGCGCCGACTCTTTTCGACAGGCTCTCCGAAGAGGGGATTCCATTTCGCACGTGGTCGTGGCGGACTCCGGACGAGCAGAACTTTCGCGAACTGAAGGAGGCGCTCGACGCCGGCCGCGGTGGATTCTACTTCCTCTACTCGGCGGGGCTCGACGCGCTCCAGCACGCGAAGGGCCCCCGGGCGCGCGACGTCGGGGAGAGGATCGGCGCGTACGAAGAGAAGATCGGCGCAATTTACAGAACTGCGGAGTCGAACGGACTGTCACCGAGCCTTTACGTTTTCTCGGACCATGGGATGACCGAAACCGAAGGGACAATCGATTTGATGAAGAGCGTGGCGAGCCTCGGGCTCGACGCCCCGCGCGACTACCTCGCGTTCTACGATTCGACGATGGCGCGATTCTGGTTTCGCTCCGACGCGGCACGCGAACGGGTGGCGTCACTTCTCGCGAGCACGTCGCACGGCCGAGTTCTCGATGACGACGAACTCGCCCGTGAAGGGGTGTTGTTTCCCGATCGCCGGTACGGCGAGGTCGTGTTCCTGATGGACGCCGGCTGGCAGATCGAGCCGTCGTTCATGGGGTCGCGCGCGCCGCGAGGGATGCACGGCTTCCATCCGAGCGACTCCGGCTCGATGGCGGCGCTCCTCTCCGATCGCCCGATCGTTCCCGCGCCGGCCGATATCAAGGACCTTTATAGCGTTCTGTTGTCGGCGGCTCGCGAGGCGGCCGCGTCATGACGACGGCGCCTCTCCTCGGCCGCGTGTCTGGCGCCGTCCCGTGGGCCCTCGTCGGCAAGCTCGTCCGGTTCGGCTCGGGCATCCTGACCTCGGTCATCGTCGTGCGCGCGCTCGGCGCGGACGACTACGGCATCCTCACCCTCGTTCGGGTCACGGTCGCGTTCCTCGCGCTTCCCGCCGGCGCCGGGATGGGCCAGGCGCTCCTCCGCTTTCTCCCGGAGCTCGTCGTGACGCGAGGGGGCCGCGGAGGCCGGCGCCTCCTGGCGACGGGGCTCCTCATCCAGGTCGCGGCGTGGGCGCTCCTCGCGCTCGGCGTCCTCTTGTCCCGGGGCTGGTTCGACGCGTTCTACAAGACGGACGTCTCCTCGTTTCTCTTGCTCGCCACGATCCTTCTCCTCGTCGGATCGCTCCGCGGGTTTTTCGAGAGCGCGCTGACGGCGAGCTACGAGACGCGACTCCTCGCGATCCTCGGGACGTTCGGAAGCGCCCTCCTTCTGTCCCTCACTTGGCTCTCCGTCCGGAGCGGCTTCGGCATCGCCGGAATCCTCGTCGCCGCGGCCGTCGCCGACTTCGTCCCCGCGCTCGGCGCGATGGCGCGGGCGTTCTCCAAACACGCCGACACGACGCGAGAAGTGCCGTCGCGGCGGCTGCTCGCGTACTCGCTCCCGTTCGTCGGCTTGTCGCTCCTGAACATGATCACGTGGAAGCAATCGGAGACGCTCCTCCTCGGCCACTTCTTCTCGCCGCGCGAAGCGGGGCTGTTCGACCTCGCGTACCGTCTTCCGCAACAGCTCCTCGAGTTCGTTCCCGAGACGATCTGGCCGCTCGTCCTCGCCGCGATGAGCGAGGCGTACACGAAAAACCCGGGCGCGCTCAAAGGGCTGATCGACCTGTACTACCGCCTTCTCTTCCTGATCATCCCGCCGTTGTCCGTGTTCGGGATGGTTCTCGGCGATCGCTTCCTCGCGGTCCTGTACGGCGCCGAGTACCGCGAGGCGGGCGTCTACTGCCAGGTCTTGTTCGGAGTTTTCTCGCTCTCCTTCTTCGGGACTCCGTTGTCGACGGCGATCTACGTCCTCGAGAAATCGTGGGCGAACTTTCTTCTCGCATTCGTGTTCGCGGTCGTCAACCTCGGGCTCGACCTGATCCTGATCCCGCGCTACGGTCTCGTCGGCGCCTTGATCCCTGTTGCGATTGCGATCGCGATCTCGCCGATCGCCCGCTGGTATGCTCTGTCGCGATTCATCGGGCCCGTGGCGATTCCGTGGGGATTCATCGCGCGAGCCTACCGGGTCTCGCTCCCGCTCCTGTTGCTCATCCCGTTCCGGAGCCGCATCACCGATTTCGCGTCACTCGGCGCGGCCTGCGCGGCGGCCGCGCTGCTCGTGCTCGGCTCGATCCGTCTGTTCGGCCTCCTCTCCGCTAAGGAGATGGATCTGATCGCTCGTTCCAAGCTTCCGATGAAGGGGGCGCTTCTCCGCGTGTTCGCGGGAAGCCCCGCGTAGAGGAGGACGATGCACCGGGGTAAGACGATTTCCGCCGTGATCCCCTGCTACAACGAGGAGGACGGGGTCCGGCACGTCATCGAGGCGATGCCAAGAGTCGTCGACGAAATCGTCGTCGTCGACAACAACTCGACCGACCGAACCGCGGAGGTCGCGCGCTCGCTCGGCGCGCGTGTCGTATCGGAGCAGCGGAAGGGCTACGGCGCGGCCTATCAGGCGGGCATTCCCGCGGCGACGAAGGACATCATCGTGACGCTCGACGGCGACGGGAGCTACCCGCCCGAAGAGATCCCGCGGCTTGTCGACTTTCTCCTCGAGAACGCGTTCGACTTCGTGTCCGCGAGCCGCTTTCCGCTCCGAAGCAAGGGCTCGATGAACTTCATGAACCAGGTCGGCAACAGAGTCCTGACGCTCGCGACGCTCGTCCTGTTCTTCCGGCCGATCGAGGACTCTCAGAGCGGAATGTGGGTTTTCAAGCGCGAAGTCTACCCCCGCTTGCACGCGAGGCATCCGGGCATGGCCTTCTCGGAGGAGCTCAAGATCGAGGCGATTCGGGCGAAGGGCGTGCGCTTCGGCGAGACGCGGATCGATTACCGCGAACGAATCGGCGAGGTGAAGCTCAACATGTGGCGCGACGGGTTCGACAACCTCTTCTTCCTCGTGAAGAAGAGGTTCGAGCGGAGGAACTCGCGGTGAGACGCGGGGGCCGGCGAAGCGCGGACGACGCGCTCATGGCCGCCGGGGTCGCGCTCCTGGCGCTCCTCGTCGCGGCTCCCGGCGCCGTGCCGTGGCCGCGCGTGCGCGCGCTCCTGGCCCTGTTCGCGTTTTTCTATCCGATCGGCGAGGTCGCGCGCCGCGCGCTCATCCCGCTGTTCGCCGCCGACTTCTTGGGGCGCGCCCTGATCGCGCTCTCGCTCGGAAACGCCGCGCTCGCGCTCGGCGTCGGCGCGGCGTGGCTCACAGGAAACCGGCTGAGCGCGGCGGGTCCGATCGTCGCCGGGCTCGGCGGCGCGCTCGTCGCGGCGGCGCTCCTCCGTGGGCGGCGCGGCGGCAGGGGGAGCCTCGCGCGGCAGACGGGTGCGCAGTCGTCGGGCGCGCAGCCGTCGGGCGTGCAGTCGCCGGGCGAGCAGCCGCCGGGCGCGCAGCCCGCGACCGAGGTCCTCGCGCCACGCGGCGGGCGCACCCTCGCGATCCTCCTTCTCGCCGGCGTCTTCCTGACTCTCGTTCCGCTACTCCAATTCCACGACCCGCTCTCGCCGGCGAGCGACAGTCTCGACCATGTCGGGAGTCTGCGGAAGCGGATCGAGCAAAACGCAGTCTTTCCGCGGAGCACGTTCTACGCCGTGTCGATGGAAAACGGGCCGGACGCGAGGAAGGGTCTCCTCCACGCCTCTCTCGCGCTCGTCGCGCGGTCGACGCGGACGCCGCTCCTCGATCTGTGGGACTCGCTCCCGTTCGCCGGCGCGCTCTGGACGCTGCTCGCGGTGTTCGCCGCGGCGCGGGCCCTGCTGCCGGGCGTCGCCGTCGCCGCTCTCGCCACGCTCCTGTTTGCGCTCTCGTGGGATGGCGGGCCGAGCGGGGCGTGGCTCACGCGGCTCGGCCAGCCGTCCCGGATGATGCTCGCGCCCTACTGGACGGCCTGGGCGCTCATCTTGGCGCCGGCTTCGCGCCGGCCGCCGCTCGGGCTCCTCGCGATCCTCGGGTTCGGAATGGCCGCGATCCACACGCAAGCGCCCGTCCTCCTCGCCGCGTTCGGCGCGTTCCTCGCGATTTTCGTCGCGCTGTTCGGCCGCGGCGAAGCGCGCGCCGCGCTCGGCGGCGTGGTCCGCGGCACGATCGCGATCGTCGCGGGCGCCGCGCCCTACCTGTTGCTCCGCGCCGCTGTCAGCATGCCGCTCGTCGACACGATCCACACCGAGCGCCAGGGGATCCTCGCGTGGAGCGACGGCGTCTTCCTGCTCAACCCGTTCTGGCTCGCGCGGAGCTGGGGCGTCCTCGGCCTCCTCGCGATCCCGATGTCGCTTCTCATTCTGAAACGGGCGCGGCGCGATCTCCCGTCCGCGTTCCTCGCGAGCGGCGTGCTCGGCACGGCGCTCCTGTTGGCCAACCCGCTCGCGATGCCGCTTCTGTACCGCGCGCTCGGCTATCTCTCGATCCGCCTTGTCTGGTTCACGCCGCACGTCTTTCTGATCGCGGGCTTAGTGGGTGAGGCGGCGGCGCGGCTCGCGCGCGCCAGAGCGGTCGCATCGCCCGCCGCGCCGGCCGGGGAAGCGCGCGCAAATCGGCCGGCGTTCGGGCTCGCTCCCGCGAGCCTTCTGGCGGCGGCGCTCCTTTTCGTCGCGGCCTCGGGCCAGGCGGCGGCGCGGCGGTGTCTCCCGGGACGGCCCGTTCCGTCGGGACTCGCCGGACAAGCGGCGGCGTTCGCCGCGATCGACAGCGCGATCACCGACCCGTCCGTGATCCTGGCCGATCCGGCCACGGGGTACGCCGTCCCAGCCCTCACGAGGCACTGGACAGTCTCCGCGATGGCGCAGCACACGCCGCCGAACGATCCCGAAGCGCGCACCCGACTCCGCGACACGCGGCGAATCCTCTCGCCGTACGTCGGCGCTCGCGAGACGGTCGCGCTTCTTCGCCATTACGGCGCGGGGTGGATCCTCGTCAATGCGTCGCCCGAGACCGCGCTCTCCCACTACATCTTCGTCCCCGGCCCGGCCGCCGACGCGCTGTCCCGCGAGAAGTTCGACGCGCGAGCCGACCTCTTCACGCCGGTCCTCGACGCCGGCCGTCTACGGCTGTACAAGCTGACCGAGACCGCGCTCCACGACCCGCTCGATGGCGACGACGCGCCGCTCAGAGCCGTCGAGCCCGCCGCGCGCGGCGCCGATCCGGCCGCGTCCGCGCCGGTGCCGTCCGACCCGTTCGTCCTCCTCTTCGGCGATGTCCTGACGCCCGAGGTCGCCCGCGGCGGCCGAATCGCGATCGAGAGCAACTGGGAGCGGAGGGCGGCGGTCCCGGAGGCGAACCGCTTCCTCGTCGTGCGGCTCGATCGGCTCGATCCTTCGTCTGCTCCTGAGCGCGGCCCGTTCGCCAAGGTCTGGCGGCAGGCCCGCGACTCGTTCCACGGCGAGCGGACGCGCGCTCGGATCGCGTTCGCGCCGGGCCAGGGATTCCTTCCGCCCGACGAATGGCCGATCGGCCCGGGAATCCGCGACGTGAGCGAGCTCGACCTCCCGCGCGACCTGGCCGTCGGCGAATACGTCGTCAAGATTCGCGCCATCGAGGAAGCGTTCTACCCCAACCTGCGCCCGGAAGATTTGTTCTCGCTCTCGGATTCCTATGACGGAGTTCCGATCGGGACGGTGCGCGTCACGGAACAGGAGAGACAGACATCATGAGCGTCGCAGAAAGAAAGGGCCCGTCGGTCGGAGTCCCGTTCGTCGACTTGAAGGCGCAGTACCGGACGATCCGCGACGAAGTGCGCGCGGCGATCGACGGCGTCGTCGAGGAGGCCGCGTTCATCGGCGGCAAGGCGCTCCATGAATTTCAAGACGCGTTCGGGCGGTATTGCGGGGCGCGCCACGGGATCGGCGTGTCGAGCGGAACGTCAGCGCTCCACCTCGCGCTCGATGCGTGCGGCGTCCGGCCGGGCGACGAAGTCGTCACCGTCCCGAACACGTTCATCGCGACGACGGAGGCGATCACGCAGGCCGGCGCGACGATTCGGTTCGTCGACGCCGACCCGGAGAGCTTCTGCCTCGACCCGGCGCGGCTCGAGGCGGCCATCACGTCGAAGACGAAGGTCGTGATGCCCGTCCACCTCTTCGGCCAGACGGCGGAGATCGATCCGATCGCGGCGATCGCGCGTCCCCGCGGGATCCGGATCGTCGAGGACGCGGCGCAGGCGCACGGCGCGGAGTACAAGGGACGCCGCGCCGGGACTCTCGGCGACATCGCGGGGTTCAGCTTCTACCCGGGGAAGAACCTCGGCGCATACGGCGACGGCGGTTTCGTCACGACGGACGACGACACGATGGCGACTCGGGTGCGGCTCCTGCTCGACCACGGCCGCACGACGAAGTACGAGCACATCGCGGAAGGCTACAATTACCGCCTCGATGCGCTCCAGGCTGCGATCCTGTCGGTGAAGCTCCGCCACCTCGATGCGTGGACGGAGTCGCGGCGCCGCGTCGCGAAGGCGTACGACGAACGGCTCGCGGGGATCGACGGGCTCCGTCTTCCGGTGGAGCAAGCGAACCGCCGGCACGTCTACCACATCTACGCGCTCCGCACGGATCGCCGAGACGCGCTCAAATCGCACCTCGAGACGCGCGGCATCGCGGCCGGCGTACACTACCCGATTCCGCTCCACTTGCAGCCCGCGTACCGGCATCTCGCGATCCCGAAGGGGAGCTTCCCGGTCGCGGAGCGGCTGGCCGAAACGTTCCTCTCGCTCCCGATGTACCCGGAGATGGGTGAGCCGGAGATCGACGCGGTCTGCTCAGCCGTCCGCGGATTCTTCGAGGGGAAGCGCGGCGCGTAGTGGCGACGGCGCCGGTCATCGCGGAGAGACCCGTGAACTCTCGGTCGATACGAGCGAGACGCCGCGCCCGCCAGGGGGGTCTATTCCTCTTTCTGGTGTCGGACGCGGTGTGCATCTATGGGTCGTTCCTGGCCGCGTACTGGCTGCGCTGCCTCTCCGGCGTGTTCCCGACATTCATTCCGATCCAGCCGGTTCACTTCTGGATCCTCGGCGGGCTGGCGATCGTGATGCTCCTCGTCTTCTCGCTTCAGGGGCTGTACAAACCCGAGATCATGACGGCCGCGATCGACCAGTTGATCGGGCTGTTCAACGGCGTCAGCCTCGGGATCCTGCTTCTTCTCGCCGTCGCGTTCGTCGCGAAGACCGAGTACTTCGTCGAGCGGCGCCTCGTCCTCGGGTTCGCGTGGGGATTTTCCCTCCTGACGCTGTCCACCGCGCGCGTACTCCTCCTGCGGCCGTACCTCGTCGGGCGCCGCGGCCGCGAGGCGTCGCGGGCGCGCGTCCTCGTCGTCGGCGCCGGCGAAGGGGGGCGCGACTTCGTCCGGCAGGTCCGCGAAAACCCGGCCGACCTCCATCACATCGTCGGGTTCGTCGACGACGACCCGGCGCTCGAAGGCGCCGAGGTGGAGGGGATCCCGGTCATCGGCACGACGGACGATGTCGAGGCGGTTGCCGAGCGGCATCAGATCGACGAGATCTTCCTGGCGGCGACGCGTCTGCGCCAAGACGAGGCGATCGAGCTCCTGTCGAAGTGCATGCGGTCGAAGCTCCCGGTCAAACTCGTGTCGGACAGCTTCCGTCTGATGGCCAGCGAAGCGACGATCCGGCGGATCGACGGCGTCCCGACTCTTTCCGTCCACGAGTCGCCGATGCTCGGCGTGGCCCTGGTCCTGAAGCGGGTCGTCGATCTTCTCGTCTCGGCGGCGCTCCTCGTCATCGTCTCCCCGATCTTCCTCGTCGTCGGGATCTTCATCAAGGCGCTCTCGCCCGGGCCGATTCTCTTCAAGCAGACGCGCGCGGGGCAGTTCGGCCGCCCGTTCGCCTTCTACAAGTTCCGGACGATGCGGGTCGACACGGACGATCGCCTCCACCGGCAGTACGCGCAGACGTTCATCAACGGGAACGACGACGGCGCCGACGAGGGGATTCCGGGGCGCGGCGTGTTCAAGATGAAGAACGACCCGCGCGTCACGAGCGTCGGACGGATCCTTCGCCGGACGAGCCTCGACGAGCTGCCGCAGCTGTTCAACATCCTCCGCGGCGAGATGAGCCTCGTCGGGCCGCGCCCGCCGATCGTCTACGAGCTGAACCACTACAAGGAATGGCACAAGCGGCGGCTGGAGGCGAAGCCCGGATTGACGGGGTTGTGGCAGGTGAGCGGCCGTTCGAGCGTGCCGTTCAACGAGATGGTGCTGATGGACCTGTACTACATCGACAATTGGTCTCTTTGGTTCGACTTCGAGATTCTCCTGCGCACGATCCCGGTGATCTTGTTCGGGAAGGGCGCCTACTAGGATGCAGACCGAGAGGGGGGAGCGCCGTTGAATCGGATCGCCGTCGTCGGGTGCGGATACTGGGGCCCGAACTTCGTGCGCAACTTCTCACAGCTCCCGGACGCGGAGGTTGCGCTCTGCTGCGACCTGAGCGAGAAACGGCTCGCGCACATGCGAAAGCTGTACCCGTTCGTGAAGACGACGAACCGGCTCGACGCGGTCCTCGAGGACCCGACGATCAACGCGGTCGTGATCGCGACGCCCGTGACGAGCCACTTCCGGATCGGGTCGGCGTGCTTGAAGGCGGGAAAGCACGTGCTGATCGAAAAGCCGATCGCGCCGAGCGCGCGCGACGTGTCGAAGCTGATTGCGCTCGCCGATGAGCACAAGCTCATCCTGATGGGCGGGCACACCTTTCTGTTCAACGCCGCCGTCCTGAAGGTGAAGGAGTACATCGAGAGCGGCGAGCTGGGGGACATTTTCTACATCAACACGACGCGCGTGAACCTCGGCATCTTCCAGGAGGACATCAACGTCATCTGGGACCTCGCGCCGCACGACGTGTCGATTCTCAACTTCATCCTCGGCGCGCGGCCGCGCGCGGTCGCGGCGCACGGGCGGCCGTACATCCAGGAGAAAATCGAGGACGTCGCATTCATCACGCTGGAGTACCCGAACGACGTGATCGCGAACGTCCACGTCTCTTGGCTCGACCCGAACAAGATCCGCCGGACGACGATCGTCGGGTCGAAGAAGATGCTCGTGTACGACGACGTGGCGACGCTCGAAAAGATCCGGGTGTACGACAAGGGCGTGACCGTCCAGCCGCACTACGACACGTTCGGCGAGTTCCAGCTCGCGTACCGGTTCGGCGACATCTACATCCCGCGGGTCGATGACGCGGAACCGCTCAAGATCGAGTGCCAGTCGTTCCTCGAGTCGATCCGCACCGGGAAGGCGCCCCGCTCCTCGGGCCGGGAGGGACTGGCGGTCGTCGAGACGCTGGAAGCGGCGCAGCGGTCGCTCCGGAGCGGCGGGCGCGTGATCGTCGTGGACCGCGAGAGCGCGCCGAGCCGCCCGCGCGGCGCGCGCGCCGCGGCGAAGCGAGGCCGGCGATGAGCGCGCGCGGCGAGAAACCCGCGGACCCGATCGTCGTCGGCCGCGGCTCGCGCATCGACGATGGGGCGCTGATCGGGTACAAGACGGGCCGGCGGATCGCGTGGCGCGGGGTCCGGATCGGCGACGGCGCCGTCATCCGGAGCGGATCGGTCATCTACCAGGGCGTCGAGATCGGCGCGGCGTTCGAGACGGGCCACGGCGTCGTCGTCCGCGAGGAAAACGTCATCGGAGATCACGTGGCGATCTGGAACAACACGACGATCGACTACGCCTGCCGGATCGGGAGCCGCGTGAAGATCCACTGCAACTGTTACGTTGCGCAGTTCACCGTGTTCGAGGACGACGTGTTCCTCGCGCCGGGCGTGACGATCGCGAACGACATCCATCCGGGATGCAAGTTCTCGGCGGAATGCATGAAGGGGCCGACGCTCCGCCGCGGCGTCCAGATCGGCGTCAACGTGACGATCCTCCCGTACGTCGAAATCGGAGAGGGGAGCTTGATCGGGTCGGGGAGCGTCGTGACGCGAGACATCCCGCCCTTCTCGGTGGCGTTCGGCAACCCGGCGCGCGTCGTCCGGCGCGTCGAGGCCCTCCGCTGCACGACCGGGATCACCGAGAGGCCGTACTGACCAGTCCGCGCCGCGTCCCGTGAGAGAGATTCTTCTCGTCGATCCGGGGAGCAGCATCGGCGGGACGGAGAAGGTCGTCGTCGATTCCGCGCGACGGCTGGTCGCGCGCGGCGAGCGAGTCGCGGCGCTCGCCTCGGCGGATCGTGCCGTCGATGCCTTCGCGTCGGACCTCGCCGCGGCCGGCGCGCGCGTCGAGCGAGCGGGCGGGCCGGCGGCGCCGATCGGCGGGTTCGAGGCGATGGTTCGCCGGCTCCGCGCTCGCCCGCCCGACATCCTCCACGCTCACCTTCCTTGGCCGCACGCCTGCCCGTGGCTTCCGCTCGCGAGCCGGATGGCCGGCGTGCGGTCAATCGTCGCGACCGAGCACCTACTGTTTCCCGAGACGCACCTTCGCGACGATTTGCGGAAGCGCTTCGGCGGCGCGTTCGTCGATCGAGCGATCGCCGTCTCTACGCGGATCGCGGAGACGCTCGTCTCCCGGTGGGGGTACCCGTTGTCACGGGTCGTCGTCGTCCCCAACGGCGTCGACCTGGCGCAGTTTCCAGGTCCCGGCGCGGAGGCGCGCTCTCGCGGCCGCCGCGCGCTCGGCCTCGACGAGAACGCCCTCCTCGTCGGAAGCGTCGGACGCCTCGAGGAGCAGAAGGGATTCGGCAATCTGGTGCGGGCGGCGGCGCGCCTCCTCCCGCGGTTCCCGGAGTTGGGCGTGGCCATCGCCGGAGAGGGGAGCCTCGCCGGGACGCTCCGCGACGACGCGCGCCGCACCGGGCTCGGCGAGCGTCTTCATCTGCCGGGCCGCATCGCCGCGATCCCGGACTTCCTCGCCGCACTCGACCTGTTCGTCCTCCCGTCGCACTGGGAGGGGATGCCCCTCTCGCTCCTCGAAGCGATGGCGATGGGGATTCCCGTCGTCGCGACCGGCACGCCCGGCGCGCTGGAAATCTTCGCCGGCCCCGAGCGGGTCGGCGTCGCCGTGACGATCGGAAACGACGAGATGCTCGCCGAGTCGATCGCCGCGCTCCTCTCCGACCGCGAGGCCGCGCGCGCCCTCGGCCTTGCCGGCCTCGCGCGCGTTCGCGAGCGGCACGACGCGGCCAGGCTGTTCGAGCGCGTCGTTGCGGTGTACGACGCCGTCTCTCCTCGCGAGGACGCGTGAGGATCCTCGGGATCACGGACCAGACGATCGACCCTCCCGCCGCCGGCGGTGCGGAGCGAATCCGCACCCTGTACGAGCGTCTCGCCCGGAAGCACGACGTCGACATCGTCAACCTCGTCGGGTTCCGGGAGAAGACGGGCGAGAGCCGCCTCGCTCCGCGCCTCCGAATCCAAAAGGTCCGAGCGGTCCAGCGAACCCTCGCGTACTACTTGGATCGGAGGCGGCTGGCGCCGGTCTTCACAGCGCACTACGCGCACGCGCTTCTTGCGCCGCTCTACGCGGCGGCGCTCCGGCGCCGCGCGTACGACGTCGCGCAGATCGACGGCATCGCGCTGGGGCCCTTGCTCGGGGCGCTGCCGCGCGGCCTCCCGACGGTTTACACCGCGCACAACGTCGAGGCGGAGTTCTTCCGCGCGTACCTCGAGCCGTTCCCGCTTCGGAAGCAGTATCTGAACGCGCTCACGCGGATGGAGCGCGCGATCTTGCGGCGCGCCGACTCCGTCGTCGCCGTGTCCGACCGGGACCGAGCGCTCCTCGCCGCTTCGTACGGGATCTTCGAACAGAAGATCGTGACGGTTCCGAATGGGTACGACGAAGATCGATTCCGTCCCGCGGGCGAGGCGGAGAGGTTGACGCTCCGCCGGATGATGGGCTTCGCCCCCGAAGAGCGGATCGTCCTTTTCGCCGGCTCGCGCGTCCCGCACAATGAGGCCGCCGTCCGGCTCCTCGCGGGGCGCGTCGCGCCGCGCCTCCCCGCGCGCTGCCGTCTCGTCGTCGTCGGCACCGTCGGGAGCGCGTTCGAGTTCGTCGCCGACCCTCGCGTCCGGGTCACGGGTCCCGTTCCGGATGTGCTCCCGTATTTCCAGGCCGCTGACGTTGCCGTCAATCCCGTCGAGAGCGGGGGAGGGACGAACATCAAGGTGATGCAGTCGCTCGCCGCGGGCCTCCCCGTCGTGTCGACCGCGTTCGGAATGCGCGGGCTCGAGGCCCTCGTTCCGTTCGTCCGGATCGCCGAGGTCGACGACATTCCGGAGGCGCTCGCGGGGCCGCTGCCGCCTGCGGCGCCGGGGTTGCGCGAGCGGCTCGCTGCGCTCAGTTGGGGCGCGAGCGCGCGCCGGCTGGAGAGCGTGTACGAAGCGCTCCTCGAGAAATCTGGCGGCGCTGGAGAGTCCGCGCGGTGATCGCACCTCGCGCGATTCTCAACGTGAACAAGTTCCACTACGTGCGCGGCGGAAGCGAGCGCTACTATTTCGACCTCCAGGAACTGCTCCGCGAGCGCGGGCACGACGTCATCTCCTTCTCGATGACCCATCCCGCGAATCGTCCGTCGGCGCAAGCCGCGTACTTCGTCCCGCACGTCGCGTGGGACGGCGGCGGAAGCGTCGGCTCGGCCGTTGCCGCCGCGGCGGGCGTGATCTCCTCGCGGACGGCGCGCCGTCGCATCGACGCGCTCCTCTCGGCCGAGCGCGTCGACGTGGCGCATCTCCACAACGTCGCCCACCAACTGTCGCCGTCGATTTTCGGGCCCCTGCGGCGGCGGAAGATTCCCGTCGTTCAAACGCTTCACGACTACAAGTTGATCTGCCCGAACTACCGGCTGTTCACGGAAGGAGCGCCGTGCGAACGCTGTCGCGGGGGCCGCTACTGGAACGCGTGGCGGCACCGGTGCCAGGGCGGCGCGGCCGCGAGTCTCCTGATCGCGGTCGAATCGAGCATCCACAGAGGCGCGGGGTCGTACCAGCGCGGCGTCGACCTCTTCCTCGCGCCATCGCGATTCCTGTTCGAGAAGGCCGTCGCGTTCGGCATCCCCGAGGAGAGGCTGCGACATCTTCCGTACCCGATCCCGCTCCCGACGGACGCGGTAGAATCCGAGCGCGGCGGGTACTTCCTATACGCCGGCCGTTTGACGGCGGAGAAGGGCCTCCGGACGCTCCTCGCCGCGGCCGAGCGGGCGCCCGGCGTCCGGATCGAGATCGCCGGCGACGGCGAGCTACGAGACGAAGTCGCGGCCCTGGCCGCGCGCTGTCCGGGCGTGACCCTGCGCGGGCATTTGGCGCCGGACGAGGTGCTGCGTCTACAGCGCGGCGCGATCGCCGTCGTCGTTCCGTCCGAGTGGTATGAGAACCTTCCGTTCGCGATCCTCGAGGCGTTCGCCGCCGGGACGCCCGCGATCGCGTCGCGGATCGGCGGGATCCCCGAGCTCGTCGTCGACGGGGAGACGGGATGGTTGTTCCCGCCGGGGGACGCGGCCGCGCTCGCGGAGCGCTTGACGCGCGCTGCGGCCGATCGGCCGACGCTCGTCGAGATGGGGCGGCGCGCGCGAGCCTTCGTCCGAAAGCGTCACGACCCGGCGGCGCACTACGACGCGCTCCTCGGAGTCTACGACGAAGCGGGCCGGCTCGCCGCCGCCGGCGAGCCGTGGCAGTGGAGGCGCGCGTCGTGAGCGCGGAGGCAGGCCGGCTCCTCGAGGAGCTTCGCGCGGCGGTCGATTCGACGCTCGATGCGCTCCTTCCGCCCGCGGACGCGTACCCTCCGCCGATCCACGAAGCGCTGCGGTACGCCGTCTTCGCCGGAGGAAAGCGCGTGCGGCCCGCGCTCACGCTGTTGGCCGCTGAAATCGTCGGAGGGAACCGCGCGAACCTTCTCGAATCCGCGGCGGGTTTCGAGCTCGTCCACACGGCCTCGCTCATCCTCGACGACCTCCCGTCGCAGGACAATGCGCCCGTGCGGCGCGGGCGCGCGGCGACGCACGTCCGTTTCGATGAAGCGACCGCGGTTCTCGCGTCGACGGCCCTGTTGACGCTCGGCTTCCAATCGGTCGCCGAGAACGCGCGGCGGATCGGCGCCCCCGCGGAGACAGTCGCGCGCGCGCTCCGCTCGATGGCCGAAGCGATCGGAACACGCGGGATGATCGGCGGCCAAGTCGTCGACCTGAGCGTCGGGGGCGAGCGCGACACGATGGAGACGCTCGAGTACATCCATAGCCGCAAGACCGGCGCGCTGTTCATCGCGTGCGCGGAAGTCGGCGCGCTTCTTCCGGGCGGGCGCGAAGACGAGATCGCCGCGCTCGGCGCGTTCGCGAAGAACCTCGGGCTCGCGTACCAGATCACGGACGACATCCTCGACGTCGAAGGTCGCGAAGAGGCGATGGGGAAGCCGGCGGGTCAGGATCGCGGGAAGGCCACTTTCGCGACGCTGTTCGGGCTGGAGGTTTCGCGGCGCGTCGCGCGCGAGCTGTACGAGGCGGCCGATGCGGCGCTCGCTCCGTTCGGAGCGCGCGCGAAGAACCTTCGCGCGATGGCCGCCTGGCTTCGGGCGCGCGCGTCGTGACGTCCGAGAGCGTATGACTCGCGAACACCACGATCCCGAACTCGACCGCCGCGTCGACGAGGTCCGCGACCGGCTGCGGGGGCTCGGCTATCTGAAGAACCCGCTCGAATCGTTCGTCGCCGGGCGAGGCGCGCGCACGCCTTCGCTCCGAACGGTCGCGGGCGTCGCGGTGCGCCTCGGCGTCGTCGGAGGAATCCTCGTCGCCCTCCTGATCTGGCTCGCGACCGTCGCGATCAACCCCGCGATCACCGACCGGCCGCGCGACCTGATCGTCCTGGCCGCCTACTTGTTCGCGATCTACGCCGTCATCGTCGCCGCGATCGGGCTCGTGGTCGGGAGCCTCATCCTGCTCGTCGTGCGCCTCGCGGGCCCGACGGCGCGCCTCGGCGGGTTGCCGTTTCCGGTCGGCGCCCTCGCGACGCTCCTGACGTTTCTGTACGGGACGGTCTGGTGGCGCTGGGTCCTTTTCTCCGGGGACGCGCTCGCGCTCGGCGCGTGGGGGCGCCTCGTCGCGGGCCTCTCGATCGTCCTGCTCTCACTTTTGCTCGGACGGCTGGCGACCCTCTCCGCGGCGCTTCTCGTCGTGGCGGGCGCCGAGGGGCGAGCTGCGGCACAGCGGCGGAAGCACCGCGAATCGTCGCGCGCCGCGGCGGTCGGCCTCGTCGCGTTCGCGCTCGTGCTCGCCTACTTCATCGCGACGGGAAGACGGACGCCGGGAAGCTCGCGCGAGGCGACTCCGTTCACCGTCTCGGCCCCCGCGACGCCGCTCGTGCTGATCGGAATCGACGGGCTCTCGTGGGAATCGTTTCACTTCTTCGCCGACGCCGGAGAGTTCCCGAACGTCGAAGCGCTCGTCGCGCGTTCCGTGCGGGCTCCGCTCGACGTCGCGGGCGGAGGGCCGCCGCCAGAGGTCTGGACGACGATCGGGACGGGGGAGACTTCGCTCCGACACGGCGTCCGCTCGTTCGTGCTGTCGCGCCTGACGGGGATGCAGGGCGGGCTAGACTTCGCGAGCGATCGCCCCGGGATCGCGTCGGCCCTCGAGACGGTGTTCCCCGCGTTCGGGCTCTCCCGTGAGATTCCGGTCTCGGGGCTGACGCGCACGCGGAAGGCGATTTGGGAGATCGTCTCCGAGAAGGGATTTCCCGCGGGGGCCGTGAACTGGTGGGCGACATGGCCGGCGGCGCCGGACGGCGGCGCGGTCGTGTCGGAGAGGGCGTTCGCGCGGCTGACGCGGACCGGCCCGCACGAGGCCGATCTGACGAGCGACGTCTCGCCGGTTTCGATCGGGAGCACGGCAGCGGCGGTCGCGGAGAGCGCCCTTGCGGACGTCGACTCCGATGATGGGATCGCCGATCCCCACGACGAGGCCGGGCGCCTCGCGGCCGCCGGAGACCTGTTCGCGATCCGAATGGCGGCTCGCCTGCTCGGCGACGCGCCATCTCCTCTCTTCCTCGCAGTCTATTTGCCGGGGCTCGACATCCTGTCGCGACCTCTCATCGACGAGGGGCACGCAGCCCGGATCGCCGCGCTCGACGTTCGGCTCGCCGCGATCCGACGGCACGTCCGGCGCCTCGATCGAGAGATCGGTGGTCTCGTCGTCGAGCTCGGAGACCGCGCGGCTGTCGCGGTCGTGACGACGCCTGGCGGCGGAGGGGGGGCCTCCGCCTCGGGCGCGGAGGGGCTCGTCGCGATGTGCGGCGAGGGCGTCGCGGCGGGGACGCTGCGGCGCGCGCTCATCCCCGAGGAAGTTGCGCCGACGATTCTCGCCTACATCGGTTTTCCCGCGAGCCTCGAAATGGCCGCCGCTCCGAGGACCGACCTTTTCTCCGAAGAGTTTGCCACGCGGTCACCCGTCTCGCGCATCGCCAGCTTCGGCACTCGTCAGCCGCCGGCCGCGGGACGGCTCGATGAAGACGAAGAGTTTCTCGAACGACTCCGCAGTCTCGGGTACATCCGGTGACGGCCGCCGCGCGTGCGCGCGCGACTCGATCCGCCGTTGACAGCGCCGCCGGCGGGACGCTAAGATGCGCGGCGAGTTGTTCGTTCTTTGCCCCTTCACAGACTCCAGCGAGCGGGAATAGCTCAGTGGTAGAGCGCCACCTTGCCAAGGTGGATGTCGCGGGTTCAAGTCCCGTTTCCCGCTCCAGTTATTTTAGTTCTATCGGCGGCGGCATAGCCAAGCGGTAAGGCAGAGGACTGCAAATCCTTCACCCCCGGTTCAAATCCGGGTGCCGCCTCCAAAAACTCCTCGAGTTGATTCGGCTGAAATAGAAAAGGGGCCTCGCGGCCCCTTCTCTATTTTTCTACTTCTCCTTGCAGCCTACTTCACGAGCAACATCTTGACGCGGTCGGAGAACGAGCCGGCCTCCATCCGCAACAGATAGACCCCCGAGGCGACCGACCGTCCGCCGCCGTCGAGCCCAGCCCACGGGACTTCGTGGCGTCCGGCCGGCATCGACCGGTCGACGAGCGTCGTGACCTTCCGGCCGGCGGCGTCGAACACCGCGATCGAAACACGGCTCTCGCGCGGGAGATCGAACGAAACTTTCGTCATCGGGTTGAACGGGTTCGGCTCGTTCGGCCGGAGCGCGAACGCCGTCGGGATGAAGCGTCCGGCGTCATCGACGCCGACGAATGACGACACCACGTTGATCTGCAGATCGAGGTTGTGCACCGGGACGAGCGGATCGGAACCCGTCGTCCTCAGGTTGAAGTGGTACTCGCCGAGAGGAGACGCGCCGGTCGACAGCGCGTGCCACTGCTGAACCGTCGACGACGAATCGGGGATCGAGCCCGCCAGCGGCGTCAGCATCGAGACCTGGACGCCCGCGCCGGTCGTGATCGCCTGCGGGTAGACGACGATGCTCGAGCTGAGAGTCGCAGGCGTTGCCGCCGGGTAGCCGGTGCCGAGCGTCACGCCGTACTGGATCGCCCCGAACGACGTCGGCTCCGGAACGCCGAAGGTCCCGTTGTCGTTGTAGTACGTGGCGCTCTGGTTCCACGCGGCGCCGATGTAGTAGAACTTGCCGGCGACCATCGTGAGGCTAAACGACGGCGACGAAAAGAAGCCCGTCCCCGGACCGAGGACCTGCGTCCCGCTCGTGTAGATCTTCGTGAAGCTCCCGGTGACCGTGTTCCCTTCATAGACGAAGAACTCGACGTCCGTCGGAGCGCTCAGGCCCAGGTAGAACTCCTGCTTCGAGAGCGGCGTCGTCGTCGAGACCGAGTAGACGTTCCCGCGCGAGCGGGCCGCGCCGGAGAAGGTGTTCGTCGTGTTGAGGACCTCTTCGCGCGAGCCGCCCGGACCGCTCACGATGAGGACCGAGGCATTGTAAGAGAGCGCGGCCTTCCCCCAGTTGTAGATGTTGAAGCTGCCGTTGATCGAGTCGCCGGCGAGGATCGTGAAGTCGTAGTTCTCCTGGTCGACGCCCATCCACGGACGCGAGGTGACGAGAATGTCGACTGTCACCGTCTTGATCGGATCGCTCGGATCGTTCGACGCGATCTGAAGCGTCGTCGAGTTTGAGCCCAATGGCGGCTCCCGTCGTCACGAAGGTGACCGTGATCGTCACCTCCTCGTTCGCCGACAGCGTGTCGGCCAGTGGCGACGCGCTTGCCCACGCGACGCCCGGGCTCTCCGAGATCGTTAGCATCAGCGGATTGGCCAGCGCGCCCTGGTTCTTGATCGTGAACGTCCGCTGGTTCGTCGTCGTCTCGACGAGCGTGTCGAGGATCGCCGTCGCGCCGAGCGTGATGTTCGGGTCGGTCGTCTGCCGCAGGAGCGCCAGGTAGTTCGCCATGATATCGACGGGCGTCGTCGCGGTGACACCGGGCTCCGGCGTGATCCGGTCTTCGATCGGGGCCTGATTCTCGTTCGTGTTGGCGACGAGCTTCAAGGGAACGGGGACCAGCGTCGTGAGGTTGTCGCCCAACCCGGCGAGCGGTTTCTGAACGCCGATCGGAAGCGGCCCGCCCTCCCACGGATCCATCCGCCAGTCGATCCATCCGGGCGTCGTCAATGGCGCGCCGTCGAGGCCGCCGAACTCGTGCGAGCAACCGATCGCGCGGCCCGATCCATAGAGGCTGAACACGCCGACGATGTCCGTGTTCGCCGTGTTCTTCCAGATCGACGTCGACGTGGAGACCTGAAGCTCGTCGATGAAGTTGTTCCCGCCGGTGTACGCCGAGGTGAGCCCGGAGAGGTCGTTGACTCCGGTCAAGTTGAACAGGTCGGCGCCGCCGTCGGGGCCGTCGATCAGTCCGAAGATCGGGCGATAGTTGTACCCGCTGACCGCCTCGGGGTCGTAGTTGAACCCGTCGCCGCTCTCCAGGTAGAGCCGTCCGCCGTTCGAGACGAACGATTCGATCGCCGCGCCCTCGGTCGCGTTCAGGATGTGGTTGTTCGAGTAGATCCCGTTGACGACGAAGACGATCTCGTGCTGGTTGAGGTTCGCCCCGAACTCGAACAGGTCTTGCGTGTAGAAGACGCTCTCGCCCAGGCCCGCGAGCGTGTTGAAGATTTCCGTTCCGCTCGTCGTCGCGAGAGGCGACGGCTGCCAGACGAGGATCCCGGGGACAGAACCGACGTAGCAGGTGGTGCCGATCTTGGCGCTCTCGTGGATCGGGATCTCGTTGTCGATCGCCGCGACCTG
>Ga0247727_10002909_pt1 | contig 38568 bp, 36 predicted proteins | sample WisWelCaveWW1625_FD_202498 | JGI IMG/M metagenome (GOLD analysis project Ga0247727, IMG submission 202498) | Biofilm microbial communities from Wishing Well Cave, Virginia, United States - WW16-25 | ecosystem: Environmental > Aquatic > Deep subsurface > Groundwater > Cave microbial mat | place...
TGAGTATCGCCGCAGCCCGCCCAACGAGCGGGATCGTATGCCCTTTCCCGCTCTTCATCAGATACGGCGGGAAAGAGATAGTACCCCCCGCGACATCGACCATATCCGCCCGCAGGCCGGCGATCTGCGCCCGCCGCTGCCCTGTGAGGATCAGCAGGGCCACGATGGTGCCGAACGTCCCGGAACCCTCACTGAGCGCGTAGGTGGCGACCTTGGCCAGCTCGGGCTTGTCCAGCACCCGCTCCCGGCTCGCGCCCCTCCTGGGGTCTTCCAAGGCCTCGCTCGGGCTATACGGCACGTACTGGGCCTTCACCGCCCACCGGAAGAAGGTCTTTGCGGCAGTATGCAGATGCGTCAGCTCTCCATGCGACCTTACCCGCCGCTTGAAGGTATCCGCCAGACTGCGGCTCGTGATCGTGTCGAGGCCCTGGCTCTGATACTCGGGGAGCAGGTACTTCGTCAGCAGCCGCTTCGTCTCCGCGAACGAACTCGGCTTGTTGCTCTGCTCCTTGTATTCCAGGAACTCCTCAAGCGCGCTCTTGAACGAGACTACGCCGCGCTCCCGGCCGAGCGTCTTCTCGGCAAGTATCTGTTTCGCTTCGGCGCGCGCCTGCGCGAGCGATATCACCGGATACTGCCCGATCGTGATCCGACGCCGGCTCTGGCCATACAGCACGCAGAACGTGCGCGATCCGCCGTAACTGATACGCAGATGGAACCCGTGGATCAGGGTATCGAAGAGGTACTTCTGCCCCTTCTTGGGCGGCGCCGTATTGCGCACAACCAACTCGGTGAGGAGCACACGACCCATTGCGCTAAGTCTCGCCTCAGTCTCGCTCAACCGGGGTGTAAGGGCGGTTTCTGGTGAGCAGCTATGGCTACTCTCTAGGGCAGAAATGCCGATAATTCAAGGGTTTGTGAGATGGGGCGAGAGATTATGAAAATAGCTAATTTCAGTTTCGTAGTCTGGTGCTCTATCCAGCTGAGCTACCGGTGCGTGCGCCAGTCCGCTGCCGGCGCGGCGGAGGTGGGCGGCCTTGGGCCGAACTCCGCGCCGGCACTGGTAATGGCTGGGGCGAGCGAAAGCAAGGGCTGTCCGCGCCGGTGTCCCGCGCCAGGCCGCCAGCGCGTGCAATCCGCCGATCGCCAAAGCGGGACACCACAATCGGGCGCGCATGAGCCGGCGCGAAGGCCCGCCGCCAGCACCTGGCGTCGGGCGATCCAGACGACCAAAAACACCTTGCTTCGGCCAAAATTGGTCTCAGGCGTGACAACGATCCGCCCCAATGGGCCGCCATGTTGGGCGTGTTGCCTCTCGGCCCGGTCCGTGGCGAGGCTTCCGGAATTCTCAGCCCCCCAGCCCCCCGGGGGCCTTGAATACGGACCGGGCCAACTACACCAACGAAGGGGCACGTCAACATCACCGTTGAGAGAACCCTGGCCGGCCTCGCGCCGGCCTTCGTTTATGTTCGCAGGGGCAGCGGCTGCTAGTGTGATTCAGATCGAGAAATTTCGTTCCGAGCAAGCCGCGAAATAGGACGAATTTCGCGATCAGGACACTAGAATTGCTTCAGCATGGCGGCGCCGATGATCGGTCCGGCCTTGCCCTGCTGCAGCAGCACCGCGCACCGGTCGGCACCCGGTCGCATGAAGGAGTGCCGCTCCAACTGCACCGTCATCGGCTTGCCGTTCCACATCCCGATCGGGATCAGCTCGCGCACGACGTTATGATAGGTGATGGTCCGGCCCTGGTTCTCGCCGCGCGTGATCGGTATCTCGACGCTGCGCGACACCACGGCGAGCCACAGCGTCGCTTCCTTGGCGGCGACGCCCGGCGGTGCGGCCCCCGTCTCGATCATCAGCTTGCCCTTCTCGCCCGCCAGCCGGATCGATATCGGCAGGGCGGGGGCCGCCTTGCCCGGCCGCTCGATCAGGCGATCGATCTGCCGCTCGTCGCTGCCGTTGGCGTGGGTGGCGCCATTGACGACGGCCTGAGGCGTGTAGATCGCACCATCGCCGCGGGCCTGGCCGTAGGCGCGCTGACGCTCGGAGAATTTGTCGTTCGCCAGCGTGTCCTTCCAGCCCAGATAGTCCCAGTAGTCGACGGAGAACGAGAGGGCGATGATGTCGTCGCGCTTGGCCAGGCGGCCGAGCAACGCGTCAGCGGCGGGGCAGGAGGAACAACCCTGGCTGGTGTAGAGCTCGATCACGCCCTTGGGGTCGACCACGGCTCGCGTCGGCACCGCGGCATCCGCCGCATCGGGCGCCGGGTTTTGAGCCCGCACGGCCCCTCCAGAGGCAAGGCCGGCCGCGAGCACGACGAGCGCGAGGAGGCGCATGGGTGAGTTTGGTCCTGGTTGCGACGAAGCGGACTGCTGCGCCCTCAGCAATATCGGAGCTTCGCCGTTCAAGTGCGAGTCACGAATGGGTGAGACGCGGCATTGTGCTTACCGCATCGCCGCCCATACACAGCCTGCCCCTTTGCGCGGGCCGGCCTCGACCGCGTCAAGCCGCGCTCGCCAGGTTGCGCAAGACGAACGGCAGGATGCCGCCGTGCCGGTAGTAGCTGAGCTCTTCCTCGGTATCGATTCGGCACAGAACCTCGACGTCGCGAGTGTTGTCGTCCGCAAACGTGATGCCGACGCTGAGCTTCTGGCGCGGCTTGAGGTCCTGCAGACCGCGAATGCTCACCGTCTCCGTGCCGGTGATGCCGAGGCCCTGCCAGGACTGGCCGTCGTCGAACACCAGCGGCAGCACGCCCATGCCGACCAGGTTGGAGCGGTGGATGCGCTCGAACGACTGGGCGATCACCGCGCGGATGCCGAGCAGGCGCGTGCCCTTGGCGGCCCAGTCGCGGCTGGAGCCGGTGCCGTACTCCTTGCCGGCGAAGACGACGAGCGGCACGCCCTCGGTCTTGTAGCGCATGGCGGCATCGAAGATCGACATGGCCTCGCCTGAGGGATAGTGGACGGTGTTGCCGCCCTCCTTGCCGCCCATGATGGCGTTCTTGATGCGCACGTTGGCGAAGGTGCCGCGCATCATGACGTTGTGGTTGCCGCGCCGGGCGCCGTAGGAGTTGAACTCGGGCGGCCGCACCTGGTGCTCGATCAGGTAGGCACCGGCGGGACCATCGCGCTTGATCGAGCCGGCGGGCGAGATGTGATCGGTGGTGATGCTGTCCTGGAACAGGCCCAGCACGCGCGCATCGACGATATCGGTGATCGGCGCCGGCCGCGCCTCCAGGCCCTCGAAGTAGGGCGGGTTCTGCACGTAGGTGGAGCCCGAACTCCAGCGGTAGGTGAGGCTCGGCTTGGCCTTGCCCATGGCCTGCCAGCGCTCGTCGCCCAGAAACACCGAGCCATAGCGCTTGGCGAACATGTCCGGGGTGACGGATGTGCGGATGAGCTGGGCGACCTCGGCCGAGGTGGGCCAGATGTCCCTGAGGTAGACCGGCTGGCCGTCGCTCCCCGTTCCGAGCGGCTCGGAGGTCAAGTCCTTGTTGAGCGTGCCGGCGAGCGCATAGGCCACGACCAGCGGCGGCGAGGCCAGGTAGTTGGCCTTGACGTCGGCGTTGACGCGACCCTCGAAGTTGCGATTGCCCGACAGCACGGCACCGACCACGAGATCGGCGGAGCGCACCGCGTCGGCGATGTTGTCGGGCAACGGCCCGGAGTTGCCGATGCAGGTGGTGCAGCCGTAGCCCGCCAGATTGAAGCCGAGCGCATCGAGAGCACCCTGCAGGTCGGCCTTGGCCAGATAGTCGGTGACGACCTGGGAGCCCGGCGCCAGCGAAGTCTTGACCCAGGGCTTGGACTTCAGGCCCTTGGCATGCGCGTTGCGGGCGACCAACCCCGCGGCGATCAGCACCGACGGGTTGGAGGTGTTGGTGCAGGAGGTGATGGCGGCGATCACCACGTCGCCGTGGCCGAGGTCGTAGCTGGCACCCTCGACTTTGACGCGGCGCTGCAGGTCCGCGCCCTTGACTATATCCGGCAGCGCCTTGGCGAACTCCGTCTTGACGCCGGTCAGCGCCACTCGGTCCTGCGGCCGCTTGGGCCCGGCCATGGAGGGCTCGACGGTGGCGAGGTCGAGCTCCAGCACATCCGTGAACACCGGCGCGGCGCCGCGCTCCCGCCACAGGCCCTGCGCCTTCGAGTAGGCCTCGACCAGGGCGACGCGGTCGGACGCACGACCGGTGGCCTTGAGATACTTGATGGTGTCGGCATCGACGGGGAAAAAACCGCACGTGGCGCCGTACTCGGGCGCCATGTTGGCGATGGTGGCGCGGTCTTCGACCGAGAGATGGTCGAGGCCGTCGCCGTAGTACTCGACGAACTTCTCCACCACGCCGCGCTTCCTCAGCATCTGCGTGCAGGTGAGCACGAGGTCGGTAGCGGTCACGCCCTCCTTGAGCCGGCCCTTGAAGCCGAAGCCGATCACCTCTGGGATCACCATGGCGACCGGCTGGCCGAGCATGGCCGCCTCCGCCTCGATGCCGCCCACGCCCCAGCCGAGCACGCCCAGCGCATTGACCATGGTGGTGTGGCTGTCGGTGCCGACGCAGGTGTCGGGGAACGCCTGCACCGCTTTGCCGGCCGGCTTGGTCCCTACGGTCTGGGCGAGATACTCGAGGTTGACCTGGTGGCAGATGCCAGTGCCCGGCGGTACCACGCGGAAGTTGTTGAAGGCGCCGGCGCCCCAGCGCAGGAACTCGTAGCGCTCCTTGTTGCGCTCATACTCGAGCTCGACGTTCTTCGCAAATGCTCCGGTCGTCCCGAAGAAATCCACCTGGACCGAGTGATCGATGACGAGATCGACGGGCACCAGCGGATTGATCTTGGAGGGATCGCCGCCGAGCCCCTTCATGGCGTCCCGCATGGCGGCCAGATCGACCACGGCCGGCACGCCGGTGAAGTCCTGCATCAGCACGCGGGCCGGGCGGTAGGCGATCTCGCGCGTGGACGACTTGGTCTTGAGCCACTCGACCACGGCGCGGATATCGTCGGCCTTGACCGAGCGCCCATCCTCGAACCGCAGCAGGTTCTCGATCAGCACCTTGAGGGAGAAGGGCAGCCTGGAGAGGCCAGCCAGGCCATTCTTCTCCGCGTCGGGGAGGGAGAAGTACTCGTAGGTCTTGGCGCCGACCGTGAGGGTCTTGCGGCACTTGAAGCTGTCGGGCGAGGGGCTCATGAAGGGCGATCTCCTTGCAATCCGGCCATAGGCCTTGCAAACCATCGGCCGAGGGCGGGTGCGCCCGCATCGCGCTGGCCTGGCAGCGGACCCCGGTCTTATAAAGCGGTTCTAGTATGCACGGCCGGGCCGGGGAAGCCCTCATGAAGTTGCCCTCATGAAGTTGATTGCCGAGGCGCTGACCTCAATTCGCGGCGAGCGCACACTTTTCACCGACCTGTCGTTTGCCGTCGAGGCCGGCGAAGCGCTGGCGATCACCGGGCCCAACGGCGCCGGCAAGACGACGCTGCTGCGCACGATCGCGGGCTTGCTGAAACCGGCGCGTGGCGCGCTGCGCCTCGATCCGAGCGATCCTGAGCAGTTGCTGAGCCAGCGATGCCACTATGTTGGGCACCTCAACGGGGTCAAGGCGGGGCTGAGCGTGGAGGAGAACACCGCGTTCTGGTGCCGCTTCCTCGGCGGCGCTTCGGCCCGCATCGACGGCGCGCTCGCGGCGTTCGGCCTCTCGGCGCTGCGGAGCATCCCGGCGGCCTACCTGTCTGCCGGCCAGAGGCGTCGTGTCGGCCTCGCCCGGCTGCTGGTGGCGGAGCGGCCCGTCTGGCTGCTCGACGAGCCGACGAGTTCGCTCGATCAGGCCTCGCAGGAGATGCTGGCGCGTGTGATCGACGGCCACCTCGCCGCCGGCGGGTTGGTGGTTGCGGCCACCCATGTCCCCCTCGGCCTGGCGCGCTCGCGCGAGCTGCGCCTCGGCGCCGAGGCGCAGTTCGCCAGGCCAGCATGAGCACGTTCGTCGAGCTCGTGCGCCGCGACCTGCGGCTCGCCTGGCGGGAGGGCGGCACCATCGGCGTGGCGCTCGGCTTCTATCTGGTGGTGGTGACGATGCTGCCGCTCGGCATCGGGCCCGACCTCAATCTGCTGACCCGCATCGCCCCGGGCGTGCTGTGGGTGGCGCTGCTGCTCGCCGCCCTCCTCTCGCTGGGCCGCATGTTCGAGACCGATCTGGAGGACGGGTCGCTCGAGGTGCTAGCGACCGGCCCGCTGCCGCTCGCGGGCCTCGCCGCGGCCAAGAGCCTCGCCCACTGGCTGACGACCGGCCTGCCGCTCGCGGCCCTGGCGCCGCTGCTGGGCCTGCTGCTCAACCTGGAGCCCGAGGCCTACGGCGTGCTGGCGGCAAGCATGCTGGCCGGCACGCCGGCGGTCAGCTTCCTGGGCGCGGTCGGCGCGGCGCTGACGCTCAGGGCCCGGCGCGGGGGGATGCTGCTGGCCTTCCTGATGCTGCCGCTGTTCGTGCCGACGCTCGTCTTCGGCATCGAGGCGATCCGGGCGGCAACCCTCGGCTCGGCGGCGTTCGTGCCGTCGTTCCTCATCCTGTGCGCGATCTCGCTGGCGTCACTGGTGCTGGCGCCGCTGGCGGCGGCGGCGGCGCTGAGGCTCCAGCTGCAGTAGAGGCGAAACGCCGGTTTGCACCGGCAGCGACAAAGTCTTAGATCAGGGCCATGCAGACCTTCACGCAAAGGCTCGCCAATCCGACCCGGTTCATGGCGCTGTCCGGGCAGCTGCTGCCGTGGATCGGGGGCCTGGCGTGCGCGCTGATCGCCATGGGCCTGGTCATGGCCTTCACGGCGCCGCTCGACTACCAGCAGGGCCACGCCGCCAAGATCATGTTCGTGCACGTGCCCTCGGCCTGGCTGTCGATGGCGGGCTATGCCCTCATCGCCGCCTCGAGCTTCGGCCTGCTGGTCTTCCGCCACCCGCTGGCCGACGTCTCGGCCAAGGCCGCGGCGCCGATCGGGGCCACCTTCACGCTGCTGTGCCTCGTGACGGGGATGCTGTGGGGCAAGCCGATGTGGGGAGCGTACTGGGTCTGGGACCCACGCCTCACCTCCGTGCTCATCCTCTTCTTCCTTTATCTCGGCCTCATTGCGCTGCGCGCCTCGATCGAGGACGAGGCGCTGGCCGCCAAGCTGACCGCGATCCTGGCCATCGTCGGCATCGTCATGCTGCCGGTCATCAAGTTCTCGGTAGAGTGGAACAGCCTGCACCAGCCGGCGAGCGTCATGCGGCTCGGCGCGCCGACCATCCACCCCTCGCTGCTGTGGCCGCTGCTCGTCATGGCAGCCGGCATGACCGCGCTGTTCGCGGCGCTGCACCTGAAGGCAATGCGCAACGAGATCCTGCGCCGCCGGGTCAAAGCGCTGCGCGCCGTCGAGGTCGAGGCGGCGGGCGGGCTCGCCAGCCAGGCGGCCGAGTGAGCGCCGATGGACCTTGGACCGCACGCCGCGTTCATCTGGGCCGCCTACGCGGCGGTCGTGGTCGTGCTCGCCGCGCTGATCGCCTGGCTGGCGCTCGACGGCCGCCGCCAGCAGCAGCTCATCGACGAGTTCGAGGCGCGCGGGGTCCGCCGCCGCTCGCGGCATGCGGGCGAGCACCCCGAGATCGGCTGACATGCAGGACGAGGCCATGGACGGACCGGTAACTCGCACAAGGCGCGCCGGCGCCCTGCTGTGGCCGCTGGCGATCTTCTGTGCCTTGGCCGCCATCTTCGCCTTCGCGCTCGGGAGCGGCGATCCCTCCAAGCTGCCCTCGGCGCTGATCGGCAAGCCGGTTCCCGCCATCGCCCTTGCGGGGCTCGAGGGGTTGACCGACGGCGTGCGGCCCATCGCCGGCTTCAGCAGCGCCGACCTCGCCTCGGGCCAGGTGTCGGTCGTGAACTTCTGGGCCTCGTGGTGCGTGCCCTGCGTGCAGGAGCATCCGCTGCTGGTAGCGCTGAAGGAGCGCACCGGGGTGCAGCTATACGGCGTCAACTACAAGGACCAGGCGGCGGCGGCCCGGCGCTTCCTCGGCCGCTACGGCAATCCGTTCACGGCCGTCGGCGTCGACGGCAACGGCCGCGCCGCCATCGAGTGGGGCGTCTACGGCATGCCGGAAACGTTCGTCGTCAACGGGCGGGGCGAGATCGTCTACAAGCACGTCGGCCCAATTTCGGCCGAGACGCTCGAGAGCAAGATCATTCCCGCGGTGCGGGCGGCGGCGCGCTGAGGCGCAGCACCAGATACCCCGCCAGCGCCGAGAGCAGCGAGCCAGCCAGCACGCCGAGGCGCAGCGGCGCAGCGTAAGCTGGATCGGGAAACGCCAGCATGCCGATGAAGAGGCTCATCGTGAAACCGATGCCGCCGAGCATGCCCACACCCAGGACCTGGGCCCAGCTCGCACCCTCCGGCCTCGGCGCCAAGCCGCCTTGTATGGCGAGCCAGGTCGCACCCAAGATGCCGAGCGGCTTGCCGATGCAAAGCCCGAGCGCGATGCCGAGCGGCACCGGCTCGATCAGCTTGGCCACGGACAGGCCCTGCAGAGACACACCGGCGTTGGCGAAGGCAAACAGCGGCAGGATGGCGAATGCCACCCACGGATGCAGGCTCTCCTCCAGCTGCTCGAGCAGCGTCAGCTCGCCCGGCGCACGTGCGCGCATGGGGATGGCGATGGCGACGACGACGCCGGCGAGCGTGGCATGCACGCCGGACTTGAGGACACACACCCAGATGCAGGTGCCGGTCAGGAGATAGGGCGCAAGCCGCGTCACTCCGGCCCGGTTGAGCGCAAGCAGGATGGCGCCGCCGATCCCGGCCAGCAGCAGCGCGATCCAGTGCAGATCATCCGTGTAGAAGAGGGCGATGATGACGATCGCACCCAGGTCGTCGATGATGGCGAGCGCCAGCAGGAAGATCTTGAGCGAGGCGGGGATGCGCGGGCCCAGCAGCGCCAGGACGCCGACGGCAAAGGCGATGTCGGTGGCGGACGGGATCGCCCATCCCTTGAGCGCGGCAGCGTTGCCGGCATTGATCGAGACGTAGATCAAGGTCGGCACGGCCATGCCGCCGACCGCGGCCACCGCCGGCAGGGCCGCCTGGCCGAAGGTCGACAGCTCGCCCGCAATCAGCTCGCGCTTGATCTCGAGGCCGACGAGGAAGAAGAACACGGCCATCAAGCCGTCGTTGATCCACAGCAGCAGCGGCTTCTCCACTGCCAAGGGGCCGACGCGGACGCCGAGCGGCGTGTCGAGCAGGCGGTCGTAGAGCGGCTCCAGCGGCGAGTTGCTGACGAGCAGGGCCGCCAGCGCCGCCGCCGCCAGCAGGAAGCCGCCGGCTGCCTCGTGCTGCAGGAAGGCCAGCGCGCCCTGTCGTGGATCGGCGCTCATGCCGGCGCCACCCCGCCCAAGGCGGCAAGGTCCAGCACATCGCGGCCAGCGCTCGCAGCCAACACCCGCTCGAGGGCAGCGAGGCTGGCGTCGAGTGCGGCCTCGGGGCGATGCGCCCTCAGAAGATGGCCCAGCAGCAGCCCGGCGAAGAGATCGCCTGCGCCGTTGGGGATGCCGGCGCGGCGCGGCGTCGAGCGCGCGATCCGGGCACCTCCAGCCACGAGCAGCGTGGCGAGGGAGGCGGCGGTCTCGGATGCCGATGTGACGGCGACGACGGCAGGCCCCAGACGCTCGGCCGCTCGCGCCATGTCATCAAGGCCCCGAAAAGTCTCGCCGGTCAGCCACGCCAGCTCGAACAGATTGGGCGTGGCGATGGTGGCAAGCGGGATAAGCGTGTCGCGGATCGCTTCGGCCGTCGCCTGCGCGATGTAGAGCCGGCCCGCATCGCCGAGGATGGGGTCGACCAGGACGGGCAGCCCGGGTCTTGCCGCCTTGATGCCGGCGATGGCCTGCGCCGCGACAAGCGCGGACGCAGGCGACGCAAAATAGCCAGTGAAGACGGCGTCGAGGGACTGCCAGCAGCCGTCGGCCTCCAGCGCCGCGAGCACGGCCGCAAGATCGGACGCCGGCAGCTCATGGCGCACCATCCGCCCGAGGCCCGGCCGGCTCGCCAGCACGACCGTTGGCAGCGCCCACGCCTCGTGGCCCAGCGCCTGCAAGGCCGGAACCGTGGCGGCGAGGCCGACATGGCCGCGCACCACGTGCGATGAGATGGCAAGGACGCGTCCCATGCCGCCTCATATCACATTCCGCTCGAGCAGCGGCTGGCCGGCGGCGATGCGCCGGTAGGAGAAGCGGCCAAGGTCGAGGGTGCGGAAGGCACCGTGCGCGATCAGCTCGGCCACGGCGCGGCCGGCACCGGCCCCCTGCTGGGCGCCGTGGCCGGAAAAGCCGTTGGCGAAGTAGAGGTTGGCGATCTCGGGGTGCGGGCCGATGATCGCGTTCTGGTCGAGCGTGTTGTAGTCGTAGAAACCGGCCCACGCGTTCACCACCTTGACGCTCTCGAAGGCCGGCACGCGCGTGGCAAGGCGCGGCCAGACCTCGGTCTCGAAGAAGGCGTGATCGATCTGATCGAGGTCCGCGGCGGCTGGCTCCTTCCCCTCCTCGGGCGACTTGCCGCACAGGAAGACGCGGCCCTCGGGGCGGAACCACACGCCCGACGGGTCGACCGTGAGCGGCGCCTGGTGCAGGGCGTCCGACGCCTCGCGGCAATCGATGACATAGACGTAGCGCTTGCGCGGCTCGACCGGCAGCGCCACGCCCGCCAGCGCCGCCAGCCTGCCGGCCCAAGGCCCGGCCGCGTTGACGAGGGCGCCGCAGGCGAGCGCCGCGCCGCTCGCGCAGCGGACGCGCGCGGCACGGCCACCCTCGACATCGATGCCGGTGACGTCCTCGCGCAGGATGGCCACGCCGTGCGCCTTGGCGGCGTCGCGCATCAGGGTGGCGAGGCTCGACGGATCGAACCAGCCCTCGCCCGAGCGGCCGAAGCCGGCGCCGGCAATGCCGTCGCTAGCGAGCCAGGGGAAATGCCGGGTGAGCGCGGAGGTCTCCAGCAGCTCGATGTCGGCCTGCATGGACTGCTGCAGCGCGACGTTGTCGGCGAGCACCGGCAGGGCCTCGGGCGAGGCCATGATCAGGTAGCCCTGCTCGCGGAAGGCGACGTCCGCCTCGGCGCCGAAGGTGGTCTTGAGGCGGCGGAGCAGCGACAGCGTGACGAGCGACAGGGCGATGTTCTCAGGGGTCGAGAACTGCTGGCGCAGGCCCCCGGCCGAGCGCGCCGTGCTCGCCTGGGCGAAACCCGGATCGCGTTCAACGACGACGATGCGGCGACCCCGAAACGAGCTGTCGTTGCTCAGGAAATAGGCGACCGCGCTGCCGACGATCCCGCCGCCCACGATCACGACATCAGCGGTTTGCATGGGAGAAACTTCCGCAACTCAGCGCAGCGGCGTCCACTATCCTTGAGCGCTCACTCGAGGGTCGTAGCACACCAGCAGGCGACGCCGAGGGCGCGCAGCACGAACGGGACAACAGGCAAGTAGAGCTGAACATCGGTCATGGTTTCACCACCGGGCAGCCCGCTGATTGTTAGGTGGTTGGCCACCAGTAAACGGCCACCGCAGCTACTGCGAGAACAACCAGCGGCGCAATGAGGAGATACAGCTGGGCATCCGTCATGGCTTCAGTCTCCCAAGTAGAACCTGCGCCAGTATATGTAGGCCGACGCCGACCAACAAACAAACGACCCCGACCAGCCACCACCAGGGGCCGACGGGCGCTGGCGTGCCGTAAAGGAAGCCGACAACGGGTGCCACGATGGCTGTAACAACGGTGGCAACCCCCGTGTTGCTAAGCGCGGTCGCCAGCAGCTTCGTGCGTTCGTTGTAGACGAGGCTCACCGCGTCGCTGTCTCGCTCATCTGTGCATGACAGGCGAATTCTACCACTCCGCCGCCAACCCCGCAAAACGGTCCCAGCGTTGGCTTTCGAACCCGGCGGCTCAACGCAGACTGGCGATCGGCACGGCCTTTGCCTAGGCTGAGTGACCCTCACGATGGACAGCCACCCATGCAAATCCGACCGCGACGCAGCGTGCTCTACATGCCGGGCTCCAATGTCCGCGCCCTGGAGAAGGCCAAATCGCTGCCCGCTGACGCGCTGATCCTCGATCTGGAGGACGCGGTCGCGCCCGAGGCCAAGGCGACGGCGCGCCAACAGGTCTGCGCGGCCGTCGCGGGCGGCGGCTACGCCTACCGCGAGCTCGTCATCCGCATCAACGCGCTCGACACGCCCTGGGGTGCGGCCGACCTGGCCGCCGCCGCCGCTGCCGCGCCCGATGCGGTGCTGCTGCCCAAGCCCGGCACCGGCGCCGACATTTTGCGGGCGGCAGACGCGCTGGCGCAGGCGGGTGCGCCCGACAGGACCAAGCTGTGGGCGATGATCGAGACGCCGCTCGCCATCCTCAACGTGGCCGAGCTGGCCTCCGCGTCTCGCCACACGGGCGGACGCCTCGCCTGCTTCGTCGTGGGCACCAACGACCTCGTCAAGGAAACGCGCGCGGACCTCTCTACCAATCGCCGGCCGGCGCTCTACTGGCTGTCGGCGACCGTCACGGCCGCGCGCGCCTTCGGCCTCGACGTGCTCGACGGCGTCTACAACAACTTCAAGGATGCCGACGGCTTCCGCCGGGAGTGCGTGCACGGCCGCGCGCTCGGGTTCGACGGCAAGACGCTGATCCATCCCGAGCAGATCGCTGTCGCCAACGAGGTGTTCGCGCCGCCAGAGGCCGACGTGGCGTTCGCCCGCAAGATCATGGCCGCCTTCGACCAGCCCGAGCACAAGGACAAAGGCGTGATCACGGTGGAGGGCCGCATGGTGGAGCTGCTGCACGCGGAGATGGCGCGGCGCACGGTCGCCATCGCCGAGGCCATCGAGCAGATGAGGGCGCCATGACCGCGGCCAAGACCAACCCGGGCCGCTTCTTGGAGGACTTCTCGGTCGGCCAGGTGCTCGAGCACGCTACGCCGCGCACGCTCACGAGCGGGGAAGCGGCGCTCTACATGGGCCTCTACGGCCCGCGCTTTGCCGTGCAGTCATCGGACGCGTTCGCGCGGGCGATCGGCTACGCCCGCGCGCCGCTCGACGATCTCCTGGTGTTCCACACCGTGTTCGGCAAGAGCGTGCCGGACATCTCCCTCAACGCCATCGCCAACCTCGGCTACGCCGAGTGCCGCTTCCTGCAACCCGTCTATCCCGGCGACACGCTGTCGGCATCCTCGGAGGTGATCGGCCTGCGCGAGACCGCCAACCGCGCCTCGGGCGTGGTCTACGTCCGCACCAGGGGGCGCAACGACAAGGGCGAGCCGGTGCTCGAGTACGTGCGCTGGGTGATGGTGAGGAAGCGCGATCCGGCCTCGCCGGCGCCGGCGCCCGTGGTCCCCAAGCTCGCCGAGCGGGTCGACCCGGCGGGCCTCGGCGGCGCCGTGCCGGCGCTCGCAGTCGCTCATTACGATTTCGCGCTGGCGGGCGCGCCGCACCGCTGGGGCGACTATGCCGCGGGCGAGAAGATCGACCACGCCGACGCCATGACCCTGGAGGAGGCCGAGCATCAGATCGCCGCCCGCCTCTACCAGAACACCGCCAAGGTGCACTTCAATCAGCACGAGCAGGCGCAGGGCCCGTTCAAGCGCCGGCTGCTCTATGGCGGCGTCGTCATCTCGCTGGCGCGCGCGCTATCCTTCAACGGGCTCGCCAACGCCTTTCACGTGGCCGCCCTCAATGCCGGCCGCCACGTCGCCCCCTGCTTTGCCGGCGACACGGTCTACGCCTGGTCGGAGGTGCTCGAGACGGCGGAGGTGCCCGGCCGGCGCGATATCGGCGCGCTGCGCGTGCGCCTGGCGGCGGTCAAGAACCGCAGCTGCGCCGGCTTCCCGCTGCGCACCGCCAAGGGCGACTACGAGGACGGCGTGATCCTCGACCTCGACCTGTGGCTGGTCTTGCCGCGCTGACATTGCGGCGGTTGCGAGCTGGAGGGGACAATTCCCTACGTCGGGCCCTACGTCGGGGTGGCGTCTTGCTTGAGCAACGCCTGCCGGTCGATCTTGCCTGATCCGGTTTTCGGCAACTCGTCGAGGTAGGAAATGATCCGAGGGTATTTGTAGGGCAGAAGCCGGGCCTTGACGTAGTCTTGCAGCAGTCTGGTGGTTTGCTCCGAACCGCTCGTGGCGTCGCTGAGAACGACAAATGCCTTCAGGACCATGAGCCGGTCGTCGCCTTCCATGGCCAATACGGCGCACTCGCGCACCATCGGGTGATCTGCAAGCGCAAGCTCGACTTCGAGCGGGTACACCCATTGGCCGCTGATCTTGACCAGATCGTCGGCTCGCCCGCGGAAGAAGTGGAACCCCTCGGCGTCGCGGACAAAGCGATCGCCCGTGTAGATCCACCCGCCCTCGCGCATAGTCTCCGCCGTCTTGTCGGCCCGATTCCAGTAGAAGGGCGAATTGGAATCGCCGCGCACTGACAGGATGCCTTCCTCTCCGTCCCCCACCGCTTGCCCCTGGCTGTTCTCCAGCTTGATCTCGTAGCCCGGCACGCGCTTGCCGGCGGAGCCGAGTTTCCTGGTCGCAGCCGTGTTCGACAGATAGATGTGAAGCACCTCGCTGGAGCCCAGCCCCTCCATGATCTCGAGACCCGACATCGCCTTCCAACCGTTGAAGACGTCGGCTGAGAGCACCTCCGCGGCAGACACCGCCAGGCGCAGGCTCGATAGATCGGCGGTCTTGGCCTCCGCAGCCTTGGTGAGCGCGGTGTAGAGCGTCGGCAAGCCAAAAAAGACGGTCGGGCGAAAGCGCGCGATGCAGTCGAGAATGGCAGCGGGTCTGGGCTGTCCAGCCAACAGGACGCTCGCAGCGCCGACGGCAAAGGGAAACGTGATCGAGTTGCCGAAGCCGTAGGCGAAGAAAATCTTGGGCACCGAGAAGCAGATGTCGTCGGATGTGAGATGCAGCAGGTGGCGCGCGTAGGAAAGGTGGGTGTAGAGCATGTCGTGCTGCAGATGCACGATCCCCTTGGGGCGTCCTGTCGATCCCGAAGAGTACATCCAGAACGCCATGTCGTCGCGACGGCTATCGGCCGGGGCGAGGCGAGCGGCGGGCCAGTCCCTGGCGGATTGGGTCGTCACTGCGCTCGGCCCGGCAGCTTCTCCGTTGACGACGACCACGGTCTCGAGCCTCGTCCCGCGGCAAGCGTCGGCATTGAAGCGATCAATGAACGCCGCATCGCAAATGGCGACCGTCGCCTGGGAATCGGACAGATAGAATTGCAAGAGAGCGGGTGGCGTGAGCGTATTGATCAGCAGCGGCACCAACCCGGCCCGGATGGCTCCGAACAGAGCGGCCGGATAGGCCGGCGTGTCGTCGAGAAACAGCAGAACGCGGTCACCGCGCTGCAATCCCAGCGACAGCAGACCCGCCCCGAAGGCGGCAGCTTCCGCGGCGAGCTCGCCGTAGGTGCGCGCGCCGCCCGGGCCGATCACCGCAGGCCGCTGGCTACCGGCAATGAGGTTGTCGAACAGGATGGCGCTGGCGTTGTATCGGTCCGGGATAGAGAAACCGATCTCGGTATTGCACGGTGCATCGCGCGGGACGGCGTCGCCGGGAGTTTGGATCGACGCAGCCTCCATCTGGGCATCTCCTCCGCTCGGCTTCAAGCGCCGCCGACACGGCGACTGTCGTAAAGCGCCATGAATTGCGGCGCCATGGCACGCAGGCGCGCCGCATCGATGCGCCCGGATCGGCAGATATAGCTCATGGCCAAGTCGATCGGGGCAAGCCGCATGTGGTCGCCGAACCGCTCGTACCAGGAGGCCGATGTCTTGGAGGCCCCGACCAGCTTCTCGACGATCGGCCGCCGGGCGGCTTCGTAGCGCGCGAGGCCCGCCGGCAGATCATCTGGCTCCGCCTCGAGCGCCTGCGTGAGCGCGAGCGCATCCTCCATTGCCAGCCTCGTCCCTGACCCGATGGAATAGTGGGCGGTGCGCAAGGCATCTCCGATCAGCACCATATTGCGGTAGCACCACCGCTCGTTCCAAACCCACGGGAAGTTGCGCCAGAATGACCGGTTGGACAAGAGAGGGTGGCCCTGCAAGGTCTCGGCGAACACCCGCTCGCAGAGCGCTCGCGTTGCCTCGTCCGTCTTGGTGTCGAATCCGGCACGCGACCACGTGACCGGATCACATTCCACGATGAACGTGCTCATCGCCGGCGCATAGCGGTAGTGATGCGCGTTGAACGTCCCGACATCGCTTTCCACGAACGTCTGCGTCAGCGTTGCGAAACGCCGGGTCGTGCCATACCAGATGAACTTGTTGGCAAGGTAGCACAACGACGACTGGAATTCGGCCTCGAAGGTCCGGCGCACGAGCGATTGCACTCCGTCTGCCGCAACGATCAAGTCATAGCCATCCAGTTCCTCCACGGAGCGCACCACGCGCTCGAATTCGCAGGCCACCCCGACGGAGCGCGCCCGCTGCTGCAGCAGCTGCAGCAATTCGAGCCGGCCGATGGCCGAGAATCCAACGCCGTCGATCGGGACCGACTGGCCGCGATGTGCAATGGTGATGTCGCGCCACGTCTCCATGCGTGGCGAGATCAAATCGACAGTCTCAGGGTCATCCTCGCGCAAGAACTCCAGCGCGCGATCGGAGAACACGACGCCGAAGCCCCAGGTCGCGCCGGCCGGGTTCTGCTCGAAGAGACGGACCTCGTCGCGCGGATGCCGGCCCTTCCAGATGGAGGCAAAATACAGCCCCGCAGGACCGCCGCCGATGACCGCCACACGCAAGACCACCCCCAATACCGCTGCCGCTTGCGCCAAGGAAATTCGGCGGGCCAATCCCTCACAGCGGCCCGCGCGCATGATATCGAATCCACGGGCCAGCGTCTGGTGCAGGTCGGGTTCGGTGGATGGCGGACGAGAGTCAAAACACTCCGTCACCCTGCCTTAGCCCCATCACTCTGCTTGTCCCATGCTTGTCCGGCGCCCTGCCTCGTAGGTACACGGCCGAGATATGGGGCGTGTCGCTTCACGTCTGGTATACCGTATGCCTGCGCGCCCTGTGAGGCTCTTTCATCGCAGCTGATACATTCGCGCAATTGTCGTCCTTGCTGCAGCGCGCTAAAAGCCCGACATCACACATGGCGTCGTTTCCGCGCGAGCGGGAATTCGCGTCACCGTGCCGCCGCGGTCAGGCGGCGGCGGGAACGGGATTTTGTGAGGCGGAGGTGGGTCGACGAGCCCGGCCCCTGCCAGTGAGCGCAAACGCGATCCCCGCCCCAGCGGGGCCGACCGGCGAGCGGGAGAAGGACAGACATGGCCGAGGCCAGGCAACCGATCGAGCGCCCTCTCTCCCCGCACCTGTCGATCTACCGCCCGCTCATCAACATGGTGATGTCGATCGTGCATCGCATGACCGGCGCGGCGCTCTATTTCGGCACACTGCTGCTCGCCGCCTGGCTCATCGCCCTCGCCACGGGCGAGAGGCAATTCGAGTTCGTCAACGCGCTGTTCGGCCACCCCATCGGCAAGCTCATCCTCTTCGGCTACACCTGGGCGCTGCTGCACCACATGCTCGGCGGCATGCGCCATCTCATCTGGGACACCGGTCGCGGCCTGCAGATCTGGCAGGTCAACGTCCTGTCCTGGCTCACCATCATCGGCTCGGTGTCGCTGACGCTGGCGCTCTGGGCACTCGGCCTGACACTGCGGGGAGATCTCTGAGATGGCCTACCGCACGCCGCTTGCCAGGGCCCGCGGGCTCGGCTCCGCCAAGGAGGGGACGGATCACTTCTGGCGCCAGCGCGTCACGGCGGTGGCCAACATCGTCCTCGTCTGCTTCGCCCTGTGGCTGGTCGTGAAGCTCGCCGGCGGCGATCACGCCACCGTCAAGCGCACGCTGGCGCGGCCGCAGAATGCGATTGCCTTGCTGCTGCTGGTGATCTCGGGTGTCATGCACATGCGGCTCGGCATGCAGACCATCATCGAGGACTACGTGCACTCGGAGGGGCGCAAGGTCGCGGCGCTGATGCTGAACTCGTTCTTTGCGATGCTGGTCGGGCTGACCTGCGCGTTTGCAGTGCTCAAGCTTAGCTTCGGAGCCTGAGGGATGGCTGAAGAAAACCTACGCGATCTCGGCAACGGCGTGGCCAAGCCCGCCGTCAACGGCCGGGCCTATCCCGTCACCGAGCACGTCTACGACGTGGTGGTGGTGGGCGCCGGCGGCTCGGGCCTGCGCGCCACGCTCGGTTGCGCCCAGGCCGGCTTGAAGACGGCGTGCGTCACCAAGGTGTTTCCCACCCGCTCGCACACGGTCGCCGCCCAGGGCGGCATCGCCGCCGCGCTTGGCAACATGGGCCACGACGACTGGCAGTGGCACATGTACGACACCGTCAAGGGCGCCGACTGGCTGGGCGACCAGGACGCCATCGAATATCTGTGCCGCAACGCCACCGAGGCGGTGTACGAGCTCGAGCACTATGGCGTGCCCTTCAGCCGCACCGAGGACGGCCAGATCTATCAGCGGCCGTTCGGCGGCATGACCACCCAGTTCGGCGAGGGCCCACCGGCGCAGCGCACCTGCGCCGCCGCCGACCGCACCGGCCACGCCATGCTGCACACGCTCTACGGCCAGTCACTGCGGCACTCGGCGCAGTTCTTCGTCGAGTACTTCGCCATCGACCTGATCATGGACCAGGACGGGGCCTGCGGCGGCATCGTCGCCCTGTGCCTGGAGGACGGCACGCTGCACCGCTTCCGCGCCAAGAAGACGATCCTGGCGACCGGCGGCTACGGACGCGCCTATTTCACCTGCACTTCGGCGCACACCTGCACCGGCGACGGCAACGCCATGGTGCTGCGCGCCGGCCTGCCGCTGCAGGACATGGAGTTCATCCAGTTCCACCCGACCGGCGTCTATGGCGCCGGCGTGCTCATCACCGAGGGGTCCCGCGGCGAGGGCGGCTATCTCACCAACGCCAACGGCGAGCGCTTCATGGAGCGCTACGCGCCGCACGCCAAGGACCTGGCCTCGCGCGACGTCGTCTCCCGCTCCATGACGATCGAGATCCGCGAGGGTCGCGGCGTGGGCCCGGAGAAGGACCACATCTTCCTCCACCTCGACCATCTCGACCCGAAGATCCTGCACGAGCGGCTGCCCGGCATCACCGAGAGCGCCAAGGTCTTCGCCGGCGTCGACATCCGGCGCCAGCCGATCCCGGTGCTGCCGACCGTGCACTACAACATGGGCGGCATCCCCACCAACTACCACGGCGAGGTGGTGACCCTGAAGGACGGCAACCCGGACACCGTCGTGCCCGGCCTGCTGGCGATCGGCGAGGCGGCGTGCGTGTCGGTGCATGGCGCCAACCGGCTCGGCTCCAACTCGCTCACCGACCTCGTGGTTTTTGGCCGCGCCGCCGGCAATCGCTGCGGCGAGACGGTGGAGGCTGGAGCCTCCATGCCGCCGATGCCGAAGGGTGCCGACGAGCTGGCGCTGAGCCGGCTCGACCGCGTGCGCCACGCCAGCGGCTCGACTCCCACCTCCGCGCTGCGGCTCAGAATGCAGAAGGCGATGCAGACCAACTGCTCGGTGTTCCGCACCGGGCCGGTGCTGGCCGAGGGCGTGGAGATGATCCGCGCGGTCTGGAAGGGCTCCGACGACGTGCGCGTCTCCGACCGCTCGCTGATCTGGAACTCCGATCTGATCGAGACGCTCGAGTATGAGAACTTGATCGTGCAGGCGGCGACCACGGTGGTCAGCGCCGCCAACCGCACGGAATCGCGCGGCGCGCATGCGCGCGAGGACTATCCCAAGCGCGACGACGTCAACTGGATGAAGCACACGCTCGCCTGGGCCGATGCCGCCGACAACAACGTGCGCATCGGCTACCGGCCGGTGCACACCTTCACGCTGACCAACGAGGTCTCCTACATCGAGCCGAAGACGCGCTCGTACTAGCGCAGTTGGTCCAGACGGGCCGGCATCCCCATGTTGGTGAAGAGCAGTTCGACGTAGAGTATTTCCAGGCGTTGCCGAGCATCTCTGCGCCGCGATTCTCGAGGCCCGTGAGGGGTGGCCGGGGCGGTTCGCGCGGGCGCCGCATCGCGACGGCTTTTGCGGATCACCGTTGCGCCGCCCATGACGTGGTTGGCGGTACCGGACTATTCGTCTACGGAGCGGAGATGGCCGTATCGCCAGCTGCGTGGCCACGCGTGGGACGTGGCTTCCTGCAGGACTGCCACGGCGGGGTGCTCCACCCAAAGCGGTTCGAGAAACCGAACCCCAAGTCTGCTCCCGATCGACCAGGCGACCTTTGCCGCCAAGCGATGTCCCGAGAGCAGCTCCACGGTGATGCCATCTCCCACCCCAACACCGAAGCAGCCCTGCAGCTGCAAGCCGCCCAGCGACACATCGACGATCCGCACAGTCTGGAAGCGACCATGGCAGTGGGCGAGCGCCGCCACACGGATCGGGAAACGCTCGGCGCGCCGCCGAAGCGACGGCCGCTCATCTCGAGCCGAGAGCAATTGGTCATACAGAGTCGCCATGCGATCGTTTGCTCCGTCCTGGTAAGCACGGTTTCCCTTCGCGCGTACGTTCATCCAACGGCTCACGTGAACCTCGCTAGATTTGTCTGCGTGCGCTCGCGGAGCGCGGTTATGAATTGTGATATCGGCATCGGCTCCGCCAGCAGAGGGCCCTGGCCGGCGTCGCACCCCCTTCTCTGGGGGCCCGCAAGTCGGACGCTTTTCTCCCGACCATCGGCGACCGCGACGACGTCGAAGCGATACGCCCGGTCGAAGGCCGCGCGACGGATGCCGGCGTTCCCAGCATCCTCCCCACATCCTGCGACGAAGCCGGCATGCGGCTTCAGCTCGCTGAAGGGCAACTGGCGCAGCCGTTTGGAGGAGGAGAAGCCGGCGCCGAAATTGTCGACGGCCAGCGTGATGTCGTAGATGCGCAACGCGTGGCGCGACGCCACCGGCGAACGCTGCTCCCCATGCTGGTGCGGCAGAAGAGGAGGCGGGCTATTGCGGGCCTTCGGCATGGGAACGAGACCGGCATCATCCGAATCGTCCCCCTGCACTTGGCAATACGCCATCAGTATGAATGTCGACTTAACGACGCATACTTAATTCAATACACCTGCACGTAGGAAATCGCGTGCCTGGTCGTCGCCGGCGAAATCAAGCCCGGCTTCCAGACGCCAAGCCTCGTTCACGACGAGGGCGCCAGGCGCAAGCAATCAGCCCGGCGCGCGCTTCTTGCGGGCGCGCAGATCGACGATGCCGGCAACGCGGCGCGGGTCGATGTCCGCGCCGAAAATAGCGTGCTTCTGAATCTTTTGCGTGCCCGTGGTCGGCAGGGTGTCGACGACGTGGACCCAGCCCGGCGCCTTGAAGTAGGCGAGGCGCTCGTAGCAGTACTGGAACAGGGCCTCGGCCGCCGCCCCCGCCGGCAGCTCGCGTTTGAGCACGACGCAGGCCAGCACCTCCTCCTCGCGCAGCTCGTCCTCGACCGCCATCACCGCCGCCTGGGCCACGTCGGGATGGGTGAGGAGCAGCGCCTCCACCTCGGCCGCGGCGATGTTCTCGCCCGAGCGGCGGATGATGTTCTTCTTGCGGTCGACGAAGTGCAGCATGCCGTCGGCGCCGCGCCAGACCATGTCGCCGGTGTGGAACCAGCCGCCGCGCCAGGCCGCCTCGGTCGCGGCCTCGTCGTCGAGGTAGCCGGAGAAACAGCCCCGCCGCGGCGTCGCCGCCGAGTGGCGCACGATCAGCTCGCCGGGCTGGCCATCGGCGACATCCAGGTCGGCCTCGTCGACGACGCGCACGTCTATGCCCGGCACCGCCCGGCCGAAGGCACGGGTGCCGACCTGGCGCGGCTCGAAGTTGTCAGCCAGCACGCGCACCATCTCGGTCATGCCCCACACCTCGATCATGGGGAAACCGAAGCGCTGCTCGAAGGCGGCGTGCAGCTGCGGCTCGATGCCCGCGCCGAGACCGAAGCGCAGCGTGTGGCGGCGCTCGTCCTCGCCGGGCGGCTGCTTGAGCAGGAGGGGCGCGATGATGCCGAGATAGTGCGCGACGGTCGCCCGCGTCTCGGCGATCTCGCGCCACCAGCGCTGCGGATGGAAGCGGTCGGGCTGGACCTGGCAATTGCCGGTCAGGATGGCGCCCATCAGGGACACGACGGCGGCATTGGCGTGATAGAGCGGCAACGGATTGTAGATGCGCTCCTCGGCCACGCGCAAGGTCGCCAGGCCGCCGAGCGAGGCATACCAGGCCCCGCATGCCAGCTCGTAGCCGTGCGAGAGGATGCAACCCTTGGGCCGCCCGGTGGTGCCCGAGGTGTAGAGGATGCTGGCAGGCGTCTGTGGCGTCGGCTCTCTACCGTCGGCCGGCCGCGCCGGCTGCGCCACGGCGCCGGCGCCGAAGTCCTCGAACGGCACCACCGGCGGCGGCCGGTGGGCGCTCTGGCCCACGGCATCGCCGATCCGGCCGGCGTACGCGCCGAGCGTGAGCAGGAGATCGGGTTGGCTGTGCTCCAGCAGGTAGGCGATCTCGCCGGCGCGATAGTCCGGATTGATCGGCACGCAGCACACGCCGAGCGCGTTGAGCGCCAGCTTGTGCAAGACGTACTCGGGCCGGTTCTCGAGCAGCGTCGCCACGCGGTGGCCCACGCCATAGCCCGCGCTTCGGTAGGTGGCCGACAGCGCCTCGATCTGTCGGCCCGCCGCGGCATAGGTCAGCTCGAAGCCGCGCGGCAGGTAGCCCCGCGCGGCATTGGCGGGAACGGCCAGGAACGGGCGATCGCCATGCCTGGCGACCGTCGCGGCAAAGGCGGCGCTGATGGTGGTTGCGTCGTACACCTCGCCCATGGCCGGCTCCTCGCCCCCGCGTTGCGTGCGCTTCAGCGCTTGTAGAGACCCATGATCGCCGCCTTGGCCAGCGTATTGAAATTGAGCTGGAAGCCGACGATGGCAGCCGAGGTATCGGCCGCGACGGGCAGGCTGTCGGCGCTGACCGCGAACACCGTGAAGAGATAGCGGTGCGGATGGTCGCCGGGCGGCGGGCAGGGCCCGCCGTAGCCCGGTGCGCCGAAGTCGGTGCGCGTCTGCAGCACGCCGGCGGGCAGCTTCGGGGCCTGCGGATTGCCGGCGTCGAGAGCCAGCTCGGTCACGCTCGCCGGGATATTGACCACCAGCCAGTGCCAGAAGCCGCTGCCGGTCGGCGCGTCGGGATCGAAGCAGGTGACGGCGAAGCTCTTGGTGCCGGCCGGCGCGCCCGACCAGGCCAGGTGCGGCGAGCGGTTGCCGCCGGCGCAGCCGAAGCCGAAATCGGCCGACAGGATGTGGTCGGCGCCCAGATAGTCGCCGTCCTTGAAGCTGCTGCTCTTGACCGCGAAGGCCATGGCTTCCTCTCCCCTGGTTAGTAGCGCAAGCGTCTCGCCTTGCTCGTCTGCGAAACTATGCCAAGGCCCATGACCGCTGTACACCGGCCTGCTTCGCGCCGTCTCGGCTCAGGCCGTCAGCTGCGGCGCCCGCTCGAGCCAGCCAGAATAGCGCACCAGCAGCCCGAACAGCGGCAGGTGCGCCTCCACCTCGAAGCGGTAGCGCCCGTCCCGCTCGCAGTCGAACGAGCGCACCCGCGGGTGCAGCCAGCGGGGAAGGGGCACGCCGAGGACGCGCATGCCTTCGAGCCGCATCGCCACCCCGTCCGGCGTGGCATCGAGGGTGAAGAGGAGGCGCACCGGGCCGATCTGCTCGCACAGGCGGCCGCCCCGCTGCGACTGCACGGAGCGGAACACTTTCCCGCTGTAGGTGCGGGTCCACACCTCCTTGCCGTCGACCGGCTCGAAGGTGACGCTGAGCGGCTGGTCGGGGCCGTCAGGCGGCAGCGAGAAGAGCAGCGCCGCGGCGCGGCTGGGCCAGGACCGGCCTCGCTCCACGTCAGCCCGACCGGCCCACACCGACGCTGCCGTCAAGTCGTGCAGCGCCAGCACCTGGGGCGGCAGGTGGTCGAAGGCGGGCCCCAGCAGGCGGCGGTAGAGCGAGGGGGTCATGCCAGCTCCGCGGCGATGTCGAGGTCGGCGACCTCCGCGAGGAACTCGCCGAGCGTGAAGAGGCCGAGGCACGGCATCGCCCCGCGCGCCGTCAGGCCGCCGGCCAGCAGGCGCTTGGCGAGCAGCACCGCCGGCGTCGCGGGAATATAGGGCCCGTGGCCCTGGCGCGCGATCAGCCGCCAGTCGAGGCGCAACGGCTTGCCGGCCGGGTCGCGGCCCTCGAGCATGACAGCCATGCCGCCGCGGTCGGAGCCGAGGAAGCGAAGGCGCCGCTTGAGGGCCAGCAGCGGTCGGGCAAGCCGCTCGGGCTTCGCCACGAGGCCGGCACGCACCAGCCAGGAGAGGCCCCAGAGCCCCAGATGGAAGGCGCCGACCTCGAGCGCGGCGTCGACCTCGACGGTCTCGAGGCCCGGATAGCGCTGCGGAAAGAGGTCGAGATCGGGCACGTCGCAGGCGCCGAGCCAGCGCCCGCCGAGGCCCGGCACGATGCGCCGCCGCAGCGGCTGCCAGCCGTACGCGGCAGCCGTCGCTGGCGCGGCTCGACGCGCAACGTTGAACGGGCGGCCGAGCGTGCTCAGGATCGACTGCGTGGTGGCAAGCCCGGGGTCGAAGCTGTTGCCAGGCGAGATGACGATGCCGATCCTGATCAACGGCGCGAAGCGGTGGGCGCAGGCGTCGATCACGGCGGCCGAAAGGGCAGGCACGGTGCTGGCCCCGCTCACCACCAGCACGCCAGCTGCGCGTGCGTCGGCGTCGAGCGCGCCGATGCCGGTGACGAAACCGCGGGCGTCCGCCAGATCGACATAGTGCGCGCCGGCCGCGATGCAGGCGCGCGCCAACCGGTAGTCCTGGCCCTGGTAGGGGCCCGACGCGTTGATGAGGACCTGGGGCCGCCGCTGCCGCAGCTCATCGGCATCGATCCGGGCCGCATCGAGGGCTGCGGGCACGACCGCGGCCTGTCCACCCGCAGACAGCCGGCGCGCCAGCTCGCCGGCGCGTTCCAGCGAGCGCCCGGCCAGCGTGAGCTCGATCTGCGGCGCGCGCGCCAGGCGCTCGGCGATGCGCGCCCCGAAGGCGCCGTAGCCGCCGAGCAGTAGGACGCGGTGCACGGGCTAGTGTCCTGATCGCGAAATTTCATCACACGAGAGCCGCCGGCTGCTATGCGACACGCTTTGCCGTATCTTGCGGCTTTGCCGGCGCAGCCGGCTCGTCGGCGGGCTTGGGCGGCGTGGCGTGCTCGCCGCCGATGCGGTCCGAGAGGGCCAGGAGCACGCTCGAGACCACGAACACGACGTGGATGACGACGTACCACCACAGGTCGCGGTCGGACGCCTTCTGGACCGCCATGAACTGCTTCAAGAGGTGCACCGCCGAGATGGCCACGATCGACGACAGGAGCTTGATCTTGAGCGCCGTGAAATCGATAGTGCCCATCCAGTCCGGCCAGTCCCTGTGCTTGGAGTGGTCGATCTTGGAGACGAAGTTCTCGTAGCCGGACAGGATCACGATCAGCAGCAGCGATCCCGTCAGCGCCAGATCAACCAGGCTCAGCACGCCCAGGATCGCTTCGGCTTCCGTGGCGGTCAGCGCTTTCTCGGCCAGGTGATACAGCTCCTGAGCAAACTTGATGAGCAGAATGACGATGCTCAGCGCCAGCCCCAGATAGAACGGGGCGAGCAGCCAGCGGCTGGCGAACAGGGTCTTCTCCAGCAGGTTTTCCAGCCAGTTGAGCATCGCGGTCGCCCTCTCCCACGCAATGAACCCGGCCGTGTATGGCACGCGCGCTCGGCTCGCGGCAAGGCGCCTGACCGGAGTCCAGGCCGCGTCGGAATCGCGTGATTTTTCTGGCCGGAACAATGACATCCCGGACTTGCCGGGTAGCGCGCGGCGATTGTCCCAGCCCCACCTGCGCGATCTGACAATCGCCACAGCTCTGGCGTATGGTCCTCCGCGCCACACGAGGACAGCCACCCGCCGGCAGGAAAACATGCGCTTTGCAGACATGCGCTACAGCAAGATCGACGGCACCTCGGTCTCGGTCACCGTGACGTCGGCGGCGGAGGCCAAGGCGGCGCTGAAGGAGCTCAGGCACAAGAAGCGCGAGCTCAAGTTTGTGCGCGGCACCCTGGTGAAGGCGCAGCGGGCGGCGCGCCCGAAGCGGGGAAAGAAGCCCAGGCCGCCGCCGACCGGGCTGCAGACCTTCATGGATGACCTGCGCTGGGGCTTTTCGGCCATGGTCGAGCAGCGCCCGGCCCAGCCGCCCGCGGCGAAGAAGCCGACGCAGGCCGAGATCGACGCCCAGGTGCAGAAAATCGACGAGACGCTGCACAACATCGATGGCTGCATCCTGCAACTGCAGGGCAAGCTGCTGACGCTGGGATGAGGCGCGCAGGCCCGCTCGCTACACCTGCCGGGTGCGGCCTGGTGGATCGAGGCCTCACCCGATCTCACTCCAGCAGATGGCCGCCATCGTACATGCAGGCGATGCGGCCACGCGCGGCGCGCAGCCGGTCGGTCTGCAGCAGCGCCGCCAGATCAGCGGCAGGCTCGGCGGTGGCGCGCGGGAACTCGGCGGTGCCGAGCAGTGCAGTCATGGGGTCGGCGATGGTGTCAGACCCGGAGGGTCGGACACCATCGAGGCCTCGCTCGATGAGGCGGCGCAGCAGTGCGGGGTCGAGCGAAGGCAGTTCCGCAAGGAATCCCTGTACCAACACCTGTGCCAGCGCGTGGTCGGGGTGGTCGGGCCGCTCGGGCGCGCGGCCGCAGTCCCACAAGTGACCGACACGGTCCCAGGGCGCGGGTTCCTTGGGGAGACGCCCCGCGAGGTCGGCCGCCTCGTCGGCGACATAGAAGCGGTTGAGGCGGTCGAAGAATACGAAGCGATAGCGCTGGGCGAGGATATCGGGCTCCCACGCGCTCCAGGCCTCCGCCATGCTGCCCGGCGCGATGGCCTCGACCAGGATGACGCGCGGGCGGTGGCGCGCGAAGTCGAGGCCGGCCAGCACTTCGGCCTCCGCCCCCTCCACGTCGATCTTGAGGAAGTCGATCTCTCCCAAGCCTGCTTCGTCGATCAGCTGGGACAGCGGCCGCACGGGCTTGGCGATGGTCTCAAAGCCCGCGCCGAACCGGCCGGCGGCGTCCGCATGCGCGCGCACGGTGGTCGAGAAGCCGTGCAGCTTGTCGACGACGTGGAACTCGGCCTCGCCCTCGACCCGGCCGGCCAGGCAGGAGACCGTGTGGTCGCGCGGGCGCACGTGGGCATAGAGGCCGGCCAGCGCCTGCTGCGGCTCGACCACGAGCCCGCGCCAGCCCTTGAGATAGAACCAGAGCGAGACGTTGTCGGCGACCGGGTGGCCGCCGCCGACATCGACGTAGGTGCCCGTGTCCTGCCCGGCGAATACCAGGTCGAGGTGGTAGTCCTCGAGGTTCTGCGCATAGGAGAGCTGCATCATTTCGCCTGTTGTGTTCGCGCCGTGCGTCGCCTCTATTGGCGCCGCGCCAGCCTGGAAGACAAGTCTCGTGCCGACAGAGCCCCACCAGTTCGCCAAATCCATGACGCCGCAGATCATCACCAACGCCGGGCCGCTGCTGTCGCGCTACGAAGTCATCTTCTGCGACGTGTGGGGCGTGGTGCACAACGGCCGGCAGGCCTACGCCGAGGCCGGCGCAGCGCTCGTCCGGTTCAGGGCCGGCGGCGGGACGGTGATCCTGGTCTCGAATGCGCCGATCCCGGCATCGGGCGTCGAGCGCGTGCTGGAGCGGACCGGCGTGCGCCGCGATGCCTGGGACGCCATCGTCTCCTCGGGCGACATCGCGCTCACCCACATCGCCGAGAAGGGCTACCGGCGCATGCACTGGGTGGGGCCGAGCGAGCGCGACTATGCCCTCTACGTGCGTCTGCCGGGGCCGGAGGTGGCGCTGGCCGAGGCCGAGGCCATCGTCTGCACCGGGCTCGCGCGCGACCGCACCGAGACGGTCGAGGACTATCGAGGGCTGATCGAGCAGGGCGTATCGCTCAAGCTTCCGTTCGTGTGCGCCAACCCCGACCTGGTGGTGGGCGTCGGCGAGCGGCGACTGCCTTGTGCCGGCGCCATCGCCGCCGAGTACGAGCGGCTGGGCGGGGAGGTGTTCTGGGCCGGCAAGCCGCATCCGGCGGCCTACCGCACGGCGCTGGAGCGCGCAGGCAAGCTGCGCGGGGAGACGCCCGAGCTATCCCGCATTCTCGGCATCGGCGATGCCGTGCGCACCGATCTCGCCGCCGCGCAGGGCCTCGGCGTCGACGGCCTATTCATTGCCGCGGGCATCCATGGCGACGAGGTGGTGGCCGATGGCGCGATCGATCCGAAGGCGCTCGGCGCGTTGTTTGCGCCAGCCGGCACGCCGCCCGCCGTCGCCGCCATGACCCATCTGCGCTGGTAGGCAGGCCAGCGCCGCTCGGCAGCCTCTGGCATTGATCCTCAGATGCGAGCGACTTCGAAGGTGGTGGGATGGAACAGCTCGGGAATGGTCACGAGGCGATCGGACAATCCCTGCTTGTGGTGTTGCTGCAGGAAGTATTCGAGGCATCGGCGATTCGCGCTCACTCCGTAGGGCCAGAAATCGTGCCCCATCAGGTCCTGGGCCTCCCGCAGCTGCTGATCGACGAACGGCAGCATCACCTTGCTGGCGGATGTATCGGCCAGCTTGGAGAAGGCCACCGCCTTGGCATGCTCGAACGCCTTGAGGACTGCGGCCGGCAGCCAGGGGTGCTGCTCGACAAGTGTCCTGCGGACACCAATCAGGTGCATGATCGGGAAGTTCTTGGTGCGCCGGTAGTTTTCGATCGCGGCGCTGCGCGGGTCGGGAAAGAGCCAGCCGATCTGCGGCTTGGCGGCCGTCATCACCGAAGGGGTGCGCGGACCGATCAGCGCGTCGATCTCGCCCGCGAGCAGCAGCTCCGACAACGAGTGCCCGACCGGCGCCTCCGCCACGTCCACGCCCTGCGGCAGTGTGATCGGGATCTTCTCCGGCCGTCCCGGCTCCTCGACACCGCCCCGCACCCAATGGATCGACGCCGGCGCGACGCCGAAATCATCCTCGAGGAAGGCGCGTATCCAGACATTGGCGGTGACCTGGTATTCGGCGAGGCCAACCTTGCGGCCCTCAAGGTCGGCTGGGGCGCGGATGCCGCGGTCGGTGCGAATGTAGACCCCCGAGTGCCGGAAGGCGCGTGACGGGAACACGGGCACGCCGACGTAAGGGTTGTCGCCGCGGTCGGTTCTTATCGTGAAGCTCGAGAGCGACAGCTCGGCAATGTCGAACTCGGCGTGGCGAAACGCCCGAAAGAAGATCTCCTCCGGGTCGAGCGTCATGAACACGGGGGCGACGCCATCGATGCCAACCGTGCCGTCGATCAGCGGGCGAACGCGATCGTAGTCGACGCTGGCGACGGAAAGCTCGAGCTTGGACATCAAGTTGTCCTCTCGCCGACGGCCCCGCCGCCGCGCTCTATTTCGCCTGGATGCCCGCGGCTTGAACCGCCTGGGCTGCACGCCTGATCTCCGCCTGCAGGACCAATGCGAAGTCGTCCGGTCCGGCCCCTGCCGGCTCCACCCCGACGGCCGCCAGCCTCCGGACGACGTCGGGCTCCTTGATCACCGCGAGCGCCTCCGCAACGAGTTTCTGGACGACCATGAATGGCGTGCCGGTGCGCCCGAAGATGCCGATCACCGGCGAGAAGTCGAAGCCTGGAATGAACTCGGCCAGGGACGGCAGGTCGGGTGCTTGAGCGGAGCGCTGGGCGCCGTTCGTGGCGAGCAGCTTGATCTGCTTGCCGTCCGCGGCACCGCTCAGCGACGGATAGGCCGAAAACAGTACGTCGATGTGGCCGCCGAGCAGCGCCGGCACCGACTCGCCCGTCCCCTTGAACGGGACGTGGACCATGGCGAGCTTGAGCGAGGCGTTCATCGCCTCCATGGACAGGTGGTGCGTGCTGCCGACGCCGGACGACCCGTAGTTGATCTGGCCGGGCCGCGCCCTCACATAGGCGATGAACTCGCTCAGCGTGGCGGCCGGCACCTTGGCATGCACCGCGAGAAAGAGCGGCGCGCGCGCAAGCATCGCGATCGGCAGAACGTCCCTTGGATCGTAGTTGAGGTTGGCATAGAGCAACGGGTTGATCGACAGGATCGCCCCATCGGTGACAATGAAGGTGTAGCCGTCGGCCGGCGAGCTCAGGAGCGCCGTGACGGCGACCCTACCATTCGCACCGGGTCGATTTTCCACCACCACGGATTGATCCAGCCGCTCTTGCAGCCGCCGTCCAACGATGCGCGCAACGGTGTCGGGCAGGCCGCCTGGCGCATTCGGCACCATCAGCTTGATCGTCTGGCTCGGATAAGGTGTCTGGCTTCGCGCCGGCCATGCTGCGAGCGAGCAGGCGACGAGCAGAGTGCACAGTCCGATGCACGCGGCACCTGGAGAAGTGGCTATCATCGGGTTCCTCCGCGGAGCTGCCGCCGATTGCAGGTGGCGGCGCAAAGTAGCATGCAGTGACGAAGGCGATCAGGTCCTTTTTGCGCCCAGGGCGCTGCGCTGGTGGCGCGAGGCGACGGCGGCGTGCAAGACTTGGGGCCCGCACCTGACCGAGCTGGAGGCCCGCGCATCCCATGTCCAAGGTCATGCTCATTACCGGCGCGAGCCGGGGTATCGGCGCCGCCACGGCCCGGCTCGCGGCCCAACGCGGCTATGACGTGGCGGTCAACTACGCGCGCAACAAGCAGGCCGCCGACGCCGTCGTCGCCGACGTGCGCAAGGCCGGACGCAAGGCCGTCGCCATCCAGGCCGACGTGGCGGAGGAGGGCGACATCGTACGGCTGTTCAAGACGGTCGATGCCGAGTTCGGCCGGCTCGACGCCTTCTTCAACAACGCCGGCATCGTCGAGAAGGCATCCAGGTTCGTCGACATCCCCCCCGAGCGCCTGCAGCGCGTCCTCGCCGTCAACACGGTCGGCGCCTTTCTCGCCGCGCAGGAGGCCGCGCGCCGCATGTCGACCCGGCTCGGCGGCAAGGGCGGCGTCATCGTCAACATGTCGTCCATGGCCGCCAAGCTTGGCGGCAGCAGCGAGTCGACAGACTACGCCACCGCCAAAGGCGCCATCGACACGCTCACCATCGGACTGGCTAAGGAGCTGGCGGCGGAAGGCATCCGTGTCAATGCGGTGCGGCCGGGCCTCATCGACACCGACATCCAGAAGGACTTCGGCGTCGGCGACCGCGTCGGGCGTAACAAAGGTCTGGTGCCGATGCAGCGCGGCGGCAGGGCCGAGGAGGTGGCGGAGGCCGTGCTGTGGCTGTGCTCCGACCAATCTTCCTACTGTACCGGCCTGCTGCTCGACGTCGCCGGCGGGCGCGGGATTTAGCCAAACTCCGTTCACCAAGACCGGCCCAATCCCCGCGTGTGCGGGCTGTGGCATGATGGCGTCACCTCGGCTCAACGAGGGGCGCCATCGCGAGGCGTCTCGACGGCGCGAGCCGGGGGTCGTGGCGCGGTGTCCCTCGCAGGGGATACTCCGCGGGGGTGTGACTGGCCCGCTCGCCAGAATTCACCCGCGGAAACCGCGAAACGGCGGCGAGGCGCGAGAGCCTCCCTTTCTTCCGAGCACCGGCGCTTGCGCCTCGCTCCCTCTGTTTTCTCAACTGACATTCGCGGCGAGCGAACGTCAGGCCAATCGCCGTTGCGCAAGCGGATGGCCGGCAACACCGGGCGCCGACGGTACGCCGCGCGTCTTGTACTCAGGGCGTCAGCCCCGCCTTGGGCGGGGCTCCATCCAACGTGCGATTCACATCGATCCAATCTCGAGCAACTTGGACGGGTCCCCGCCTGCGCGGGGACGACGGTAGCCGGCCGCGGCCTCCGGGACCGCGAGCGAGTCGCGGCGCGGCCGCAATCAGGCGCGAGGTATGAGCGGGCCGAGGATTGCGCTATCCCTCTGCCGAGCAGCCGATTCTCTCCCGAGCCCCCAGTGACTGATGTGACCGACTTGCCCACCAAGCCCCTGCCAGCGCCGCCGCTAGCCGCCGTGAAGGGCGCCGCCGTGCGCTGGCCCAAAGGCGTCGAGCCGACGCCCGAGTATCTCGCGGCCTTCGACTATCTCAATGAGGCTGACGGCCACCTGTTCGTCACCGGCCGCGCCGGCACGGGCAAGTCGACGCTGCTCACCTGCCTCAAGGACCTGATCGCCGACGAGATGGTCGTGCTGGCCCCGACCGGGCTGGCCGCGGTGAACGTGGGCGGCCAGACCATCCATTCCTTCTTCGGCTTCCCGCCGCGGCTGATCCGGTCCGACGACATCCGCCGCAGCCGCAACGGCCGCCTCATGCGGCGCCTGAAATTCCTCGTCATCGACGAGGTGTCGATGGTGCGCTCGGACCTGATGTGGGCGATCGACCAGTCGCTGCGCGTCAACCGTGGCCGCCCGCGCGAGCCGTTCGGCGGGCTCAGGCTCGCCATGTTCGGCGATTTGCACCAGCTGCCCCCCGTGGTCAACGACGCGGAGGTGGCCTCGCACCTGGAATCCGAGCACGGCGGCCCCTTCTTCTTCTCGATCGCCGCGCTGCGCGAGGGCGCCGGCACGGCGCTGATCGAGCTGGAGCAGGTGTTCCGGCAGAAGGACGAGGCGCTGCTCGCCGTCCTCAACAAGATCCGCGAGGGCGAGGCCGACGCCGACGACCTCGCCGTGCTCAATGCCCGCGTGCACCCGATCCGCACGCTCTCGGACGGCGAGCCCTTCGTGATCCTGACGCCCACCAATGCTGCTGCCGGCCGCATCAACATGGCCTATCTCAATGCGCTGCCGGGTGCGCCCAGACCCTACCAGGCGACGACGACGGGCGAATTCAGCGACGCCGCGCGGCCAACCGAGCAGACCTTGATGCTCAAGCCGGGCGCCAAGGTGATGCTGTTGCGCAACGATGCCGACCGGCGCTGGGTCAACGGCAGCATCGCGCGCGTCTCGCGGCTGGAAGATGCCCGCGTGTGGATCGAGATCGACGGCGAGGAGCACGAGGTCGAACAGGTATCCTGGGAGAGCCGGCGCTACGCCTACGACAAGGCGGAGGAGAAGATCGTCGAGACGGTGGCCGGCACCTTCCGCCAGTTCCCGCTGCGGCTCGCCTGGGCGCTCACCATCCACAAGAGCCAAGGCCTGACGCTCGACAAGGTCTATATCGATCTCGGCGGCGGCACGTTCGCACACGGCCAGGCCTACGTGGCGCTGTCGCGCTGCCGCACACTCGAGGGGCTGGCGCTGAAGCGGCCACTGCGGCCGACCGACATCCTCTTCGACCCGGCCGCGACGGGCTACCGGCGCATGTTCGAGGCGCTCTGAGGCGAGCGCATCGAGGAGTGGGGCCCGAGCGAGGCGCAGATCGCCGCGCGGCCGAGCCTGGCGAAGCAGCGGCGCCATTCCTGCGCGTCCCCGCGCGCCGGGGGCTGGGCTTCGAGAACCAGACGCTCGCGCTCGTCAAGCGAAATTCGCGCGAGCGCTGCGCGCCTGGAGCCGCTATAGTGGCGGCCATGTTGGGGTCCAATTCAAAGGTGCGCGTGCGCAACGCCGAGGCTGGCGACGCCAAGGCGCTCGCCCGCATCTTCAAGGACGCCTGGGTGCTGGCCTACAGCGGCATCATCCCGCATCTGCATCTCGACAGCATGGTGCGCCAGCGCACGCCGGAGTGGTGGCGCGATGCGCTCAAGGCGCCGGACAGCACGCTGGCGCTGGAGACGGGCGGGACGGTGTGCGGCTACGCCACCATCGGCGGCGCGCGCCAGCGCGGGCCCTACCAGGGCGAGATCTACGAGCTCTACCTCGATCCGATCTATCAGGGCCTGGGGCTGGGCGAGCACCTGTTCGAGGGCTGCCGGCATTCCCTCGACATGCGCAAGCTGCGAGGCCTGATCGTGTGGGCGCTGCTCGACAACACCGCGGCCTGCGACTTCTATTGGCGGCGCGGCGGCCGGCCCGTCGCCAGTGCCTTTACCAAGATCGGCGGCGAGCGGCTGGAGAAGGTCGCCTTCACCTGGCGCTAGCTAACCGTTGGTTCGGGCCGGTGCCGCTGCGACGTAGCCGCTCCGGCAGTCTCCATCCAGACACTCTTCAGACCCGTCGCCGCGACAGCGGCCCTCCGCTGACGGTGTACACACCGACCGAGATCATGCTGATCGCCATGCAGTCGATGGCCGTCGGCCACTCGCCGAGGATGGGGATGGCCATCAGCGCCGTCAGCGCCGGACAAAGCGCGGCGAATGCGGCCCCGCCAGACGCGCCAAGGAGGCTGACCGCACGCCCGTAGAAGAGATAGGAGATGAGTGTCGTCAGGAGCCCCTGCACGAGCGCTTGCAGGGTGATGTCGGCCCAAGCAGCTTTCGCAAGGCTGGCCCCGGCGAGGATCGAATAGGCCGGCACGTAGAGCAGCATGTCGCCGACGGCGGCAAGGGCAGCGGCGTGCAGTCCATCGAGCCGTGCAGCTGAGAGGACGGTCGCCGACCGCACCGCAAGAGGCGCAAGCTATGCCGTAGATTGCATCATGGCTGGGGTCATCAAGTCATTCAGAACAGTGTGCATCGCCCCAAGCCGGGATTTGCGCGTAACCTTTGATCAAATTCGGCAAAGTCGCGTAGCCAGCGGCAACTGGTGACAAGCAGCCCTGGCCTGGCCGGCAGCACACGCAATCGACCCCCAAGGCCACGTTACTGCCACGATTGCCAACCGAGATCGACTTCAATTGACCAGGGGGACAGCCGCATGAGGCAAGTGCGATGGTGCGGGTTGCTGCTGATGGCTCTCCTGTTGGCGCCTTGCACGGCCACAGCCGAGCAGGTCAAACTCAGGATCACACTGCAGGTGCCAGTCACCAACCCCCTTCTCGGCATCGCCCTCGTGCATCTCAAGGAGGAAGTAGAGAAGCGGACCGAGAAGTCGATCTCTGTCGAGATCTTTGATAGGGGCCAACTATACATTGACGACCAGGTTGTCGACGCCGTCTCGTCTGGCGCCATCGAGATGGGTGTCGCGGGCTTCAGTCAATTTGCAAAAAGGGTTCCCGGCGTCGACATCATGCAGCAGCCTTTTCTTTTCAATTTCGAGGCCTTGGTTCGGGCGACAGCAAACCCCGACAGCGAGCTGAGAAAGTTGATCGACAAGGCTGTTCTGGACGCCGCGGGAGTGCGGGTGCTGTGGTGGCAGTCGTTCGGGTCCACGGTATTCTTCTCCAAAGGAAGAGATGTGAAGGAGCCGAATCGGATCGAGAATCAAAAGGTGCGTGTGTTCAGTGAGACAATGGCACAACTCACCAAGCTCTGTGGTGGAACGCCAGTTGCCCTCTCCAGCTCCAAGATGCATGGCGCCTTGAAGGACGGCACCGTTGACATGGTCATGTCCGGCATCGGCACCGTTGAAACGCGCGAGCTCTGGAAGGTGACGGACACAGTCACGCGAACAGAGCATGGGGCGCTCGAATTTTTCGTCATCATCAACGAAAAAACCTGGCAGTCGCTGAGCCATAGCCACAAGGAGGAGGCAGCGAGAAAAGCAGAGCGGGGCGTCCGCGAGAAAGTGTCGGAGATCGAGACCAAGGCGTACGCCTTCGCGCGCGAGAAGGGCATGAAGATTCTGGAGCTCACGCCAGATGAAGTCGCTGAATGGCGAGCCTGCAGCTCGGGTGTGCTCGAAGCTTACATGAGCAACACCGGCGACTTGGTGCGTCAGCTCACAGCCGCCTACGGAAAGCTGCGGACAGACCCTTGTTGCAGTTCGGGCCCCACAGGCTCCTTCAACCGGCGATAAGGGAGTAGCACGCGTGACGAGCGTTCGATGGCCCAGGTTGTTGTTGGCGTCCTTGCCGTTGACGCCTGGCAATGCCGGCGCAGAGCAAGTCAAGCTACGGCTCACGTCGTAATTGCCGAATTCGAGCCATGACCCGCCCCAGGGTTCTCGGAAGGCGGAAGGACGCACCGGTACGGGCGCGGATGGCGGAGCTTGCAGTACCCTCGTTGCGGTTACCGGCGGGTGCGGATCCTTCTCGGCCGCGCTGGGCAGGTCACCCGCTTATCCGTTGCCATAAGCATGATGCGAAAGGACCAGTGGCTGGCCAACCAGAATAAAACTGCGAACCACTATGTGCTTGTTGTTGCGATATAATTCCCATCCGTCGCCATTGAGTCGATCGCTTCAGCAGTCATGCTGGTGGGTGCAGCACTGGCCGTCTTGGCTTTACTGGCTAGTCGGCACTCAGCCGTCCTGCCCGCCCTGCGCCATCGGCGCCTGAATGCCTCCAACCGACCCGGCGCTCCGCCCATCTATTTCATGAGGAGGGGGCTTGGGAGGAGCACCGGGTCTTACTGGCATTTGCGCGTGTCGAACCGAAATCCGGACACGACGGCACAACTCCGTTCTCCCGAAGCAAACCTAACCTAACCTCCTGACTCCGTCAGGCTCAGGATCCACGTGTCCTCCCACAGCGACGCCAACTTTTTTCTTCCCTCCTGTCCGGGATTGCTGAAGTTCCTCGCAAGTGAATAGTAGTGAGGGCGAAACCAGCAGGAGGGACCTTTGAGCCAACCTGACCCGCCGCCCGCGTCTCGAGCGCGGGCGAAAAATGAAGAAATTCAAGCGCTTATAACGTGGTTGCAACAAGATCCCGCAGCCGCAAAGAAGATTCTCGCACGCGCGCAGTTGCTTTGGCCATCGAAGGAGTTCGACAAGCGGGAAAACGACAATCCCGTGTCGGAGGCCCTAGCCCATCCCCTCGTCACCGATGCGATCATACGCGTGCTGCGCCGTGCCCCCCAAGCGCAAGGGCAAGTCGGCTCACCCCTCAACCAGCCCCTCCCCGACCTCGAAGACCTATTCGGAGCCATGCGCAGCATTCGCTCCCGCGTTGCTGGCCAAGAAGCAAAGGAGAGGGGCCGCTCGCATGAAGATCAGCTGAAGCACGCCGCTGTCGCGAAAACGAGGAAACGATTGCGCAACCTCATCGGCCAGAAGAGTGACCCGCTTGGCAGCGATGTCTTGGCCGCGACGCTGGATCTTGCTGACGCTCTCGTAGAGCTTGGCATCGTGCTGCAAGCCCAGAACCACTTCACAAGACACTTTCGGTCGGCCGTTAGCGCAGTTCGCCAGCAAGACGGCGCGACTGAGGTCTTCACCGAGGCCCTTAACCTTCGCACGCAGGCCTTGCAAGCTGCCCATCCCGCCGTCACCGAAGCGGACCTCGTTGCGACCTTGCGAAGGCTCATTGTGGTTCTCCGCGCGCAGGATCGCAATGATGAAGCGGAGCCACATTGCACTGAGTTGACTCGCATCTTGCAGAAGCTTCGCGGGCCTCGTCACCCCGATCTTGCCAAAGCCATCTATCACCACGCTGTCGTGCTACGCGCCCTCGGATCATTCCCGAAAGCCGAGAGCCGCTGCTTCGAAGCTTTTGCGATCCAGGAACAGGCCCTTGCCGAAAATCATCCGCACGTGAGCCCGCGCGACCTCCATGACACTTTGCATCAACTGGTCACCCTTTACAGATATCAACGAAAGAACCCTGCCGAACTTGAGGAACGCGCGCGGCGCATTCCCAAAGCGCCGGCGCAAAGGCACTCACCCTCGGCATCCGACCGCGAGACAAGCGAACTCATGGCTGCCTCCGCTGACGCCAACTGGCCAGTCGTTGTTGACCATCTCTTTCCATCACAACAATGGGCAGCTGAAGTCAAATCGGGCGGCCAGCCAATTGCTGCGCACGAACCCGTCGCCGTCGGCAATCCCGAGGAAAATCTGATCATCGAGCAAACCCGCGAGAGATTCTTCGCGCTTTTCGGCTCTCATCCCCATCACCGTTTGTATGCAGAAGGCAAGTTGAACAACCTCAGTAAGAAGCTCATCCAAAACTTGTACGGCTTATCCGACAAAGAATACGAGGCCGCTCGGAAGAAATACGACCGTACAATCGATGAAATCGAAAGTGATGGACAGCTGTCATGACCCAAAAGAACCCTCCCTCCATCGACGAACTAGAAGCCATGCTGCGCATGCGTGAACATCTTGATGATGTCTTCGAGGCTTACATTCTGAGAGCCTCTGAAGCTGAACTCGATGAGCTTCTTCTGGCCAGCGGCATTGATCCGGCGACTGCCCAGGACCGCGTCATCGCAAGTATACGCGAAGCGGCGCTACGTCTTGATGAGCCTACCCCTTCGGCTGCATTGGAAGGCTTGCAGGACAATTTAGTTACAGAGCCCGCAAGTTTTGAGGATAATCAAATCCCCCAGCGCAAACCTAAGACCATTTTGCGTGGTCTCAATGACCTTGCGACAACGCAAATCCGAACCGTTCCGTTCAAACCTAATGCAGCCGAGAAGCAGAACGCCCCTGCAGCGAGGGGCCCCGCTATAGGCAAGGGGAAAGCACAGCCACCCAGCAACAAACGAGCGCGGCAAAATGAGCTGGTTCTAGGTTTCCAAAAAAAAGGATCTC
>Ga0247727_10002910_pt1 | contig 38565 bp, 35 predicted proteins | sample WisWelCaveWW1625_FD_202498 | JGI IMG/M metagenome (GOLD analysis project Ga0247727, IMG submission 202498) | Biofilm microbial communities from Wishing Well Cave, Virginia, United States - WW16-25 | ecosystem: Environmental > Aquatic > Deep subsurface > Groundwater > Cave microbial mat | place...
CGTCGACCAGGTTGCCGCGGCGAAACGCCGGCTCGCCGCGCTGGCCGTGGGCCTGCTCAAGCTCGCGGCCTGGGGCGGCGCGCTGTGGCTAGTGACCGAGCAGATCCCGCTGCTTCGCCGCTGGCGCGACTTCTCTTTCATCGTTGTCGACATGACGTTCACGTTTCCGTTGTTCACGATCGACGGCCGCCCCTACTCCCTCGTCGAGCTGCTCGAGCTACCGGCTCTCGTCGGGGTGGCGTGGCTCGGCATCAAGGTGGCGAGCGACGTCGCCGCGGCACGCGTCGCTCGCGCGAGCGGCATCGATGCCGGGTCGCTCGATCCGGCCTTTCGCTTGTTGCGCTATGTCGCCTCGTTCGCGGCCGCGCTCCTGTTCATCGAGGCGTGGGGCTTCGATCTCTCCTCGTTCTCGTTCTTCGCGAGCGTCGTCGGGGTGGGGCTCGGTTTCGGTCTCCAACACGTCGTCAACAACTTCGTCAGCGGCGTGTTGGTCGGCCTCGAGCGCCAGATCAAGCCCGGCGACTTCGTCCGCGTGGGCGAGTGGACGGGCACGGTCGCGCATGTCGGCGCGCGCAGCGTCGAGATTCGCACGCTCGACCGCGTGAGTGTTCTGGTGCCCAACTCGCGCTTTCTCGAGAGCGAGGTCGTCAACTGGAGCCACCCCGATCCGACGTTTCGCCTGCGCATCCCCGTAGGCATCGAGTACGGATCGGACGTCGCCCGCGTGCGCACGGCCTTGCTGGAAGCGGCGCAGGGGCACTCGAGCGTGCTCGCCGAGCCGCCGCCGCGCGTGGAGTTCGTCGGCTTCGGCGACAGCGCTCTCGACTTCGAGCTGCACGTCTGGGCCACCGATCCGCGCAGCCAGGCGCGCCTGACGAGCGACCTCAACTATCGCATCGAGGCGAGCCTTCGCCGGCACGGCATCGCCGTGCCGTTCTCGCAGCACGACGTCCACGTGCACGCGCCGGAGATCGAGCGCGTCGTCACCGCTTGGGGGCGCAAGGCTCTCGGCGCGGACGCGCTCGGCATCGACGGTGCGACCGAGACGCCGGCTTCTTCCTCGATGGCGTGGTCGGACACACCGCCCGACGAGACGCGCGCGATCGAGGCGTGGAGGCAGGACGATCTCGAGCGCCTCGTCGAGCGCATGCGCGCGCCGAGCGGTGTCGAGGTCGCGCCGCGACGCTACCTACTCACGACGTATCCACGCTGCTTCGTCGGCAGCGTGGCGGTGTCTTGGCTCGCCGAACGCGAGGGCCTCACGCGCAGCGAGGCCGTGAGACTCGGCCGGCGCCTGGTCGCGGCGGGGCTCGTGCGCCACGTGCTGGACGCCCACGACTTCGCGGATCGCCATCTGTTCTATCGATTCGTGGCCGACGAGGCTGCGTTGATGAACGGCGCAGACACCGCGAGCGCAATGCAGAACGAGGTACGATCCGATGGCCGCTCGTAACGAGCCGCGCGGTCGAGTAGCTTTCGGGTGGAGGGACATCCCGGTGATCACGTGTCGCGAGCTGATCGAGTTCTTGGACGGCTATCTCGCCGACGAGCTGCCGCGGGAAGAGCGCGTGGCCTTCGATGCGCACCTGGAAGTCTGTCCCGACTGCGTTGCCTACATGGCCGGCTACGAAGCGAGCATCGAGATGAGCAAGGCCGCGCTGCGCGACAGCGTGTTGGCCGACGTACCCGAGGACCTCCTCATGGCGATCCTCGCCGCGCGTACTCGCAAATCATAGACCAAACGCAGTAACGTCCACGAGAAGGTGGCATCGAAGCTGCCGAGACGCCGCGTGACCAGCAGGTCGCGCGGTCGTCGAGGAGGACCTCGATGCGTCGTAGTCAGCTCGCAGCAATCGTCTTCATCCCGGCAGCCTTGGGGTCGCTGTGCGCAGCGACCCCGATCAGGGCCGCCGGTGTCGTCCAGCAAAGCGTGCTGACGCTCGACGGCGCCAAGCACGTCGTGGCGGCCGCCATTGCCGAGGCCGCGCGCCTTCACGCTCCGGGCGCGGCGATCGCCGTCGTCGACGCTGGAGGCAGTGTGCTCGCCGTCGAGCGCCTCGACGGAACCTTCGCTGCCGGGGCGCAGATCTCGATCGGCAAGGCCAAGACCGCTGTCATGTTCCGCAAGCCCACGCGCGTCTTCGAGGACATCATCAACAAAGGTCGCACGGCGATGACGACGCTGCCCGACTTCACGCCTCTACAGGGCGGCGTGCCGCTCGAGGTCGGCGGCGTCATCGTGGGCGGCATCGGTGTGAGCGGCGCCGCCAGCGCAGCGCAAGACGAGGAGATCGCGCTCGCAGCGGCGGCTTCCGTGAGCGAGATCGACGCGACGAGCAGCGCAGTGTCGTACTTCGATAGCGCTGCGGTCAAGGACGCCTTCGCAAAGGGCGCCGTGCTGCTCGACGGCACCGGCCGCAACTACATGGTGCATGCGAGTCGCCGTGAGAAGCCCGGCGAGGCCGAGGTTCACCGGCGCGACACCGATGTCATCTACGTGCTCGGCGGCACCGCCACGATCGTCACCGGCGGCGAGGTCGTGGAGGGACGCGAGGTCGAGCCCGGCGAGCTCCGCGGTCGCGAGATTCGTGGAGGCGCTACGCGCCGGCTCGCGCCCGGCGACGTTCTCGTGGTGCCGAGCGGCGTGCCGCATTGGTTCTCGGCGGTCGTTGCGCCGTTCACGTACTACGTCGTCAAGGTGCGATGAGCACCAAGGAGCGGAGAAGGACCATGACACGTATCGTTCTTGTTGCTACCGCCGTCGTTTGGAAGGTGCTGTTCTTCTGCATGCTCGCAGCGGCCGGCGTCGCGGCCGACGCCGTGCCGAGCACCCAGCCGCAAGCGAGCATCGACCTCACGACCGCGGCCGGCACCGCGGCAGTCGGCGGCACGTGGCGCTACGCCGACGTGCACATCGTGGATACCGCGTTTCGAAAAGCCGGCGCCGAAGGCCAGCCGTCGGGATCGGCAACGCAGACCTACGAGATCGAACCCCACGCCGGCGGTGTCGACTTCGACGACTCCCAGTGGGAGGCCGTCGCCGCCGAGGATCTCGATGCGCGACGTGGCAACGGGCGCCTCTCTTTCGGCTGGTATCGCGTCCACATCAAGGTGCCGGAAAAGGTCGGCTCGCTCGACACCGCGGGAACGACGATCGTCTTCGAGACCAGCGTGGATGATTACGCCGAGGTGTGGGTGGACGGCGAGCTGCCGCGCCTCCTCGGACAAAGCGGCGGCTCGGTCGTGGCAGGATGGAACGCACCGAACCGCCTCGTCATTGCCCGCAACGCCAAGCCCGGGCAGCCGATTCAGTTAGCGGTCTTCGGCATGAACGGCCCGATCTCCAACCCCGTGACGAACTACGTATGGATGCGTTCGGCGCGCCTCGACTTCTATCGTGAAGGGTCCGCGCCGCACGCGATCGCGCCGCGCGAGGTCAACGTCCGGGTGCTTCGCTTGGATCCTGCGCTCGACGCGATCGTTCCGGCCAACCCCAAGATCTACAAGCTCGCCGAAGGCTTCGAGTTCACCGAAGGCCCGGTGTGGTCGCCTGACGGCTATCTGTTGTTCAGCGACCCAAACGCCAACCACATCTACAAATACACGCCCGACACGAAGGTCGAGGTGTGGAAGGAGAAGAGCGGCTACGCCGGCAAAGACGTCGCCGCGTACCACCAGCCCGGCTCCAACGGCCTCGCTCTCGATTCGACCGGCCGTATTACGATCAACGAGCACGCCCGCCGCCGCGTCGTTCGCATCGAGCGTAACGGCACGACGACCGTCGTCGCAGGCGCGTACGACGGCAGACGCCTCAACAGCCCGAACGATCTCATCTACCACGCCGACGGCTCGCTGTTCTTCACCGATCCGCCTTTCGGCTTGCCGCGCTTCCACCAAGATCCGCGAAAGGAGCTCGCCTTCTGCGGCGTGTATCGTATTCGCAATGCAACATCCGGCCCGCCTTTCCCGCTCGAGCTGATCGACGGCTCGCTCTCCGGCCCCAATGGCATCGCCCTCTCGCCGGACCAGCGCACGCTCTACGTCGGCAACTGGGACGAGCAGCGTAAGGTGGTGATGCGCTATCCGATCCCGCCCGACGGAGCCGTGGGCAAAGGCTCGGTGCTCTTCGACATGACGAAGGCACCGGGCGAAGAAGCCATCGACGGCATCGAGGTCGACGAGCTGGGCAATCTCTACGTCTCGGGCCCCGGCGGCGTGTGGATCCTCTCGGCCGAGGGCAAGCACCTCGGGAACATCGTAGCGCCGAAGCTGCCGGCGAACCTTGCATGGGGAGACGAAGACGGGCGGACCCTGTATCTCACCGCGCGGAGCGGACTCTATCGGATGAGGTTATTGGTGAGAGGGGCGCGCGTGGGAAGCACAGACTAGCAACTCGACGTCACATCATTGTCGTCGCCTCCGTGTGTCGCGAGCGTTCGGTCACGCACAGGGCCGACAGCTGGCGCGGAGGAGGGGGTGACGATGATCGCGCGACGAGTTCCTCAACGAGAACTGGTTCGTCAACCTTTGGGACGCTCGGACGAGGATCGAGGAGTGGCGGAGAGACTACAACGAGGTACGAGGACACCGCTCGCTCGGACGGAAGACTCCGAGCGAATTCCGGGCGGCTTTCAGTAGCCCGGGCGTCGGCACGAGCTTCTTCCTGGTTCGCCCGAGACCTGTGCTGAACGGGGGAAACAATCTGTCGGTGCCGGTACCAGCGCAGCAGACGCGAGCGACCCCGAGTTTTGCGGGCAAGACATTGCGAACGCATCCCTTCGAGACGCGTCGTCTCGCGCGCTTTCGATGCTGCAGCAACCGACACCACGCGTATCGCCAGCCGCGGCGCTCGGGCGTTCGGGACAGCAACAGGTGAGGTGGGTGCGGCCGTCGTTCTCGCATGCGAGAACCGCCGAAGCATGAGCGCGACGATCGCGCTCGTGCTGAAGAGTCGGGTCAGACCATGAAGGCCAATGGTAGCCACGCTCGTATGATGTTCCCGAGAGAGTAGGAGTTCCGAGTGCATCCGTCGTTTTGAGCGAGGCAGCACCCCATTCCGGCCGCTTTCTCTCTAGCCAGCGACATTCGGGAGTCGGCGATACTCGGTCACCCGTCGTAATCTCTGCCCCCCCTTCAGTCTGCCCAGGCCGGTGTGTAACCAACCAGCCTTACGAGGCATCTGTTCAAGAGACGGCGCGTTCGCCGCGGAGGGACAATTCAATGAACCGTATCAAGACTCTTCTTTCTGTCACAATGCTCTTCGTCACCGTGCTTTCGGTTATCGGCATCGGGGGCACCACCGCTTCAGCTCAAGGGGATCGGCCTCCCAGCTGTTCGGTCCGTCCCGATCGTCCCTGGTGCAAGTAGTCCAGGACGCCACTCGTCCAAGAAGCACAGCCACCTCCGTACTTCCTTAGCAATGTCGAGTGCAAGGACGTGCGGGGGTGGTCTCTTTTGACCACCTCAAGCGATCAGCATCACGAGCGACGGCTCCGTCGGGTTGGACCGCTAGACGGCGGCCGACGTCGACGCGACGTCCGCAAAGTGTGGACAAACTTTTCGCGCCGAGAGACGGGGGCCGGAATTCGGCGATCTCGTCGCGGTTCACGAGTCTCCGAAGCCACTCCGCTGTGTGCGACCGTGCGCGAAACGCGGGGAAGAACCCGCAATTCGATCCGCTAAAAGTGTGGATCTAGGTTCGCTGGAAAGGAAAATGGTGGAGCAGAAGGGATTTGAACCCTCGACCCCCACGTTGCGAACGTGGTGCTCTCCCAACTGAGCTACTGCCCCATTTTCCCGGTGGGCTTTGGCAGGTGCACCGGAATCAGCCGTCGTTGTAGTTCGGCTTGAGCTCCTTGGCTTCCTGCTCGGCCTTGCACTGTATGCAAAGCGTGGTGACGGGGCGAGCGCGGAGCCGGCCCATCGAGATCATCTCACCGCACTCCTCGCACTCGCCGTAGGTCCCGTCGATGAGGCGTTGCAGCGCCTCGTCGATCTTCTCGAGCAGCTTTCGCTCGCGGTCGCGGATTCGGAGATCGCGGATCGACTCGCTCTCCCAGCTCGCACGATCGGAGGGGTCAGCGAAGCTTTCGCTCGGCTCGTTCATCTCGTGAACGGCCTTGCCGGCCTCCTGGAGCAGCTCCTTTTTTTGAGCGACGAGGAGCTTCTCGAACATCGCGATCTGCTCCTTGTTGAACTCCCCCACGGCCTTCATCTCTATTGGCGCCCCTCTGGGACCACTAAACTCGCGATGCTAACATCGAGTGCCGCGCCAGTAAAGGCGCGATCTATCATGCGAATCGCATACTTCGACGCCGGCTCCGGTATCAGCGGCAACATGACAATTGGGGCTTTGTTGGATCTCGGGGTGCCCGGCGTGGACCTTCCCGGCCTCGCGCGTGCCCTCGAGCCGCTCGCGCTTCACGGATATCGCCTAGTGCTCGAGCGGGTGACGGTCGGCGTCATGTCGGCGACCTACTTCGACGTCGTGGTGGAAGGCCCCGCCCATTCTCATGATCCTGTCGATGCGCCCGGAGGACACCCCCACCGCGATTGGGCGAGCATTCGCGCGCTGCTCGAGCAGACCGCAGCCACCGGAGGGCTCGACCATGATGTCACTGCGCGGGCGCTCGCCATCTTCGGCGCGCTCGCGAAAGCCGAGGCCGAGGTTCACGAGGTAGCGGTAGACGATGTCCGCTTTCACGAAGTAGGCGCTACCGATGCGATCGTGGATGTGGTCGGGACCGCGTGGTGTCTCGAGAGGCTCGGCATCGAGCGCTGTTTCGTCGGCGCGCTTCCAAGCGGAACCGGCTACGTGGATTCGGAGCACGGAAGATTGCCTGTGCCTGCACCGGCCACCGTGCGATTGCTCCGCGGCTTCGAGGTGATCGCGGGCGACGGTGAAGGCGAGCTCGTAACACCGACGGGCGCGGCCATCTTGGCCGCCACCGCGACACCCCTTCGGCCGCTCATGCAGATCGAGCGGATAGGCAGCGGCGCGGGTACGAAGCGCTGGACGGATCGACCGAATGTGCTGCGCGTCTTCGTCGGAGAGGCCGACGCCGATGCCGATCGCGAAGTGATCGTGGTCGAGGCCGACATCGACGACATGACGCCGGCAGCGCTGGCGCACGCGGCAGAAAGGCTACGCGCGAGCGGGAGCATCGACGTCACCGTGACGCCTCTTCACATGAAGAAAGGTCGAAGCGGCTTCCGCTTGACCGTGCTCTGCGTGCCGCAAGCGATCGACACGGTCGCGCGTGCGGTGCTCGCGGAGACCAGCTCGCTCGGTGTCCGTTTCCGCACGATGGGTAGGATGGTGTTGCCCCGCCGCATCGATCCGGTCACGACTCCGTACGGCACGATCGCGGTGAAGGTCGGACTGCATCCGTTGGGCGAAGAGCGCGCGGAGCCCGAGTTCGAAGACGTCGCGCGCGCGGCGATCTCTCACGGCCTCTCGTACGCGACCATTCGCGACGCAGCCCTCACCGCTTGGCGGAAAAGATAAGGCGGGAAAATAGTGCCTGACCCTCTTTTCTCACGTCGGGGGGTTGGTAGGGGAAGAGGCCTAAATCTCGGGCGTTGGTGAACGAGGCGATGGCGTCGTGGTTTCGCGATGGAGACGCGGGTCCATCGGTTGCGGGGTCGAGAGCATTGACGACGTAGCCGGCGCATACAGCACCGGCGGTTTCGAGCGCGCGAAGAGTGAGTAGCGCGTGGTTGATGCATCCGAGCCGCGAGCCGACGACGACGAGCACGGGCAGGTCGAGTCGTAGGGCGAGGTCTAGGTAGGTGAACCTTTCGCGGATCGGCACCATGAGACCGCCCGCGCCCTCCACGAGCGTGAAGTCGTGCGCCGACGCGACGGCCGCGAAATCCCACGCGATCCTCTCGGTGTCGATCGCTACGCCCTCGGCAGCCGCAGCGATGATAGGCGCCGCCGGCAGTGCGAGTAGATAGCTCGCAACCGTCGACTCATCCTGCCACCCACCGGCCGCGGCGAGCAGCTTTTCGCAGTCTGTGCCTGCGCGCCGTCCGTCGCGCAGCTCGCATCCGGTCTCGATCGGCTTGAAGACGCCGACCGAGCGCCCTTGCTCGGTGAGCGCCGCGGCGAGCGCCGTCGTGACGAAGGTCTTGCCCGCGCCGGTGTCGGTGCCGGTTACGAAGAGAGCGCGCATTTCTTTCAGTCGTTTGTCGCTTGCTCGACCGCGCGCGCCGTCACGCGCACCAAAAGCTCGAGCAGATCGGGCGGCATCGCGAGGGCGGGCATGAGGACCATCGTGTCGCCGAGAGGACGGATGGCGACGCCTTCCTCGCGCGCGACGAGCACGGCGCGGTGGCCTCGCCTCTCGTCAGCTGAGTAGCGAACGTTGGCGTCGAAGTCGCGCCAGAGATCGAACCCCACCATCAGACCGATTCGTCGAATCGGGCCGGCATGCCGTAGCGGCGCGACGTGCTCCGTAAGCAATCGCTCGAGCACCGCCGCGTGCTCCCTCGCCCGCGTGAGCGTGTGCTCGTCGGCGAAGACGTCCAGGTTGGCGAGCGCGGCGGCGCAAGCGAGCGGGTTTCCGCCGTAAGTATGGCCGTGAAAGAGGGCCTTGTACTCGGCGTAACTCCCGCGAAACGCCTTGAAGATTTTCTCCGTCGCGAGCGTCGCTGCAAGTGGCAGGTAGCCGGCCGTGAGCCCCTTCGCCAAGCAAAGAAGGTCGGGCGCGACGCCGGCTTGCTCCACCGCGAACATCGTTCCTGTACGCCCAAATCCCGTCGCCACTTCGTCGCAGCAGAGCAGCACGTCGTAGTGATCGCAGAGTCGTCGCAGCTCGCGGAGAAACGCCGGTGGCTGCGGCCACATGCCGGCGGCTCCCTGCACGAGCGGCTCGATGAATACGGCCGCGATGCGTGCCGAGTCGCGCTCGAGCAGAACGGCGAGCTCTTCAATGCTGGCCGCCGCTGCGGTTGCCAGCGCCACGTCGTCGCAAGCGTTGCGACCGTCGATCGGGCGGTGAAGGAAGGGCGGCCGGAACTTCTCGACCTCGAACGTGATTGGCCCGTAACCCCGGTGAAACGGATCCGAAAAGCCGAGGCTGACCGAGCCGAGCGTGTCGCCGTGGTAGGCGTCTACGAGCGTTACAAACCGAGTTTTCTCGGGCTTTCCCACCTGGCGCCAGTATTGAAAGGCCATCCGGAGCGCTACCTCTACGGCCGTCGATCCCGAGTCGCTGAAAAACACGCGCGTGAGAGGCTCGGGAGTGAGGGCGACGAGACGCTCGGCGAGCTCGATCGCCGGCACGTGGGTGAGCCCGAGAAGTGTCGAGTGTGCGACGCGGTGGAGCTGCTCTTCGATCGCGCGCCCGATTCGCGGGTGACAGTGACCATGCACGTTGCACCAGAGCGACGAGACCCCGTCGAGATACCGCCGGCCGTCGACGTCGACGAGCCAGAATCCCTCGGCGCGCTCGATGACGAGCGGCTCGTACCCTAGCCACTCGTCGGCTTGCGTAAACGGATGCCAGAGCGCGCGCCGGTCGGCGGCGACGAGAGCGTGCTTTCGCGAATTCACAGCGGTGCCTTCGAAAGCGCGGTGACGATTGCGCGCTCGGCATCCGCGATGTCCCCCTCGCTGTGGGTGGCCATCAGACTCACGCGGAGACGAGACGTGCCTGCAGGCACGGTGGGCGGACGAATGGCGGCCACGTAGACGCCCGCGTCGAGCAGCCGCCGTGCCACGGCAACTGTGTCCTCAGCGCCGCCGATCACGATCGGCAGGATCTGAGACTCGGCATGTGGAACGTCGAGGCCTTCGGCGCGAAGGCGCGCACCGAGACCGCGAGCACGTGCGAGAAGACCGCGGGCGCGCTCCGGCTCTTCCTCTACGATCTCGATCGCTGCTTTCGCGGCCGCCGCCGCCGAGGGCGGTAGCCCAGTCGTGAAGATGAAGGAGCGAGCACGGTTGACGAGCAGCTCCACGAGCCTCGACGAGCCGGCGACATAGGCACCGAAGCTGCCGAGGGCTTTGCCGAGCGTTCCGATGTGGATGTCTACGCGTGCCGTCAAGCCGAGCTCCGCGACCACCCCCGCACCACCAGGGCCGAACACCCCTGCAGCGTGTGCTTCGTCCACTGCGAGCCAGGCATCATGGCGTTCGCAGGCCTCGACGATGTCGGCGAGCGGTGCGCGGTCTCCGTCCATCGAGAAAATCGTTTCGGTGACCACGAGGCGTCGCCTCGCACTGCTGCTTTCACGGAGAAGCGCGGCGAGGTGATCGAAGTCGTTGTGGCGGTACACGCGAACTCTCGCGCGCGAGAGGCGGCAGCCGTCGATGAGGCTCGCGTGGTTGAGCTCGTCCGAGAGCACCACGTCTTCAGGGCCGACGAGCGCGGTGACGACGCCGACGTTCGCTTGATAGCCGGTCGAGAAGACGAGGGCGCGCTCGACGCCCTTCCAGGAAGCAATTTTTTCTTCGAGCTCGGCATGAGGCGTCATGTGGCCGGAGATGAGACGCGACGACACTGCGCCGGCACCGAAACGCTCGAGCGCGTCTCTCGCCGCGGCGATCACGCGAGGGTGGGTTGCGAGCCCGAGATAGTTGTTCGAGCAGAAAAGCAGGTAACGCCGACCCTCGATCGTGACGAAGGGCTCTTGGGCACTCTCGATGCAGCGCAAGTGACGATGAAGGCCGGCACGGCTGATGCTTTCGAGGTCGGCCCCGAGCGCCTTCTCGATGGATCGCTCGCTCCGGTGCGCGGGGTCGTCGGAATGGATAGACAGCTGTGTCATTGCTTGCCCGCGCGTCTCGAGGCTAAGAAGAAGACAGGCCCCTGTCAACCGGGTTTGGCAGTGGGTTAACTAGATGAAAAGCTCAACGAAAAAGAGCATTTATGCCTGCCAGTCCTGCGGCCACAAAAGCCCGCGTTGGCTCGGCCGCTGTCCGGCCTGCGGCGAGTGGAATCGCTTCGCTGAAGAGATCGCTACGGCGCCTTCGCCGCGTCGCACGGCAACCGTAGACGCGCCCGCGGTCGAACGATTGAGTGACGTGAAAGAGCCAGCGGAAGGCTCTCGTCTGCGCACGGGCTCGGCCGAGCTCGACCGCGTGCTCGGCGGGGGCTTGGTAGCAGGAAGCGCGGTGCTGCTCGGCGGCGATCCCGGTATCGGCAAGTCCACGATCGCGTTGCAGCTTGCCGGCGGAGTAGCGACGCGCAGCAAGCGTGCCGTGCTCTACGTTGCGGGCGAAGAAGCGGCATCGCAGGTGAAGCTCCGAGCCTCGCGTCTGGATGTCTCGGGTGACGGCATTCTCGTGCTCGCCGCGACAGACACCCCCGCCATCGCTGCAGCGCTCCGTGCGCACGCGCCGGCCGCTGCGATCATCGACTCGGTTCAGACCGTGCACACGCCGCGTATCGAATCCGCGCCGGGCTCCGTCGCGCAGCTTCGCGAGGCCACCGCCGAGCTCGTCACGGCTGCGCGCGAGTGCGGGACGAGCCTAGTTCTGATCGGTCACGTGACGAAAGAAGGTGCGATCGCGGGCCCTCGCGTGCTCGAGCACATGGTCGATACCGTTCTCTACTTCGAGGGCGACAAGAACCATGTTTTCCGAATCCTTCGCGCGGTGAAGAACCGCTTCGGCCCTGCCAACGAGATCGGGGTCTTCGAAATGGTGGCGAGCGGTCTCCGAGAAGTGACGAATCCGTCGGAAGCGTTCACTGGCTCGGCCCGCCGGGCAGCGGCGGGCTCCGTTGTCACGTCCTGTGTGGAGGGCAGCCGCCCCTTGCTGGTCGAAGTGCAGGCCTTGGTCGCGCCGAGCCTTCCCGGCAGTGCGCGTCGCACCTCTCTCGGCATCGACCACGGCCGCATCGCCATGCTCGCAGCTGTCATGGAGCGTCGCCTCGGGCTCGGGATGATCGCGCAGGATATTTTCGTCAACACGCTCGGCGGCGTGCGTATCGACGATCCCGGCACCGATCTCGCCGTGGTCGCGGCGCTGGCGTCGAGCAGCGTCGATCGCGTGCTGCCGGTCGATCTCGTCGTCGTCGGCGAAGTGGCGCTGACCGGCGAAGTGAGACCCGTCAGTCAGGCGCGTGCTCGCCTCGCCGAAGCGGCTCGTCTCGGTTTTCGCCGCGCAGTCGTGCCGAGCGGTGCGGTAGAAGCGGCGAAGGCGGCGGGTGTCAAGAATCCGATCGGTGTCGAGAGCGTAGAGGAAGCGTGGGAAGCGCTGAGGACGCTCAGCGCTTCATCATCGGCTCGAGCAATTCCTGATTGAAGGCGACGTTCATGCTCGCCTTGCGCTCGCGGACGAACTCTTCGAGGACGGCTTGCTCGCGCTCCCTTCGAAGTCCCGCCATGAGCTCCTCTTTGCCTGCCTCGAAATCTTCCGCCGACGCGGGCGCGAAGCTCTTTCGGCGGAACACGTAAGCGTCATCGCGAAGTACGAAGCTCCGCGGCAAGAACTCGCCGTCGGTTTTCGCGGCGAAGCCCAGCTCTTTCACACCCGCCATGTTGCCGAGCCCGGGAACGAAACTTCCGCGGCGATTGAACGGACGCGTCTCGGCCGTTTCCCTACCGTCGAGCGCAGCTGTGACGGCCTCGGGTGAGCTTGCTTCACGGAGCTTCGCTAGCAGAACTTCGGCGCCTTTCTCGGCCACACCGCGCGCCAGGGTCGTGCGATACGCCGCCGTCGCTTTCTCGCGCGCTTCGTCGAGAGAGGGGAGGCGGGTCTCGATCCTCTCCGCGAGCTGGAGCACGAAGTAGCGGTCGCCGGCTTTGATCGCGTCGCTCGTAGACCCGATCTCCGCGAGAGCGTAAGCGGCGTCGCCGAACGTCGATCCGGTCTCGACCTCGGCCACGGTCTCGCCACGGGCGAATGCTGCGGTCGACTTGACGCTCGCGCCGTGGGTCTCGGCGATCTTTTCGATGGCCGCGCCGTCTTGAATCGCGATCGCGTCGGCCGCAGCGGTATCGAAGGCCTTCGCCGCGGCGCCCTCGTTCGCGAGCAGCGTCACGATCTCGTCGCGAACTTCGTCGATGGGCTTCACGCGCCCGGCCGATTTCTCGTAGACGCGAATGACGTGGAACCCGAAAGGGCTCTCGACCACGCCGCTGGTTTGGCCGACTTCGAGCGCGAAGGTCGCTTCTTCGAACGGAGCGACCATGCGGCCTCGGCCGAAGGCGCCGAGATCGCCGCCGTTTTCCGCCGAGCTGTCTTCGGATTGTTCGCGAGCGACGGTCGCGAAGTCTTCACCCTTGGCGAGTCGCGCAGCAACCGCTTCGATGGCGTCGCGTGCCGTCTTTTTCGTCGCTTCGTCCGCGTCGGGCGCGAACTTCTTCAAAATGTGGCGTGCAGAGGCGGATTCCTTGACGGTGAACTCCGTGTCCGCGTTCAGCGCGTAGTGCTCTTCGACGGTTTCCGTACTGACGGATGCCTTGTCGGCGAAGCTCGCCGGATCGTACTCGATGTAGCGCACGCGAATTCGCTCGGCTTCTCGGAACTGCTCGGCGTTTTCGCCGAACCACGTCGCGAGCGCAGCGTCTTCCACCGCCACCTCGGACTCGAAATCCACGGCCGCGAGCTTCACGTATTCGAGAGTGAGCTCGTCGTTGTCGCGGTGATATGCATCGAGCGCTTCGGCGTCCGTCACCTGAACCCCGCGACGGACCACGTCGACGAGCTGCTCGATCAAGAGTTGAGTGCGAAGGTCCGCTTCGAAGCGTGGCGCGGAGACTCCTTGGCGTTCGAGCACGGCACGGTAGGCGGCGGGCGAAAACTGCCCGTCGCGCTGGAACGCCGGAATCTCGCGAATCTCCAGTCGAAGTGCCTCGTCGGGGACTTGCAGCCCGAGGCTATCGGCTTCCTGGCGCAGCACGGCCGCATCGACGAGCTGGTTGAGCGTGAGAGACGGAATATCGAGCATGTTCAGCAGCTCCGGCGTGAGCTGACCGCCGTACTGTTGACGGTAGAACTGCTCGTTGCGCTGGCGCGCCTGCTCGAGCTCTTCCACGCTGATCTCGGTCTCGCCGACGACTGCCACCGAACGTGGACGGCCGGCGAGCTGCGAGCCGCCGCCGAGAAAGAAGATGAAGACGATGGAGATGATCCCGAGGACCACCTTGACCGCGGTCGAGCGCGCATTGCGGCGTAGAAAATCGAGCATGGGCGCTTTACTCCCTCCGCCGTCGCGTGCGCTTCGTCAGGCGAGCGCAGCGTCGAGCGCCTGAGACAGGCGCTGCTTCGGTACCGCTCCGACGATTTGCTGGGCCACTTGGCCGTTCTTGAAGACCAAGAGATTCGGAATGCTGCTGACGCGGTAGCGTTGCGCAACGGCCTGGTGGTCGTCGACGTTGATCTTCACGATCTTGGCTTTGCCGGCGTACTCACCCGCGAGCTCTTCGAGCAGCGGAGCGATCGCGCGGCAGGGGCCACACCACGGCGCCCAAAAGTCCACGAGCACGGGCACCTGCGAGCTGATCACTTCCGTCTGGAAAGTCGCGTCGGTCACTTCGCTGATGTTCGCCATGAAGGTCTCCTCTACGTCCCCGCTGCGATGATGACATCCGCCCCGCGGTTAAGGAATGCCGGAGGTCGGACTTGAACCGACATGGAGTCGCCTCCACCGGATTTTGAGTCCGGCGTGTCTGCCAATTTCACCACTCCGGCGCACGGATTCGCGACCCGAACGAGAGCTAATCATAGCACCGGCCGCTAAAGTCAATCAGCTATCGCTTCGGTGGCGCCGGCGGCGCGAAGCGCTTTTCGAGCTCCAAAAGGGTGGGCTGCGCGTTGTCGGCGGCGGCGAGACGGGTGTTGATCTTCGTGATCGCATCGATCGCCACGCGCTTCGCGGGCGCGTCGTTCGTCTGGTCGGCGAAGGGTTTCACGGCTTTCATCGCATCGAGCCCGCCGATCTCGCCGAGCGCGTAGATCGCGCCGCAGCGAAGCTCTTCGCTCTTTGTCTTCGATGCAAAATCGGCGACCGGCTTTACCGACTGAGGATCACGGATCTTGCCTAGGGCGACGAGAATTCGCTGCAGCGCTTTTTCGTCCGTGTGACGGAGGAACAAGTACTGCGTGAGCACTTGGGTGGCTAGCGGGCTGCCGATGGTTCCGAGGTAGTCGATGGCCATCATCCGCACGCGAGCATCTTCATCCGCCGTCGCGTCGAGGAGAGGCTTGACGCTCTGTTCCGTGCCGTCCGTGCCGAGGGATTCGACGGCTTCGAGGCGTATGGTCGGGTCGGGGTCGAACAGCCGCTTGTGCCACTCGTCTATGTTCGCGCCGCGGGCGATCCGATTGTAGCGCTGCACGGGCGACGGCGACGCCTGCGCGAGTGCGATCGATGGGGCGATCAAAATCAGCCCCCCGAGTGTTAAGATGACGATGGCTCCGATTCGGGATTGCATGGTGATCAAAGCGGGAAGCGTGATTTTGCCACCGGAGCGCCTCACTTCAATCGCAAGCTGGCGGAGAGGTCGAATCGCCCTTGCGCTGGTGCTCGCCGTTTCAGCACCGGCGACCGCCGATCTCGGCCCGGACGAAGTCGGAATCGTCGCACCCGCGTACGACGTGGCTACCCCAAAATCCGAGCTGAGCGAGATGTGGCGCTACGGTTTTTACTGGAAAGGCCTACCCGTAGGCGGGGTAAACATCGCCGGGGCCATGGAGACGTCGCCGTCCGGTGAGCGGTTGATGCGGGTTCGGGTCGAAGCCCGTACGAATTCGTTCATCGACCTCCTCTGGCAATATCGGCTCGAAGCTGGGGGGACGCTGAGGCTCGATCCCATCGCGCCCGGCAGCTACTACGCGCACGAGACCGAAGACGCGAAGCAAGCGGTGACGCGCATCGATTTCGATCGGGCGCGGCGCGTCAAGACCTTTCGTCAAAAGGGCGAGAAGGTGAAAGGCCGGTACGAGTTCGACGCGCCGAATACCTACGAGTTTCTCTCGACCATCTGGCTGCTTTTGAATCTCGAGTACGAGACCGGGAAGGCTTACCGGATCGACGCGCTGACCGGCACGGCCCGGTATCTGCTCGACGTCGTCGCCGAAGGACGCGAGATCGTCGATATCGACGGCGCGCCGATCGACACGTTTCGGCTCCGCGCGACCACCACGGAAGTGACCGATCCCGACAACGGGATCGCGAAAAAGCACCGCGAGACTCGCGTTTGGGTCAACACCGACTGGCCGCGCCGCCTGCTGCGCGCCGACGTTACGACCAAGTGGGGAACCATCCGACTCGAGCTCACTGCTGTCGAGACCATCGAGGGGCTGCCGTCTGCCGAGGCGCTCTCCGCTCAGGCTCCCGTCGCACCGAAAGGACCGAGCACCGCCGAGTCGCGAGCCGTCGGTCCGATGCGGCCGCACCGCCCCTGAGCCTCTTCACCGGGCCGTTTCACCGTAGCTGGCGCCGTCTGCTACGATCTGCGCCACGTCTCGGAAGTTGACTGTCTAAAGGCCGTAAAGTAACGAAAGCCCGCGTCGAATTCCGGTAAAACCAAGGCGAAGCATCGTCGACTCTCGTTCTAGGGGCGGGGAGCCATTCAATGGGGCATGACCACCATCACGATCATCATGATCATCACGAGCCGCTGCCGTTTTGGCGCCAGTACATCTTCTCCACCGATCACAAGTGGATAGGGATCCAGTACGCGTTCACGGCGCTGGTCTTCCTGCTCTTTGGGTTCTGCCTGATGCTGCTCATGCGTTGGCAGCTCGCATACCCTGGCCAAGCGATCCCGCTGATCGGCAACTTGCTCGGCGACGGCAGGGCGCCCGGCGGTATCATGCTCCCCGAGTTCTACAACGAGCTCGGCGCCATGCACGGCACCATCATGGTCTTCCTCGGCGTCGTGCCGCTCGCCGTCGGCGGCTTTGGCAACTACGTGACGCCGCTCCAGATCGGAGCTCCGGACATGGCCTTTCCGAAGCTCAACATGCTGTCGTACTGGGTCTTCTTCATCGGCGGCTGCGTGATGCTCTACAGCTTCACCGTACCGGGCGGTGCAGCGTCGTCGGGCTGGACCTCTTACCCGCCGCTCTCTGTCACCGCGTCGATAGGCCAAACTTACTGGCTCTTCGGAATGCTCTTCTTGATCTTTTCGTCTTTGCTCGGTGCCATTAATTTCATCGTCACGATCCTGCATCTTCGGGCACCCGGCCTCTCGATGTTCCGCCTGCCCTTCTTCGTGTGGGCGCAGCTCGTGACTTCGTTCCTGCTGCTGCTCGCGTTCCCGCCGCTTCAGGCCGCGGCGACGTTGCAGTTCATGGATCGCGTGGCTCACACGAGCTTCTTCGCCCCTACTGGTCTCATCATCGGCGGCGAGCTCGCCAAGGCTTACTCGGGCGGTGGTAACCCGCTTCTCTGGCAGCATCTCTTCTGGTTCCTCGCGCACCCGGAAGTGTACGTTTTGGTTCTTCCCGCGCTCGGAATCGTCGGTGAAGTCATCGCCAACAACACGCGGAAGCCGCTATGGGGCTACCGATCGCTCGTGTACTCGCTCATCTTTCTCGGCTTCATGTCCTTCGTCGTGTGGGCCCACCACATGTTCATGACCGGCATGGGCACGACGATGAGCTCGTTCTTCCAGACGACGACGATGATCATCTCGATTCCATCGGTCATCATCCTGACGGCCATGATCATCACGCTTTGGGGCGGGGCCATCCGATTTACGGTGCCGATGCTGTTCGCGCTCGCATTCCTGCCGATGTTCGGCATCGGCGGATTGACCGGCTTGCCGCTCGGTCTCGCGTCTCCCGACATCCACTTGCACGACACGTACTACGTCATCGGCCACTTTCACTACGTGGTTGCGCCGGGAACGCTGTTCGCGCTCTTTGCCGGCGTCTACTACTGGTTTCCGAAAGCGACCGGGCGTCAGACGAACGTGTTGCTCGGAAAGCTCCACTTCTGGTTCTCGTTCCTGTTCATCAACGGCGTGTTCTTCCCGATGCTGTTCATCGGCATGGCCGGCGTGTCGCGCCGTCTCTACGACCAGACGTTCTATACGCACGGTGCGGCAGTGCAGGATCTGACCATCATCTCGTCGTGGAGCGCTTGGGGGCTCGGGCTCGCGCAGGTCTTCTTCATCATCAACTTCTTCTGGAGCGCGTTCGCCGGAAAGCGGGTGACGAGCGACAACCCGTGGGAAGCGACGACGCTCGAATGGGCCACGCCCACGCCGCCTCCTCACGGGAACTTCACCACCGAGCCGCGTGTGCACCGCGGCCCCTACGAATACAGCGTGCCCGGACAGAGCAAAGACTACTGCCCGCAGAATCAGGGCTGAGGCGAGGGATCAAGGATGGAAATCGCGCACATCACCAAGCCGCATCCGGAAACCGGGCTGGTCAACAGCAAGCTCGGCGTGTGGCTGTTCCTCGCGTCCGAAGTGATGCTCTTCGGCGCGCTGTTCTCGACCTACATCATCATGCGCATCGGCTCGACGGTGTGGCCTCAGGGTAGCTCGATTCTGAACGTGCCGCTCGCGACCGTGAACACCTTCGTGCTGATCAGCTCGAGCGTTACGATCGTGCTCGCGTGGGCGTCGCTCAAGCTCAATCAGTTCGACAAGTTCCGGGGATACATGGGGATCACGATCGCGCTGTCGTTCGTCTTCCTCGTCATCAAGTACTTCGAATACACGGCGAAGTTCGAGCACGGGCTCTATCCGTCGACGAACACGTTCCTGGCCATCTACTTCACGCTGACGGGCCTTCACGGTATCCACGTGATCGGCGGCATCATCGCGAACAGCTATCTCGTCGGGCCCGGATCGAAGCTCTGGAAAACCAACCCGGAGCAATTCGCCAACCGAGTCGAAGGTGCCGGTCTCTACTGGCACTTCGTCGACCTCGTGTGGATCTTCTTGTTCCCGGTGTTGTATCTACTCTAGGCTCGGACGGGCGGAGGAAAGGAAATGGCCGGTCACGGCGAAGCTGAAGTAAAAAAATACGTGCGGACCTGCATGGTGGTGTTCTCCACGCTGCTCGTCCTCACGCTCGTAACCGTGGCGATCTCCTACCTTCACCTACCGACGCCGGCCGCTATCACGGTGGGCCTCGTCGTGGCTACGGTGAAGGCGAGCTTGGTGGCGCTCTTTTTCATGCATCTCATCTCCGAGCGCCACGCGATCTACTACATACTCGGCTTGACCGCCGGTTTCTTCGCGTTGCTCATGTATCTGCCGAGTGGCTGGTACCGCGACGAGATGAGAATCGAGTCTCTATGGAGCGTGGTGCCCGCGCCTGTGGAAGTGGGTCGCAACGGCCCGGCCGGCGGTGACCATGGCGGCGCAGCGCACTGAGACCGCGAACGGAGTAGACCGGTGTCGCTCAAGGCCTTCCACGTATTCTTCATCACCTTGTCGGTGCTGCTGTGCCTCGGAGTCGCGGGCTGGAACGGCTCGGCCTACCTCGAAGGGGGCGGCGTCGGGCATCTCGCGCAAGCGATCGGGTGGGCCGTCGCGGCGCTCGGTCTCGGCGTCTACGGCGTGATGTTTCTCCGAAAGTACAAGCAGCTCAGGTACATCTGAGCTGACGACGATGAGCACACCGCGCAACCGACCGACGACGATAGCGCTTCTAGGGGCGATGCTCGCGCTGCTCGTCGGCATCGACGCGGACGCGTGCTCGGTGTGTTTCGGCGATCCCGAGTCGCCGATGACGAAGAGCATGGTTGCCGGCGTTTGGGTGATGCTCGGCTGTATCGGCACCTTGCTCGCGAGCTTCGCGAGTCTTTTCGGATACTGGATTTACCGGAGCTACCATCCGGATCTCTATCGTGAGGAAGGGGCGACCAACTGATGGACAAGACATTCGAGTACGGCTGGGGCCTTCCGCCCGACATCTCCACGCACGGTTACGCCATCGACAACATCATCGTGTGGATGCACTGGTTCATGCTCGTGCTGTTCGTCGGCTGGGGGCTCTTCATGCTCGCGGCCTTGATCAAGTTCCGCGCGCGCCCCGGTCATGCGGCTAACTATCACGGTGTGGAGAGTCATCTATCCACCTACTTCGAGTCCGCGATCGCAGTCGTGGAAGTGGTCTTCCTCGTCTTCTTGTCGATTCCGGTGTGGGCTGAGATCAAGACGGACGTGCCGGAGCCCGAGGACGCTGATGTCAACGTCCGCGTGGTCGGCGAGCAGTTCGCATGGAACATTCACTACCCCGGGCCCGACGGGAAGTTCGGTAAGACGGACGTCTCTCTCGTCGACGGCAGCAATCCGCTCGGCATCGATCGAAAGGACGCCGCGGCCAAGGACGACATCACGACCATCAACCAGTTCCACTTCCCGGTGAACAAGAAAGTGTTGGTCAACCTCACCTCGAAGGACGTGATCCACTCGTTCGGATTGCCGGTGATGCGAGTGAAGCAAGACGCGATCCCGGGGATGACGATACCGGTCTGGTTCGAGGCGAAAGAGACGGGTCAGTTCGAGATCGCGTGCGCGCAGCTTTGCGGGCTCGGCCACTACCGGATGAAAGGCTTCTTCTCGGTCGACACCCCCGAAAAGTACGACGCGTGGCTAAAGGAACAAGCGGCCGCGGCGAGCTTCGAGGGCGACTACTACTGACGGCTGACAACACTCGGGAGCGCCTCATCGTCGTCGCGGAGCGGCTTTTCGCCGAGCACGGCTTCGATGGGGTGACGCTGAAGCAGATCACGACCGAAGCCGGTCAGCGCAACGCGTCCGCCCTTCAGTACCATTTCGGCAGCCGGGTCGACCTCGTGCGCGCGATCGTCGCGCGGCAGATGCCCATTCTGAACGAGAAGCGCAATCGTCTCCTCGACGCGGTAGAGGCGGAAGGGCGCGGTGGCGATCTACGTGCCTTGCTCGAGGCGATGATACGGCCTCTCGTCGAGCTCCTGGAAGATCAAGTGGACGGGCGCTACTGGGTACGTTTCATGGCTCAGGCCTGGAGCAATCCGCGGAGCGGGCTCGCGGACGTGGTCCGCAACGATTTCAACACGGGCGTCGTGCGCGGGGGCCTGATGGCCGCCGGCTTGATGGGCGCACTTCCGTCGGAAGTGATCCGCCAGCGCCTGTCGTTGCTCTCCGGTCAGGTGCTTCATGGCCTCGTCGACTACGATCGGTTCGTAGAAGAGCATCGCGCGGAGCGCGCGGGGGTCAGTCCCTTCTTCTTCCACGGGCTCGTGGACATGCTGGTCGGCGAGCTCACCGCCCCCGTTTCCCCTGCAACTCTAGCGTCCATGACCACGCGTCGCTGAGTCTCATCGCCTCACCCCCGCAGACGGGGGACGAGTCTCGGCTTCGACCTTGACAACAGCCAAGCCGCCGCCGTACTGCTGAACGCGGCGTCGTCGTTTCGTCGCGTCCAGCGAAACCGTTCCGCTTGCCGGCAGTTAATGGCTTGCATTACTGGGCGGAAGCCCGCTAGGTTCGCTGATGAAACCCTGGCCCGGGGAGTTCTCATGGTCGCATCGCATATCCTCTCTACCGCAATCGTTTTACTGGCTCTCGGTGCAGTTCCTGCGCGAGCACAGTGCCCGCCGAGCTGCCCGGTAAAGGGTGGAGGGGACGAGGTTAGCGACTGCCATTCCGAGCTCGCCACCGCGACCGTCAAGCTCAACGCCCCGTTCTTCAATCCGGCCAACCCGAAGCCGGCAAAAGAGATTCGCTGCTTCGACGGCGAGGTTGGCTGCGACCTCGACAACGCTGCGAACAACGAGTGCGTGTTCGCCGTCGACGTTTGCCTCCGCAATCTCGATCCCGATCTCGCCACCTGCGTACCGGCAGACGTGACCGAGTTCGCTGTCAAAGGCAGCACGACGAAGTACCCTGGGCTCGCCGCGCTCCAGCTTGCCGCCGAAGCTTTGCTCCCGGCGACTACGAACGTCTGCACCGTCGGCCAACAGGTCGTGGTTCCTCTCAAGGGGCCGACCAGCAAGGGCGAGTTCAAAGCGGCGAAGTTTTCGTTCAAGACCACCGCCTCTGCGGGCGCCGCCATCGACTCGGACAGCGTGAAGTTCGTTTGCGTGCCCCGGGGTTGGCCGAGCCACGGCTCGGACGCAGCGAACACACGCTCCACGCCCCTCGATGTCGGCGTCGACTCGACGAACGTAACGACGCTTGCCGAGAAGTGGAACTTCCCGGTGCTGAGCGGAAGTCCCGTGACATCCTCGGTGACAGTGGGCCGGAAGCTCGTCTACACGACCTCGTGGGATGGTAGGGTCTACGCGCTCGACAAGAAGACCGGCAACGTGAAGTGGGAGTTCAACACGGGAACGTCGTTCATTCTCGGCGTGCAAAGCTCGGCTACGCTGACCGCCGACGGGCGCCTCCTGGTAGGTGACAGCGCGGGCAAGGTGTTCTGCCTCGACGCGAAGAAGGGCAGCCTTCTTTGGCAAGCGGACACTGGTGCTGACGACCCGGCGGCATCCCACATCTGGGCCTCGCCCACCGTCGCCAACAACCGCGTGCTGATCGGCCGCGCCTCCCACAACGACTCGCCCTGCACTCGCGGCACGATGTTTGCGTTCGACCTCGACACGGGTGCCGAGCTCTGGCGCCAGCATACGATCCCCGAGCGGATCTGCTTCGACGATACGAGCATCACTTGCACGGACAACGCCGACTGTGGCGTGGCCGGCTCGCCCTGCCTCGTCGGCGAGTGTGACAGCAATCCGAACATAGGATGCACGACCAACGCCGACTGCCCTTCGATCTTTCTCGATGCCGGCACCTGCGTGACCAACCAGTGTTGGCTCGAGCGCTCGACTGCATGCACCACGGACGCCGACTGTCCGGCCTGCGCGCCGGCCAAGGGCGGCGGCATCACGGCCAGCGCCGCCGTCTCCGCCGACGGCGAGGACGTCTACATGGCGAGCGTGGGCTGCCTCTCGTTCCCGTCCGTCGGTGCTTCCGACAGCATCTTCAAGCTGGACGCCGCGACCGGCGCCATCGATTGGACGCATCGCACGCGCACGCCCGAGCAGTTCCAAAACTTCCCGGGCGGGCCGACCTACCAAGACTACGGATTCTTGAACGGGCCCATCTTGGCCAACGTAGACGACGGACTTGGCGGCTCGATCGCGGTGGCAGCGGGTGGCGGCAAAGACGGCACTCTCTACGCCGTCGACCAGACCACGGGGCTTCTCGTTTGGTCGAACGAGCTCACGCCGCCGCCGTCCTTCGCCGGCTTCGGCCTCTTCAACGGCGCGACGGCCTACGATCAGGCGAGCGATCAATTTTTCTCGGCGCTATTCGATGTCGACACCTACCCCGGCTCGAGCGACCACCTGCTCGCCTTCGATGGAGAGGACGGCGGCGTGACTTGGTCCGATCAGATTGGCACGAGCTGGAGCAGCGTCGTCGTAGCCGACGGCCTCGTGTACGCCGGCACGCAATCGACCAACGAGCTCTACGTCTACGACAAGACCACCGGTGTACGTCTCCACACCATCACGTTGCCGGGCGGCACGGTCACAGGTGGCGCCGCGGCCGAGAACGGCGTTCTCTACATTCCGTACGGTGACATCTTCGGCGGACCGGGAGCGGTCGGCGGTGTCTTGGCGCTTGCGATTCCCGTTCCGTGAAGAGCAGTAGGGGCGAGGAGAGAAACATGAAGAAGCGGACGACTGGCCACGCTGTGGTTGCGGGACTCCTGGCGCTCTTGGCAGCGGACATCGGTGCTGCGAGACAAGCTCGCGCGCACGACGACGAGCACAAGCGCCTTTCGAGCTCGAAGCTCAAGATGTCCTACGAAGCCGGTGTCGGCGCCAAGAGCCGCTTCATGTACAAGACCAAGGACCAGACCGCGATCTCCGGTCTCACCGCCGTCGATCCGCGCACGGTCGATACGAACCTCATCGTGCGTGGCACCGGCGCGAACGACGGGTTCAGCGGCGTGATCGTGCTCGAGCCATCCCGTTGGGAGCCGATCGGCACCGATGGCTGGCAGTACAGGCACGATACGAAGACCTCGTACTCGAACGGCGTCCAGAAGATCCGTCTGAAAGAAGGCACCATCGGTGGCAGCCTGCAGATCAAGGCAAAGGGCGATTTCTGGCCCTACGCCATCGTGGATGAACAGGCCACGGTCGAGATCTTCTTGAACGTCGGCGAGAACACATACTGCGCGCAATACGGTACCGATCTCGCCGAGCTTACGCGCAACGAAGCCGGCTCGGTGCAGGGCAAAACCTCGAACCCGCCCGCCGAGTGCAATCCGGTCTGCGGAAACGGAATCCTCGAAGTCGCCGAAGAGTGCGACGACGGCAATACCGCGGACGACGACACCTGCAGCAACGCTTGCCTCGGTTGCTTGCCGCAAGACGTCGAGTATGCGAGCACCTTCGAAGCGATCCAAGACCTGATTTTCGACGACACGACCTACAGCTGCAGCAACGACGCTTGTCACGGCGCGACCTCCGAAGGCGGATTGGATCTACGCGCCGGCACCTCGTACTCGCAGCTCGTCAACGTTCCGTCCGGAAGCCCGCCCAACGCCGACAACGCGCTTCGCGTTTTCCCCGGCGATCAAGATTTGAGCTTCCTCTACAACAAGATCGCCTCGAAGACGCTCGGAGTGCCGAACAATGTCGGCACTCCCATGCCCGTCGGCCCTGCGACGGTGACGCCCGAGCATCTCGAAGCGCTGCGGCTCTGGATTCGCGGCGGCGCGCCGGAGACCACGGTGGTGGCAGGCACTCCCGAGCTGCTCGGATCCTGCTTGCCCGAGCCCGCACCGCTCAAGATTCCGAAGCCCGACGCACCGGCGGCGGGCACCGGCGTCCAGTTCGCTATGCCGGGCTACGACCTCCCGTCGCAGTCCGAGACCGAGCTCTGCGTTCCGACGTTCTATGATCTGACCGGCGTCGTGCCGCCTCAGTACATCGTGCCTTGCCCGGGCGTGTTCGCCGGCACGAATCCGTCGGGGAATTGCTTCGCCTACAAGAACCAGTTCCTCGCTCAGGATCCTCAGTCCCATCACTCGATCCTCCACATTTACAACGGCGCCTTCGATGTGGATCACGCGAGCTGGGGTCCGTGGACCTGCTACCTCGGTGACGACGACGGCCTGTCTTGTGACCCGGAGCTTCCGAATCAGTGCCCGAACGGCGTTTGCGGTGGCGATGTCAACGAGACCGTCGCGTGCATCGGCTTCGGCCCGCCGGACTGGGGCTTTCAGAACAACAACGCGCCGTCCTTCGCGGGCTCTCAGGAGTCGACCTCGTCGGTCGACTATCCGACCGGTGTCTACTCGTTGTTGCCGCTCCGCGGAGTCATCGGCTGGAACTCCCATGCGTTCAATTTGACGAACACCGGCATGAACATGGAGTCGTGGCTGAACTTGGAGTTTGCGGACGACCAAACGTTCCCGGCCCAAGCGATCTTCGCGTCGAGCTGGATCTTCACGCAGGACGTGCCGCCCTTCGAGACTCGCGAGTACTGCGCCACGCACACGATGGCGGAGGGTTCGCGGGTCTTCTCGATCTCGACCCACATGCACAAGCGCGGCAAGCGCTTCCGCTGGTACTCGCCGCCTCAGACTCCTTGCGCGAGCCCTGCGGTCTGCGCGGCCGGAGATCCGGGCGATCTGTTCTACGAGAGCACGGACTACAGCGATCCGTTGAACCTCGAGTACGATCCGCCCTGGCTCTTCACCGGCGCGCAGGCGGACCGAACGCTCAAGTTCTGCGCTCTCTACGACAACGGCTTCAACGACCCGAGCGAGGTGAAGCTCAAGTCGACGTCGCCTTGTCCGCCGAACGGCTGCGGCCTCATCCCCGGCGGCCCTTGCGGCCCTGGCGGCGATCCGACGAACCCCGAGATCTACTGCGTGGGCGGCCCGAACCAGGCCGACCTCTGCACGACCAACGCCGACTGTCCGAACTCCACCTGCGACGCATGCAACCTGCAGGGCGGGGTGACGACGGAAGACGAGATGTTCATCGGGATCGGGAGTTTCTACGTCGACCCGTAGAGATATCGACGGGTAGTCATCTCGTGCTCGCGGCGGGGTCGGATTGGGGTCCGGCGCTCAAACACCTCCGCGCGAAGCGCGCTACGGAACTCGCGGCGGACCCCAATCCGACCCCGCCGCGAGCGCAAGCGTACTTCTCTCCGCTTGCCCACGGCTCACTCCGAAGTCTCGTGAGTGTGGACTTCGGGGGTGGGGTTGGTTAGGAAAGGCGGCTTCTACGCCCGAGTACGCTGACGTAGCTCAGTTGGTAGAGCAGCTGATTCGTAATCAGCAGGTCGCCGGTTCAAATCCGGCCGTCAGCTTCGGTTCTCACTCGAACAGGGGTGCTTCCCCGTTGCCAATACGGGTGCAATACCCGTAGTCTGCTCGCACTCGCGCACTGCTGCCTTCCTTACCCTGCGGTGAGTCGGGTTCCACTTCGTGTGAATTCGACCGCGGGGGGATTCCCATGCTCGCTCGTCTTGTTTCTTTTGCGGCAGTTGCGCTTTCACGCTCATTGCTACCACGACCCATGCCGCCGACCCGGCGATCAGCTGTCAGTCGGGAAAGCTCAAGGTTGCAGGCAAGTACGGCTCTTGTCTCCTGACTGCCGACTCGAAGGCAGTGAAAACGGGTCTGCCCGTCGACTACACGAAGTGCGACGCTACGTTGGGCGTCAAATGGGAGATCGCGGAAGGCAAGGGCGAAGGCATGTGCCCGGGCGGCCAGGGCGATCAGGCTGACATCTCGGGCTTTCTCGATGCGTGCACGGATTCGGTCGCTGCTGCGCTTGCGGGCACTACCCCGCTGCCGGCCGACGTGCTGGCGTGCAACACCGCGCTCACGAGCTGCGGCGGCAATCTCAGCACGTGCAACACGAACTACACGACGTGCTCCGGCAGCTTGACCACCTGCAACGCGAGCTACGCGAGCTGCGAGGGCAACCTGGGTACCTGCAACACGAACTACACGACCTGCACCGGTGATCTCGGCACCTGCAACACCAACTACACGACCTGCAGCGGTGACCTCACGACCTGCGACAGCGACCTGACCGCATGCGAGGCGCAGCCCTTCGCGCAGCCGACCAAGAGCGGCCAAATGCTGTGCTACAACGCCGCCGGCTCGGTGATCGCGTGCTCCGGCACCGGCCAAGACGGCGAGCTGCAAAACGGCGTCGCGCGCAACTTCACCGACAACGGCGACGGCACGATAACGGACAACGTGACCGGGCTCATGTGGGAGAAGTTTTCCGACGACGGTTCGATCCACGACCGCAACAACCAATACTCGTGGCAAAACGCCTTCAGCGTGAAGATCGCCAGCCTCAATACGGGCAGCTTTGCCGGCCACAACGATTGGCGCCTGCCGAACATGACCGAGTTGTCGACGCTGAGTAAGTTCAATGCAGCGACTCCCGCAGAATATTCGGAATTCACTACGCCGTGTTCGCCTGGCTGTCCGGTGACGACGTGTAGCTGCACGTATCCGTCAGCGTTTTGGTCCTCGACGACAGCCACCACGCCGTCTTCCGCGTTGGCGTTAGACGCCAGCACAGGAGGCATTCCCGCGCTGCCGAAGACCAACACGCAGAACGCCCGCGCCGTTCGCACCGCCGTCACGACGAACGTTCCGCAGCCGCCGCCGCTGAGAACCGGCCAAACTACTTGCTACGACGCGGCGGGCTCCGTGATCTCCTGCGCCGGCACCGGACAAGACGGGGAGCTTCAAAAAGGAGCCACGCGCGGCTTCACCGACAACGGTAACGGGACGATCACGGATAGCAGCACGGGGCTGACGTGGGAGAAGCTGTCGGACGATGCGTCGATCCACGACAAGGACGACACCTACACGTGGGCGAACGCGTTCGCGACGAAGGTGGCGACGCTCAATTCGACGACTTTTGCGGGCTACAACGATTGGCGAGTCCCGAACCGCGCGGAGCTCGAGACGCTCGTGAACTCGGCGACGTTCAACCCAGCGACTTTCTCGGCCTTCAATACCAGCTGTGCACCTGCGTGCACGGTGCTGACGTGTAGTTGTACCAACCCGTCGTCCGGCTATTGGTCGTCTACTACGTATGCGGACTTCCCGACGTACGCATGGTTCGTCTACTTCTACGACGGCTACATGGTTGCGTACAACAAGGCCGGCGACTTCTACGTTCGCGCCGTGCGTGGCGGCTCGTGATTGGGGCTTGATGATTTGGTCCTTTGATTGATTTGATCCTTTGATGGGGGCGCGGGGGGCGTTAGCCCCCCGCGCTTACCCGTCACGGAGCGGGCTCGGGCCGCGCCGTGACGGACTGGGTCGTCGTGTCGCCATAGCTCGGGATCTACGCGGCGACGAGATGCCACTCGGCATCACGGTAAGCTTCGTCGCGATCGTGCTCGCGTATCCGTTCGTGATCCCGTGGCCACATCTGCTGGTGTGACGACGTGAGATTTCGCGAGCCGCCGAGGAGCGCTAGACGCCCTTCTTGCCGATACGAAGCAGAATGCACGAGTCTGGATCGTAGGCTTCGCCAAGGTAGGGGTAGCGGAAGTACAGCATCCAGTCGTCCACGATCGCGGCGCGAAGATCCTTCTCCTTCGTGCGGTACCGTCCACGCGCGAGAATTGAATCTAGGCTTTGCCGGAACTCGCCACGTACATGCGGTGGAGCGGACCAGAAGCTGCGAAAGAACTCCTCGGTGCGATAGATGCGCACGAGGCAGTTACGACGGCGCGCGTGGCGTCGGTCAATGCTATGGGAGGGATCTTCGTCGCGCCTGCACGAGGTCGGCGAAGAGGTCGTCGGCGGAGTGGAATGGGCCGAATAGGCGGCCGGCCTTCACCTCGTCCTCGAGGTAGCGCGCGATCGCCTTGCTGCCGGGTTCTGCCTTGCCGAGCCCCGACCGTGAACGCGACCGATTCGATTTCGCGTCTTTCTTGGCGGCTTCTCGCGACGACATATTCGATCCTCCCGCGAGGTCGTTAGGCCAAGTGCAACGTACGCGCGCGAGGAGCCACCGTCAATTACACTTCAGTCCAACCACTGCTCCGGTCCTTTGAACGCCACGCTGTAGCCGACGCCGAAGTTCTTGGCTTCGACGAGGAGGACGGTGAAGACGTGGCGGCCGATGGTGAGGTTCATGGTGGGGTGGACGTTCACGCCGTCGAAGATCACGAGCGTGTCGGCGTGTTTCGAGAACTTCCAGGCCAGGCCGCCGATCGGGCGGAGCTTGTCTTCGTGGGTTCCGTAGGCGACGCCGACATACGGCGCGAGCGGTAAGCCGATCTCCCGCTTGAGGCTCTTTCCGAGCGTCGCGTAGAAAGATTGCCCGTTCGGGGTGCCGATTCGATCGGAGCTCGTGCCGAGCATCAGTGCGGGGCGGTGCTCGCGCTCGGGAACGACGAGCCAGTTCGCGAGTGGGCTCACTTTGCCGGCGAGAGGGTTGTACTCGATGCCGAGCGTGAACCGAGGGTGCGCTCGGTAGGTGAGGGTGGTGCGAAGCGCTGCGCGATCCACCTGATCGTCGACTGCTCTTACTCCGAGAGTCCAGCGGTCGTCATCGGTCTTCTCTGCCCCGCCGACGGCGCGGCCCTCACCGGGTCAAACGGGTCAACTCGGGACGAGAGACGCATCGCCTTCGTGACGATGCCCGCTCGCTTTCTCCTCTTCGTGGTCGTGGTCGCTTTCGGCGAGAGCACGGGGCGGCGCCACGAGAGTGCCCGCCACGAGTGCACCCGTCACGAGCGCGAGAATTGCGGGGAGATACGCCGACGGCATGGAAGCGTCAGCGCGGCTCGACTTTCTGCAGCAGGCGGAAGAAGTCGCTGTGGGGCGAGAGGATGACGGTCGTGTTCGAGGTCAGCGTGTTGCGGTAGGCCTCGAGCGTGCGTACGAACTCGTAGAACTCGGGGTCGCGGCCGTAAGCGTCGGCGAAAATCGCGACGGCTAGGGCGTCGCCTTCGCCGCGGAGAATCTCGGACTTTTGCCGCGCGTCGGCCAGCAATATCTGCACTTCTTTGTCCGAGTTGGAGCGAATCTTCCGCGCTTCCTCGTCGCCCTCAGCGCGGAATTTCTTGGCCAGCCGCTCGCGCTCGGTGCGCATGCGGTTGAAGACGTTGAGCTCGTTTTTCTCCGGTAGATCGACGCGCTTCACGCGCACGTCCACCACTTCGATGCCGTATTCGCGGGCTTTCTCGTCGCTTCGTTTGGTGACGCTCTCCATCAGCTCGGTGCGCTTCTCGCTCACGATCTCGCGGAGGGTGTGGCGGCCGAGGGTTTCGCGGAGGTTCGAGTAGACGATGTCGTCCAGACGCGACTGGGCGCCGCCTTCGTCGCGCACCGAGCGCACGAACTGCAAGGGATCGACGATGCGCCAGCGCGTGTAGTTGTCGACGACGAGCTGCTGTTTGTCGCGCGTGAGAATTTCTTTCGGCGATGTCGCTTGGTCGAGAATCCGTCGATCGAAGTACGTGACACTCTGGACGAAGGGAATCTTCCAGTAGAGCCCCGGCTCCTGCACCACGCGCACGGGCTCGCCGAGCTGAATCACCATGGCCTGCATCCATTCGGGCACCGTGAAGAGCGCGAGTCGCCATACGGCCATCAAGCTGACCAGGATCGCGATGACCGGAATCCAGCGGCGATCCATCAGCGAGCTCCGGCCTGGGGGATTTCGGCGGGCGCGCGCCGCGGCAAAAATGGATCGAGCGGCAGATACGGCACGGCCTGCTTAGCGGCGAGATCGTCCATGATGATCTTGTTCATCCCCGGTAGGATCGCCTCCATCGTTTCGAGATAGAGGCGACGGCGGGTGACGTCCTTCGCCTTGGCGTATTCCGCATGCAGCGCGACGAAGCGTTGCGCGACACCGGCAGCATCGCGCACCTTCGATTCGCGATAGCCTTCGGCTTGGTTGATCTGCTGAGCTGCTTCGCCGCGGGCGCGCGGCACGACATCGTTCGCGTAGCCTGCCGCCTCGTTGATGAGACGCTCCTTGTCCTGCTGGGCGCTGATGACGTCCTTGAACGCATCGGAGACTTGATCGGGCGGATCGACATCCTGCAGCTTCACCGTCACCACCTCGATTCCGGAGTCGTAACGATCGAGGATTTGTTGAAGCACGCGCTGCGCGTCCGCCTGGACCTCCTCCTTTCCTTCCGTCATCGCCTGGTCGATCTTCGAGCGGCCGATCACCTCGCGCATCGCGGCCTCGGCGACCGCGCGTACTGTTTCTTCGGGATTCCGCACGTTGAACAAGAACGCTTTCGGGCCGGTCGCATCCGCGCGGATCTTGAACTGCACGATGGATTCGAGCGAGACGATGTTCTCGTCACCGGTGAGCATGAGGGCTTCGACGGGAATCTCCTGGTAGCGCGCCGGCGGACCCTGGTCGACCGTGCGAAAGCCGATCTCTTCCTTGCGGATGGTGGTGACGCTCGGCCGGATCACCGTCTCGATCGGCCAAGGTAGATGATAGTGCGGCCCGGGCTCGGTCTCGCTCACGAGCTTGCCGAAGCGGAGCACGATGCCACGCTGATCCGGCGCAACGATGTAGATGCCAGTGGCGAGCCAGACGAGAAGCAGCACGCCGAGAATCGCGAAAGGGTTGATCCGTCGGCGCTGGGTTCCGGAGGGAGGTGAGGGCAGGCCCGCGCGGATCCGATTCCAGAGCTCCGTCAGCTCGGCAACAAAATCCTGATCGGCCCGGCGGCGAGGGGGCCACTCGTTTTGTTCGGGCATTGGCCGTGGATGGTTAGGGCCGGAGCGTCGGCTGTCAAACGATCTGCCCTCGAACGCTCGGAAAAATGTGTCACGAATATTGACAGATGTATCACATTCGAATACGACCGAGCTCGTGAGCGACGAGCAAGACGAGCGAAAAGAGCGGGTGCTTCACACGCGCGTTCCTCCCTCTCTCGACGATCAGCTGAAGCATCGGGCTCGCTCTCTCGGCATGTCGGTCTCGACCATCGTTCGCCACGTTCTGCTGAACACCTTCGGCCTAGTCGAAGACATCGTCACGGACAGCACCAACGCCGCGCTCTCGCTCGGCGGTCAAGATCCGACGATCGCGCCGGCGGACCGTGACTCGCGGCGCCGTGACGAAGTGATCGGTTGGCAGGAAGCCGTTCTGAACCTCAATGCCGTCTGTAGTCAGTGCAACGCGGTGCTTCGAAAAGGAATCCGCGCAGCGATCGGCGTGCGCGAGCGCCCCGGCCCCCGCGCGATTCTCTGTCGCAAGTGCCTCGCCAAGCTGAGCCACGCAAAGGAGTGATGACGAGATGGAGCTACGCACTCTCACGTTGCACGGTCACACCATCGCGTACCGGACGGCCGGAGTCGGCCCCGTCGTTGTCCTCGTCCACGGCATGGCAGGAAACTCGGCGACTTGGTCGCAGCTGATCCCGACGCTGGCAGAGAGATTCACCGTGGTAGCTCCCGATCTGCTCGGACACGGGGGATCGTCGAAGCAGCCCCTCGGCGAGTACTCGATCAGCGGTCACGCGAATCTGCTTCACGATCTTCTCTCAGCCCTCGGACACGAGCGCGCGACCCTCGTCGGCCAGTCCCTCGGCGGCGGCGTGGTGATGCAGCTCGCGTATCAGTTTCCCGAAACCTGCGAGCGCATGGTGCTCGTATCGAGCGGTGGCCTCGGGCGCGAGGTAGGAGCGTTGCTACGCACGTTGAGCCTCCCCGGCGCCGAGCACGTTCTCCCTCTCGTCTGCTCCCCGAAGCTTCGCGACGTCGGCGCGCGCGTTGGTGAGTGGTTCGCAGGACTCGGGCTACGCGCCAGCCCCGTCGCGGAGGAAATGTGGCGAGGCTACTCGGGTCTCGCCGATCGTGATGCTCAGCTCGCGTTCTTTCGCACGCTCCGTGCCGTCGTGGATGCGGGCGGCCAAGCGGTGAGCGCTGCCGATCGACTCTATCTCGCGTCGCAAACGCCGTTGCTCATCGTTTGGGGTGACAGCGACGCGCTCATCCCCGTGGATCACGCCCACGCTACGCACGCCGCGATTTCGAGTAGTCGCCTCGAGATCTTCGAGGGCGTCGGGCACTTTCCCCACCTGGAAGCGCCGGAGCGTTTTCTCGACTGCCTCGTCGATTTCATCGACACGACGGTCCCGACTCATCTTTCGGAGCAGCAGCGTCGCGAGCTGCTTCAAAGTCACGCCGCAAGCCCTTCGGCGTGAAACCATTCTCGCGTCGAGCGCCGGGCGGCGGCAAGTCGAACAAACTCGCTCGCGCTCTCGCCGCGCGTCGTGCCGCAGGCGGAGAGATTCTCGACCTCACCGTCTCGAATCCCACCGAGCAAGGTCTTGCTTGGCCTCGTGGCGTGATCGAAGCAGCTCTCGCCGCCGTCGATTCGTCGATCTATCGCCCCGAGCCTTTCGGCCTTCTCGAAGCCAGGGTGGCGATCTGTGACGATCTAGCCGCGCGCGGAATTCGGACCACCCCCGATCGCATTGTCCTCACGGCGAGCACCAGCGAAGCGTACGGGTATCTGATGAAGCTTCTCTGCGATCCCGGCGACCGCATCGCCGTTCCGGTGCCCGGCTATCCCCTCGTAGAAACGATTGCAGGGCTCGAGAGCGTCGCCATCGAGCCGTTTCGTTTCGACTACGACGGGCGCTGGCGGATCGACGAGTCTTCTCTGCGTGAAGCCGCGAGTCCCGCAACACGCGCCCGCGCAGTTGCACTCGTGCATCCGAACAACCCGACCGGCGCTTTCGTTTCGAACGAAGATCTCGCGCTCGTAAAGTCGCTCGGCCTACCGATCGTGAGCGACGAAGTATTCACCGACTACGCGTGGATCGATGACGCGAGCCACACGTCGTCGCTGATCGCGCGCAGGAGTGACACGCTCGTGTTTCGCCTCGACGGGCTCAGCAAGTCCGCCACGCTTCCGCAGCTGAAGCTCGCATGGACGGTAGTCGACGGCCCCGATGATCTCGTGCGCGACGCCCTCGGTCGCATAGAGCACATCGCAGACGCCTATCTCTCGCCGTCGATTCCCGTTCAGCTCGCGCTCCCTGCGCTGCTAGCCGCGGCCCCCGCCATGCGCGAGAAAGTTCGCGCCCGCTGCCGCGTAAATCTCGAGATCATCCGAGAAATCTCGGCCAACACCGCGGTCACCGCCCTGCCCATCGAAGGCGGCTGGACCGCCGTCCTCCGCCTCCCCGCGATTCACAACGACGAAACCTGGTCCCTCAATCTCTTAGAAGAAACCGGCATCCTCACCCACCCCGGCTACCTCTACGACTTCCCGGACGGAGCCGCTTTCTTAGTCGTGAGCCTCTTAACAAACCCCACGACGTTGAGCGCCGCCCTCCCCCGCCTCCTAAATCTTGTGACCCACCCCGCACGACCGTAGCCCGTTGAACGAGTGATGAGGCGGAGAGCTGGTTGAGGTCCGAACGCGAGGTTCGCCCGACCGCGGTGTTTGGATGTTCGCGCCTCGCTAGCTCGGCGCTCACTGAGCGGGCGGGCCTCAACCGGTCCTCCGCCGGGTAGTGCACGATCGACGAACGCGGGTCAGTGCGAAACTTCCTGGTCGCAAGAAATCGTCCAAGAGATTGTCTGCGCCGTCTCGAGAATTCGATCGACGAGCTGATGACAATCGGGCGCGAGCTCGAAGCCGTGGAAAGCCGTAGTCGCAAGGCGCATGAACGGATCCATGAGCTGGTCGACGTTGGCGGAGCGCTCGATCCAGCTTGCGATCTCGCCGAAGAAGTCCGCGGCTTCGTGGTCCCGTTCGCGAAGCAATCGATCGTGGAGCTCCGCGAACAGCGGCAGCAGTTGGTCGTGAGCGGCTTGCGCGGCTTCGTCCCGGTTGGCGGTCATCGAGCGCAAAGCTAGCCGGAAAGAAAGCGCGAGCGAACACTCGTATGCAGAAACTATGCACGACGAGTATGGACGCGTCGCTCGATGCATATCGCAACACCGATGCGCTAGTCCTCGCGCTCGTAGCCTGTGCGTTGTCGAAGCTCGGTGCAAGAGTCAGCGCAAGACTCGACGCACGACTCGGCGATGACCCGAGTGGATCGGAACCGCGCGCACATCGGACGACGATTCGTGCGTACAACTTCGCACGCACGAAAGAGCTGTGATGCGAGTGGAGAGCTGAAGCGCTCGGCGCACCCTAAGCCGACGAAGGGACGAGCCCGCTCGTCGGCTCGTCCACACTCGGACCCCCCGCGGCGAGTGGGCGTTTGCGTGTCACTTTGACAGTTCGCGCTCGTCGGTCGACCGAGCCGTCGCTTTGGTCTACAAATCGCGGGTCGCCATAGCGGCGATGGGAGAGACGGACAATGGCACAGACTGCACAGCTTCGGGTCATCGAGAGCATCGTCACGGACGCACAGCGCGTCTTCGCTCTGCAACGCAAAGCCTATTTCGCGAATCCCTACCCTTCGCTGGAAGAGCGGAAAGAAAACCTCACCAAGCTCGAGAAGCTGATCCTCGCCAACGTGGACGCGATCTGTGACGCGGTGAAGAAAGATTTTGGTCACCGCTGCGCGGAGGAGACGAAGCTGCTCGAGATCTTCACGTCGATCGACGGCATTCGTTACAACCGAAAGAAAATCGCCAAGTGGATGAAGCCGCAGAAGCGGGCCATCTCGCCGATCTTCGCCACCGGCAGCAATCGATTGATCCCGCAGCCGAAGGGCGTGGTCGGCATCGTCGTGCCGTGGAACTACCCGCTGTTCTTGACGATCAGCCCGCTGACGAGCGCGCTCGCCGCAGGCAACCGCGTCATGATCAAAATGGCGGCCAACTCGAAAAACCTTCGTGAGCTCCTCGCCAAAAAAGTCGCCGAGGTATTCTCCGAAGACACGATCGCAATTCTACCGAACGTGAGTGGACCCGAGTTCTCGAGCCTGCCCTTCGACCACATCATCTTCACCGGCTCCGCGGATGCGGGCCGCACGGTGATGCGAAGCGCGGCCGAGAATCTGACGCCGGTGACGCTCGAGCTCGGCGGCAAGTCGCCGACCGTGGTCTGCGACGACTTCGACGCGGCGAAAGCCGCCGATCGCATCCTCTACGCGAAGTACGTGAACGCGGGCCAGACTTGTTTAGCGCCCGACTACGTTATGGTGCCCGAGACCAAGCGCGACGCCTTCGTGGAGGCGGCCAAGAAGATCATGGCCAAGCGCTATCCGGACACGAACGACGGCAGCTACACGTCGGTGATCGACGAGAAGTCGTATCGTCGGCTCCGCGCCACGCTCGAAGACGCCGAGCGCAAGGGCGCCAAGATCATTCCTCTCGTTCCGGGCGCCGTGTTCAACGACGCGCTCCGGAAGTTCCCGCCTACCATCGTGCTCGACACCACCGACGAGATGACGATCATGCAGGAGGAGATTTTCGGCCCCCTCCTTCCCGTGCGCACGTATCGGAGCCTCGACGAGGTGATCAAATACGTGAACTCGAAGGACCGTCCTCTCGGCTTCTACTTCTTCACGAACGACAAACAGATCGAAGAGAAATTGCTCTTCTCGACGATCTCGGGCGGCGTGACCATCAACAACTGCGTGCTCCACATCGCCCAGCACGATCTACCCTTCGGCGGCGTGGGTGCGAGCGGCATCGGCCACTACCACGGGCGCGAAGGCTTCGTCGAGCTGAGCAAGATGCGTCCCGTCTTCAAGAACCCGAAGCTGCCGGGTGTCGAGCTCTTCTACCCGCCCTACAAGAAGCTGCACACCACGTTGTTCGATTTGCTGATGCGCTTCGGGCGCTAGCAGCGCGTGGCGGGCCGGTTTACGGTGCCGGCGGTCTGACGCAGACGAGTCGGAACGCTCGCGTCGATCACAGATGTCTCATTGACGGTAGTCGTGGCGGCGCGCCATGTCGACGGCCGTGCAAGCAGCGGCCAACACCGGGTCCGGCACGGCGGCGTACGCGCGCCGAATCCCGGAAGATACGATCCTTTACGGCGTCGTCTCGGATAAGCTGACGACGTTCCTCGCGCATGCAGAGCGCAGTGGCCGCACCGTTCCCGCCTTCGTCGAGCGCGAACTCGCGCGGTATCTAGAGTGCGGGATTCTGGCCTACGGGTTCGTGCGCGTGCGTTGCTCCGCGTGCAGGCACGATCGCGTGGTGGCGTTCTCTTGCAAGGGGCGCGGATTCTGCCCCTCGTGCGGGGGCCGGCGGATGGCCGACACGGCCGCGTTCCTCGTCGACCGCGTTCTGCCCATCGCGCCCGTGAGGCAGTGGGTCCTCTCGTTGCCGATCGCGCTGCGTTACAAGCTGGCCTACGACTCACAACTGGCCGCGGAGGTGCTGCAGCTGTTCGTGCGCAGCGTGTTCGCTTCATTGCGCCGTCGAGCGCGGCACAAATACGGGTTCGCTCGCTACGACTGCGGGTCGGTCACGTTCATCCAGCGCTTCGGCGACGCCTTGAATCTGAATCTTCACTTCCACTCGATCGTGATCGATGGCGTGTACGAGCAGGAGCAGGGTGGGGCGGTACGCTTCCGCCGTCTCCCTCCACCCACCAACGCCGACGTCGAGCGGACCACCCGGCGGATCGTGCGACGACTCGGCCGCCTTCTCATCGCGCGAGGTCTAACACCCGACGCCGATGCAGCGGCAGCCGATACTCTACCGGAAGATCAGCCGCTTCTGGCCGAGATCTACGCCGCCTCTGTGCGCAGCCGGATAGCGATCGGCGAGCGCGCAGGTCTCGGAGTGCTGCGCATCGGCGATCTCGTCGACCCCGAGGCAGCCGCCTTCGTTACCGGTCCGCGCTCGACGATGATCGACGGCGTGAGCCTGCATGCGAACGTCGCTGTCCCCGCGGGCGATCGACGCAGGCTGGAGAAGCTCTGTCGCTACATCGCAAGGCCGCCGGTATCGACTCAGCGTCTGTCCAAGCTAGGAGACGGCCGGCTTCTCTATCGGTTGAAGAGAAGGTGGCGCGACGGCACGACCCACGTCGTGTTCCAGCCGCTCGAGCTAGTAGAGAAGCTCGCTGCGATCGTGCCGCCCCCGCGAATTCACATGGTTCGCTATCACGGCGTGCTGGCACCACGAGCTACATGCCGCCGACAAGTCGTCGCAGCGCGCAACGCGAAACGGGAACGCCGCGATGAGATCGACGACAGCGCAAGAGACTGCACGCACACCCCACGTCGGTGGACGCCCTGGGCGAAGCTCATGCAACGGGTCTTTGCCATCGACGTGCTCGAGTGCCCGCGGTGCGGCGGCAAGATGAAGATCCTCGCTACGATCCACCCTCCGGAAGCGACGACCGCGATTCTCGAGTCGCTCGGAATGTCCCCGAGGGCGCCGCCGCCTGCGGCATCATCGCTCCGCGCCGGCAGCGAGGACACGTTCTGACGTGTCGGACGCCGAACGGCGCGGCCCGTTGCCGCCGCGTCCCCCCCCCAAGCGAGTGTCGAATCGACGCTCGCAGGCTCGGCATCGCCTCCTACTCAGCACACACGCGTAATACACGGCGCCGCCACGCCGCCGACCTCCGTCGTCCGCGCTCGCAAGCTACCTAAAAAGCCCCGCATAGTGGCGTCAGCGCCGGCTTGTCATCGCAAAGTAGAAATGTCCGGTTCCGTGCAAAGTAGAAATGTCAGGTTCGGCTGGGCGAGCTAGGCCGTCAGGCCGGCGGTCGCTCGAATTCGTTTCTTCTG
>Ga0247727_10002911_pt1 | contig 38565 bp, 33 predicted proteins | sample WisWelCaveWW1625_FD_202498 | JGI IMG/M metagenome (GOLD analysis project Ga0247727, IMG submission 202498) | Biofilm microbial communities from Wishing Well Cave, Virginia, United States - WW16-25 | ecosystem: Environmental > Aquatic > Deep subsurface > Groundwater > Cave microbial mat | place...
TTGACTGTTCAACCCGATGGTCCGTGGCGTCTATTTGACTTCAGTTCAGATGCGGCATGAGCTTCTCCACGAGATGTCGCTTCGGAACTGCACCGATGATTTGCTCGACAACGTGTCCATCCTTGAATACCATCAGGGTAGGAATGCTTCGTATCCCGAGCTTCATCGCGGTTTGAGGGTTGGCATCGACATCCATTTTCGCAACCTTGAGTCTGCCGTCGTACTCTTTAGCGAGCTCTTCAACGACCGGTGCAATCATCTTGCACGGCCCGCACCAGATTGCCCAGAAATCTACGAGAACGGGTTTATCGGATTTCAAGACTTCTGTTTGGAAATTTGCATCATCAACTGGAACTATCTTCATTGATTCTCCTTCACTCATTACGCGTTTTGCGAAATTCGTACGCAATTCGGACCAAGAATTCTCTTCACCTCTGCCAGAAACTGGTCGGAAGCATCAACGCCGAACTTCGGGGCCTGAAACCGCGAAGGCGTTTTCCGGTCCGCATCCACCACATGAATATAACAACGACAGCTTCCCTGATGTTTCTCCATGAGCTTCCGAAGCTCCACAATAGCATTCTCTTGAACATCGTTGACATGAAATGACAAAACAATGCTCCTGGTGAATTTCTGCCGTACGGATTCCATTGGATAGATTTCGTCCGCAAGCACCTTGAAGGTTTCTCCCCCTGCATCCGTTTTTCCTATCACCATTACCATGGATTCCGGGTGAAGGTGATGGACAAACCTCTCATACGTTTTGGAGAACACAATGCACTCTCCTTTTCCGGTAAAGTCCTCCATTGTAATAAACGCCATCAGGTTCCCCTTTTTGTCAATTTTCTTCTTTACTACCGAAATTACACCGCAAACACGCACAGGAGAGCCATTTTTGACTCCACCTTCCACGGTAACCTCACCAAAGCGAGCGGTCGCAAAGGCATTCACCTCCATCTCATATTTCTGGAGGGGATGACCGGAGACGTAGAAACCCAGAACTCTCTTTTCGCGTGAAAGTTTTTCAGTCTCGCTCCAGGGCGTAACCTCTGGCAACGGTGGATAGCGCTCGACAGTCCCTTTGATAGGTGAACTTTCGAACAAGGTCGACTGACCTCTCGACTCATGGCCCTGTGTGCTTTGACCAAACAAGACAGCTTTTTCGCTGCATTCAAAAAGCTGGGCGCGGTGTCCGCTAAGTGAATCAAACGCTCCAGCCTGAATGAGTGATTCAAGCGTTTTCCTGTTCACCAACCGCAAATCCACGCGCCGGCAGAAATCGAAGACGTTTTCGAACCGTCCTCCTTCGTTCCGTACCTTGATGACATTCTCGACGGCAGCCACACCGACGTTTTTAATAGCAGACATCCCAAAACGAATGCCCTTTGGTGTAACAATGAAACTGACATCGCTCTCGTTCACGTCCGGCGGAAGCAGATGAATCGCAAACTTTCGCGCCTCCTCAATCAATTGAACCACCTTGTCCGTGTTTCCAAACTCTACTGACATCGCAGCAGCAAAGAACTCGGCAGGATAATGCGCCTTCAGGTAGGCTGTATGATAGGCTATGAGGGCATAGACAACGCTGTGTGATTTGTTGAACCCATATGATGCAAATTTTTCAATCAAATCAAATATATCGCCCGCCAGTTTTTTCGAAGTCCCGCGGTTGGCGGCTCCGTCAATAAACTCTTCCTTCTGCCTGGCCATGAGTTTTCTATCTTTCTTCCCCATAGCCCGTCGCATGATATCTGCTTTGGCGAGAGAGAAACCGGCAATCTCACTCGCAATCCTCATCACCTGTTCCTGATACACGATGATGCCATAGGTTTCTTTGAGAATTTGTTCCAGCATCGGATGAAGATACTCGATCCGCTGGAGCCCATTCTTGCGCCGAATAAACTCGTCGATCATCTCCATCGGTCCAGGACGATAGAGTGCATTCATCGCGACGAGATCACTGATGGTTGTCGGTTTCAACTTGCGAAGAGATTCCTGCATCCCCGATGATTCGAACTGAAACACTCCGACGGTTTGACCTTTGGCGAACAACTCGAGCGTTTTGGCATCGTTCTCAGGAATGTTATCAAGGTCAATCTCCTCCCCATGGTTCTGCTTAACAACCTTCAAGGTGTTTTCGATGATCGTCAGCATGCTCAGGCCCAGCAAATCCATCTTGAGCAGGCCCGCTTCTTCCAGGTCCTTCATGCTGTATTGCGTCATCGATTCCGTCGCAGGGGTCTTGAAAAGCGGTACGTATTCGCTGATAGGTCCTGGAGCGATCACGACACCCGAAGCGTGCGTCGAGACGTTGCGGTTCATCCCTTCGAGAACCAACGAAATATCTATCAGCTCCCTGATTCTCGGATCGTTACTTTCTTTTACCCATTTAAGTTCGGCATTCTTTTCAAGCACCTCAGCCAGGGGTGTAACCTTACCCAGCACGGATGGAATTTGTTTTGTGATCGAATCAATTGTACCGAGCGGGATACCAAGCACCCTTCCCACATCCTTGAGAACGGCACGAGCAGAAAGCGTTCCAAAGGTAATTACCTGCGCTACTGCATCCTCTCCATACTTTTGCTTGACATACTGAATGACCATCTCGCGCTTGTCATCTGCAAAATCGACGTCAATGTCCGGCATACTTACACGTTCCGGATTAAGGAATCGCTCAAACAACAGATCGTATTTCTGCGGATCGACATTGGTAATGCCGAGCACATACGAAACAAGACTCCCCACCGCGCTCCCGCGCCCGGGGCCCACCCGCACATCCATCGCGCGCGCCGCATTGACAAAGTCCTGAACAATCAAGAAATACCCGGCAAAACCCATCCCCTTAATAATAGAGAGTTCATGGTTGAGCCGGTCTTCGATTTCTTTGGTCACCTTTGTATACCGCTTCTCCAATCCTTCTCGGGCCAGTCTGTCAAGATAATCTTCGAGGGTGTTCAGGCCGGCGTCGGCGGGAATTGGAAACTTTGGCATGTAGGCCTTTTCCGGCTCAATGACATACTTCTCAATCTTTTGGTTCACTTCCAGCGTCGATTCAATCGCTTCGGGATAGTCCTTGAAGAGCCCACACATTTCCTCAGCTGACTTAAAATAAATCTGATCGGTCTGATAGCGCAGCTGTTTATAGTCGGTCGTATTCAGTGCACCGGCATCGGGGATCAACATCATCACATTATGAGCGACGGCATGTTCCTGTTTGATATAATGAATGTCGTTTGTGGCAATGAGCTTTATGCCCGATTCTCTCGCAAGTCGGGGAGCATGTTCACGCACAATATTTTCCTTATCGACACCGTGATTTTGAATCTCGATATAAAAGTCGCCTCCAAAGATTTCCTTATAGATCAACGCTGCTTCTCGTGCTTCGGTGTAATTACCTGCCGCAAGTGGCCGGGATACGACTCCCCCCGCACAGGCAGAGAGGGCGATCAGACCATCAGCATAACGCTTCAGCAATTCAGAATCTATGCGGGGCTTGTAATAGAAACCTTCGGTATGCCCGAGAGTGCAGAGTTTTACAAGATTGCGATAGCCCTGTAAGTTTTTTGCAAGCAGCACAATGTGATCATAGATGCCACGCCCCTGACCATCCGCCACCGACCTCGTAGCTTCTTTCTTGAATCGGCTCCCCTTTGTGACAACGTACGCTTCAACGCCAATGATGGGCTTGATGCCTGCTTTCTTGGCTTTCTTGTAGAACTCGATTGCACCGAACATTACCCCGTGATCGGTCAGGGCAAGAGCAGGCATGTTGTTCTCAACGGCGGCGTGCACTAAACCATCGATGCTTGCCGCACCATCGAGCAAACTGTAGTGAGAATGATTATGGAGATGAATAAATTCAGACATGAGGAAGAACTTCGGAAAGCTAAATCGTAAGATAAGAAAACGATGCAAAAAAGCAAGGGAAGGGAATCAATAGACTCCCGGTCAGTCTCACACTCCCAACCGAGAAGCTACGATCGCAAATACTTCTTCACATGGGTCACGACTTTGCCAACAGTAATATACTCACGTTTACCGGTGCGACGCTCCTTGATTTCAATCTTCCCACGAGAAACGTTTTTCTCGCCGACAATGACTTGCAACGGCAGGCCGAGTAAGTCGGCATCTTTGAACTTAAAGCCCGGACTCACATCTTCTCGATCATCATAAAGAACATCCACGAGCGACTCTTCGAGTTTATCGAAAAGGCCTTCCGCAACCCGCGCTACTTTCCGGTTTTTTGAGTTTACAAGAACAAGATGGACATGATAGGGGGCGATACTCTTGTCCCAAATAATCCCATCCTCATCATGGTTTTGCTCAATATGGCAAGCAATAATGCGTTCAACACCGATGCCGTAGCTTCCCATGATAATGGGTTTCTCTTTGCCCTTCTCATCGAGGAACGTTGCACCCAGGGCGTCAGCATACTTCGTGCCGAGCTTGAATATGTGACCCAGTTCGATAGCATTGACGATCCGCAAAGGAAGATTGCATTTCGTGCACGGTTCCCCTTTTTCAACGATGCGGAGGTCATAGAAACCATCGACCTTCACATCGCGTTTTAAGTCAATGTTCGCCAAATGATAATCGTTCCTATTGGCACCGCTCACAAGATTGTTGGCCCCCTCCAACCGTTTATCAACGATGATTCTAAACCTTTGCCCGTCTGGCAAGTTCGCACTCAGACCGACTGGACCGATAGAACCGGCGTCAGATCCGGTGAGTTGACGCAATTCTTCCGGCTGGGCAGAATGGATATCCTGACCGAGTGCCGCTTTCAGCTTACTCTCATTCAATTGATCGTTTCCCATCATTAAAATCAGAAGTGGGGTTTTGCCTTGCATATACACAAGCGATTTTGCCAAAATACTGCGATCAACTTTGAGAAATGCGGCAAGCTCATCGATGGTTTTGACATTCGGAGTATGGATTTCCTGCACCGCCTCGCTACCTCCGTGACGCTTGGCCCCGGCAGCGTTCGAGATTGCGACTTCAAGATTTGCAGGATAGCCGCACCCGTCGCAGACGGCGCACGTATCCTCACCAGATTCGGACTCCACCATAAACTCCTGCGACCCGGATCCGCCCATTGCGCCGCTGGACGCCCCCACGATGAAATACTTCAACCCGCACCGCGAATAGATTTTCTTGTACGCTTCAGCGTGAAGCTGGTAACTCTTATCCAGTCCTTCCCAGCTTGCGTCAAGGCTGTAGGAATCCTTCATCGTGAACTGTCGCCCCCGCAACACCCCCGAGCGGGGTCGGGGTTCGTTCCGAAATTTTACTTGAATCTGGTACCAAATCTGTGGCAAGTCTCGGTAAGATTTGAGATGATGAGCAGCGATCAGACATATGACCTCTTCATGAGTGGGAGCGAGCACGAGTGGACGGTTTTTCACCTGGAACAAAATGTCGCCGAAATCCCTCGCCCGACCCGTCTGCTCCCACAACTCTATAGGATTCAGCGCCGGCAGGTGAAACTCCTGTCCCCCAATGGCATCCATTTCGTTACGGATTATCTCCATGACTTTCTTCATCACACGATAACCAAGGGGGAGAAACGAGTATATGCCAGCTCCAAGCGAACGCATCAATCCTGCCCGCAACATCAATCGATGACTCGGAATAGTCGCATCCGAAGGGAGTTCTTTAAGAGTCGGAACAAAACCTTTACTTAGTCGCATAAATTATTAGTAAACTTTTCTGTTACCGATTTTAGCACAGTCGTGCCCTCACAGGGACTCGAACCCCGACGCCAGGTTTAGTCCCAGATTGACACCAGTTAACGGACGCCAGTGAGGTTAACTCGTCTGTCAATTTGCGGATCCCGCACCTTGTTGGTGCGGGAGAAACTGCTCATCGTGACCCCGAGAGGACTCGAACCTCCAACCAGAGGTTTAGGAAACCTCTGCTCTATCCATATTGAGCTACGGGGCCGCCAAAATCATAGATTTGCCCATCAACAGCAGGATTCTTAAAATTGTTGCCGCACACTCCCCCTTTCAGGAAGCCGCTCTTTGAGCGGAATCCAAGAAGCGGGACAGAAAACGGTCGTGGGCAATTTTCGAAGAAACCTGTGCTCTTTCCCGTTGAGCCATGAGGGCGGAAGAGAACGAGAAAAAAAATCTGGCGACAATATAGGAAAAATCCCGGGGAGTCTCAACTACGGTGAGATCGTATCAATCTCTGTAAAGTCCGTGCTTCATGATATAATCCTCGACGGCAGAGGGAACGAGATAGCGGATTGAGAGGCCCCGCTTCACTCTACGGCGTATCTCACTTGCAGAAACGCCGATGTGAGGAGCATTCACAACCTGCGCCGCCTTTGCAAACTCACTCTTGATCTCACCCATGGCAAAACCAGACCGCGGAAAAATCACGAGCTCACACCTGGCAATAATTTCACGCGGAGATTTCCACGTGTGGAATTCGGCGAGATTGTCGCTCCCGATGAGCAGAAACAAGCGAGCCTTTGGATAGAATGACTCGAAGGCAGTTAGCGTGTCAATTGAGTACGACTTTCCTGGCCGCTGCACTTCAATGTCTGATACCTCAAACGTCGAATTTCCTTGAACCGCAAGCCGTGTCATTTCAAGTCGAGCCGCTGCTGTTGCCCTCCCGACGTCTATCCTGTGGGGTGGATCTGCCGTAGGGACAAAAAAAACCTTGTCCAATCGCAGATGTTCTCTGACCGACTCTGCAACAACAAGGTGCCCGATGTGAGGCGGATTAAAGGCTCCGCCGAGGATGCCGATATTCATCTCTCTTTCGCGAACTGCACGGTTTTCGTAAGTATCGATACCGCCTTGCTATGCTGCATCGACACTGCAAGGTAAGGCAAACTTACAGAAGGACTCTGGGGGCTGCGTCATAATCGTCTCCGCTCAAAATTTATTCATAATCTCCACCACCCGGTGGATATCATCCTCGGAGTGAGCGTAAGAGATCGGCAGACTCAGAGTCGTGGCGTGGATTTCTTCGGAAAGAGGAAATGAATTCTTGTCGAAAACTCCCTGCATGGCCTTCTGTCTGTGCGGAGGAACCGGGTAGTGGATCTCCGTTTTGACCTCGTGCCCGAGGAGATACTCGCGCAGAGCGTCCCGTCGTGAATGCCGGATGTTGAAGATATAATACACATCGAAGCAATCCGCGGAGACAGCCGGCTTTATGAAGTCCTCCTTCAAACCGTCGAGGTAGATCTGAGCGAGTTTGCGCTTGTGTGCGTTGATCTCGTCCAGCCGTGTAAGCTTGATGGAAAGGAAGCCTGCCTGCAGTTCGTCGAGCCGCGAGTTGACGCCGATCAACTCGTTGTAATACTTCCTGTCTGAGCCGTAGTTCCGGAGCTTGCCGATCATGGCATCGAGGCGGGGGTCGTTGCTCGCGACGGCACCGCCGTCACCCAGCGCACCAAGATTCTTCGTCGGGTAAAAACTGAACGCCCCGAAATCCCCGAAACCACCAACGCGTCGGCCTTTGTACTTTGCACCGTGGGCCTGGGCGCAATCCTCGACCACCTTCAACCCACGCCTGTGCGCAAGCTTCAGAATGGGATCCATATCACACGACTTTCCGTAGAGGTGCACGAGCATGATCGCACAGGTTTTCGGACCAACTGCATCTTCTATTCGACGCGGATCGATGTTGTACGTCGTGATATCCGGTTCAACGAGGATGGGCTTGAGGCCCGCATGGAGCACCGCAAGGATCGTTGCAATGTACGTATTCGATGGAACAAGAACTTCATTGCCGGGAGGAAAGTCCAAAGCCCTCAGCGCAAGGATGAGCGCGTCGAGCCCGGACGCGACGCCCGTGCAGTGCGGAACCCCGCAGTACCGGGCAAATTCCTGCTCGAAATGCCGGACGTTTTCTCCGAGAATGAACCATCCGCGCTCCATCGTTTCAGCGAAGGATTCCTTGTACTGCTCAAAAAATGGTCGGTTCGCCTGCGCCAGGTTTTCAAACTCGATCACGGATATTCCTCGAAGATATAATCGTTGTTGTCGAAAAATTCCGAAGCAAGAACCATCAGGATGGCATCGGCCGAAAAATTGTACATCTTATGCCAGTCCCTCGACTCCAAAATCAAACACTTGTCGGGGGAATCAAGTAGAAATTCCTTTTTCTTCTTCCCGTCGGTACTCCATACCGTACAGCGTCCCTTAAGACATATTGCAGCCTGAACGGTCTTCTTGTGCCGATGTTTGCCACGCACCGAGTTGTCGACCCCATAAATATAGAAAATCCTCTTGACCTCAAAGGGGATGACTTTTTCAATAACGGTGAGGTTGCCCCGCGAGTCGCAAAAGGTTTTCAAATTGATGAGCCGTGCCATCACTCAGCCGAAGAGAAAAGTATGTCGATCAAGGTCACTGCAATGGTTTCGAAGTAACTCGCACTGGCCGGTGCATAAGAAGAATCGAAAAAGGTGCAGGAGCTATGCATAACCCCCTCGTACACGAGCCAGAATTTTGTTCAGGACTTTTTGCCCAAGCTGTAGAGGGACGGACCAGAGAGCTCTTTTCAGGCAGGCCGCTGAATGCCGCTCCAATCGTCCGAATGTCGGATCCTTCCACTGGTCGTATCCACGCTGGGCAACATCCAGGGCAAATCCATGCTGTCCCCTGATCGTTGCAAAAACCCACGTGAGCAAGAATTCCCGGACCCCAAGCAACGTGCTATTCTCAAGAGTATTGAGGTATGACACCTCAGCCCAGCACGGCGAAGGCTTAAGTAAGTATGACATGTAACGGTGGTACGTTCCGCCGAATTCCCTTTCAACCAGCTCTTTGCGAAGCCGCTGGGTACCTTCCACACGCATATCGCTCATCCAGAACGGACGGTCATTCATGAACGCCATCAAGGCAAAGAGCTTGTCTTCTCCTTTGTACGCATCGATGATTCCCGGCTCGAAATCTGCCGCCAACACTCTTGCGATCGTTCGGTCCCCAAGAGTTTGGAACAGACGCACGTCGATCCCCTGAGAATCGGTCTTGAACCAATCAACGGACTTCAATTTCAGTTCGTCCAAGACGGAAGGAAGCGTACGAGCTTTCACCTTTACTTTTTTTTCCACCTCGAAGAAACTGGCAAACGCCCAATCCTCCAACGACCGAAGGTCTGGTTCCAGGAGGCTCGAACAGAAGGGTGATTTCGTCAGATAAAAATCCACAGAATCGGCCTGATGATCCCTTGCTACTGTGTTGAAAAGATAGAACCTCTTAAACTTCGACCCCTGTCGCTGAAACGTGCTCATCTCGCGATCGTCAGGTTCGAACGCCACGCAGATCGAATAGCGTGCTATTCTTTTCCAATCTTGATGCAGTCCTCCTGACGCGCCTATATCAACCAGGATCGGGGGACGTTCCTGGAATTCCTTTTTGCTCAGGATTTCATCGATCACGAGAAGGCAATCCCTTATTGTGTTCAACGGACTGAAAAATGAATCCTTTAAACGATGCAACAGCGTCGCCCAGATCCACGGTTGTTCCCATATGGGCGTCGAATTCTTCGACCAGAGAAAACTTTTCTGTGAGCACTTTGAGAAATTTTTTCTTATTGAAGATCCAGCATGGATAACTCGCCGTATAGATCGAAGGTGGAACACGTTGGACGGTTAACCGGTCCCCGCCATCCCCGTTGAGAAAAAGGGTTTGGTCGACGATTATGAACGGGATGTCCAATCCGGCGACGAGGTTCAGAAACTCGAACGGTTTCTCAAGATAGGAGAGAACACTCGAGCACAAGAGTATGTTTGGATGTTCCTGGGTGGCACATGTCGAAATATCATGATAGAACCTCAGGCACTCATCCTCGAACATTTGCTTCCCGCGATCCACGAAATGTTTCTGCTCGACGATACTCCATCGCAGTCGATCAAGATGACTCAGGAATTTCATATTCTGAAAATATGAGCTTCCCAATGATCCACCGAAATCAAGGACGCTCAACCTATTGTTACTTCTTGAGCCGATCCAGAGGAGACCAGCGACGAGGGGCCAAGAATAATCGACGGAGTCGAAAAGAATGGAATCACGTTCGTATGCAGCCTCGCCGCGTTTTACTTTCAACACTGCCTGACTCACCTTCTCAAGGATCATAATGTCATCATAGCCTGATGACGCTTTCTTAGCTTCATCCCACGAGGCGAAGTTCCCATGCCATCCGTGACGCCGCATTCGAGGCCGAACAAACCGGATCAACACAGGCGGAATAAAATCTTTAAGAGAGAGATTCTTCATCGATGCTTCAGAGAATTACGTTCGAGTTCGGATAGGAAATTTCATTCCCAGCGGAAGAGCGACACAGTGGTAGACCCGATCGATCTCTCGGTCCGCTTCTATATTTCTTCCGTGCATATCATACAACGAATATCCACACTGATGGAGTATCGTACGAGCCGCCCATTCTGCCTCATCATGAAATTCAACGATGACCTTCGGGCGCATTGATGTGAGGATGCGTCTCATGCCTGAAAGCGCCAACCCGGCTGCGCCTTCAACATCGATCTTGAAGAAATCCAGACGGCGATACTTCTCGAAATACGAATCAAGACTCACGGCAGGGATTTCCAATTCGGCGCTCCTCAGGTTGCCGTCAACGTCCTTTCCGACGATATTCCATTCCTCAGAACGATTTCCGCGCCCGGGGTACAGTTTCGCCCTCCCGGATGAGCCATCGGAGTCAGCAAGATTTTCAACAGTTATGTTCTCGAATTTTTCGTCAAGAAATGATTCAGACATTCGTTTCGCATTTACTGGATGTGCTTCGAATGCAATAATCTTCCCTTCGGGTCCCGCAAGGCGCCAAAGCAATCTCGTGATCATGCCGAGATTGGCCCCGACATCCGCGCAGATATCACCGCGACGCACGATTACCTCCATCATGCGAATAACGTTCTTTTCGGCCGCAGGGAGTATCATTCCGGAAAGGCCCGACGCCCATGCGAGACGCTTCAGTATGCGCCTCACTGGCGAAGGGATCGTCCGACGCGCATATTCCAGCAATTTTTCACTCGTTTCTGCTGTCACCGAAAATGCTTGTAGAAATTCCTGAAGTAACCTTCGGGCGAAAGATGCTCTACCCACAGCTGCCTGCACTTTCGCTGCAATTCTCGGAACGCGCTTTCCGAAAGACTTTCGTGAAATTGAGCCACCTTTTTCGCAACCGCATACGCTTCCCGTTCGTTCACCCAAACGCAATAGTCTTTCCAGTCAATGGCGAAATCGTACGGAAGGACACAATCGGTGTCAAGGAACACAGGAATTCTCCCTGCACTCAGGACTTCATAGAGTCGGTAGGAAAAATTTCCGGCACCTCGTGTGCACAACACGTAGTCGCTTTCGAAGGTGTTCTGTACGAACTCATGCCGTGATCTCTGAAGCGCTTCATAATCCACTTCTCCTCCAGGGCGAAGGGATCCGCCAAGAAATTGATCGCGATGAATGAAATTCGTCTCCACCAATGGGCTCTCATCGAGATACCTGAGCGCTGTTTGCCTGATCGTCGCATCCGAAGGCCGTCTCCCGGCTAATGAGCGGACAATCCGTTTGACCGCCCGCCGGAGCGTTCGTCGGGGTACGTAACCGCAAAAACCGACCACGGGCTTTTTCGATTTCGGTCTGATCGGCAATGAATTCCCGGCATATCGTGCCACGATGTCTTCGCTCCATGCGGGCATGGCAAATTCATTGTTTTTCCTGCGCGAGCGGTAAAACGAAGTTCGGAAAACGACGGTGCCGGGCTCCAGAATCTCTTCTTCGGAATCGTTCCAGAAAAACAAGACCGTTCCCTTTTTCGCTCCGCGTGCGAGCGCCAGCAGCTCCTTGGAGAGTCTTCCGACATCGTCCCGCTTGCGCGCGAGATCCCAGTCCACGGGCAATACGACCACATCCGAATCTTCCAGTGTGCAGAGGCGAAAAATGTCCTTCCCGGTTTCCGAGTAGCGATCGAAGCGGCCGCTCGACGGGTCCCGGCTGTCTTCAAAATTCTTGCCCCAGAACGGATAGAGCATGATGACGTGGTCGGTGCCCTTCGGAACATATTTCCGGTCGGAGAAAATCCTAAGGGTCACCGAATTCATCGCCGAGGCCGTGATGCGAGCCGCGCCGGCAGAGCTCTGACGAAACGACCCATTTTCCTGAGAGGTCCCGGCCCGAGCGTGCGCATGAACTCTTCCACCTGTTGACGGACATGCCGATTTTCTTCGACTGGAATCTCCTTCACCACAACGGGTGTTTGCACCAGATCGACCTCAAGCAAGTCCGACTTCCCTGAGTGCCGACCCGAGCGATCCATTCCGATATTCTGAACCAGCGATCTGCCCGGATACAACGTAAGCTTTCCGTTCAGGAACGCGGACGCATACCAGCGAATCGCCCACGAATCGATCTTGCCTTCGACCTGATCCTGAAGCATTTGCGTATAGGGGTAAGTACCGTCCAAATCGAACTGGTGCTGGAGATTCTTCTGCCTCAGATCCGCGAGTAATTTCTTTCCATCATTCTCAAACAAGTCCCAGCCGCGTTTCCATGTCGCCCACCCCCAGCAGTCTGCACCTCTGATAAAAAACGTTTCTGTCAACGATCCTTTGATAGGATAAATGTACCCATGGATGCTGATGACTTTATCATTCCCTCGATAAAATGCTAATCCGTGGTTCATAAATTGAAGGAAATGCGGCGAAATCCTCAGATCGTCTTCGAGCACGATTACTTCTCCGAACCTGTCCACGACTTCTGAAACTCCTGCGATGATGGATTCAGCGACACCGTAGTTGCGGTCTCGTTCGATGACGTCAAGACTTTCAAAACCCCTCAACGCCTTGACATAAGATCGTACGTCGGCTACTTTCGTTTTGTCACTCTCTCTGGCCGCTCCGTCAGAGTAGACGATCAGTTTGGTCTCGGGGCTCAGTCGGTTACGCTTCAAGGCCTCGACGCACTGCCGGAGATGCCAGGGTCTGTTGAAGACAAAAAGAGCGACCGGTGCATGCGAAATGGAGTTCATCGGCTATATTCTCAGACAGTTTTTCTTTCGATAGAATATCGTGGTGCACTTCTCATCCATCATCCCGGGTGAAATTCCCCAGAAATCAATCCTCCGAAAATCTTTTCCTTTCAGAACGTGAACCGCCTCCGCATATTCTTTCCTCTCCGCATCATCAAGAACGAAGACGCCATCTTCCTTCAATGCTTTGAGGGAATGCTTGATGCAGTGTACCCTGTCTCTCCCGTCAACGACGATAACAGCGTAAACTCTGCTCGATCTGAGAGCGACACGCGAGTACTCACCGTCCGACACTAACTCTTTGTATGTGAGATTGACGTTTTGCGGAACGATAGGTCGAAAACGTTCGTACCAGCCACGGTCGTGCTCAACTGCTGTGACTGATCCAACCCTCGAAGCAAAGAATAACGTGGAATTCCCGCATCCGAATTCGAACAGTGCAAATTTCTTTGACAGACGATCTTCCATGAAACGGATGAACGGATACGTCATCCACGGCAGCGGACTTTCGTCGGGACCGACCGGCAATTGGAGTGCGTGAGCGGTCCACCAGCCGCTCCGGGACAGAAATCCGCTGAAGCGCATCGAACCGAGGGCTCGAAGAGCTTTGTAATCGAAAAGCAGGCTCGCAAATTTTATGATTTTACCCGCCATGGACTCCGGTCGACCTTGTTTTGAAAACACTGACAAGAAACAGGGACCTCAGCATCATTCGTGCCTGTTCTCTCGTTGACGCAAAGAACCCGAGCGAAAAAACCGCGACCGAGTACGAGATGAGGGTAGCGACCGCAGAACCGACGATTCCATAGCGCGGTATAAGACCGAGATTCAAGGCAATATTCGCGATCATCCCCAGCGTCGTCCGGTATAATGATATTCTCGTGTAGTTTTCCGCCATCAAGAATTGGCTGCTGGCAATGCCGAGGAACACTGCGACCGCCGACCAGACGTAGATCATCAGAACCACTGAACCTTCTTCGTACGCCGCACCGTAGAGCAAACCGATCATCTGCTTCGAAAAAACCGTAACCACCGCTGCGACTGCAATCCCAATCCAGGCTGTGATATCGTAGAGTTGCTGTAATCTCTTTTTGTACAAACCGTCGTCTGTTTTTCTAGCCTCGATGATGGAAGGGAAGACCGAGATCGCAATTATCCCGGGAACGAAGTACCATACCTCGACCATCCTGACCGCAGCGGCGTAAACTCCGACCGCATGAGCATGCATCATTTGCCCGAGCATGACTTGGTCGATCCGCATGTAGACGACCACCGCAAGCCCTGAAAGTGTAAGCGGCCAGCCGTCTCGGATCAGAGTGTGCGCAATGTCTTTCTTGAACAACCAATGGCCCAACCGTTCGCCATACACCCGGTAAGCGATCAGCATACTGATGCTTCCGACAACGATTTCCATCGTGGCAAGGATCGCAAACACAACAAGGGAAGCATCCATGAGCAGGGACACAATTTTTGCAATCGAAAGAACAATAAATGCGGAATTCTTCGCTACAACGCTATACCTTGATTGGACGTTCGCCTGAAACCAGCAATCGATCGTATCGAATGCCTGAAATACATACCCTGCGGCAATAATACATACCAGAATCCGGGTCAGATTATCTATCGATTGGTTAAGATACACGGCCACTGCACAGATAAGCAGCACAAAAAATCCCCCGGCCAGCCGCAAGAGAAATGACGTTCCAAGTAGCTCATTCTTCCCTGAAGGATTTTTGACCAATTCACGCACGACGATGGTTTCAATCCCCAGACCGGCAAGAGCTCCGGCAATCGAAGTAAAGCTGATGGCATAATTCAAGATCCCAAATTGCTGCGGACCCAGATACCGCGCAATCCAAACGCTGAGTACGAGTCCCACTCCCATTCGGAAGATGCGATCAACGAGGAGCCAGCCCGTGTTCGCGATGATCGATTGGAGCCTGAGTCGTCCATCGAGTGCAATCTTGATGGGCGTGGGCATCCAGTCGATCCACAAAGGTTTCGTGCTATTCGGAGGCGCTTGCGACATTCATGAGACTCGGACAACAGTGGGAATGAGTACTCTAAAGATATGGCATGGATCTAAAATGGAGACATCCTTTTGTAAACCAAAAAAAATAAACAAAAGGTAATCTCACCAATTGGACCAATGGCTTTAGTAATCCTTCATTCGTGACAATGAAAAAGTCCGGAAACAGAAACTTGTAAATGATTCCTGCGAGAGAAATTAGGTAGCAAGAGATCGAAGCTGCAAGAATTACATTGGCGCGCAACATAAAAACAACTACGAATAACAAGCTTATAACATTAATCAAGGATAGATAATGGAAGGGTCTCTTTACTACTATGGGTCCTACTTTCTTGACTTCGATCATTTTCCTGTAAAGTGAACGATGTTTCTTGTACAGTAAGGCATCGAAATAATATCTCTTCGCGAACGACGAAAGCCCCGAAGAATCGAGGAACAACTTCGGATGATAGACTCGAACATTTTCAACACGAACAACACGCCATCCCGCTTGTATCACGCGAAAGCCCATATCAGCGTCTTCACGAAAGTAGATCTTCCGCTCCGGGTCATAAAATGATGTGTCGAAAGGTCCGACCTTCTGCATCACAATATTCCTGTAGAAAATATTACAGGGAATAAATCCAGGATACAAACTAGGAAGGCGGAGTAATTCCGTACCGCCTGGAGCAAACGTCACCCCTTCAACTCCTCCTATGCATTCATCCACAAAATAAGGAATTGCATTTTTAATCCAATCCTTTTCTACGAATACATCATCTTCGGTAAAAGCCATAATCTCGCCTCGAGCAAGTCGGACTCCCGCGTTTCTCGCGGAGGACGGTCCTCCTCTGTTTTGAACTACGTACTGGATTCTTGGGTCCTGGATCCGTAGCAGAAACTCGCTCAACACTTCATGTGTATCGTCCGTCGATCCATCATTAACCACAATAATTTCAAACCTATTTCGAGGAAAATCTTGATCGAGTAAAGCCTCTAAAGAGCGGAGAACAAGTCTTGCTCTATTACAGGTGGGAAGAATGACAGAGACCGTTATCTCAGGCATCTTACTCCCACCTCATCCAGGAAGGATACGAATTCATCAGACCGGCGAATAACGCTTATTAATAATTCTCCAGAGCTGTCGGTACAAAAAAACCCAGCCTCTCTTTTCCATTCCCCGCCTTGCTAAACCCTTGACAACGCCCCATAGAAAGAACAGGTTCGCTCCCCATCGGGATCGGCCGTATTCGATCGCGATGTTCCTTACCTCTTTCAACGCTTCTCTGTAGAGCTCATCAGACTTGCCGGCAATACGCATGTGACCGAGAATTCCTTTGACATATTTGCCTGAACCACCTCGCTTGTGTAATCGAAGGAACCACTCGTAATCCATTGCGTATCGGTACTCGGTTCGAAAGAGGCCTATCCTTTCATATGCCGTTCTTTTAGCCAATACTGTGGGATGGCACAAATCAGGCATGCGTCTTTCAATCACAGCTTTGTAGTCTGGATCGCCATGAATGGTATACGCCAGTTCTCCACTCGAATCGTGGAATTGCAAGTCACCAAAAACAAAGTCCACAGCAAGATCTTCCAAGCCATCTACTCCCCGCTCAACCTGATCCGGGGATAACCAATCGTCCGCATTAAGAAGACCGATAATCTCTCCGGTTGAAGCTGCTATTCCCTTGTTGAAAGCATCGCTAATGCCAGCATCCCGCTCGCTGATCCAATAGGCTATTCTCTTTTCGTATTTCTCGATAACTCGTAAGGTTCCATCGGTGGAACCTCCATCAACAATAATGTATTCGATATTCTCATAGGTCTGATTGAGGACACTCAGGATGGCCCGCTCCAAGAATCTCACTCCATTATGAACGACCGTAGTAATACTAACGAGAGGTCTGACCGAGCTTGAGTTCCCAGGAATTCGTCCCTGGGTACGCAAGCCGCCCTGAATTCGATCCCGAACTCCGGGTCTTCTCTTGTACCCGTCAATCGTGGGAGTGGAGCGAAGTTTTTTCAGACTTGTATAATGTTCTCTTCGACGGAGGATCAGTCTTTTCAGATGTTTCAAGCCTGCCCATTTTTCCCTGGGAAGGGGCATGCTCGGGAGAGGTATGTTATGAAACTCCAATATCTGAAAACCTCTCCATAAGGCATCGAGATAAGAATCATAAAAACGCATTGCTCTGCCTCCGACACGGAATTCTTTGAATAGTCTCAATCTGTCCTTGTCGAGAATTCGTAGACCATGAAAATGATAAAAAACCGGTTTCTCGTCTTCGCCCATTTGGTCCAGGAAATGACGCACGTTCCAGGGAGCAAGCGTTTTCTCGACTTGCTTGAGGATCTGCACTTCTTTAGCGAACAGATCTGGCCAAACATCTAAATACTTCTGATCGCCAAATTTTCCATTTTCCACGCGATCGAAACACCATTCTATACACCGGTCCTGCCACCACTTCATTACTTTGAGCGCGGAATCCGATCTCTTGAATGTCACAAACTGTACTGCAAAACGCCCGTACTTCTTGGCATAATTGTGTTCAGGCGCATACGCATGGTCGGTTATCAGGACGTCTTTCTTGTTTTCATCCAATTCTGCTAATAACAAGCGTGGATCATCAAAGAAGAAAAGGTCGGCATCTACATACGTGACTCGGTTTGCTTCTTGGCTCCGTTTGAAAACCTCCTGAAAAATGAATGGAGTCAATGTCCAACAGTACTCAGCCAGACTTCTTTCCTCTCTTGCGCGGAGTAATCCGTCGGTTTCGACTTCCTTCAACGGGATAAGGCTCACATGAGCTAACCTTAGCTCGGTCAATTGTCTGTCCAGCAGTTCATCCATACATAGGATCCACAGATGAAAAGGTTTCGCGTGGCTCATCAAAGAATCATGAAGAGCTAATCCCATCGGCAAGAAATTGCTGTCAAACAATGTGCAAAAATGTTCTGTTTGGCTAAGAGCATTCATTGACAACACCACTCACTTGTTGAACATCCACGCGACCAATCGTATACTCATCCGGCACGAACACAATCAGGCAGCATTCCCATGGCTTTCTTTGCCCTATGTTTGCTTTCCCGGGAGCTTGCGGACTTTCACCTGTCGAATACGCCGCTGGCTTTTCTTGATGATCGTGAATTGCAGATTTTCATAGCGAATTTCTTCATTCTGCTCAGGAATGCGACCGGTAATTTCGTGCAGAAAACCGCTCAGTGTTTCATACTCGCTGTCTTCGGGGATTCCACTGCCAAATTTCTCGTTAAAATCTTTGACAGGAATCCGAGCGTTGACTAGAGCTGAACCGTCAGCAGATTGCTCAACGTCTTTTAACACTTCGTCATACTCGTCGTGAATCTCTCCGACGATCTCTTCTAGAATATCTTCCATTGTTATGAGGCCTTCGGTTCCGCCAAACTCATCGACAACAATTGCCATGTGGATTTTTCGTTCCTGAAGTTCTTTCATTAGTTGACTGATTTTGACTGCATCCGGAACAAAATAGGCCGGTCGGATAATGTCCTGCAAAACAATGAGATCCCGGTGTTCCAGCAAGCTGATCAAGTCTTTGGTGTAAATGATGCCAACAATATTGTCGATCATTTCTTTGAACACCGGCATCCTTGAATAACCTTCTTCCGTGACAACCCAAATTAGCTTCTCGCGAGGAGTATTCATCTCGACGGCAATCATATCCGTACGAGGAACCATGATTTCTTTCGCCGTTGTCGTCGAGAATTCAAAAATACTTGAAATCAGCTCCTGTTCCGTCTTGTTGAAAACACCGCTCTTTGCTCCCTCCGTCATGATGATTTCCAATTCTTCGGGCGAGTGGAGCAACTCACGTGCCGTTGATGGGGGGATTCCGACAAGACGAAGTAAGAAGTTTGCAGAACCGTTCAGAAGCCAAATGGCTGGCTGAAAGATTCGATAAAAGAGCTGTAAGGGGAATGAAACGATGAGCGTCGTTGCCTCGGCATGCTGAATTGCAAGCGATTTCGGTGCCAGTTCTCCCAGAATAATGTGCAAGAAAGTCAAAATGCCAAAACTTACACCAAAGGAAATAGCATGGAGGGCCCCCTCTCCAATGAGTCCCCAAACTACCAGCGGCTCCCGAAGCATCTCCGCCAGCAGCGGTTCTCCAACCCATCCAAGCCCCAAACTTGCCAGGGTTATGCCCAGTTGAGTAGCCGACAAATATGCATCGAGATGCTCAACAATATTTTTTGCGAGCGTTGCACGTCGATGCCCGCTCTTAACTTTCTGTGCGATCTGGGTGGAACGAACCTTCACGATAGCAAACTCTGCGGCAACAAAAAATCCGTTTGCCAACACCAGCAGCAAAATAAAGATAACATTGCCGAGAATTTGAGCTATCATGTGGGATTATGGTATCCGCTTGCACGCAAAGGAATTAGAGGGTTCAGGCACAAATGTACGAGAACAACGGGTCAGAATCAAACAAACCGATTCTGCTTAAGGGAGGCTAGACTTGAACGTTTGATAGCGTTGGGCAAACAGGCGATCCTCGGTTGGTGCCGGATCTCCTATCTGTTTCAGCATCTCCTTGACATGGTTGATCCGATCTTGAGGAAGAGGATGAGTAGAAAGAAGTCGCTCGAAAGCCCCTCCACGAGCGTCTTTGTCCTGCTGGATTTTATCAAAGAAAAATCTTATCGCGCCCGGGTAATACTCCGTACTCTGAAGATAATGAAAAGAATATTCATCAGCCTCTGATTCATCACTCCGACTGTTGGCAAGCAGCGCAAGTCCCGTAAAAAGGTTCGCTCCAATTTCAGCAATTTGCGACGGACGCTCTCCGAGCGCTATCGAAAGTAGAATTTGAACACCGTACGCTTTGGTGATTCTTTTCGTTGCATGTCGACGTTCAGCATGGGCGATTTCATGCCCCAAAATGCCTGCAAGAGTTGCTTCATTATCAACAAATTTCAGCAAGCCTGTATAGACATAAATATAACCCCCGGGGGTGCAGAATGCGTTGATGGTTTTGTCATCTTTGACGATCTCATACACGTATGTATAGACGCCCCGCTTCTTCACTTCTGGAGAAGCTAAGACTTTGTTCCCCAGCCGTTCAACGAACGCTTTCACATCGGGTCTGCCCCTCAGAAGTGGATATTCGTTCGGTTTGCCGCGGATTTCTTTGTCAACTTCCTGACCGAGCTTAATGTCATCGGAGTCGGAGAAGATATTAGCTCCGCATCGGATAGCGGACAGGGAAAACAACAGCGAGCCGACAACGACAAGAACAGCATGATTCAATTTATGCATGAAGCCTCCTTATCGATGCTGACTCTTTCAATAAATAACTGACTCAAGAACCAATCCTTTCGCAGGAGCCGTTATGCCTGCTTCTTTTCTATCTTTCTTTTCTAAAATGCCAGAGAATTCATCAAGCGTTGTACAGCCTCTGCCAACATCCACCATCGTGCCAACAAGAGCGCGCACCATGTTGTGCAAGAATCTGTTTGATCGGATTTCATACTTTAGGTTCGATCCATCCAGAGACCAACTGGAAACCGAAACCGTGCACTGATGGTTCTCAGCTTCGGGATCGGCTCTGCAGAACGATTCAAAATCGTGGTTGCCCAGGATCGACACTGCAGTTCGCTCCATCAATTCGACATCTATCGTATATCGTACATGCCAGGAATAATTTCTAAGAAACGCCGAGGGTTTTAATGTAATCAAGTACGAATACGACCGCTCCTTGGCACTATAACGCGCGTGGAAATCAAAACGTACTTCTTCAAGATCGCGGAGAACAATATCATCCGGCAAGAGTGCGTTCAGAGCACCTCGTATTTCTTCAAGACTCCGATTGGTACCAGTACGGAAGCTCGCAACTTGCCCCCGGGCATGAACGCCCGCATCAGTGCGTCCCGCCCCGATGAGGTTAACTTTTTCCTGCAATATGTTGAATAGAACATCTTCAATTTCGCCCTGGATGCTTTTTCCATTTTTCTGCCGCTGCCAACCGACGTAGCCGGTGCCATCGTACTCCAGAACCAACTTGACATTCCGCATTTCAAAAATTCTTCGACAGCGAAATCATAATACCATCGGGACGCGAAATGCCACCGATCACTCTGGCTCGAATCTCAAGCATACCTGTTTCGTCAGCCGCCGCATTGTGAGAAATGGCAAGCCGGGCAGCATTGACCGCGCTTGCTATATGGTTGACAATGATTGCCGCTGCGACAAACTGGGCATTATTAAACACCCGATCATGAGAAATGCGCAGGTCCCTATACGATGCCCGGTTGGCATCACTATCCCATTGCCAGAACAAGCCTGAATTAACGTCGTACAATTTTTCAGGCTCCCGATTGCGGAGCTTCGCCTCGTTATAATCGTATGTATTCAAAAAATTTCCAATGTCGACAAAAAACTGATCATCCCTGCCGGAGAGCTGGACTCCCGCGTGAGATGCGGCGAACCTCCTGGCATCATCACGCAGCCAGTTTCCGTAAAGTTCAAACGAAGTATACGCAAGCCACAAAGCCGCCTCGCCGATGGTAAAAAATTTTCCGACACCGTATTCACCCACATACAGTTCACCCATCCCGGGGAGGAGAAGTGAATAGAGCACGGCAAGACCGACATTTTTTGTCGAAGCGCTGAGGGCGTTCTGAATCTGGTCTGATCCGTACTTAGGAATTGCATCCCTCTTGAACAAATCCTGATAGACCAGTTGGCGATCGGCACGATTTTCGGTCGACTGTGAAAAAACAGCCTGACTGCTGAACAGACAAAGTATGGTGATAGCCGTTTTCAACGTCCCGCCATTGCACTGGACGTAGTTTCTGCAAGCAAGGTATCCCCCGGACTGTAACCATGTAAGGAATCATGCTCGATAACTCCAACGCACTCGTCGTCGTCGATTCCCCGGATCGTAACGGGGATGATACGATTTACGAGATCTCCATCAGCTCGAGTCTTCACCCTAATGTAATTTGTCGTCAAACCGGAGACATCAGAATGCTGCGTCGTGTTTTCGAACAACACGTTCGTTGTCTTGCCAACAAAACGGGAATAGAAATCGTGGCGCTTCTTCCAGCCCAGGTTCCGTAGCATCTCACTCCGTCTGGATCTCACTTTGGGCTCAACAGCTTCAGGAAATTGCGCGGCTGGCGTGTTGGGCCTTTCGGAATAGGTGAACACATGAAAGTACGAAATCGGAAGATCGACAAGAAACATGTATGTTTCCTCAAACAACGCATCGGTTTCACCAGGAAAACCAACAATCACATCAGCACCGATTCCTGCATCCGGGTCTTTCGACGCAACGTACTCGGTCAGCTCCCGATAATGATTTGCCAGATACCGACGACGCATTTTCTTGAGAATCGAGTTACTACCACTTTGCATGGGAATATGAAAGTGATTGCAAATCCTTTCTGAATGGATGATGAAATCGACCATTTCACGCGTCAGGAGATTCGCCTCGATCGAACTGATCCGGACTCGTTCGATCCCCGTAACGTTTTCCAACTCTTTCAGCAATGCAAGCAGATTCGTCCCATTGTTCTTCCCATAGTCGCCGACGTTTACCCCCGTTAAGACAATCTCTTTGAATCCTTGACGCGCCAGAAAAGTTGCCTGTTGGAGAACCACCTCGATGGGCTGGCTGCGGCTCGCGCCGCGGGCGAGCGGAATCGTGCAGAAAGAGCACGTAAAATCACAGCCATCCTGAATCTTCAAAAATCCTCGTGTTCGATATCCGGTATCTGCGGAAAATGCCGGCCCGAAATCGACGCAATTGTGAATGTCCGACACATGCATCTGCGGATAGGAGTTCTTCGTGAAATCATCGATGAAGTCGAAGAGTCTGAGCTTCTCACTCGACCCCAGTATCAGGTCCACGCCATCGACACGCGCGATTTCTTCCGGTTCAAGCTGAGCGTAGCACCCTACAACGATGACGTATGCATCAGGGGACGTGCGAAGCGCTCTGCGGATAACCTGCCGGGCCTCGCGGTCGGCGCGTCCGGTCACGCTGCATGTGTTGAGAACATATACCTCCGCTGGTTCATGAAAATCCACAACGTGGAAACCCCGTTCGACAAACTGTCTGCCGATAGTCGATGTCTCAGCAAAATTCAGTTTACAGCCTAATGTATGTAAGGCTACACGTTTCATTGGGTTACAAGAAAAAAGAGTTGCCCGGACCGGACAACTCCTTTTGCCGACGACGATTTCAATCAAACATCTACGAAGCCTGATCTCCTGAAGCAGGTTCTTCAAGGGAGCCAAGATCCGTCAATTGGGCGGCCAGAGTAGCGACATCCCTTACGGTCATGGGGGGCAGTTTGTGCTTCGCAGTATACTCGTCAACGATCTTTTGTTCCTTCCCTTTGAGGTATTCAACTGCAGAGAGCACAATCTTCTTGCTCTCCTTATCAAACTCGATCACTCTTAGTGGAAGAGTGTCGGCGAGATGGAACATGTCAGCGATGTTTCGTATCTGCGCTGTAGCCAGCTGCGACACGGGAACAAACCCATCGACACCCATGGGCAGCTCCACGATAACTCCCTTCTCGATGATGCGAACAATCTTCCCCTCGGTTTCGGCGTCGACCCGGTATGTTTCAGAAAAACTATCCCACGGATTTTCCCTCACCTGCTTGTGACCAAGCGATATTCTTCGTTGTTGAACATCCACGTCGAGGATGACAACTTCGATCTGGTCTCCTTTTTTCACCATTTCGCCTGGATGGCGAATCTTCTTCGTCCACGACAGATCGGAAATATGAATCAAACCATCGACTCCCTGCTCGAGCTCAACGAAGACGCCGAAATTCGTAATATTCCGAACCGTCCCTTTATGCTTCGTTCCTACAGGATATTTTTGCATCAGGGTCATCCATGGATCCGGTTCAAGCTGCTTCATGCCGAGGGATATCTTCTTGTTTTCCTTATCAAGACTCAGGACAACCGCCTCGACCGTTTGGCCCATCGAAACAACCTGCGAGGGGTGCTTGATATGTTGTGTCCAGCTCATTTCGGATATATGAATCAGCCCTTCGATACCTTTTTCGATTTCGATGAATGCGCCGTAGTCTGTGAGGGATACCAATTTACCCGTCACCTTTGAGCCAACGTGATATTTGGTTTCGATGTTTTCCCACGGATGGGGGAGTAGCTGCTTCAGGCCGAGAGAAATACGTTTTTTCTGTTCGTCAAAATCGAGGACAACGACGTTGATGGACTGATCGAGTTTCACTATCTCTGACGGATGGCTTATGCGACCCCATGAGAGGTCGGTAATGTGCACCAACCCGTCGACACCACCGAGATCCACAAAAACTCCAAAATCCGCAATTGCTTTCACGGTGCCCTCAAGAATCTGACCTTTCTCAAGTCCTCCCAGGACTACCCTGCGCTGATCGGCCATCTCCTCTTCAACCAGCGCCTTGTGGCTGACGACAATATTGTCGGATGGATGATTGATCTTCACGACCCTGAAGTCCATAATTTTTCCGAGGTATTGATCAAAATCTCGCACCGGCCGTACGTCGACCTGCGATCCTGGCAGGAAAGCATCGATACCCATGATGTCTACGACAAGTCCACCCTTGATCCGCCGCATGACTTTGCCTTGCAGCAGTTCCTTCTTCTCGTAAGCTTTAGTCACACGTTCCCAGATGCGCATGAAATCTGCACGCTTTCGGGACAGCACAAGTTTGCCATCTTTGTCTTCCACACTCTCGAGGAATACCTCGATTTCGTCCCCGACCTTCAGTTCGTCGATGTTCATGAATTCGCTTATCGGTACGACACCTTCTGATTTGAAACCGATGTCAACAGAGACCTCGGTGTCGTCGATGGCGACAATGCGCCCTTTTATGATCTCGCCTTCAATGATCTTCCCAATTCTTTGATCATAGAGCTTGGAGAGTTCTTGAAATTCCTCTTTGGAGTATTCACGCTCGGCAATTTCTGCGAGGGAGAATTTTGAACCGTTTTTCTGGTTGGTGCGTGGGATTCTGGCGGTTGTGGGGTGTTCGGGTGTCACAGCCTGTGATTCGTGCTTGGTCTCATTCTGCTCTTCAGCCATTCATTCTCCTTTTTGGGTTACTCTGTCAGACGACAGAAATCCTTTGATGGGCACGGAGAGCGCGTCATCGGGCGCCGACCGATTGCCAACCAAAGATGAATTGGAACGATGGACGATTCTGTGGTTTAGGATGACGTTTGAACTTCTATGACCTCGGCTGGATGGATACACATTTCTTCAATCCGATTCTTGACGCGCTCCATCAGCCATTGGGGTGTGGAGGTGGCACCGCTAATGCCGACCGTCTCAACGCCCTCGAACCACTGCGGTTGCAGCTCTGTTTCCTTCTCGACAAAATACGTTTCTGGATTCTCCTCGCGGCAAATCTCATACAACACATTGCCGTTCGAGCTATGCTTGCCGGCCACAAAAACAATGATTGCGTTCTGCTTTGCAAACTCGCGAAGCTTTTTATCTCGCCCAGAGACCTGGCCGCAGATCGTGTCTTTTGCATGGAAGTCTATCGCTTCGTCCTCGAATGAACCTATTATGAGCTCCTTAATCCTCTTCTCAAGTTCTGCCTTGATACGATAGAACGTCGCTTTGTCCATCGTGGTCTGCGAAAACAAGACCGTTTTCCGCGACACGTCAACCTTTTCTACATCGTCCAGCGATCTGATGACGATAGCTTGGCCATTGGTTTGACCCACAAGTCCTATGACTTCAGCATGGCCTTCCTTACCATAAATAACGATTTGATATCCCTGATCGTAGAATTTCCTAATCCGTTCCTGGACTTTCGTAACAACTGGGCACGTCGCGTCAATGAGTTGAATTCCGAGCTCACGAGCACGTTCGAACGTCCCGGGCGGCTCACCGTGGGCGCGTATGAGCACCCTCGCACCTTTGAGATGTTCAAGATCGGCGTGGTTAATCGTTTTCAATCCCTTTTTCTCGAGCCGTTGGCTCTCCATCGGATTATGGATAATCTCGCCCAGGGAGTACAGTCGATCGCCGTCGTCCGTCGCACCGAGTTCTGCCTCCGCGATCTCGATAGTCCGAACAACGCCCCAGCAGAATCCTGAATTTCTATCGACCGTAACTTTCATCGTTTGTTTATGATCTCACGCGCCTTTTCAACAATGAATTCGACCTGTTGCTCTATCGTCATTCTTGACGTGTCGAGCACTACCGCATCGGCGGCTTTCCGAAGCGGGCTCACCCTTCGGCTGGAATCTTTCTCATCCCTTTCAACGATCTCTTGAACAATCGATTCTAAATCAGAAACAACGCCTTGAGTCTTGAGCTCTCGCTGCCGACGACGTGCCCGCTCTTTGACAAATGCGACCATGTAAATCTTCAGTTGAGCATCCGGAAACACTACGGTACCCGTGTCCCTGCCTTCCACCACAATGCCACCCTCCTTGCCTATGCTTCGCTGCTCGCGGACCATTGCCTCCCGCACTTTCTCATAACTGCTCACGGCGCTGACAGCTTTCGTGACTTCCGGTTCCCGAATTTGTTTCGTCACGTCTTCGCCATCCAAAACCACTTTTACATCCCCGTCGTCCCGCTCCAACCGAATTTCCGTCCCGTCAGTCAGTTGTTCCACAGCTTCGGCATCGCGAATATTGATGCGGTGAAGGAGAACCTTCAACGTCACTGCTCGATACATCGCGCCAGTGTCCACATGGAGATAGCCCAAGCGTTCAGCAACTAACCTTGCTGTTGTGGTTTTACCTGAAGCCGCCGGTCCATCGATCGCGATGACGATTTGCTTCAAATTCTGACTCATCCAGGGGGAATTCGGCGCGGTAATATACTAATTTTCCGAAGATGAATCAACACCTTCCAAAAATAGCTCAAATGTTACGATTTGCGTAAAAAATCCTGCATTTTCACCTGCGCTGCTGCCGGCATTCATATAGAGCAAACCTGGAAATATGGGGCATCGCAGCTTCCCATGTTCGGGATGAAACAATCGCTCGATATTACCGTACGGATTGCAGTACCGGATGTTGCGAAAATCCCGATGAATTCTCTCCAAGGTGGAACTCGATTCGCCGGCTCGCGAAACTAGTATTTGATATCGGATGCAAGAGTAAAAAAATCTTCCTTCTCGTGCGTATGAATACGCACCACGCCTGCACGTACCAACTGCACCAAGATTCGTGAAGCGCGGCGGTCGCTAACGTTTACGAGTCTTCCAAATTCCCGAACAGTGATCCGCTCGTTTGTCTCCAGGTACTTGAATAATCTCCTTTCATGTTCTCCAATATTGAGTCTCAAGGGGGCTGCATCCTGGTTCTCGTTCTGGAGAATCTTCACAACTTCCCGACTCGCCATCACCGTTTTGTCATTAATCCGGATGTACACGCGCGTGTTTTCCCCGTTTTCCCGGTCGCCCTCCCCGAGAAAAAAATGTGGCTTGGTTCGACTCTCATCGATGTAGCAGACGATAACGTCTCTCCCATCGAACGGCACAATATCAATGAGCGGCTGAATTGGCGGATCACAGAAATCGCATCCTGCAAGCTCAATGAGTTCCACCTCCGCCTTCTCGCTCTCCACACCAATGACAGATCCGTCGTCATCGACACCAAAGAGAATGCTGCCACCTTTTGTATTAGCGAAAGAAATCAGCGTGCGAGCGATTTTCTCAGGTGAAGAAATACGCCTTTTGAACTCAACAGTAAATCCTTCCCCTTCTTCGATGAGAAGATTAACATCGCGATAATTCATTTGAAACTTTTTCCTTACTTACATACGGTTAAGGGACACCTCGTCTTTCACCATCCTCGTGCTTCCATCATCGCAAGTATGATTTGCATACGAAAACTTATGTAGCGTGAATCATCATTCGGCTTGTGCCTGAGGGGATTTGGAATAACTGCAGCGACGCGTGCCGCTTCTTCCCGTGAAAGTTCAGCGGCGGACTTTCCAAAAGACTCTTGTGCTGCTGCCTCGGCACCATACAGCCCATCGCCCCATTCAATAAGGTTAAGATACAATTCCAGAATGCGATCTTTCGAGAGCATTCTTTCCATCTGCATGGTTATGTATGCCTCTTTGAGTTTCCTCATGGGATCTTTCGAAGTCGATAAGAACAAGTTTTTCGCAAGCTGCTGTGTGATTGTACTTCCGCCCCGTGCGACACGGCCCTCGTTCCAGTTCTTCTCGAGGGACTCCTGGACCTCATACCAATCAAATCCCCCATGTTCATAAAATGTCCCATCTTCGGCAACAATGACGGCATGAATAAGTTCGGGAGATATTTTTGAAAGAGGAACCCATCGCTGCAACCTCTTGGATGATTTGCCGACCTCCTCTCTCACTCTCTTGCGCTCCTCCATGAGAGCCGTGGTCGGCGGATTCGCGGACTCCAGCGCTTCAATGGTGGTGGTACCGGGAAGGGAGAAGAACTCGATGACAACAATTCCCAAAAGCAGCAGAACCAGCGTCAGAATGGGATGGCGCAGGATCCAAAGGAGAATCGACCTGAATGCACTTTTGTTTGCTTCAGGCTTTCGTGGTCCAACGGGCTGGATGTCATTTATGGACTTCGGCTCCACAGTCATTTTCTCTTGTCAAGGAAACTTTGCAGAATGAGCGCCGACGCCATCGCATCAACCTTCCCTTTCTGACGGCGCTGCTTTCTTGTCGATCCCATCATCCGAACGGTTTGCCGCGCAATCGTCGAGGTAAATCGTTCGTCCAATGTCACCACATCCACCGTCACAGCCCGTCTCAGCTTCTCCACAAAACTTTCCACCTCTTTTGCTTTTTCTCCTTTGTCCCCCTTCAGTGTATAGGGCATACCCACAACGATGAGTCGCACTTCGTACTCTTTGACAAACTGGTTCAGCTTCGTAAGCGCCTCAGCGTCGTTCGGAATGGTTGTGATTGAGCGAGCGATAATACTAAGGGGATCACTGAGAGCGATACCAATCCGTCTCGTCCCATAATCAATCCCAAGAACCCTCTGCGAACGCTGGGTCAAACGAGTTGACGCTGAGTATTGATGAAAATTGAGTTTGGTGAGTTGGGGTGAACGATAAAGCCTATTCTTCCAAACGCTCGGCGCGGGTAACGCCTTTGATCTTTCGCAATTTTTCGATAATACGCTGCAAGTGTCCGGTGTTCTTAACAAACAAAATAATCGAGCCACTAAACATGGAGTCTCGTGCGTCGATGTTCACACCTCGAATGTTGGTATTTTCGTAGGAGGAAATCGCATGGGTAATATCGCTGAGCATGCCCGGGCGATCGTCGCCAGAAATCCGTACCGCCACAACGAACTCCTGCCCATTACCCTTTGGCCAGCCGGCTTCGACTATCCGGTTGGGATCTAATGCTGAGTTCAGCCCGAGGCTCTTACAGTTTTTCCGATGTATCCGAATGCCTTCTCCTGTCGTCACATATCCGACAATGTCATCACCGGGAATGGGATTGCAACACTGTGCATAACTGTGGAGAAAATCCTCCTTCGCACCGGACACGAGCATTCCCCCCACAAGCCCGCGGGCGGTTTTCACAAACTTGCTGAACAATCCTTCACTCGTCACAGATCCCTTCGGGGCTGCCGTCGATTGCGGGTGCTTTAATTTCACTTCAATGTCTTGTGCAATTGCGTCCGGATCAATCGTCCCACGCTGGATACCGAGGAAGAATGTCTTGAGATTTTCAATCTTCTGTTCATGGAGAAGGACAAGCAGCTGATCATCGTTCAAATGCAACTTATGTTTTTTCGCACGCTTTTCCCAGAGTTCTTTTCCGACTTCGAGATGTTTTCGCGTTTCTTCCTTGATCCATTTGCGCACTTGTGATTGTGCCTTATGGGTAACCACAAACTGCTCCCAATCAGGATTGGGAGTTTGATTCTTCGAGGTGATGATTTCTACCTGGTCACCACTCCTCAGTTGCGTATCGAGCGGAACAATGCGCCCCATCAGTTTTGCACCCAGGCAGTGAAACCCGACCTTCGTGTGAACCGCGAAGGCAAAGTCGACAGGCGTTGCGCCTTTGGGTAAGATTTTTAATTCACCCTTCGGAGTGAATACGTAGATTTCATCTTGATACAGGTTCAATTTGAAGCTTTCCATCAATTGTTTGGCAGAACTGTCACCTTCAGTCTGCTCAAAAATCTCTCGAACCCAGTTAATCCAATTTTCAAGCTCCTCATCGAGTGCAGAAGCCGTCCCCTTATATTTCCAGTGTGCTGAGACACCCTTTTCGGCAATTTCATGCATCGCTTTCGTGCGAACTTGTACTTCCACCATTTTTCCTTCCGGGCCCACGAAGGTGGCATGGAGCGACTGATACCCGTTTTTCTTTGGGACAGAGATATAGTTTTTGAACCGCTCCGGTATGGGGATATAGATTGCCGATATGATTCCATAAACATTAAAACATTCATTGTTGTTTTCGGTATCGAGGATAATGCGAACGGCAAACAGATCGTACAGCTCGTCCAGCGGTTTTCCACGTGTTATCATCTTGTTGTAAATGCTATAGAGATGTTTCGGGCGGCCCTCGACTTCGAACTTAAAATCTTCCTCCTTCAAATTTTTTTCGATTGGGGCGACGAATTTCTTGATATATGATTCGCGCTCGCGACGCTTGGCTTTGAGATCGCGCGCAATTTCCTCGTATTCTTTCGCATAGAGACATTTGAAGGCAAGGTCTTCGTATTCCCACCTGATTTTCGCCAGTCCGAAACGGTGTGCAAAGGGAGCGTATATCTCGAGAGTCTCTTTTGCAATGCGTTCGCGCCTATCTTCCGCAAGGTATTCAAGGGTGCGCATGTTGTGAAGTCGGTCGGCAAACTTGATGAGCATGACGCGGATATCGTTCACCATGGAAAGGAGCATCTTGCGATAACTTTCCGCCTGTGTGACTTCATGGCTATGAAAGATATCGGTGATTTTCGTCGCGCCGTCAACAATGTCCGCAATCGTGCCCCCAAACTCCTCCTTGACATCTTTGATTTCATATTCGGTATCTTCGGCCACGTCATGCAGAAGCGCGCTCGCAACGGAAATATCGTCGAGCGGAATTTCCTTCGCGACGATCATAGCCACTTCAAATGGATGGTTAAAATACGGCTCTCCCGAGGCACGGAGGTCTTGTTTGTGCGCTTCGAGACTGAAATCAAACGCACGTCGGATCAAATCTTCGTCCACAGTACGAAGGTTTTTCCGACACACAGCGAGCAAGTCTTCTAATTTCTTCTTGTAAATGCCATCTCGCATGACAGCGACGTCCGGGAAAGTTAAACCGAAACTTTTAAGAACACCAGGTAATCCAATCAAATATAATGGGGGTTGTGAAGAATGTCAAATGAGGGGGGTGGGCCTGAAGCTGATCTGCATCGACACACTTATTCTGCAGTCCCGAAGATCCTGTCTCCCGCATCACCAAGACCGGGGAGGATATATCCCCTGGAATCAAGTCGCCGATCTACAGCGCAGGTGTAGATCTTCACATCGGGATGGTTTCGGGAGAGGAGGCGAATGCCTTCCGGAGCTGCAACAAGGCTGACGAATCGGATTTTCTTTGCCCCTTTCTGCTTGAGGAATGTAACCGCTGCGGTTGCACTCCCGCCCGTGGCGAGCATGGGATCGAGCACAAATATGAAAGCTTCGCCGAGCTTTTTGGGAAATTTTGCGTAATAATCGACCGGCTTCAGCGTATCCTCGTCACGATATAAACCGATGTGGCCCACGCGCGCATCGGGCAGGACTTCAACAAATCCCCCGACCAAGCCAAGTCCGGCACGCAAAATAGGGACGAGGATGATGGGATGAACAACCTTGTGACCTATAGTCTTTTCAAGGGGTGTTGTTATTGAAATTCTCCTCACGACCAGATCACGAGTCACTTCATACGCCATGAGACTCGCCGTGCGTCGAAGGACTGCGCGGAAAATGTTGCTCGGAGTTTTCTTGTCGCGTATGAGTGTAAGATCCCGCTTAAGCAGCGGATGATCGATGATGATGAGATTCTTCATTCTGATGTGAGATTTTCACTGAGACTTAAAACCGGATTCTGGATGCTGATTTCTTGCTTTCTTACGTTTAACTTGTTACTCATTCCTTGGCCTACAGTTTCTTTCTCGCTTCGTTCGCTGCAATTAAGATCGGATCCCACAAGGGCGCGAAGGGCGGCGCATAGATCAAATCAAATCGAGAAATATCGTCCACTGTCATCTTGTGCTGGATAGCGATCCCAAGAGTGTTTGCGCGAAGGACGGCACCTCCACCACCGTACACGTTCGCGCCGAGGACTTTGCCTGAGCGCTTGTCCAAAATGAGCTTGATCATTACTTTTTGAGAATCCGGCATAAGCGCGATTTTTCCCCACGCCGAGATGCTTTGGGTGCTCACCTCAAAACCTGAGGCGCGGGCTTCTTCCGAACTCAATCCCACCTGAGCGACTTCGAGCCCGAAGACACGCACAGCGACTGCCCTGATTGCGCCTGAAAATGCTGCTCGACCACCGGCAGCGTTTTCTCCTGCGACCCAGCCCTGGCGGCTCGCTACAGTCGCGAGCGGCAGATACATTGGCTTACCGTTTACGACATTCTTCACTTCACAGCAGTCACCGGCCGCGTAAATGCCGTCAATGTTGGTCTGCTGCCGCTGGTCGGTGGCAATCGCACCTGTCGAACCTAATCGTACGTGCGCATCCTTTGCAAGCCCAACATTGGGTGTCACTCCAAGGGAAAGTATAACGAGGTCTGTATCAAAGGTTCCCTTAGTCGTTAGAACGTGATTCACTTCCCCTGAACTGTCCAGAAGAAGCGATTCCACTCGGGCGTTGGTCACAAACCGGACACCGCTATGTGATAGTTCCTCTGCAACTTTTTCCCGCGTTTCTTCCTCCAAGCCGGCCATCGGAAGTTTATGGCGATGGAGGATTGTCACCTCCAACCCATTACGTTTTAACGCTTCCGACATTTCCATTCCGATGTATCCGCCGCCGATGATGACTGCATTCTTGGGATGTTCAGAACGCAAGTAATTCAAAATATTGACTGTATCCTGACGCGAGCATACATGAAAGACGTTGCGCCCGTCTTCCCCATCAACATGTAAGTTTCGCGGCGAAGCTCCTGTGGCAAGAATGAGTTTATCATAATGCTGTTCGTCGATCTCGCGCGTGTGCAAATTTCGCACGAGAACGGTGTGTTTGACCGGAAGGATTTTTTCCGCCCGGTGGAAGATCTTGACTTCGACACCTTTCTCTGCTTTCAGCCGTTCTGGCATATAAAGGACAAGTTTTGTCTCGTTGGCGATTTCTCCCGAAATTGCATAAGGTGATTCGCACAAACCATATGAAATCGTATCTGTCTGTTCGAATATTGTTACTTCAGCATTGGGATTTGTTCGGACGGCCTTCGCCGCAGCACTGGGTCCTGCAGCAAGGCCACCAACAACGAGAATGCGTAATCGCTTCATCGAGACTTACGACGGAAATAAAGCGTAAGCGGAACGCCCGTGAAACCAAAATGCTCGCGAATCTTGCCTTCTAAGAATCTTTTGTATGTATCCTTAACCAACTTTGGCTCACTGGCAAAAAAACTGATTGCCGGCGGACGCGAACGCACCTGGGTGATATACTTGATTTTGATTTCCTTTCCGCTCGATGAAGAAGGCGGTTTGCGTTTGATTTCATTCAACAGAATATTGTTGAGCCGGTTGGTTGGGATCCGTTTCTGATATTCCGTGAAAACATTTTTAGCCACCCCGATCACCTTGACGATCCGCTGTTTTGTTCTTGCCGAAATAAAAACGATCGGAACATAGTCATAGATGCGCAGCATCGACTTCATCGATCGATCAAATTGCCGCGCAGTCTTTTCATCCTTTTCGACCGAATCCCATTTGTTCACGGCAATGAGCATCGGTCGCTTTCGCTCGGCAACACTCTCAACAATGCGAAGATCTTGTTTGTCCAATCCTTGTGCGGCGTCAACCAGGATTACTGCAACGTCACAACGTTCAATGCTCTTGATTGCCCGAATCGTGCTGAAGAATTCCACACTCTCTTTGATGCGGCTCCGCCTCCGAAGGCCTGCAGTGTCAACAAGAAGAATTTCTTCGCCATGGTACCGCATCACCGTATCAATGGCATCGCGTGTAGTACCGGGCATTTCTGCCACGATACTTCGTTCTTCACCCGCTAAGGCGTTGGCGAGGGAAGATTTACCAACGTTGGGTTTTCCAATGATTGCAAGCTTAAACCGAGGGTCGATCTTACGTCGGCTATCGACAGAAATATCTCTCGTAATGAGATCGAGAAAATCACCGACCTTTCTCCCATGGATTGCTGAAAGCGGAATGGGTTCACCAAGTCCGAGACGAAAAAACTGCGCCTTGTGAACCTCATGTTTCTCAGTATCAATTTTATTAACGACGAGATAGAGTTTCTTGTTCGATTTACGGAGTACAGAGGCTATTTCTTCGTCGAGCGGCGTCAACCCCTCGCTTGCATCGACGAGAAAGATAATAGCATCTGCTTCTTCTATGGCAGCCGATGCCTGTTCACGGATGGCCCTTTCAAGAATGTCTGTCGATTTGGGAAGATATCCACCAGTATCGATAACTGTAAACGATTTCCCGGCCCATTCACTTTCGGCGTAATTGCGATCACGAGTTGCGCCAGGCAAATCGTGGACGATGGCCTCCCGTCCTCCGACGATGCGGTTAAACAGCGTTGACTTGCCGACGTTCGGCCGGCCAATTATGGCAATGATATAGCGAGACATGCATCGTGTGGGGAATTAATAAGGACAGACGAGGGTAACAATCAGAAATTTATCAATCCGAAATCCGCAATCGATTGTCGGGGCGACTGGATTTGAACCAGCGACCTCTTGGTCCCGAACCAAGCGCTCTAGCCGGGCTGAGCCACGCCCCGATAACAGTTGATTATCTTTAATTTACTAGAAAACCCACTTCTCTTCATTTCGCAGCAGCCGGGTCCCGTCAAGGACGGGATCCTCGATCCGACAGACGAACTTAACTTGATTGCCGAGTTACGTTCGGTCGGATCGGGACTGAGCCACGCCCCGTAGCTGGAAACCAATTTATGAAATTTGATCTGGAAAAGCAACGAAGCGAACTGAGCAGGGTGCCGCATATTCAGTTCAAAATTTCCCAAAGTAAGCTGCAATCTGATGAGCAACGTCTTCAAAGTCCTCTTCACTGCTAACGAAGAACCACTTGATTCTCGGGTCCCGGCGGAACCAAGTCAACTGGCGTTTGGCATAACGGCGAGAATTTTGTTTGATGAGCTCGATCATTCGCTCCTTTGCGAGCCTGCCATCGAGATATGCGAAGACTTCCTGATAGCCGACTGTTTGCAGAGCGTTGAACTGTTTACGATAGCCCTTACGGCGAAGTGCATGAACCTCTTCAATGAGTCCTGCCTCAATCATCCGGTCAACTCTGGCGTTAATGCGCCCATAGAGCTTTTTCCGATTCCAAGCCAGGCCTGCAATCACCGGCATGAAATCCCTTTGTGGCTCCTGGCTCGCGTGGTGCTGGGAAATCGGAATTCCCGTAAGGTGATAGACTTCGATAGCCCGAATAATCCTCCGTGTATTCGTCGGCAGCATCCTGGCTGCAGACACTGGGTCGATTCTCCTCAGTTCATCGAGAAGGGCCGATCCCCCCTCTTTGCGCAGTTGCTCGTACAGTCGCCCACGAAGTTCATCATCTTCTGGCGGCGAATCAAAGAATCCATCGACCAACGATTGGACATACAGCCCTGATCCGCCCACAACCAGTGGCTGCTTGCCTCGCCGAAAAATCTCATCGATGATTTCTCTGCCCCTTATCCCAAATTCTCCCGCATTGAAGGCTTCATCCGGTGTGAGCTCGTCAATGAAATAATGTCTGACGCGTTGCCTCTCGCCCACTGTTGGCTTTGCGGTGCCAATATCGAAGAACTTGTACACCTGCCGGGAATCCGCAGAGATAATCTCGGCCCCAAGCAAGTTCGCAAGAAGAAGAGAGACAGGAGTTTTACCGCACGCGGTAGGACCGACCAGAACGAGAACGCGTCGATCAGATTGGGGGATGGACGATCGTCGGCTTGGATGGGAAACAATCCTCATACCTCACATTTGACCTTCTTCATCATTTCCATCCCTTTCTTCCAATGAGAGGTACGAATTTAAATCCCGGCGCTTCCGCAGTTCTGAACTGGTCGTTGATTCGCGTAATAATGCGCAGATTCTGAATCTCAAGATCACCCACGGGGATGACCAGCTTGCCGCTCAGAGAGAGCTGCTGCAGCAATGGTTCGGGAACGTCTGGCGCCGCAGCAGTGACAAGAATACCATCGAACGGAGCAAACTCACTCCAACCCAGTGTACCGTCACCGACTTTAGACGCTACGTGATACTCCAGTTTATCAAATCGTTTTCGCGCTTCCGCCAAAAGTTCTCCATGGCGTTCAATCGTGAAGACACGTGCTCCCATCTCAGCTAGGATCGCCGCTTGATAGCCGGAGCCTGTACCAATCTCGAGAATTTTTTGCGCTGCTGATACTTCCAAGCACTGTGTCATAAACGCGACGGTATACGGTTGGGAGATCGTCTGCTGATGGCCGATCGGAAGCGCGCAATCATCATATGCCCGGTTAATGAAAGCGGCCTGGACAAACCGGTGACGCTCGATTCTTTCCATCGCCTTGAGAAGAAGTTCATCCGTTATCCCTCGACTTCTCAACAGCTCGATCATCTCGCAGCGTTCGCCCTCGAACCGACTCACCGCATGGTTTAACGAAGCTTCATCCATGGCTGCGGAACGTACTCCATATGGATTTTACCGAACGATCCGGAATCGTCGTGAGGCGTGTTTGCAACTCCTTCCGTAATTCTTTGGCTGAGATGCCGCGGATGAGCGTCCCGTTTTCCGCAATCGATATCGAGCCAGTCTCCTCCGAAACCACCAGCGCGATAACATCAGCTTGCTCCGAGACACCTAACGCGGCCCGATGGCGCATCCCGAGGACAAATTCTCCCACACGCATCGTCTGCGAAAGCGGAAGAGTGCAACGCGCAGCTTCCACGATACGATCTTTAACGATGACTGCACCATCATGGAGGGGCGACTTCGGGTGAAAGATGGAAAGCAGTAAAGGTTTGCTCACGACAGCTTGAAGTGGTTGACCGGATTCAATGAACATGCGCAGCCCGGTCGCTCGAACGATGACCGCAAGCATTCCGTGACGCTTCCTGGAGAGCTCCCCCGCAGCTCCAGCAATCTCCTCGATGGACTCGGTGACATCCAGCCGAAGAAACATCCGAACGATAGGATTTCTGCCTACAATAAGCAGAAGGCGGCGCAATTCAGGTTGAAAGAGAACAATAAATGCAATGACCCAAATATCGGTCAGCGTCCGCAGCAGCCAACCCATCGCTTTGAGATTTATAGCCTGGGCCAGAAAGGAGAAGGCGATTATGAGGAGAAGACCTACGAAGATTTGCGCAGCGATAGTCCTTCGCATGACGCGATATAATTGAAAAAAGAGAAATGAGACGACCGCTACATCGAAAACATCGATAATCGTTACGGAAAGGAAGCCTATTCGGAAAAGTTCCACGGAAAGATTGCCCTGTTGAGTTGGGGACTATGGATTTCTCATGATTGCATCAACAACTTTCGCAACGCGCTTCATCTGCCTCACGTCATGGACTCGGATAACGCTCGCACCATTGATGATGGATACCGCTACTGCAGCCGCAGTCCCTTCTAATCTCTCTTCGACCGGTAGATCTAAAATCGTACCGATGAAGGATTTTCTTGATGGACCGACCAGCACTGGATATCCAAATCGTTTAAACTCGTTGAGCTTATGGAAAATTTCCAGATTATGATCGAATTTTTTCCCGAAACCAATCCCGGGATCGACAAAAATCCGTCGGATGCCTTTACTCTCAGCCAACCGGACGCTCATTCCGAGGTACTCGCAAATCTCCTCGATGAGATCACCATACTCTGGGCTTTGCTGCATGGTTTTCGGTGTTCCTTTCATATGCATGAGTACCAGGGACGCGTCAAACTCTGCGACGACGTCCGCGAGGCGAGCATCGAAATGCAATCCGCTGATATCATTCACGATAACCGCGCCGGCGTCCAGCGCCCGGCGGGCAACTTCCGACTTGTACGTATCAATCGAAATCGGAATAGAGGTCTGCTTCACCAGCAGCTCGATAACGGGAAGTACGCGGCGTAGCTCTTCGTCGACGGGCACGGGTTCCGACCCCGGTCTCGTCGACTCGCCGCCAATATCAACGAAATCGGCCCCTTCGTCAACCATTTCCATCCCCCGCCGAACCGCCTTCGCAACATCGAGATACCTTCCTCCATCGGCAAAAGAATCGGGTGTAACGTTCAGAACACCCATGACATGTGTCCTTGAAGAGAAATCATACGTGACGGATCCAAACCCATACGCCGGTGCCCGTATCACAGAAGTCTCAGTTCTCATTTTTGTTTTCAA
>Ga0247727_10002912_pt1 | contig 38553 bp, 37 predicted proteins | sample WisWelCaveWW1625_FD_202498 | JGI IMG/M metagenome (GOLD analysis project Ga0247727, IMG submission 202498) | Biofilm microbial communities from Wishing Well Cave, Virginia, United States - WW16-25 | ecosystem: Environmental > Aquatic > Deep subsurface > Groundwater > Cave microbial mat | place...
CGGGCTTTCCGCCACGCACGCTGCGCGATTACCTCGCTGACCTTGACAAGAAAAACAATGAAAAAGCGTTTCCAAAATATCCAAAAACCCGGGATCGTGTGGAGCGTCTGGATGAGGAGATTGACAAAATGATCAAATAGGTTTGGCAGCGGATTTTTGGGAGGCTTGCTGAATTCTTTCGCTAACTGTCCCGTAAAAAAATCGTACTTCTTTCTGCACAAACCAAGGTATTGGCGCAAAAGTCTGGTACGGCGTTTCGACTGGCAACACAAGGTGTCTGTCAAAGGCTTGGCCGGGCGCCTTGGTTTGGGCTCGCGAGGAGGGCTGAGTCATGGCATTTTTCTTACTGGAAAGCAAATCGAACAGGATCGAAAGCCCAGAAAACACTATGAACAGCTTTTTATCTAAAAAACTCGGATTGACCCCAGATCGACAATGCTTAGGAGTTATCCATGGATTTCTCGAAACCAAAGCTTTCTTTAATCCTGATTTTCGGAGCTGCCATTTTTGGTCTAGGGGAGGTGGCGAGCTCACCAAAATCCCCATCGCCTCCTGGTACCCCGGCGAACTTCTCTCCAACCAATTTGCCCATCACGTCTCAGCTCACCGAAAAAGACCGCGAGATCCTCGCAAAACGAGAAAAGAATTCCGCAAGCCTTAACGAGGTGGAACAACATGTCGCTAGTCTCCAAGCAAATCGGGCAGAATTTCTCCACGCTTGGTTTGAGGTTGAAGCCAAACTTATCGAGAAGGAGAGAAAAGAAAAAGTTGGCGCGTTGGAGCGCCTGATCGCTGATACCGAGGCAAAATTGAAATGGAGCAATGCCGAACTTCAGAAATTGGATCCGACGCGGACGACTGTGGAAATTCGCACGGCTCTCCAGATCAAGATCAACGCTGAAAAATCCAAGCTGCAAGCGGTTCAAAAACAGATCCAGATCCGCAAGATGGAATGGGAAGCCGTCAAAAAGAAATATCCATGAATAACCAAGTACTCATCTTCGACACCTCCCTGCGGGATGGTGAACAATGCCCCGGTGCCTCGATGAATCTGCGGGAAAAGCTGGCGGTGGCACGCCAACTGGCGCGCTTAAGGGTGGATATCATTGAGGCCGGATTCCCGGTCACCAGCGACGGCGATTTTGAAGCCGTCAAAGCCATCGCCACCCAGATTCGCGGTCCCATCATTACCGGATTGGCGCGGTGTGTGCCCAAAGACATCGACGCTGCGGGCGCTGCTGTGAAGCCCGCCGGTAAAAAGGCGCGTATTCACGTGTTCCTGGGCACTTCCAAAATCCATCGGGAATTCAAATTCGGCAAAGCTCAGAAGGAAATCCTGCGCCTTGCCGTGGAGGGGGTCCGACGCGCCAAAAAGCTGGTGCGCGATGTTGAGTTTTCGCCGGAAGACGCATCCCGGACCGAGCTCGATTTTCTGGTGAAGATTGTTGAGGCCGCAATCGCCACCGGCGCAACCACGATCAATATGCCGGATACCGTGGGATATGCCACTCCCGAGGAATATGGGAAGATGTTTGCCTGTGTGATTGCCAATGCCCGGGGAGCGCGGGATGTTGTCTTCAGCGCGCATTGTCACAATGACCTTGGCATGGCCGTTTGTAATTCCCTCAGCGCGGTCCAGAATGGAGCGCGCCAGGTGGAGGGCACAATCAATGGAATCGGCGAGCGCGCCGGCAATGCGGCCCTCGAAGAGGTCATCATGGCCATCCGCACACGTCGGGATTACTTCAAAGGTCTGCACACAAATATCAAACTCAATGAAGTCGTCAAAACCTCCCGTCTTGTATCCCGCATGTGCAGTTTCCTGGTGCAACGCAACAAGGCTGTTGTTGGCGAAAATGCCTTCGCCCATAGCGCGGGAATTCATCAGGACGGGATCCTGAAGAAACGTGAGACTTATGAAATCATGGACCCGGAGGAAATCGGCTGGGGCGTTACAGAACTGCCCCTGACCAAACATAGCGGCCGCCACGCGCTGGCTCTGCGTCTTAAAAACATGGGTCTCCGCCTGAACAAGGATGAAATCGAAACGATCTTCACCCGCTTCAAAGCCATCGGGGACAGGAAAAAATTTGTTTATGATGATGATCTGGCCGCGCTTGTGGATGAGCGCATTTCCGAAGTTCCCGAAGTCTGGTCTCTCGATTATATCTCTGTATCAACAGGCAATCAGACCGTGTCAACTGCCACGGTTCGCCTGAAGACCACGCGACGTGGAGGAAAAAAAGTTGAAACAAAACAGGATGCCGGCACCGGTGGCGGCCCTGTGGATGCGGCGCTGAAAACGATCGACCGCATCACCGGCAAGCATGGCAAATTGCTTGATTATCATCTCCGCGCAGTCACCCAGGGCAAGGATGCCATTGGTGAAGTGACCGTGAAAGTGAACTTCGGCGATGGCAGAATTGTCATTGGCAAGGCAGCAACCACGGACATCATCGAAGCCAGCGCCCGCGCCTATCTCAACGCAGTAAACCGTTTCCTGGTCTCAGGCAAACATGTCGGAAAAGAAGAGATTTAGACACATCAAGACCGTTGTCAGTCTGATGGTCTTTATTCTTGGCCTGGTGGTTTTGGCCGTAAAACTTTTCCCGGGCATTTTCACAAGGGGCCATTCCTTTTCATTCAAGGATACGCCAGCGGTTGAGGCGCTCACAAAAGTCCGCGAAAAAACAGGTAGCCCATCCTCTTCATGACAAATCTGACATCCATGGTGACCATGGATGTAAAAAATGCGCCTCTGGGTCATATCCTTGACGTGATGGCCGACAAGGCAAATTTTGGGTGGCACGAAACGTATGTGATCCACAAAAACAAGGCTGTCTGGAAGGAGTTTCAAAAGGTGGTGCTCAATGAAGTGGAACCAAAATCCTTTGTGCCGTCCGAGGTCGTTGCCCTCGGTTGGAGATTTCGAGGAAAGCTGGATCTGGATCAGGCATGGGAACCTGTATTGGTGAATTTTTCGTCAACCAATCAGCCGCTCAATGAAGCAGCCGCCAGACTTTCCCGAATGTCACGGGCGCGTGTGTTCGTGGATCCGGCACTCGCTGCAACCAAAGTGTCCCTGAATCTTCAGCAAAAGGAAATCGGCAAGGCAGTGAAGGCGCTGGCGAATGCGGCCGGGGCGGAGATGGAACGCGCGCTGGTCGTGCGATCACCCCGAAGCATGACCCTCGGCTTTGATCCGAAGAATACAGAAACGGAGACCGGCCTTCGGGGATCCATGCAGGGGAATTTAATGGCTGAGCTTCAGGGAACAATGGCCACCATGCCACCGGCAGAGCGCGAACGCCTTCAGGCGTTGATCGACAAATATATGTCAACGTTCCTCTCCATGGCCCTCTTGAGCAAGGAAGAGCGCCGGGCAAAAATGGCTGAAATGGGCAACGACCCGGAAGCACAGAAGGTGGTGCTGAGCTATCTGCAAAATCAAATCGAAAATTCCACTCCTGAAGAACGGGCTCACCTCAGACAAAGAATTGCACAGTGGCGAAAGAACAGGAAACCGGATCAAAATCCATGAATCCTATATCAACCCCGATATGTCATAATTTGATTTCAGAGCCATCCCACAGAAAGACATGAAAGAAGCCACAGATAAACACGGATGACACTGTCCCGTCAACAACGGAACAGTGTGGTTCACTCCGCATCATGGCAATTCTGCCAGTATTCGCCGTGGCGAATACTGGCAGAATTCGTGTTTCGTCCGTGTCTATCTGTGGCAAAAATTCTTCGCTCCCGCGAGACCTCGTCCCGGCAGGTTGGGCCAAGAAGCGATTTTAGAATGGCACCGGTAAGTGCTTTCAGTCTAGTGGAACTGCTACTGGTTCTCGGCATCATTTCCCTGCTGGTGGCAATGCTTCTGCCATCACTCCATTCAATGCGAGCAAAGGCAAAGGGAATGTCGTGCATGAACAATCTGCGCCAGATCCATGTCGCGTTGCGAATGCATGCCGACGAAAATGAGGAAAAGTTGCCCGTGATCGAGGCCATGCCGAGCACGCCGGCCATTCCGGATGCTCCACTAAAGTCAATGTCGGAGGCGCTTGCATCATACGTCAATCATTCGACACAGGTGTTCCGGTGCCCACAGGATCAAAACGGTCGCTTTCTGCACGAGGGAACCAGCTACGAATGGAACTCCACAGTAAACAACAAGGGTATGGATGGCGTCCAATTCGGTTTGATCACCCTTCCGCCCACCATGGTCATACTATGCTGGGATTTCGATAACGTTCACACCGGAAGCGGCGGATCATCGAAAAAGAACTACCTGTTTGCCGATGGCCATATTGCCAATGAGCAGGCTGCTTCTTTGCTGGGAACTTCGAAAACCCTTGCAACTTCTTCCCGGCAGTGGTGTTTGATACTGAAGTTAACCCACTCTAACTTAACCAAAGGAAGGTTTTTATGAAACTTGTTCACTCCCTGATTGTCACGGCTTTTGTTTTTGGTTTTATGATTATAATGACAGGTCCGGTCACCGCCTGTAATAAGGAGAAACACTGCAAGCAGGATCTAAAGAAATACGACACCAACGGTGACGGTAAATTGGATGACACAGAGAAGGCTGCCGCCAAGAAGGAAGGCAAAAAAGAAGAGCCCAAGCAGGATTCCGGTAGCGGTGATTCAGCCCAGGTTCCACCTCTCTAATTACCCAACCTTCTCACCATCCTCGTAGGGGCACGGCATGCCGTGCCCCTACATGCCTTCACGGAGACAGGTGAGTTTAAGCCAGGCCAGGATTGATTCGAAAATCACCCTGCCGTCCTCAGAGCCAAGAATTGATTCACTGGCGCGCTCCGGGTGGGGCATCATCCCCAATACATTGCCGCGCCGGTTGGTAATGCCCGCGATGTTTTCAAGGGAACCATTCGGATTGGCTGCGTCCGTGACGGCGCCTTTTTCGTCACAATATCGAAAAACCACCTGACGGTTCTGGTTCAATTCCACAAGGGCAGCCGGCTCTGCAAAATAATTCCCTTCGCCATGAGCAAGGGGGATCCTCAAAATCTGATCCGCCTTCACACAGTGGGTGAACGGAAGATCATCGCGTTCGACCCGTAAACGCACGGTCTCACATCGAAATCGGAGTGACCGGTTTCGCAACATGGCCCCCGGCAACAAGCCGGCTTCGAGAAGAATCTGAAAGCCGTTGCATATACCGATCACCAGACCTCCATTCTCCGCAAATTTTTTAACCTCCTCCAGCATCGGAGCAAACCGTGCAATGGCGCCGCATCGCAGGTAATCACCATAAGAAAAACCTCCCGGCAGAATTACACAGTCCACTCCATGCAAATCCCTGTCCTTATGCCACAAATACAATGCCTCATGCCTCATGACATGACGGATGACATGCACACAATCCTGGTCACAATTGGAACCTGGAAATTGAACAATACCGAAGCGCATGCGAAAAGCTGCAAACTTGGAACTCTTTATTCCAGTTCAAGCTTGTAATCCTCGATCACGGGGTTGGAGAGAAGATCCTTGCAAATGGCATCAAGTTTCTGACGCGTAAGCTCCCGATTCTCTCCGGAAATCTCGAGTTCAATGTATTTGCCCACACGCGCCCCGGTGATGCAGTTCATGCCAAGATGCTGAATCGCATTGGCAACGGCCTTGCCTTGGGGATCAAGCACCGTTTTTTTGGGAGTGACAACGATACGGGCTTTCATTCCAGATCATTTGGCCAGGCGCTTCACCAGGTTGAGTATTTCTCCAAAATCGGTGTTCTTCTTGAAGTACCCGGATGCTCCGTAGCGAAAGGCGGTCTGCATCATGCCGGCTCCTGTCAGCATGACAACCGGCAGATCGGGATAAACCTCCTTGATTTTCCTCAGAAAGGTCAACCCATCTTCACGCGGCAACTGGATGTCCAGCAAGACCACATCCACCATGTTTACTTCCAACTCAGCCTGAGCCTCCGCTGTTGTGTTAACACCCACAGTCTCGAACCCTGCCTCCTTTAGAAAATCGCAAATCATCGTCACGACGGCTGCTTCATCATCCACAATCAACACACGCTTCTTCTGTTTCGTGGATGCTTTCACGCGGCGCCCTTCGTCAGGCGTTTCACTGCAGCCACCATATTTTCCAGATCGGTATCCTTGCTGACATAAGCTGATGCACCATTGCGCAAAGCCTGCAGCATCAAACCCTCATCGTAACCTGATCCGGTCAGGATCACAACCGGAACCTTTGGATAGAGTTTTTTATCTCCTGCAAAAAAGCAAGCCCATCCCTGTCGGGCAACTTGATATCCAAGGATGACGGCATGCACTGGATTCTTCGCCATTTCGTCCAGGGCCTCAGCCGTGCTCCCAGCCTCCGAGGTGGCAAAACCCGCTTCATTTAAAAAATCACAGCTCAATTCCAGCACCATGGGTTCGTCATCCACAACCACAACCATAGTGGGGGTTTTGATCAACAGACTTTTTAGACGGGCTCATCTCAAAAATGGCTTCCAACACTACCAGACCAGTAATCCCTTTTCGCGTTCCTTACAAGGCTAAATGCCAAATGGGTAAGCTTGGATTTCTGATTGACATCGAGGCTGGTCTGGGAAAACCTTTACGAGCATGCCGGATCAGGTTCAACCCGCTCGTGAACGCCTCCGCGATTGGCTGCTGGCTCAACAGCATCCGGATGGCTACTGGGTGGCTGAACTGCAGGGTGATACAATCCTGGAGACCGAGTATGCCATTTTCCTGCATTACATGGGATGGGGCGATGCCGAAACCTACCGCCTGCTCGCCAATTATGTCCTGACCCAGCAAAACGAGGAAGGTGGCTGGGGCATGTATCCCCATGCGCCCACGGATGTCAGCGCAACGGTGAAGGCTTATCTCCTGCTGAAACTGGCCGGCCATGGTGTGGACTCCGGGCTGATGCAGAAAATCCGTGCAATCATCCTTCGGCAAGGTGGCATCGTTGCGGTCAACAGTTTCACGAAAGTCTACCTGGCCCTTGTGGGTGAATTTCCATGGGAAGGAGTGCCCGCCATTCCACCAGAACTGATCCTCTTTCCCAGAAAGTTTTATTTTAGCATTTACTCGATGAGCGCATGGTCGCGCACAATGATCGTGCCGCTTTCCATCGTTGAACACACCAAGCTGACTCGTCCCTTTCCATTTACCTTGGATGAATTATATGTGGGCGGGCGTGAGAACGCGGACATTCACCTGCCATGGAGTCGCGGCATCTTTACTTGGCGCAATTTTTTCCTTGCATGGAACTATATCATCAAGGCATGGCAGGCTCAACCCGTTCATCCATTTCGGAAGCATGCCATCGCAAGGTGTCACGACTGGTTACTGGCACGTATGAACCACTCGGATGGTCTCGGCACCATCTTTCCAGCAATGGTCAATTCGATCTTTGCTCTCGCGGCGCTTGGATATCCATCTGATCATCCCCTGGTACAACGGGAGAGAAGAGAATTGGAACGCTTTCTGATACGCGAGGGTGACACTTTGCGGCTGCAGCCGTGCTTCTCACCTGTCTGGGATACCGCGTGGGCAACCGTCGCCGTCAAACAAGCTGATCTGGAGCCGACTCATCCCGCGCTGGTCAGCGCCGCCGAATGGCTCCTCTCGAAGGAAACAACCATCATTGGAGACTGGGCAATCCGAAATCCACAGAATGAGCCGGCTGGTTGGTATTTCGAATTTCATAACGAATGGTACCCGGACGTGGATGATACGATCATGGTACTGCGCGCACTCAATGCTGTGGAAATTCCCAATCGGGCCGAACTGGCCCGCGCGGTGGAACGGGGTTTCCACTGGATGCTTGGCATGCAATGTCGCAATGGCGGCTGGGCCAGCTTTGACAAGGATAATGACCGCTATCTTTATACGCAGGTTCCATTCGCCGACCATAATGCCATGATTGATCCGCCCACCGCTGACATTACCGGACGGGTCCTCCAATGTCTGGGCGAGTTTGGTCACACCATTGAAATGCCGGAGGCCGCGCGTGCCATCGAATTCATCAAGCGTGATCAGTGCAAGGATGGCTCCTGGTTCGGTCGCTGGGGATGCAACTATATCCATGGAACCTGGCAGGTGCTTGCGGGCCTGGCACAGATCGGAGAAGATCTTAATCAACCGTACGTGCAACACGCAGTCCGCTGGCTCAAGAGCGTGCAAAATAAAGATGGTGGTTGTGGAGAAACGGCGGGATCCTATTCGGACGAGACCTTGAAGGGCAAGGGTCCCAGTACAGCCTCCCAAACTTCGTGGGCTGTTCTTGGTCTGATCGCTGTGGGTGAGTCGCGCAGCCGCGCTGTGCGTCGCGGCATCGAGTGGCTTCTCAACCACCAGAATGCCGATGGTTCATTTACCGAACAGGAATGGACGGGCACCGGCTTTCCCAAGGTGTTTTATCTGCGTTATCATTACTATCGAGCCTACTTCCCATTGCTGGCCTTCAACGCCTATGTCGCGGCTTTTCCTCACGAGAAACTTCAAAGGAAAGTCTCTATGGTGCCGCTGTGATTTACGACCCTTCCGTCGACGTCTTGCAGGGTAAAATCCTCGACGGTGGGCGCATCTCCGCTGAGGAAGCCCTGCGATTATACCAGACATGTTCCCTCGAAGAGCTGGGTTCCCTTGCCCATGAGCGCCGTAAACAGAAGAAGGCAAAGGCCTACGGCGGCCGTGGCAATGAAATCATCACCTACATCGTTGATCGCAATATCAATTACACCAATATCTGCAATGTCTATTGCAAGTTCTGCGCCTTTTATCGTGTGGAAGGTGATTCCGATGCTTATGTGCTTTCCCACGAAATCATCGGCAAAAAGATTGAAGAAACCCTCGCACTCGGGGGGACACAAATCCTCATGCAGGGAGGCCATCATCCCAAACTCGGCATCAATTTTTATCTGGATCTGTTGCGGTTTATCAAAACCAATTATCCGCAAATCAATATCCACGCCTTTTCACCACCCGAATTCAATCACTTCAGTGAAGTCTTCGGAATGCCCATTCGTGAGATCATCCTTAAATTCAAGGAAGCCGGCCTCGGATCAATCCCGGGTGGCGGGGGAGAGATCCTCGTGGATCGTGTGCGAGACCGGATTGCGCCACTGAAATGCAAGTCGGATGCATGGCTTGATGTCATGCGGATCGCGCATGAACTTGGCCTCAGCACAACAGCAACGATGATGTTTGGTCACGTGGAAACGGTGGAGGATCGAATCGAACATCTTCAGCGTCTACGTGATCTTCAAGATGAAACCGGCGGTTTTACGGCATTCATCTGCTGGACGTTCCAGCACGAGCACACCAAACTGCGCGCAGAGCCGGTTGGCTCCTTCGAGTATTTGAAGATACAATCCCTTTCACGGATTTTCATGGATAACTTCGAAAACGTTCAGTCCTCCTGGGTGACTCAGGGGCCGAAAATTGGTCAGATCGCCTTGCAATATGGAGCGAACGACTTGGGTTCCATTATGATCGAAGAAAATGTCGTTTCCTCAGCAGGCACCTCCCATCGAATGGGCGTGGCGGACATGCAGCGATTGATTCGAGAACTGGGCTGTGAGCCGCGACAGAGAGACAACTGGTATCAGTTGGTCTGATTTTGTCTCACACAGAACGCAGAGGTTCCTCTGTGCTCTGTGTGAGATTCCTTCCTGTCAGCCGCGGTTGAAGAACTTCCATTACATTTTCCATTTGCCATCCCAACGTCGATCCTCTCAGATGATTCCATTTCAAAATGAGCGAATCGTACATCCAAAACCTCTTCGCCGAACGGATCGGTGGCGCCCGGTACGGCAAGGATACTGCCATTTACAAATTCGAAAAAATCAAACGCGCCAAACGCGCTGCGATGGCTGCCAAACCGGGTGTTGAATTGATCGACATGGGAGTGGGAGAGCCTGATGAGATGGCGTTTTCCGAGGTTATTGAACAGTTTTTCCATGAAGCGCAGAAATCGGAAAATCGTGGCTATGCCGATAATGGCGATGATGTGCTCAAACAGGCTGCGGCCCGATACATGGATCGCACATGTGGGGTCAAAGGCATCGATCCATCAAAAGAGATTCTGCATTCCATTGGCTCCAAGGCCGCTCTTTCAATCCTGCCGGCCTGTTTTGTGAATCCGGGTGATGTCGTGCTGATGACAACACCGGGCTATCCGGTTTTTGGCGCTCACGCCAGTTATTACGGAGGTGAAGTTTATAATATGCCGTTGATTGCTGAGAATAACTTCCTGCCGGATCTGGAAACTGTGCCGTTCGACAAACTCAAACGCGCGAAGGCGCTGGTGTTGAATTATCCGAACAATCCGACCGGGGCCGGTGCCACACCCGAGTTTTATAAACGTGTCGTGGAATTTGCGCTGAAGCACAAACTGGTCGTCATCTCCGATGCTGCCTATGCAGCCCTGGTATTTGAAGGAAGGCCGCTGAGTTTTCTGGCAACACCGGGAGCAAAGGAGATCGGGGTGGAGCTTCACTCCATCAGCAAGAGCTTTAACATGACCGGCTGGCGATGCGGTTTCGTGACAGGGAACGAACTGCTGGTACGGGCTTATGGCGACGTGAAGGATAACACGGATTCCGGCCAATTCCTCGCCATCCAGCACGCTGCCGCCTACTGCTTCGATCACCCGGAAATTACAAGAACGATCGCCGCAAAATATTCCCGTCGCATGGATCTTCTTGTGGCGTGTCTGAACAAGTTTGGGTTTCAGGCAAAGAAACCAAAAGGTTCATTCTTTCTCTATGTGCGCGCACCGAAGAAAACCGGTTCGGCATCGTTTACCCGGGCCGAGGATGCCAGTCAATGGCTGATCACAGAAAAACTGATTTCCACCGTGCCGTGGGATGATACAGGCGCATATCTGCGCTTTTCAGTAACGTTCGCAGCAAAGGGAGTAGAAGAGGAGAAGCGAGTAATTTCTGAAATAGAGAGGCGGCTTGGGGATGCAAACCTGGAGTTTTGAGAGGAGATTGTTTTTGACAGGATTACTGTGAGACCGTAAAAAATGGTCTTGCATGCGAAGCGTGTTTAAGGGGATAATCAATCAATAAGGAGAATCAAACCATGCATATTGTAACTCGTTATGTCTTCACAGTAATTGTGGCGATCATCATCACCGCAACCCCATTCCTTCTGGCGAAAAACGACGACGCCAGTGGGTCAAAATTGACAACCGGCTGTGTTGCACCGGCGTTCACACTGAACTCCGTTGAGGGCAAGCCCGTCAGTCTAAGTGATTACAAGGACAAGGTGGTCGTTCTGGAATGGTTCTGCGCGGGTTGTCCAACCGTCCGGAGCTTTTACGAGGGAAAGATGATGCAGACGATGCAGGAGGAATACACCGGCAAAGGAGTCTTATGGCTCTGCATCGATTCCAGCAGCCCGAAGGTCAAGAGTTACATGTCGCCGGACAAGGTTCTGGCAAAGGCAAACGAATACGGCAGCAAGTGCAACGCAATCCTCACCGATCCAGATGGCAAGGTCGGCATGGCCTATGGCGCCAAGACCACCCCACACATTTTCATCATCGATGCCAAAGGAACCATCGTTTACCAGGGCGCAGTTAGTGAGGGACCCATACCGGCGGATCCCAAGGCCAGGAATTACCTCCGCACAGCTCTCGATGAAGTGTTGACTGGCAAGCCGGTGACCACCGCCCAGAGCAAACAGTACGGCTGAGCGGTGAAGTACGCCAATTAGTTTAATTGGCCTGATCTTTTTAACCTGTTTCTCGCCAGCCACGGGCTGGTGAGAAATTATTCTGGTGCTCCTGCGACCGTGTACACCATCCCGTTCCCCAGGGCATTATACAATGCCCTCAGCTGCTTTTGGAACAAAACCGTGTCCTGCTGCGAGAGGTCACCGGAAGCCAGTTCAGCGCGCAGTTTTGCGAGCACAACCGGTTGACCACTCCGAAGGCGTGGCTGGCCAACTTGTGTCCATTCCACCCGCCATTTGAGTGGATGGTCCTGATTGCCTTGAGGCGCAGGCAGGGCCATTTTTTCAGTGCCGGCTGGAAGAGAAATTTCAATTTCCTGTTCAAGTACCAGAGGATAACCTTCATTCAGGTAAAGGGGTAATGTTCGCGGATGCACCGCCACATCCCATTCCCCGGGCAGCCAGAAAGGTCCGCGCAATACATGGCCGGATTGATCCGGTAGAACCGAAACAAGCCCGGACCAATTCCCTTCGGCGCTCCACGAAAAGGTTTCATTCAGATTGGCAACCAACGAATGTCGCTGAGAGATCAGTTCAAATACTCCGGCCACCGGACGAAAACCTTGTGATAGAAGCGGCAGATTGGCTTTATAGCCCCCAACACGCCGGGCCATGGAACGCAGATCGTAGTCGGCATAGCCGGCGCTGGTCAGATCCAATGTGCTCGAACAGAATGAAGATGCATCGGGAGTTGCACGCATCTTGGTCTTAAAGGTAATGGAATGCCGATCAGGAGCCGGTGCGGGAAGTTGTGTCAAACTTTGAGATTTGCCGTCAATCACAAGAACCTTGCGGCCCGGATCACCGGGCGGCAGAAGGCCAAAACGACAAATGTCGTCGGTGGTATCCACCCACACGGTTTCCGCCCCGATTTTCACGCGCGAAATGGCATGGTTGAAGGCGAATCCGGGCAGCGCATCAAAGGCCTGGGAAAATCTGGGCACCAGGACAAGGTCGGCCGTGATCCCCAAAGATTTCAAAAGAGTATTGAAAAGGTTGGCTTTGTCCTTGCAGTCACCGTAGTGATTTTGCAGTACATTCGCAGCGGCATGTGGTCGATGCGAATTGACTCCCAAGGGCACGGCAATATAGCGCAATCCAGTGACGAAGTTATAAATGGCCAGGACTTTTTCCTTCTCAGTCCCGGCCTTGACCGTCAACTCAGCGGCCTTTGCCGAAATTTCAGGGGTGATCTGGTTGGCCTCTCGAATCAGGCGTTCATACCAATCCGTAAACGCCTTCCAATCAGGAAAGGTGGAAAGGAGAAGCGTGGGTGTGTGCTCGGGAGGAGCCAGAACCTCCTCCTTCTCAGCGGCGAATTTTTTGAATCGCCATGAGTACATGGTGCTGTAACCGGTTTGCGAAACGGTGGGATTGCCATCCGGGAAATCACGGAAGCCAAAGTGCAGCGCCAGCTTGTTGGAAACACGAACGTTCACCTGTAAATCCATGGTGGGAATTTCCGCGGCGAGCGGAATTTCCAGAAATGGATACGGCAATGGAAAATGCTTCCACTCCCGCTGCAGATGCACCCGCAAGATGGCGCCCGGTTCCACATGCGGCAGCGAAAAAATTTTCCTGCTGCCGGTTGGATAATCCTTCAGCGAACTTTGTGCTGCATCGTGGATCTCGTCGGGATTCAGGCGTTGTAATGTCCCATCCGTTTTCAACACCTCGCAATCCAGAAATGTAAGATCCTCCCCGGGAGGGTCGTAAGAAACATCAAAATCACCAAAGCGTTTGCCCTCTTCGGTCAAAATTTGAATAAACTCATCCGATTCCTCGGAGATGGAAGGCTTTTCATCCAGTGTGTAGTCAACTTTGCGCCGTAAAATAACGGCGTCCGCCTCAGGAAACTGACGGGGTTCAGCCCGGACAATTTCCTTCCAGATTCCAGACATTTCCGGTGAGCTCTCCATGTTCGGAATTGCTGCCGGAACCGGAATGATGGGTCGATCCATTGCCCGGCTCTCGACCACGAACTCCTGTTCCTTGTTGCCGATCCATAATGTGGGTTCCTCCGTCTGCGCCAGATGGCGTTCCTCATACCAGGCTACCGTCGCCTGTTTTACCTTCCCGCCAAGTTTTTCAAACGAGAGCGCGGGTTCTGAACGAAGAGCTTTAAGAAAAAGTGCCATGCCGACAGGGTCACTGGTAAACATGGTTTCCTTCTCGGAGGAAAGGATCTCCCGTCCTTCCGTTTTCAAGGCGCGGGCGAAACTGCCGCTGCCACGAAAAAACAAAACCCAACGGGACTTCACATTCCCTGACTGGTCGGCAAACTTACGAAAATCATCCGCTGTCAACCGTGGACCCCGCACATGGAAGACGGGTTCGGAACCCTGCAAACTCCCATGTCCCCACACAAAAATCACGATGGGATCAGGCCGGCCGGCGATCTTTTGGGATAGCGCAAGGAAATTGTCTTTTGTCGCAGCCATCACTTGTGCGCCAAGTTCTGACGGCGGAGAGGCCGTTTTGGGTTCATCTACAAGGATGAAGAGATTCCGGGGACGACCGGTTTTTGCTGAAAGTACTTCCATCAACTGGCTCAGTTGATTCTGATAGGTCTTCTCACTCTCCACATCTCCGGGAATGCTGCTGATGACCACCACCGTGGCATTGGATGTGAAGGCTTGGGCATCGTCGGCGCCTGCCCTCGCCAGCAGTGAAGCTCCACCGCCACTCGCCATCGCGACGAAGCGCTCTGGCGTAGTCGGAAAGGTGGTGGCTTCTTTTATTTCACTATTGCGGAACTCCGCCGTAGCCCCTCGGCCCGCCTCCGCCGAAGGCTTCGGCGCGGCTCGTCCACGCCATTCATCCACCGCCATAGGCAGTGGCTTTCTGGCGAAGGCGAGGAAAACCAGATAGATCGGCACAACAACCCATTGAGGGAAATGAACGCGGGTTTTCATTCGACAAAACATCCACTGGCACACTGTTGCCAGACGTGCTGGTAGACCTGCCTGGCAACGGACTGCTTGTCATCGGCAGTGAAAGGAGGAGTTGGCAGGAACTCGAACACCTTGTCCAAAATGAAAACTTCCACCTCGGCTTGCGTTTGTTCCTTCTCTGTCCAACGCTCAAGGGGCGAGATGAGCTTGCGCAGGGAGTCCAATAGTTTACGGCTCGCAAGTTTGATCCGTTCACGAGCGGCATGGTTGAGGTTTTCCTTTTGCAGCAGGCAAAAGAGGGCGTATTCATCTTCACTCAATCCTTCTTCGGCTGCCCGTCGCGCCTCGGCGTCCAGGCTTTTCACAAAATCAACGAGCCTGGCGAACGTCTCTTCGATGGTGACGCGATCCTTCTCGCGATTGTAGTCGGCGATGATCTCCGAATACTTTTTGTAGTAATCCATCCGCAACGGATTTTGCTTCAGCATCTGCTCCAGCTTCTTCTCCACAACTTGACGGATGTCTTCCAATGCCGACGCTTTGCGCTTCACTTTCCTGGCGAACTCATTACGCAGTTTCTCCAAATCGATCTGGCTGAGGTCGTACTGTTTTGCGTCCAACTGGTCGTCCCCCATGTTCTGCGCACGGATGGCCTCGTTGACGATCTTGTGCAGTTCTTTGAGCAGGTCGGTCACATCCGCGGTGTCGCGGCGTTCCTCCAGTTTCTTGTAGATAGCTTCGAGATTGTCATGGCGTTCGGCGCAGGTGAAGGCTGACTGCTCCATGATGAGCGCCTTGAAACGGATGAACACCTGCCGAGCCATGATCTCGAACCGTCGTTTGGCTTCATCTGATGTGTAAACGGCTTCCACGCCATCGGCCAGGGCCTGAATTCGCGTGAAGCCTTTCGCCCCGATGAGCCGGTTCGGCTCAAACCCAAGCCCGCGCAAATGCTTTTCCGTTTCCTCGATGGCAGAAAGCAATGCTCTGACGCGCTCCTCGATGGGTGCGACAATCTCTTCCTCGCCGCCTTCGCCGTCACCGAGGGCGTATTGCGCCAACGCCGCGCGCAAGCTCTTGAGCATGCCGTTGTAATCCACGATCAAGCCGAAGTCCTTGCCGGGGTAGCGGCGGTTGGCACGAGCGATGGCCTGCATGAGTGTATGCGCCTTCATCGGCTTGTCGATGTAGAGCGTTGAGAGACATTCCACGTCAAAGCCGGTCAGCCACATTGCGCAGACGATGACAACGCGGAAGGGATGCTCAGGATTCTTGAATGCTCTCTCCACATCCACTCGTTTGTCGCCGACCTCGAAACCCTGCTTCATCCTCGCACGGTGCGGGATGATGTCGAACCCCCACTTCTGGAAGTCCGCGACCTCGTTCTGCCCCTCGCTGATGATGATCTCGATGATGGTCTCTTCCATCCACTTCGCCTGACCTTCGAGCCATTGACGATGCTTGGCATCTGACTCGGTTGCCGCCGCCTCGCGCACCTCGGCCAGCTTGGCCTTCCAGCGTGGAAGGATGCGTTGATGCATCCGCCCACAAGTGAGCTTGTCAATGCACACGAGCATGGACTTGCCCGATTCCCAGCGCGTGGCGCAATGCTCCACGAAATCCGCCGCAATTTTGTCCAGCCGGTCGTCCGCCGTGATGACCTCGTAATCCTGCCCCAACAACTTTTCCAGCAACGCCTGTTTGTCCGGGTCGAGGTCGGCTTTCGCGATGGCGTCGGCGATGCGGTCGTTGAGATCGAGTCGGGCAATGCCAAGTTTCTCGCCCCGATTTTCATACACCAGCTTCACCGTCGCGCCGTCTTCCTCGGAGCGTTTGAAGTCGTAGCGCGACACGTAGGTGCCGAAGATGCGCCTGGTCAGATTGTCGTGCTTGAAAAGCGGCGTGCCCGTAAACCCGATAAACGCGGCATTGGGCAGCGCCAACCGCATGTTCCGCGCGAGCTTGCCGGCCTGCGTGCGGTGGGCCTCATCCGAAATCACGATGATGTCGTCGCGCTTGCTGTAAGGCTCGCGCGGGTCCACGTCCTGATTGAATTTATGGATCAGGCTGAAAATATACCGGTGATTCTCCTTCAGCAGTTCCTCCAATTGCTCCCCCGAACTGGCGCGCGGCGTTTGTTCATCCGCCACGCCGCAGCCGACAAACGTCCGATAAATCTGGCTGTCAAGATCGTTGCGGTCGGTCATCAGCAGAAAAGTAAACTTGGCCGAAATCTGCCGCCGCACCTTCTCGGTGAAGAATGCCATCGAATAAGATTTTCCGCTGCCCTGCGTGTGCCAGAACACACCCAACTTACCGAGGTCGGGATGCGCGGACTCCACCAATTCCAGCGTCTTCTTGTCCTGATCGTCCTCGATCGCCTGCGCCACCGTCAACAGGTCGGCGTCCACCGCCTCCTCTTTGGGTAATTCCACCACGCGGTAGGCGAGCCGCTTCTCCGGCGGGAACTGCTTTTTAAGTTCCTCTTGCCGTTGCACCGATTCCACCGCTTTATTGACGCCGAGAACCTGTTGATTCATCGCAATGATCTTGCGCGTCGCACCGGGTTTGCTGCCGTCGAACAAGATAAAATTCTCCACCAGATCCAGCAACCGGTCATGGGCGAGCATGCCATTGAGCAAAACCTCCGCTTCCACGCTGCCCTTTTCGCCCTCGTCGTTGCGTTTCCACTCGGCGAAATGCTCCCACTCGGTCGTTATGGTTCCGTACCGGGCGCGGTGACCGTTGCTGACGATCAGGAACGCGTTGTGATGAAACGCGTGGGCGATGACGTTTTCGTCAAGGTAATCTCGCAGATTGCCGTCGAAACCGGCGCGGATATTTTTGTACACGGCCTTCAACTCGATGAAGACCAGCGGCAAACCATTGACGAAACAGATCAAATCGGCCCGACGGTTGTAGCTCGGCGCGCGCAAGCCGGTGAGCTTCAATTCGCGTACGGCAAGGAAACGGTTGTTTGGTTTGCCATCCGACCCTTTGCCGTTGCTGAAATCAATCACCCGCGCTTGCGCATGACGGAGTTCGCCCTTCGCGTCGCGATAGCTTACGGGCACACCGTCACGGATGAATTGATAGAACTCCCGGTTGTGCTGAAGCAGCGAGCGCGAGAAATCATGTCGCGTGATTTTGCCCACTGCTTCGGCGATGGCCGCTGGTGGAAGCCGCGGATTCAACCGCGCCAGCGCCGCGCGAAGGTCGCGCGTCAGCACCGCCTCGCGCGTGTCAGTCCGGCCCAGTGTGCCGTTCGACCCGAAGGTTTCGTCGTTCCAGGCATAAACGCTCTCCCAACCGAGCTTTTTCTCCAGATGCCCGGCGAAGGTCGCCTGCACAAGTCGGTCTTCGCTGTTGATATCGGTAAAGGCCATGGGTTCAGAACAGGTTTCCCTGTCGCTCGTGCGGGATGGGAAAGACGCCAATGATTACCCAAGGGTTGGGTGCGATGAAATGAAACTGTTGCGTTGTGCCGAGAAAAAAGTGCAGGTCGGTCTTCAGAAATTGATCCATGTATTTCACCCGCACCTTTTCCAGCACCACCTTTTCATCGCCGCCATGCCGCTGCAGGCAGTTCCAAAACAACGCCTCCACCTCCCAATCCAGCACCTGCATCTCGCTTTCCCGACCATCCGCGTCCTCAAAGCGATATGAAAAACTGTAGGGCAGCTTCGGAATCGCCTTGAAGGTCTGCCGCCAGGGTTCTTCGGCAAATAACTCGCCCTGATCAGAGCGGTTCCTCATCTCTGCCAGTTTTTCCGCGTCCCATTCCCGCTCTTCCCCCTCCCAGACGAAGGCCGTGACCTTGGCGGGCTTGAAGATGGCCAGGGAGATTTCATTGGCCTTGGCCCCATCAATCAATGTTTGCAGACGGGTATGGACTTTGACCTTGTCCAGCAAGAGTCGCCGCCGCTCGCGCCAGTTCTCCGCCGTGTCAATATGCCCGGCGGGGACCAGTTGCTTTATATCGGCGGGATGCCAGGTCTCCGGACGCGGGTCTTTCTTGCTGCGCACCAGGTCGCACTCCAACCAGTCAAACTTTCGATACTGCTCCGCTTCGTCGAGCCGGCGGAATGGCACCGGGTAAAGACGTAACCATGATCCGTCCTCGCGCACGCCAGCGGTGCATACGGTCTCCCCGTATTTCCGCGAAAGCGTCGGATAGGTCTTGACCGTGATGAGAACGCGTTCCCGGGCCATGAAATCCCTTCTACAAGTGCGCCGGGGCAAACTTCTTCCCAAATTCCCGCTGCAACGCATCCGCTACGCAATGTCGGTGGCATTGCTCGGGCAACCTCTCAAAACACGTCAACGCCACGCGCTCCCCCGCATCCACCCAACCGCGAATTTTCGACAGCGCCTGGCTCTGTTGCGGCAGGCTCTCCCGCTCATATCCCCTGAACAACATGTCGTAGTCCGCCTGGGTCACCAGGTTCCGCCGTTCCTCCGAGGCGATCCCCAGCTCTGGCAAATGTTCGTAGCGGATGCCCACGCCCTCGCATCCCTTGGCCAGCGTGCTTTTGGAAAATCCATACTTCCGGCTTAGCGGATTCCGACGGACATCGCACAACAAAGTCACCCCCGCTTGCAGCAACCGATTCAAGTAACCCTCCAGGCTGCATCCCTCGTAGCCAATCGTGCAAACTCCCGGCGACCCGGCTGCCGGCCGCGCCGACGCAATTGCCGCCAGCGCCCGGGTGTCCCCGGCTAAAATTCGCTCCGCCATCTCGCTTCGGATGGCGTAATACGGATGACGCCGATAGGTTTCCGCCACCAGCGCGTCCCCGCGCAACCCGTCAAGCTGGTGAACAAATTGATCCATTTGGAGCCGCGTCATTGGCGCAACCGCGGCGGCCACTTTCCCGGAAGCGGTCAACTTCCAAGTGCGCTCTTCATCGGCCAACAGGCTCCGTTCGATCAATCGCCGTTTGTCGGCGTAGGACGTGAAGGAAAATCCGCCGAACCGATAGGGCACAAATTCGTAGGAAGGCGTCTCCTCGACCTCGCGGCAATACAGGAAGAGAAGCTTCTGAAAATCCAAACCACCGACCTCACCCCCAAGAGCGTCCACGAGAGCGAGAAGACGTTTTTGACGGTCGAAAAGCATGGGTAAAGCTATCCGATTTGCGCTCGCCCGGCAATCCCCCTGTCAATCTGTGCGGGGGCGGCAGGTCATGATTCAGCGTGCGGTTTCTATGGTGGCGTTTTTCTTTTCCTCCTTCAAGCGGTTGCGGACGGCTGAAGTGAACCGTTCGCCATCCGCGGTGAATTGCTCATAGCCTACGAGCAGAATACGCTCGAAGGTGGATGGCTGCCCGAAACCGGACTCAAGGCATTGGGCGTAGAGTTTTCGGCCCGTCTCATAGTTGTCCGGTTCGCCATGCGAATGTGGATAATTCTTCGGCAGGAACAAGAGCGCAAAATCCGCACCATTCTGAAAATAGATGTGAATCTTCAACAGGTCGCGCAGGATTTTCTCCCAGTTCGCCTTCTCGACCTCGACGACCACCTGTTTGCCGCCGAACGAAAATGCAAAATCATATTTCTGCCTGATGTGGGACGGCAGCTTCATTTCCGTCCGAACAGCTCCTTGCGCAAGCAGTCCGGCCTCGAGCCGTGAATCAAAATCGTAGGTGAACTGATTGCTGTTTCGTTTACCCACTCGCACGGGAAAACGCACCTCCCCGATTTGCGTGACCAATGCTCCCAATTTCTGACAGGCGGGTGAATCGCCGGGAAAACATTCAAAGTTTCGGGCTACGAGTTCCATGTCAAAGGGCAATCTCCCCGCTCATCAGCCGCGGCAGCAGCAGGTCGCGGGTCAATGGCGACACCGCCGTTTCAAAATCGCGGCGATATGCCCGTAGGCGGGTTGATTTTTTTTCGCCGTGAGACCTTTTAATTCTCTGTGGCTTATGTCCTCCCATTCTCCAAGTTTACTGGTCCAACTCCCGTCTTCTTTCTGTCTTGCAGCGTGGGTAAAATCGCCATTTGCGTCAGCATAAATGGCAACCTTTTCAAATCCCGGTTCACGGTTGCCGTCATCACACCTCACATATCCCTGTTCTTTCTCGTAAAGCATGACGAAAGTCTCGACATCAGTTTTGCGCGGCAACCAGGGAGGCCAGTAATAGCCAGCGCCTAGACTTATTGGATCCCACCACTCGGACGTGTTGTTCTCACCCGCAGCCCACGCAACACAATTATACGCGCTATCCTCCTTGCTCGTAACGCTATAACCAGTGGGGAACAAATGAGGAAAACAATTTTCGCGATCCGCTGGCAATCTATTGGAGGTAGCCATGCTGTTTGCCCCATCGCAACCAGGCATCCACCGCCTGGAGAAAATTGTCGCCTGGCGTTGCGGCATCTTCGCCAGTGATCGCACACAGCGCCCATAGCCAATGACCTCGCTTTTTGTTCAACTCACGGAAAATTAACGGGAGCGCTTCCTTGCCCATGCCAATAATCCGCTGATACGCTGGATGCATCACTTTCTTATGTATCATCGAGAACATCGCTGTTTCGCGATACCACTGTTGAGTCAGCTTGGCAAACTCGGTTTCCAGTTCTGAAACAAATGGAGGAGTTGTGGCTTCGGTGAAAATCGAAAATCCCCATATCGATTTATCACAAGTGGTGTTTTGCGCTCGCCTTGCCCGCAAAAAATGACGTTCCTCCGATGCCTCGCGCCAAGAGATCATCAGGGTTGCAAAATCTCTCTTCACGGGCTGCCGAGCAAGATAACGCCACGCCAGGCTCCTAGGACCCTCAGGAAATCGTTCAACCGACTTCCGTGGGAACAAGAATTCAAACTTTTGAGTCGGCTGCTTGCTCGACCATGCGTTTATTCGATTTTGGAATATCGTTTGCATCGGCTAAGCCTCCAAAAAAGGGATGTTCGATTCTTTTAAAATTGATTTCAGTGCGATATTCTTTTTTTCCGACCGGACAATCACCTGTTTCAACTCCTGAAGATCGCTCGAATCCAAAGCAATATAAATCTCTCTGTGCTTACCCGTGCCGCCATCGTAAAATCCAAGTTGGAGATTGTGAACAACGACCGCAGCGGAGGCTGATTCAGCGGTCGCGGCAAAAACAGGGCGAATATCCGACAAAATTCTTGCAGAACAAAAAACGTGTTCATGTTCTGTCATCACATCAAGAGCTTTGGCCGTTACACCCAAAGAGGCATCGCATTCGAGCATCAACTTAAGACGTTCGCGTAGAATCTCTTGCTTTCCAGTCAGAGCGTCGGCGGCTGCGCTGCTGACGGCGTTTGCCACTTCATCGGAGGTGATGCCTTCGGCGTCTTTCAGCCGATACAAGGCGCACAGTGTTCCCAGTATGGGCAATAGCAACTCAGGCCGTTGAAATCCCTCCTTGATCCCCTGTGCAAACTCTTCTGGCCTTAAGGCGGGAGTCGCTCTCTTTAACGTGGCAAGGAAGGAGTCAAAGACTTCAGGGTCAAGCTCCGTAATTCCCTTTAATGTCGGGAATTCGTCTTCTGGGATTCTGATGGGTCGCATCGTAATATTCCCTTCCAAAACTAGGGTTAATCAAAACATCCGTCAACAACGTAAAATGCTCAAACCGCAATCTCTCCGCTCATCAGCCGCGGCAGCAGCAGGTCGCGCGCCACCCAAACCAACACCTTCTATGTGGAACCCAAGCCCAACTGCCTCTGGCCATCCTGATTGACCATCGCCTGATCAAATCCGTCTCGCAATTGCACGATCCGGACCTTTCCGTCGGTAGTAAGACGAGCGCAGTAAAGCGGCAGCGTTGAGGCATCCTCCGTGATCAGCAGCCGGGCGTTTTGTTCCTCCGCCTGTGCGATGATCTTGAAGTCATCCTTGACGGCATCACGCTGTCCATGACCCTGCGGACCCCGGTACTGGGCCACGTTCAGGGCGGCGCAGCGAACCGCATCATTCAGCGTGAACGGCAGGACGCGGAAGTTCCGCAACGGCAAATCCGTGACCGGCTGTTTGAGCGCAAACTCGGCCGCTACAACAGTGGGGGAAAACATGGTGATGCCGTGTTCGAGGAAATAGCGGTAATAGGCCTTGGCGGCCGCATGACAAGGACGACTGCGATCCACCAGGCTTATGAGGAAGCCCGTATCGAGGACGACCGCGTCAATCATCGTAGCTGCCCCGTTGTTCACGCAGCCAAGCGACACTGTCCGGGACATCCGCCCACGCCTTCGTGCCCTTCTCGATGGCCGCATTCAGTTCCTGCTCGTCGTACGACGGCCCTTCCCCGACGAAGGCCAGCAAGCGTTCCTTCCGAAGCGCGCCGGTGTGGATGTTTTCCTCCGCCGCGATGTGCAGTTGCACTTGCTGGTACAGGTAGTTCTGCCGGATGCCGCGCAGATATTCTTCGGTGCTGGCGGCAATTAGCGTCTTGCCGCTGTCCTCCAATACCAGATGCACGTTGACCCGCGCGCTGCCGCCCACCTCGACCAGACGGCCCACGATATACTTCTCGGTGGAAACCCACTCGTCTTGATCCGGTAGATGGAAATCGGTGTCGCGCGAAACGTATATCGGTTGGTCGGGAGCCTTGTCCGACTGAATGCTGACGGAAAAACCCTCTTCGGCGCGCGCATGGTCCTGCCAGTTCTTCACGATGGCGGCGCGATGAGGATCAATATCCTTAAGTGAACCGTGTTGGCTCAGACGCTCCAGGTCTGTTTCCATGGAGGCGGTGGCGACGGATAAAAAAACGGCTAGAGCGTACGACCCCTCCTCAACCGCAACATGCACCTGGTCGAGCTGTGCGCGAGGCTCCGACCCGGCGAGGAACTTCTCCACCTCCCGGTTAAAACTGTTGAACTGGCTGATCCCAATTGTGCTCGGCGTGACCTCTTTATCACCAACCTTGGCATGCAATTTGAACACCATTCTGCGTTCAGCGCTCATATCAATTCAGTATGCACCAGTACCGGAGAGGTGGCAACCGTGGACTGGATCCCCTCATACCGCAATTTCCCCGCTCATCAGCCGCGGCAGCAGCAGGTCGCGCGCGGCACGGAGTTTTTGGTTCTGGCGTTCGAACGTTGCCTGCTGCAAACGCATTGGTCGAACAAACTCGCAGAAGTTGTCTTTCAACCGCGCCGGTGGGTCGAGAAACTCGACCGTGGACAGAACGCCGTTTGGAATGAACGGTTGGGCTGCTCCTTTGCGCAGGCTCGAAAAATCAAAGTTCAAGAGATGATGCAACAACACTTCGGGATGCGAATGTGAAAGGAGGCCGGAAGCGTTGTTGTTAATCCACGCGCCGCGATACGCCCAATGGATTGAGCCGCAGTTTGCGCCCACACGACCAAACGCAATTACGAAGCCCTCGTGAGTAAAGCCTTCGGTGTAGCCTTGGATTCCGTTTCCGCCGAACACGGGATGCGTGCCTTCGTCCAGAATCATTTCGTTATCAATTTGCTTACCGCCCTTGATCTCGCACAACTGATCCACGCGCTTCCGCTCCCATCCTTCCGGCAAACCGTGGGTGATGGAGGTGTGTTCGTGACCGGGAAAGCGGAGGCGAACGAACCATTCTTGGTAAAGCTGCCGCGCCGACTCCTCCAACAACCCCATCCGCCGCCGATTGTTTTCCAGCAACTCGTCGTAGGTGGAGAGAACGTCGGCGATGCGATTTTGCTTTGGGTGGGGGACATCGGGAACGAGCATTGGGTGCAGTGTATTGCGATTCACCCCGGGGACGGCACCCGAACTAACTTGATGTGCCAGATTAAGCGATTTGAGGAGGTAACAAATGAAGAGAGGATGATTTCCTTTGAAGTCCTTCACGAAGAGCGTCGTGTTGTGCGGCCAATAATCACCCTCGATGTAGTGAACTTCTCCAATCGTACCGTAGCGTCCTGTGATTACGCCTGGCCCTTTAGCTGCCGCTTCTTCGTGGTAGCCAGTGACCCCGGAAGAAGTAACAACAGGAACGTCACCATCCCGCCGGTGTTGTTGAAACAGGTCGTATCCTCTTTGAAGAGTAATCAAATTACCGAGAGGAATTTGTTTCCACTTCATATCCCCAGCTCCTCAAAGTTCTCCGGAATCTTACCCGCCAGTTCGGCGGCTTCCTTGTTCAGGGCGGCCGGTTCGACGTAGATGTGGATTTGTGCAAGCGGCTCTTGCACCATTGAACCGATGGGTTTCATGGCGCATCCTCCAATAGCTTGGCAATTTGTTCGGGAGCGGGAAGCTGATTTTTGAGGACGGCGGGCAGGCGTTTGACGATGCGGTAGGTGGCCACGCCAATCGGTTTTCGCGCTTTAAACAGGGCGTATTCCACCACCGTGCGGCGCTTTTCCTTACAGAGAATGATGCCGATGGAGGGATTCTCGCCTTTCTCGCGCACTTGCCGGTCCAGCGCCGTCAGATAAAACTGCATCTTGCCGACAAATTCCGGCTCGAATTCGCCGATCTTGAGTTCCAAGGCCACCAGGCACTTCAAGCGGCGATGAAAAAGCAGGAGATCAATGAAGTATTCCTTTCCCTCAACTTCCAGGCGGAACTGGCTGCCGACGAAAGCAAACCGGCCGCCCATGGCGCGGAGAAAATCTTCAATGCGGGCGATGAGCGCCCGCTCCAGTTCGCGCTCGCGGTGTTCCTCGCCGAGTTCAAGAAAATCGAAGGTGTATTCGTCCTTCACCGCCAGCTTCGCCTGGGCGCGGAGGGCCGGCGTGAGGGCGCGGTCGAAATTGGTCTGGCCGAGGAGCGTTTTTTCGTAGCTCTGGTTTTCGATCTGGTGAATCAGGACGTTTTTGGTCCAGCCGAACTTTTTCGTCATGCGGATATAGAATTCGCGTTCGAGCGGATCTTTGCAGCGGGACATGATGACCAGATTTTTGGCCCAACTGATTTCTCCAACCAGTGGTTGGAGTTTTTGATCGGCATGGTAGGCGAGATAAAACTGCCGCATATACCACACGTTCTGAACCGAAAAGCCTTTGGCGCCGGGAAACTCCGCCTGCAAATCAGCGGCGAGCTTTTCGACCACGGATTTCCCCCAAGATGCTCCACGCTGACGATCGAGAATCAGCCGCCCGATGTCCCAATACATCGCCACCAGCTCTTTGTTGACCGCGCGTAGCGCGTCATATTGGGCGGCACGGACGCGCGCTTTGACCGCCGCCAACAGCGCGGCGTAATCGTTGGGCAACAGCGTGCTCATATTCCAAGCTCCTCAAAATTTTTCTGAATCTTCTTCGCCAGTTCACCAGCCTCTTTGTTCAAGTCGGCCAGTTCGACATGAATATCGCGCATGGCCTGCTCGAAATCAAAATCCTCATCCACCTCCGGCAGGGCGACGCCCACGTAGCGGCCGGGGGTGAGGCTCCAGTCGGCGGCCTCAATGTCGGCGCGGGTGACCGCCTTGCACAAGCCGGGCACGGCGGCGAAGCGGGCTTCGGGGAAACGCGAAAGCAGCCAATGCGCCTGGCGCTGGAAATAGGCAGTTGCTTTGAGTTGTTCCACAACGTCTTTTCGCCGGACATCGAGTTCCTTTTCCAACCGCCCAACGGCCCGACCGTCCCACGCTTCATGCTCACGCGCTCCGGCATCTTTCTCGGCAGTGTCCACCAGCTTGTTTGCGAGTTTGTACACAAGGTCAACATCTTTGACAAAATCGCGGCAGGCGGTGGCCAGCGCGTCGAGTTCGGCAAGCAGTTTTTTCTGCGCAGCGAGCTTGGGCGGCTTCGACTTGTCGTAACCGGCTTGATCCGGTTTGGGCCACTCGCGCGCAATGCGACCGGTCCATTTCTCCAAATCATCGAAACATGCTTTGGCCGCGTCATCACGTTCCTTGAGCAAATCGCGGAGCGGCGAGTCCTTGGGCAACGTTTTGACGAATGGCACGGCGGCCTCCACAAGTGCGTCGTAGGCTTTGCGGAATGCAGCCGATTGATCGGCAATGGCGGATGCTTCGGTGAGGGTACGGTCGAGGTATTTCTGAACAAGCGCGGTGAACCGCTCAGATTGTCCCCGATACAGCCAGACGATGGCGGTGATGTTTTGCAGTTGTTCGGGGGCGAAATCGTAAATTTTTCGCGTGACTTTCCGGTAAATGTTCCGCGCATCCAGCATTAATACCTGATCGCGCCGTTCATTGGGTTTGCCCTTGTCAAAGAACCACAATTCACACGGAACAGTCCGCGTGTAGAAGAAGTTGGAGCGGATGGAGATCATCGCGTCCACGCCACCCGTCTCGACGATCTTGCGACGCACCTCTGCCTCGCCATGCCCGGCGCTGGAGGCTTGCGAGGACATGACGAATCCGGCCCGGCCCTCCTCATTGAGGTAGCTCCAGAAGTAGGAAATCCAGAGGTAATTTCCGTTGGAGACTTTCTTGGCCTTGTTCACGCCCGGCAGGCCGAACGGCAGACGGCGGTCGTCCTTCACTTTCTCGGCATCCACCATGTCCACGTTGAACGGCGGATTGGCCATCACCCGGTGGCATTTTCCGAACAGGGTGTGGACATCCTCGTAAAACGTGTTGGCCTCGCGAATGTCGCCTTCCAAACCGTGGACGGCGAGGTTCATCTTGGCGAGGCGGATGGTGGTGGCGGTTTTTTCCTGGCCGTAAAAGGTGACGCGATGGCCGGTGTCCGCGCCGAGCCGTTCGATGAAATGGCTGGTCTGGACGAACATGCCGGCCGACCCGCAAGCAGGATCAAAGAGAATGCCGCGGTCGGGTTCGATGACATTAACGATGGTCTGGACGAGCGAAGGCGGGGTGAAGAACTCGCCGTTGTCCTGCGCACCCTGCATGGCAAACTTCATAAGGAAGTATTCGTAGATTCGTCCGAACACGTCGCCAGTGGCCCGGCGTAGCAGGTCGCTGTCAAACGTGCGCAGGAGACCTTCCAACAGGTCGTTGTCGAACTTGTCGTAGTCCTTGGGAAGCTGGCCTTTCAGCGGCTCGAAATCGCGTTCGATGGCTTCCATCGCATGCACAAGGGCCGCGCCAAGGTTCGTGCCCTTGGGGAGTTTGACTAATTCATCGTAGCGGGCTTCTTTTGGCAGCATCAGCGCGCGCCGCTTGAGATAATCCGCTTTTACCAAGGGCCGCTCAGCGACCTTTCCCACGGCTTTCTCCTGGGCGATTTGGCCGCAAACCGCATCGTAACGGTTGGTGGCATGGCGCAGGAAGATGACGCCAAGCACCGGCATGCAGTATTCACTGGATGTCAGCTTGGAATTGGCGCGGAGCTGGTCCGCCGCCGCCCAAAGACTATCTTCGAGTTTTTCGAGGTCCTGGAGCATATTGACGGTTGTGTGTTCTTGAGCCTGACGGTGGAGGCGCAACAAAATCCATTCAAGAGATCATATCAGGAGAAATCTCGCAGTGACAGTCCTTCTTCTGGTGCAGAGGCGTCTGTCCGTGTCTTCTTTTTTACGGCTTGTCGATTGCGGCTTTCAGCTTGTAGCTTATAGGTTCTACTTTGTAGAATCCGAGGGATTATCTTTCAGATTTATGTTTTTATGTAGGAGCCGTCACCTGACGGCGATCAGCGCCCGGTCGCGATCGGCGATCGCTCCTACAAATTTCAAAAATATATTTGGCTGACCTTGATGAAATTTTCACTCAACTGGCTCAAGGAATTGCTTCCCATTTCATGGTCTGTCGATGAACTGGCCGAACGTCTGACAATGGCCGGTATCGAAGTGGAAGGCATCCGGGCGCAGGGTCGTGGATTTGAACATGTGATCGTGGCGCAGATTCTCAAATCCGAACCGCATCCCAATGCTGACCGGCTTTCTGTCTGTGAAGTGGAAACCGGCTCCGGCAAAAAACAGATTGTTTGCGGAGCCAAAAACCACACGGTCGGCGACAAGGTCCCACTGGCGCTTGTCGGAGCCAAACTGCCCAACGGTATGGAAATCAAACGTTCCAAACTGCGTGGTGTGGATTCCGATGGCATGATGTGTTCCCCCAAGGAACTTGGCCTGGCTGAGGATGCGCAGGGACTTCTGATTCTCCCAGCCGATATGAAAATCGGCGTTCCCTTCGCTGAAGCCATGGGATTGAACGATACGTTGTTGGAACTGGAAATTACACCCAATCGCGCTGATCTGCTGAGTCACTGGGGATTGGCCCGGGAAATCGCGGCATTAAGCGATTCTCCCCCACCCCGCCCCCATCAACTCCTTCCGGAAGCTGATGAGAAGCGCCTGGATGAAACATCCCGTCAGTCATCGGGCGCGCCGGTCCAGGTACAGGATCCTGTGCGTTGTCCGCGTTACACGGCCCGTATCATTCGGGATGTCAAGGTTGGACCAAGTCCTGATTGGCTGCGACGGCGACTGGAAGGTCTGGGTCAACGTTCGATTTTCAATATCGTCGACATCACCAATTATGTTCTATTGGAAACCGGCCAGCCTTTGCACGCCTTTGATTTCAAGCTTCTGGAAGGATCCGCCATTGTGGTTCGCCTGGCGCGCGCCGGAGAAAAACTGATTCGATTGGACGATGAGATCAGCGAGTTAAAGCCTGATATACTGGTGATTGCGGATGCCCGACATCCCGTAGCGCTGGCTGGCGTGATTGGCGGAAAAGAGACGGGCGTTTCTGCAACCACCAGCGATATCCTGCTGGAGTCAGCCACCTTTCAGCCATCCAGCATCCGAAAAACCTCCAAAACGCTTGGGGTTTCCACCGATTCCTCCTACCGTTTCGAGCGTGGTGTGGATATTGAGCTGGCAGGATGGGCCAGCAAGCGCGCCACCGCCATGATTCTCCAGCTCTGCCGGGGGAAGGTGGACGGTCCGCTCATCGATCAACGTTCCACACCTCCGGCCGGGCGCAAGATTCCATGCCGATATTCAAGGGTGCAAGCTCTCGCAGGAGTTCCCATTCCCCCATCCGAAACCACCTCCATTTTAAGACGGCTGGGATGCAAGGTCAGTGATTCTCAGCATCAGTCCACCAATCGGATATTGACTCCTGCCGACGAATTCGAGCTGGAATCATGCGATGTTGAAACCCCTTCCTGGCGCGCTGATCTTGAACGCGAAATTGATCTGATTGAGGAGGTTGTCCGCCTTCATGGCATTCAGAATATCCCCGGCAAGCTTGATCCTGCCGCCCTTTCGACTACGAAAGACAGCCTTTCCTTTCTCTTTGCGGACCGGTTACGGGCGCTGGCAACCTCTCTCGGCCTGAATGAAGCTGCTAATTACACCGTTGTCTCTTCCGCCAATTTTGAGAATCTCCAGTCGTCTGCGGAAAATGACTCTTTAACCCTCGCAAATCCTTTGTCCTCGGAAATGGACTCGCTTCGTCCCTCACTACTCGGCGGTCTCCTCGAATCAGCCGGACGAAACCTCGCGGGAGGAAGCGGCGGCGTGGCGCTTTTTGAGCTGGGGAGGATCTTTCAGATTGCTGACGGAAAAATGATGGAAAAATTCCGTCTTGGAATGATTTTGACCGGAATACGGGGTGATGGAGCGCCCTGGGAAAAAGGCGCTTCTGAAAAAACGTATGATTTCCACGATTTGAAAGGCATGATCGATTCATTACTGGCGGGGCTGGGGATCCCGCAGGACAAACATGCAAGTTCCATCGTAAAGGATATTCCTGCCCTGGAGGATGGCATCGGGCTTATTCTCACACATCAGACCCGGTGCGTCGCGTATATGGGCAAGGTCAAAACCTTACTGGCACACAGAGCAAAAATATCCACTACCGTCTTCTATGCGGAGCTGGATTGCGAATGGCTGCAATCGGCCCAAACGGGAGCAATTCGTTACACACCCTGGCCTGTTTATCCTTCGGTTCGCAGAGACATCGCGATGACAGTCGGCCTAGAGGTGAACCACCAGCATATCGCACAAACATTCAGCCGTCTAGCAAAAAAACATGCCGAATCCAGGGGAATCTTTTTGGAACAGGTCGAAATCTTTGATATATTCCAGTCAGACGAGATTGGAATTAACAAAAAATCGCTGGCTTACTCGCTAACTTACCGAAGCCCCCAAAAAACCCTCACCGACAACGAAACAAACGAAGTTCACGAAACGATCAAGAAGGCGCTTAAAAACGAAATTTGTTGCGAAGTGCGGGAATAATTGTTCTTTGATAGCAGGGCGTGATAAATCACGCCCCTACAGTTAATGTAGGGGCGCAATTCATTGCGCCCATTCTGATGGTTTTTCCGATTTGCCCTGCCCTGTGCGTGAATCGAACGAGCATTCTTTGAGCCGATATTACAGAAATGGGGACTTCGCTTCATCCGTAGCCGACATGCCTTTCCAGGACGTCGAAAGCGGTTGAGCTGTCACCCGCCCTGTCATCCAGGGTTCAAAGTCATCGTTCTCCTACGGCAATGGCGGGGCATTCTTTTTATCCACCTGTCGTGTTTCGCCTTCGGTAATTTGAAGGTCCACCCTGCCGTTGGAAATAATCGCCTGATAGGTGTAGGGCAATTCCATCAGTGGTTCCAGATGGATTGAACCACCGGCTTCGGCCACAAGCAAAATCCCGGCAGCAATGTCCCACAAACGAATTTTAAACTCCAGATACGCATCGAGTCGACCGCTGGCGACATACGCAATGTCCAGCGCCGCTGATCCCATGGTGCGCACTTTACGCACACGTCGAATCAGACGTTGAAGGCGACCAAGCCCCAGCTCAATGGTTTCGGCCGATTTGGCGAATCCCACAGTAATCACAGCCTCGTCCAGACGCGCTCGTTGACTCACCCGCAAACGCTGCCCATTCAACGATGCCCCGTTTCCTTTCTCAGCAGTGAACATCTCATCCCGCATCGGATCATAAACAACGCCAACGACTGACTCGTAACCCCCAAGAATCGAGGCCAACCCGGAATCCGAGCTCCGGCGCTGGAGCGCGATCGACACGGCAAAATGGGGAATGCCATAGGCATAATTCACAGTTCCATCCAGCGGGTCCACAACCCAGCGATACTCCGCCCCCGGATCTCCACGGCTTTCCTCCTCACCGACAATCGAATGTGATGGGAATGCATCCAGAAGTTGTGCTTCAATCAAACGTTGACAATCGACATCGATCTGGAGCTTCAGATCATGAATTTCAGTCTGATTCACCTGCTGGGACTTTCCGAAACGATCTCGAAGAAGACGGCCTGCTTCGCGCGCAATCTCAATGGCAGTGGATAACATGGAAACCCCGAACCTGCCATGCCCCGGGCGGTGTGAAAAGTGAAATCTGGAAAGATGCTTGTCGAAAGATAAATTGCCTCGTATATCGAAATGGTAATGCCCCCTCCTCTTCTAACTTTTGATTTTCCAAAACTGAAAAAGTTCCGTTCCGGCAAGGTCCGGGAAGTCTTTGATCTGGGTGACCGTCTGCTTTTTGTGGCCAGTGATCGGATCTCAGCATTCGATGTGGTACTCCCTGACGGCATTCCCGACAAGGGCCGCGTGCTAACCCAGCTTTCCCTCTTCTGGTTCGAATTTCTCAGGGATGTCACCCTCCATCACTTCCTCACCACAGACCTTGGAGAACTTGGGAAGCAATACCCTGAACTCAACGACCGTTCCATGCTCGTTCGCAAAACAAAGCCTCTGCCGGTCGAATGCGTTGTGCGCGGTTACCTGGCCGGTTCCGGATGGAAGGAATACCAGAAAAATGGAACCATCTGCGGAATTCGTCTGCCTCCCGGATTACAGGAATCCTCGGAATTGCCGGACCCCATTTTTACACCATCCACCAAGGCCGAAACCGGGCATGACGAAAATATTTCTCTTGAACAGGCAGTAGGGATCATCGGCCGGAAAAAAGCGGAAAAGGTGCGCGACCTGACCATCATGATTTACTCGGCAGCGCGTGACTATGCCCGTACCCGGGGGATCCTGATTGCGGACACGAAATTCGAGTTCGGAGAATTACCGGATGGCTCCATCCTGCTGATTGACGAGGTTCTCACTCCGGATTCATCACGCTTCTGGCCGTCGGACCAGTACCAGCCGGGTCGCGGTCAACCAAGTTTCGACAAACAGTTCGTGCGCGATTACCTGGAAACACTGACCTGGAACAAGCAACCTCCGGGTCCCAGTCTGCCTCCGGAAATCATTCGGAAGACATCCGAAAAGTATCGAGAAGCATATCAACGGATTGTGGGGCAAGAATTACATCCAGTTCCAATGCAGTCTTGACTTTACACAGTTACACACTTACTGTGTTCATATGAAGAACATCACTTTGTCTCTCAATGAATCCACGCTGAAGGAAGTCCGAAGAATTGCGGTGGAAAACGACACTTCCGTGAATGGTTTGGTACGCTCCTATCTCGAATCTTTAGCCCAGGAAAAGCAGCGCAAGATGAAAGCGCGACGGGAATTACTCCGAATGATTCAGAAAATGGATGCGGGGGTCGGCCCGATCACCTGGAAACGGAATGACCTCCATGCGCGCTGACGTCTTTATCGATACCAATATTTTGATTTATGCGATTTCCAAGTTACCGGAAGAAGTTACCAAGACAAATCAAGCCATTCAGATACTTGAATCTGCGGATTTTGGCCTTTCAGCTCAGGTGTTGCAGGAATTCTATGTCGTGGCCACCAGCAAGATATCCCGACGCATCGACATCCAAACAGCCGTTCAGTTTTTGAAAACCCTTTTGAATTATCCAGTGATCCCGATCGATCCGGATCTGGTTCTTGCAGCAATCAAATTGCAGACAGCTTATCAGATTTCATACTGGGACGCGGCGATCCTCGCTGCAGCCGAGAATCTACAAGCGCGCATCGTCTACAGCGAAGACCTCAACCATCTCCAAAAATATGGCGCAATCCAGGTCATCAATCCATTTTTAGGTTAAAATTACTTCCACGAAGGAAGATGCTCCGAGCAGTATTCCAGACCATCCGCGGCAACACGGAACGTAAGTTCCGGGGAATCGTGTTCGGTCTTCTTGCAAATTGCGCAAACATGAAAACCTGCCCGTGAATCCCGTTTTTCGGCCTCGGTCACCCCACCAAAAAATGCCCGTTTCCGCTCCCTACGCTTCAAGCGCTCCTTCAAGGAAAAGGGTTGCACACGCGCGGAAGCAGCCTGTGCCACAGCCTGCTGCGACGACTCAAAAAATACCATCAATGAGAGCACCCCGATCCAACTGCCGCCACAGATTCCTCCGAAACCGAGGATCATTCCAACGATGGCCAGCAATTTGCTCACAGCCACAGCGACCTGCGTGGCGCGTTCCCAGCCTATCCGGTACCAAAGAAGTTCCTGCAACATCCGACCTCCATCCATCGGGTAGGCAGGGATCAGGTTGAAGAAGAGCAATGTCCTGTTCAACATTTCCATGTAATAGACAAATGCAAAAATGTAGCCGACTAGGTCCATGGAAATCAGGCTCGGCGGAAGCATGGCCATAAGATGTCTGGCCGTGAAAAACAAACCCCAAAGTACCAGCGTGACGAAAGGCCCGGCAACCGTGGTGATCAAGGCTGCGGTCGGATGAAACACGGGCCTGCAGAGCGCCAGGCCGCCAAATACCCACATGATGATTTCGTTGGCTTCTCCATCACAATAACGCGTAGCAAGCGCATGCCCGAACTCGTGAAGCAGAATGGAAAAAAAATACCCAATGCAGATTACAACCAGTCCAAAAATCACATTTTCTCCAAAACTCTGAAGGAAATACCAGGCGCCGATGAAAAAGGTGAAGTGAACGCGCACGGCAATGCCCGCAAAGGTCCCCAACGGCAGACTGAGCCCAAAAAAACCCATAGGATGGCTTACTGAAGATCAGACCTTTACTCGTGGCAAGAACTTTAATGGAGAATTCACAATCAGGAACGTTGATGATAGATTAACATCCATGGAAAAAATCACGTATGCATCCTTGAGCACATTGGGTGAGGAATTCCACCGGGAATTTGACACTGCCGCCAGTCACCTGCGAGATCGACTCGGCAGCACGTATCCGATGTTCATTCAGGGAAAACCACGAAAGGCCAAACATGGAGTTTTTTCTGACATAAATCCTTCAGACACCCGCGTGATTCTCGGCAAATTTCAGAAGGGAACCCCGATGGACACCCGACAAGCCATTGCTGCTGCCCGGGCGGCCTTTCCCATGTGGCGCAACATGGAGTGGCAGAAACGAACAGCCTTCCTTCGAAAGGCAGCTGACCTGATCACGCAACGGCAGGTTGAGCTGGCCGCACTTCTCAGCATGGAGGTTGGTAAGAATCGTTTCGAAGCGATTGCCGAGGTATCTGAAACCGTGGATCTGATTCTATATTACTGCCGCCAAATGGAAGAGCACCGGGGTTATGAAATTCCAATGGAAGGCGCGGGAGCGGAAAAAACCCGGAGCATTCTCAAGCCTTATGGCGTTTGGGCAGTCATCACACCCTTCAATTTTCCGATGGCGCTTGGCGCCGGCATGGCAACGGGCGCCCTGGTCGCCGGCAACACCGTGGTATTCAAACCCGCAAGCGACACACCGTTCAGCGGATTACGAATTTACGAGATCCTGCGCGAGGCGGGCCTGCCGGACGGCGTCTTTAACTTCATTACGGGGGCCGGCGGAACTCTTGGCAGAGAATTGATCCGGAACCCGGATGTGGATGGCCTGATCTTCACCGGCTCCAAGGCCGTTGGAATCAGCCTGTCTCACCAATTCAGCGGAAAATATCCGCGGCCCTGCATCACCGAGATGGGAGGCAAAAATCCAGCCATCATCATGCCTTCAGCAAATCTCGATGATGCAACGGAGGGCGTTTACCGGTCAGCTTTTGGGATGGGCGGCCAAAAATGTTCGGCGTGTTCGCGACTTTATTTACACAAAGCCATTGGGAAGCCATTCATGGAATTGCTCCTCGAGAAAACAAAAAAATGCAGGATTGGAGATCCCCTGGCACGCGACACGTTTCTCGGGCCACTTATCAACACCCATGCGCTCCACACCTATCAGCGAGCCATTCAGTTGGGGAAACGAACCGGCCGGCTGCTTCGGGGAGGGCGCGTCTTATCAGATGATGAATACGCTCATGGCTACTTTGTCGAGCCAGCGATCATCGACCGGTTGCCCAGGGACTCTTCCATGTTTCAGGATGAATTCTTCGCGCCGATTCTCTCGGTAGCCGAGGTGAATTCCCTTGATGAGGCCATCCGATTTGCGAACCAGAGTGAATACGGACTGACGGCGGGAATTTTCACAGAAGACCACGAGGAACAACGAAAGTTTTTCGAGGAAATTGAGGCAGGCGTCACCTACTGTAATCGACGTGGTGGCGCAACCACCGGCGCATGGCCCGGAGTGCAATCATTCGGAGGCTGGAAGGGTTCGGGATCCACCGGTAAAAATGGGCTTGGCCCGTATTACGTGGCTCAATTCATGCGCGAACAGAGTCAGACAGTTGTCTGGAGGTAAAGACGCACAGCTTACGGAACTGTAAAAGACTTTTGAAGGCCAAAAGATTTCTTGATTTTCTCTATCATTAACGAGGCAGCCCGATTTTTGATAGCATGTTCCCATATGCGAATTACAGTCCATCCCTTCATGCGCAGCCGTCGTCGCACGCGGTCATCACGCCTCTTGTTGGCAGAAATCTTGTTGATCCAGTAATTACGGTTGGTGTGAGGAATCCGACAATGCTTTGGGCAACCATGCCAAAGGCAACCATCAACAAAAAGTGCGATCCGCTTTTGTGGGAAGGCAAAGTCCGGCTTTCCCTCTAGTGGATAGTGCCTTCGCCATCCAGAAAGCCGCGCTTCGCGCAAAAGCGCGACCACTGCAAATTCTGTTGTCTTGTTGCCTTTGGATTTCACTCTCGCCATGATGCGGGACCGTTCGATTGGCGAGACTGTATCCATCAACCTATGAGATGACCTCAACCCATGATTCGTCGAATTTCAGAGCGTCCAATACTTCATCTCTATCGAGGCGAGGAGGTTTCCTGATTCTTATTGCCAAGCGGTGTTCCGGCACGTTCTCGATGATCGTAAATTGAGAACCATGCGGTTGCCAGGTGAACACATGGGCATCGCCGGTCTTTTCATATCCCTCGAGATTGTCATTGTCATTCCACTGCCACCAAAATGCATTCTTGTCGTACATAATGGTGTCGAGTTCAAATGCCGCCAGTTCCAGGAGATCATCAGACTTTACCAAAACGACGGTTCTAAGGTGCTGGAATTTCTTTCTAACTCCTGCAACCCTTTCGTTGTATATTGGACAACACTTTTTCGCCCATGTCATCCGGATCAACATTTTTCACCTTCTCTTGTCCAAAGGAAAACGACACCGAGTTTCTGCCGGAAATAAGTCGAACCTTTGAGACGGTAGACGGTTTCTTGTTCTTGACGGTCTTTGCGCCCCATGCCGTTTGCTGAAGAATAATATCGTCAAGACCAACATTTGATGGTTGCCATTTCGCGCCGACAAGTCTTGCAAAGATTTCTTCCCAGTCCGTGCCTTCAAGTCTTGGCGTGCCCCTTGAGGCAAGGAAATAGACGATTTCCTTCCCAAGGTTTAGAGCAAAACCATTTTGAAATCTGTTAAGCGGATATGGCGGTCTGTATTTTTCGACCGTTCTTAGTTTTGGGCTTTGTGCCATAACGGGTTCCCTTCTCAAGTAAGATCATTTGTCGATCGAAGGACTGCTTCACAGGGTAGATGATGTCCGGGATGTGACCATTTCTCCATCCGCATGACAAAAAGACCTGAAACAGCACCGATTCAGCCACAGGAACTGGCAGGCTGTTTCCGGTCTGTTTCCGGGTTTGACCGTAATTGCACACAATCTTGAAGGAATCAGGGAAGCCTTGAAGTCGAAGCATTTCTCTAGGGGTTAGCCGTCTTTCGCCATTGACGAGCAAATAGTTGTATGATGCGCCAGCCCGAAGGGCGCATGAATAAGGATAAGCGCTGATATGTCCGGCTTTGTTTTCGTGCCAAATCGTTAGTTCTTTCGTCGGTTGATGTTGGGCAAGTCGTCTGTTGCGGATGTAGTCCGATGCGTAGAACTCCGAAGAGACTCGCTTCTCGAGGATGTTGCGAAGCGGCGTCATCGGAATTCCACCCTTGGGCCATTCGAAATTACCTGGGCGTTTGAAACCGACGATAAAGACGCGTTCCCGCTTTTGTGGTAATCCAAAATCAAGTGCGTTGAAAACTCTCCGATCTACGCTATAACCCAGATTACGGAGCGCTTCCATAATTCGAGAAAGAGTCTTTCCGCCGTTATGCCCAGCCAATAGTTTCACGTTTTCCAAGACAAAGGCCTGTGGCTTCTTGGCTTCCAGTATTCGAGCGATCTCAAAAAATAGTGTGCCGCGGGCATCCTCAAATCCTTTCCGGTGTCCGATGATGCTGAAAGGCTGACAGGGGAAACCTGCAAGGAGAACATCATGGTCTGGAATTGACTCAGCGGCAATCTGGTGGATGTCGCCTGCTGGCTTCTCTCCAAAATTTGCCTCGTATGCTTTCTGACAGTCTGGGTCAATGTCGCTAGACAACATGCATTCGGCCTTGATGCCGATTTTCTCTGCTATCCCTTCAATGGCATAACGAAAACCGCCAATGCCGCAGAACAGGTCAATGAATCTTATGGTTTTCTGTGCCTTCGCAATCACAATATAGCCCCTATCACAAGACGGGGAAATTCTCAAGACAGATTGTTTTCTTTCATGTGAACATCTTTGAGGCTTACGGTTCAGCCCATGCATCCCGCGTGTTAACGTGGGTAGCCGTTTGATCCGGTTCCGGGTTCCGCGAATTCTGCTCGTTTCATCAGATTGTTGAGGAAAATGTCGACATCCTTTGCTTTGCCATCAATTTGTCGCTTCATCTCATCATTGAGCTTCAGATAGCATGGCTCCTTCCTTTCTCTGTACGATGCTTCCAAGGTGTCCGTTGCAACGTCGTAGATGACATCGCCGTGTGCTAG